>Ga0302326_10001952_pt1 | contig 51342 bp, 49 predicted proteins | sample Palsa_T0_3_FD_202264 | JGI IMG/M metagenome (GOLD analysis project Ga0302326, IMG submission 202264) | Peat permafrost microbial communities from Stordalen Mire near Abisko, Sweden - Palsa_T0_3 | ecosystem: Environmental > Terrestrial > Soil > Palsa > Peat permafrost | place: Sweden: Abisko...
CGGCGCTGAACTTCGCGTCGAAGGTGGACGCGGCCTCAGTCGTTCGGCTTCCTCATCGACCCGTCGCGAGACCGTTTTTGCCAAACAGCGCACGCGAACGCTCGAATCAGAGATGGCGGGCCATTTTATCCGACTCTTGGGATGCAGGTCCCTTGTCGCCGCGTGGGCGACACATCGGCGAAACGGCGGCAGAACGCCATGCTTGTTCAATGTGAGTGATAAAGGCGGGCAGTGCATGGGTATTTTATTTCGCGGAGGAGATCACGCCGGCATAGCAATCTGAATCGGCTGACAAGCAACGAGGCGAAGCGCCGTCACTGAGTTTGTTTTTTGCGCCAGTCTAAAAACTGCCGAAACAGAACATCGTTTTTAGTTCCAGAAGCCGGCAAATTCGCTGGCTTGGCATTCCGAACGGACCCCGGAGGAGGCGTAGCCTTGTACACCAGCGGAGGCGAAGCCTTGAATCCCATTGGAGGAGCGGCGGGACCGGCAAACCCCGCTGTAACGAGCGCGAGCAACGTCACACCAGCGAGGACTAATCGGTTCATATCGAGCCTTTTTCTTAGTACGATTGGCTGTGGCTAACTCGTTTATGCACTTGACTCCCGTTAGCATGATTCGCCCGAGATCAAAAATCCACGCAGTTAACGGAAAATTGTCAACCAGCTTCTCGGATGAAATGGGAATCGCTCGTCGCGATCAAAAATACCCGAAGACAAGATCAACTAATCGATCGCGTGCGGCGGCTATTTCGCCGGGAGTGATACGTTGCGCCGAATCCACGAGACAAAATTTCGAACGGCAACGGTCGACGATCGTAAAGCAGAGCACAATCACTGGACGACAAGGGGACGAATTGATCTGCGCGGGTGACTGACACGTTTCAGATCACACGCGTTCGCCTTCGCGATCACCTCGGCGGCCAGCCACGGGGCCGGTGCAAATTCGAGCCAAATTCGAGCTGTGTTGCGAACGCGCTCGCTTGGGAATAAGCGTACATCATCGCTCACGCCAAAGCTGGAAGGGTGGCCGAGTGGTTTAAGGCACCGGTCTTGAAAACCGGCAGGGGGTTCCGCTCCCTCGTGGGTTCGAATCCCACCCCTTCCGCCATTTGCCTCTTTCGCTGGCCTTCGCTTGCTGGCGGCGTGTGGCGCAATCGGCTTTTTCAGTCTTTTCAGTTGCGCCGGACCTGATCTCGGGCGAAGCCGGCGGCTTTCGCGTAGCCGCGCACTATTGCCTCCCTCTCGGCGAACGGCATGACTTTATCTACGTCTTTAACTGGACCATTACATCGAGCTTCCACGGTATCGATCACGCCTTCGGGGCCGGCGGATCGATTCATCGAAACAACTTTGTTGGCAGGTTCCAGCCGTTCGATCTCGTATTGCTTAAGCGCCTCAATCGGGTCGGCAGCCGATGCCAGCCGCTCTGAAATGCACTTGGCATCTATAATCGCTTGAGCCGCACCGTTCGCGCCGAAGGGATACATCGGGTGCGCGGCGTCGCCCAGCAGAGTCGTGCGGCCGAACGACCAGTGCGCGAGCGGTTCGCGATCGCACATCGGGAACTCCCAAAACGTGGGCGTCGCGGCGACCAAGTCCTTGATATTCACTTCCGGAACGAGAAAGTCATCCAAGACGGGGACCAGATCTTCTCGGAGCGCTTCGCGAGACCAATCCTCTCGCTGCTGAAGCGCGCTTCCCGCGTCTGCGACGCGTACGACAGCGGCCCAATTCGTCAACCTCGTCGCGGCCTCTTCGCCGGCCGCGATTGGATAAACAATGAACTTCTTGTCGGCGCCGCCCGAATTAATGATGGTGCGGCCATCGAGGAAGACCGGCCAATCGGTCGCGCCGCGCCACAACATCCGCCCACTCCATCTTGGCACGCCTTCATGCGGATGAAGCTGCCGTCGCACGGCGGAGTGAATACCGTCCGCCCCGACGAGTAGATCGCCCTCGTACTCCGCAACGCCGCTCGCGCCGGCCGTTGTTATCCTGACTTTTGAATCCGTCTCCACGAATGACGTGACATTGCTTCCGAGCTGAACGGCTCCCGGTGACAAGCGCTCGCGGACGGCATCGAAGAGCGCCGCGTGCAGACGACCCCGGTGAATCGATAATTGCGGGATAGGATAGCCGGCTGCCAGCCCGCGCGGCTCCTCCCACACGGTTTGTCCCCACCGCGTGCGAAAATACATATACTCGGTGCGAATAGACTCTTTATCGAGCGCGTCGAAGATTCCGAGCTCTGACAGCAGAATGACCGCGTGCGGCAATATTGTGAGACCAACCCCCACTTCCTGAATTTCCGGCACCCGCTCGTGAATCTCGCAATCAATGCCTTTGCGATGCAGAAACAACGCGGCAATCAAGCCCCCGATGCCGCCTCCCGCGATCAATACTTTCATTTCAAATCAAGCCTCATCGGCGTTGCTCCATTCATCAAGCGCGTCTGGCGAAGCGAGGCCGCCTCGAATTTTGCGGACGCCCAAGCACTGTCAATCTACGCACCAGAACGGCTAACAGCCAAGAGTCCACGAAGGTCACGGCCGTGCCGCTACGCTAACGCTTCCCGGTACGGACGATTTTGTATCCGGCTTTCTCCCGGTCCCACGTCGCCGCGGTGACGCCTCGCTCCCGCAGTTTATATTTCGTCACCTTGCCGTTCTCGGTCGCCGGCAGCGTCTCGACAAATTCGACGAACCGCGGCACCGCGAAATACGGCATCAGCGGCTGGCAAAAATCCAGTAATGCCGCGGGCTCAATCTGCGCGCCGGTCCGCAGCACGATCGCCGCCATCACTTCGTCTTCGGCAAGCTCCGAGCGCACAGGAAAGACTGCCGCATTCGCCACCGCTGGGTGGCTGATCAAGACTTGCTCGACTTCGTAGGAGGAAATGTTTTCGCCACGCCGGCGAATCGCGTCCTTCATGCGGTCAACAAAGCGATAATAACCGGTCGGCTCGCGGATCACCCGATCGCCAGTGTGAAACCAGAGGTTACGCCACGCCTCGACGGTTTTTTCCGGCATGCCGAAATAGCCGGTGGCGAAGGCGAATGGCTCGTCGGCGCGCAAGATGAGTTCGCCCGCCTCACCATCTGGCACCTCGTTGTCGTGATTGTCGACGACCCGGGCGGCAAAGCCGGTAAGGAGCCGTCCCATAGTGCCGGGCTGCTGCTCGGTTGCGAGTACTCCCATCACGCAGTTGGTTTCGGTCGAGCCATAACCATCGACGAGACCGATACCGAAGCGCTCGACAAACTGCCGATGAAAGTGCGCCGGCACCGCTGGCGAGAGCGCGATCCGCGCCCGGTGCGACTTCTCGGCGCCGCTCGGCTTTTGGGCCAACAACATCGGCACCATGGCCCCGAGCAGATAGGTCACGGTCGCTTTCTCTTCCGCCAGACGCGCAAAGAATTGCGATGCCGAAAATCGGCTTTCGACGACCAAGCTCGCGCCGTTGAGCAGCGCCTGAAAAAAAGCGTTGAGCGCGTTGGTGTGAAACAGCGGCAGCGTCGTCATCAGCGCATCGCCTTCGCCGACGCCGAGAAGACCGCCGGTATAGACCGCCCACCAAAAATATTGCGCATGAGGACAGCAAACGCCTTTGGACAGGCCGGTCGTGCCGGATGTGTAGAGAATGGCAAAGGTATCGCCCGGATCGACCGGATGTGGCGGCACGCCGTCGCGCGGTTGCGGGAAAGCAATCGCCGAAAAGGGGTGCGGCTCGCTTTGCGCCTCCTCCCCTTCGCCGACGAGCCATAACGCCGTCAGCGCCATGCGTCCCCGGTCGAGGCGCGCCACGACAGGGACCAATTCGCGCTCGACCACTAAAAGCCGGGCGCCGCAATTCGCCAAGACGTGCTCAAGCTGTGCGCCGCGTGAAGCCGTATTAATCGGAACAGCGATAGCGCCAAGCCAGCCGCAGCCGAGAACTGTAAGTAACAATTCCAGCCGGTTGCCGCACATAATGGCGACACGATCGCCGGTGCTCACGCCGGCTGCCGCAAGGGTCCCGGCATAGCCCGCCGCGGCGGCCTCGGTCCCCGCGAAGGTCAGGCTTCGCCCGCGAACGGTGACGAGCCGCCGCACCCCGTGACGCTTTGCCTGCCGGGCAAGCATTTTTGGCAGTGTGCGCTCGGAAGGGGGAAAAATCTCAGGAAGCCCGGAGACCGGCATCGGTGCGCTGCCTTTGCGTGTAGCGAACTTCGACATGAAGTGTTGATTTAGCGAAGTGCAGACTTGGTATTCGGATTGCAGACTTGGCGAATTGTATTAGCACAAAGCCGCCGTCGTCGTTATTTTAGGCTTGAACTAAACGGCTTGCGGGAACCGGAGCAAGGGCCGATGGCCACAGATACCCCCATTGAGGTTGAGCTGCGGCGATCCGGCCTTACCTTTATGGTGCCGCCGGAGAAGAGCATCCTACAGGTGCTGATAGAGGAAGGCATCGATCCGATGTACGATTGCCAACGCGGCGAATGCGGCATTTGCCAGGTCGCCGTGATCGAAGGCGAGCCCGACCATCGCGATCATATCCTCAGCGATGACGAGCGCTCCAGCAACAAAGTGATGCAGATTTGCGTGTCGCGGGCGACGACGCCGCGGTTGGTGCTCGATTTATAACACCGACATGACCAGGACCGGCGGCATGGGAATAGGAGAAGAGGCATGAGCAAATACAACGGCGGCCCCGCGGCTGTTCATCATCTCGTGCGCGAGACCGAAGTGCACCGCGACGTGTACGTCGATCAAGAAATATTCGATCTGGAAATGGAGCACTTGTTCGCCAACACCTGGGTTTATGTCGGACACGACAGCCAAGTGCCCAATGCCGGCGATTATTACGGCACCACCATCGGCAAGCAGCCGATTCTAATGGTCCGGCACACCGATGGCGCGGTGCACGTGCTCTACAATCGGTGTCCGCACAAGGGCACGCGCATCACCATCGATACCTGCGGCAATGCGGGTAAGTTTTTCCGCTGCCCCTACCACGCCTGGTCGTTCAAGACCGACGGCTCGCTGCTCGCGATCCCGCTGCGCAAGGGCTACGAACACACCGGATTGGAAGACAGCGAGGCGGTCAAAGGCATTGCCAAAGTCCGCCACGTCAAGAATTATCGCGGGTTCATCTTCGCGAAACTAAGCGACGTCGGCCCCGACTTTGAGGATTATTTTGGCGAGAGCCTCTCGACCATCGACAATATGGTCGACCGCTCGCCGGTCGGTCGCCTGGAAGTGGCCGGCGGCGTGCTCCGCTACATGCACAATTGCAATTGGAAAATGCTGGTCGAGAATCTGACCGACACCTGCCACCCGATGGTAGCGCACGAGTGCTCGGCCGGAACCGCCATTGACGTCTGGAAGAAGACCGCCCCCGGCAGCAATGAAAAGCGGCCACCGGCCGTCGAGATCTACGCGCCGTTTATGTCGTCGTACGAGTTCTTTGAGAAAATGGGCATTCGTGTCTGGCGTAACGGCCACGGCCACACCGGCGTGCATCACTCCATCCATTCCGACTATTCCGCCATTCCCGGTTATTTCGACCAAATGGTCGTCACCTATGGCGAAGATCGCGCCAAAGCGATCCTCGACGAGAACCGGCACAACACGTCGTACTTTCCCAATTTCACGGTGAAGGGTCCGATCCAGGCGATCCGATTGTTCAAGCCGATCGCGCCCAATCGCACGCTTGCTGAATCCTGGACCTTCCGCCTGGTCGGCGCTCCCGACATGCTGCTCGAGCGCACCCTGACCTATAGCCGCCTCATCAACGCACCGACCTCCATCGTCGGCCACGACGACCTGGAAATGTATGAACGCGCGCAAGAGGGCCTGCACGTCGACGCCAATCCTTGGGTCAACATCCAGCGGCTCTACGACCCTGCTGAAATCGAGCAGGAGAGCGCCGTCATCAACGGGACGTCCGAGTGGCAGATGCGCAACCAGTTCCGCGCCTGGTCGAAATTCATGACGCTGTCGATGTGACGGGGCTCGTCGTGGCCGCGCCGACCGACCAGGAACTCGCCGGATTCGTCGTGCACGAGGCGCGGCTGATCGATCAGCACCGCTTTGAGGAGTGGCTCGATCTGTTCGCCGACGACGGCTACTACTGGATGCCGCTCGAATGGGGCCAGACCGACCCGCGGTTAACCACATCGCTGATGTATGAGGACAAGCTTCTCTTGCGCATCCGTATCGAACGGCTCAAAGGCAACCGCACCTTCTCGCAAAAGCCGAAGAGCCGCTGCCATCACGTGCTGCAAATGCCGCAAGTCGATCGGCGCGACGAAGCCGCCAATGAATATGTCACCTGGACGCCGATGCACTACGTGGAAACGAGACTCGACGAGCAGGACCTGTACGCCGCCTGGGCGACGCACACTTTGGCCATGGTCGGTGGTAAGCTGAAAATCAAGTTAAAGCGCGTCGATCTGGTCAATTGCGACGCCGCCTTCCGCAGCATTCAACTATTCATGTGAACCCCGAGATGCCGATATGAGCGAACGTCCGGTTGCCGTCGTCACCGGCGGCAACGCCGGCATTGGCGCTGCCATCTCCCGCCACCTGATCGACCGCGGCCATGACGTTGTCTCACTGGCGCGCCGCCGGCCCGGCTGGTCGGACCCTGGGCTCCATGCCGTCGAGGTCGATCTGACCGATGCCCGTGCCACCGAACAGGCGGCGGCTGCCGTGGCCAAGCAATTCGCGATCTCGACCGTAGTCCACAACGCCGGCGTCATCCGGCCTGCTCTTCTTCCCGACGTGCGGCAAGAAGATCTACACGAGCTTACGCAGCTTCATCTCGGCGCCGCCATCATCATCGTGCAAGCCGCGCTGCCGGGAATGCGCGAACGGCAATTTGGCCGCATCGTGCTGATCTCCTCGCGCGCCGCGCTCGGCTTGCAGACGCGAACGTCTTACGCCGCGACCAAGGCCGGGATGATCGGAATGGCGCGAACCTGGGCGCTGGAATTGGCGCCGTTCGGAATTACCGTCAACGTCGTCGCGCCGGGTCCGATCGGCGACACCGAAATGTTTCGCGATGTGGTGCCGGCCGGCAGCGAGCGCGAGAACGCGATAGCAAAATCAATCCCGGTAGGCCGGCTCGGCCGCAGCGATGACGTCGCCCGCGCCGTCTTGTTCTTCGCCGACCCGCAAAACTCGTTCATCACCGGACAGCTACTTTACGTCTGCGGCGGAGCGAGCATCGCCAGCATCAGTTTGTAACGCCCGCCTTTGGCGCGATCTTGACCCGACCTTGGAGGCGACTTTGGACCCGATCCGCATTTGGTATCAAAGCTTCGTCGATGAGGAACACGGTAAAGTTTATTGGGATCGGTTGCGCAGCCACCTGGCGGCGATGGTCGATCCCGGCACCATTGTCCACATCAAAGGCATTACACCGCACGACAATTATGCGCATCCGATCGTTGAATTCCGCTGCGCCCGTGAGGTGATCTGCAACGCGGTCAAAGCCGAGCGCGAAGGCTACGACGCCTTCGTCGTCGGCCACTTTCAGGACGCCGGCCTTTATGAGGCGCGTTCGGTCGTGGACATCCCGGTGGTCGCGCTCGGGGAAGCCTCAATGCTCTATGCCTGCCAGCTTGGGCAACGCAGCGGGATAATCACCATCCACCCGCGCTACATTTCCTGGTTTCATCATCAGATCGGCAAATACGGCCTCGAGCGGCGCGTCGCCGGCTTGCACGCCATGACTTTCGAGCCCGGGCAACTGTTGCAAGCCTATGAATCGGCGGCGCTTGCCGCCGAGGTTGAGCGGCTTTTTGCCGAACAGGCCCGGCCGCTTGTCGCCGCGGGATGCGACATCCTTATTCCGGGCGGCGGCATTCCCATGCTGTTATTTGCCGCGATCAAGGGACACGCCGTCGACGGCGCGCCGGTCATCAATGGCATACCGATTGTGGTGAAGATGGCGGAGCTTGCCGTCAAGCTGAGGCGCTCGACCGGTCTCGGTGTGAGCCGCGTTTCCGACTATGTCAAACCGCCGCCCGAAATCATCGAAGAGTTCTTGGCGAACCCGAAAGGGCTTTAGCCAGTGCCCGGCGCTACTGGACGAGCTTCCACTTGCCGTCGGTGAGCTTGACCAACACCATCGCGCGCTGATCGACGCCGGAATTCTTTCCCGGCGTGAAGTTATAGACCGCGTGGGTGCCGACGACCTCCTTGGCGTTTACAATGGCCTCGCGCAGAGCGGCGCGGAATTCCGGAGTCCCCGGTTGGGCGCCCGTCGCCAGCGCGCGCTTGGCCGAATCCAAAAGGACGAGCCAACCGTCGAATGCGTAGGGGCCAAACGCGCCGCGGGCCGGCTCATTATGCGCCTTCTGAAACGCTTGCTGGTATTCGAGCGCGGCTTTCTTGGTCGGATACGAATCGGGAAGCTGGTCGGCGACCACCACCGGCCCAGTCGAAGCGACCATGCCCTCGACCGCCGCGCCGCCCACCCGCACAAAATCCGGGTTGATCAGCGCGGCCGTGCCGTAGATCGGCTTGGTATAGCCGCGCTCGCGCAGCGCAATAAACGGCAACGCGCCCGGCGTTCCCGATCCTCCCGTCAATACGACGTCCGGCGCCGCCGCGACAATGTGCAGCGCCTGCGCAGTCACCGAGGTATCGGCGCGCGCGTAGCGCTCGTTGGTGACGATCTGCAGACCGTCGGGAGGCGCGGATTTCTCCAGCCCGCCGTAAACCAGATCACCCCAGGCGTCGTTAAAACCGATATAGCCGACGGTCTTCGCACCGTTCGCTTTCATGTGATCGGCGACCGTCGACACAAGCAGGTCGGCGGGTTGCGGCATCGAAATCGCCCATGACCCCGCCTCGCCCGGCACATTGAAAGGAACGAGCCCGATCAGCGGGACCTTCAGCTCGTGCGCCAGCGCATTGATTGCAAGCGTGATCGGCGTGCTGCCGGCGCCCATAAGGACATCGACTTTGTCTTCCTCGATCAGTTTGCGGGCGTCGCGCGCGCCGGTCGAAGGGTCGGAAGTATCATCAAGCTGAATGACCTTAAGCTTGACGCCATTCACCTCGTCCTTATACGCGACGCCCGCGGCCACGCCCTTCGCGTAAGGAATGCCGATTGATGCACTTGGGCCGGTCATTGACGTGACCAGACCGACGGTAATGTCCGCCGCCATCGCCGGCGTGGCCAGCAGCGAGGCGATCATGATGCCGCCAAGCACATATAGCCGATTGCTCACGAGAACCTCCCAAACTGGCCCGTAACGCCGGCCCGCGCGGCCTTTGCCCCAGCGCTGCTATTGGCTGACTTTTTAAGCTTGAACCAACTGTGCCGCAATGGTCTTCTTGATCCCTGGGCGGACAACGCGCAACTGAAACCACGTCATGATGCCGATCAGAAGGCAGCGCGCAGCGAGCGCACACATCGAGCGCACGCATGAGCGCCCCGCGGCGTCGGGCGGCGAATGACTCCGGACATCGCCCTTATTCTCGGCATTGACGGCATTGCGACCGGATCGATCTACGTCCTTGTTGGGCTCGGGCTTGTCCTGATCTTCTCGGTGACGCGCGTCGTGTTCGTGCCGTTCGGCGATATTGTCGCATTCTCGGCACTGACGCTGGCGTCCATTCAGCTCAATCGCTTTCCCGGTACGGTCTATCTAATCCTCACGCTGGCGCTGGTGGCTTGTGCGGTGGAGGCCGTTTCGCTGTGGCGGCGTGGCCGCTCGCGGCAAATTCCGCGCGGCGTATTTCTTTACGGCGTGTTGCCGCTTATTCCCGCGGCCATTGCTTACTTGACCGCGGGGGCGGAATTACCCGCCATGGTGCAAATCCTGCTTGCCATCGCGCTGGTGACGCCGATCGGACCGTTGATCGAACGGATCGCGCTTCGTCCGATCGCGGACGCTTCGGTCCTGTTGCTTCTCATCGTGTCGGTTGCTCTCACCTTTGGGCTGTCCGGACTTGGGCTGTTGTTTTTTGGACCGGAAGGCTTTCGCACCAAGCCGTTGACCACCGAAGTCTTCCGCTTCGGCAGCGTGATCGTGACCTCGCAAACGCTGCTGATGGTGGCGTCAGCGGCAGTATTCAGCCTGCTGTTGTTTCTGTTCTTCGAGCACACTTTATCCGGCAAGGCGCTGCGCGCGACCGCCATCAATCGCGTGGGTGCGCGCATTGTCGGCATCCGCCCGGCAAGTTCCGGCGCACTCGCGTTTTTGCTTGCGTCGTTGCTCGGCGCCATCTCGGGCATTTTGATCAGCCCGGTGACAACGCTTTACTATGATTCCGGCTTCATCATCGGACTGAAAGCTTTCGTCGGCGCGATCATCGGCGGCCTCGCCAGTTATCCCGGTACCGCAATCGGCGCCCTGCTCGTCGGACTCCTGGAAAGCTTTGCGTCGTTCTGGAGCAGCTCGCTCAAGGAGGTCATCGTCTTCAGCCTGCTCATCCCGGTTCTGCTGTGGCGCTCGCTGTCGCTGACGCAGGTCGATGAGGAGGACGAGGAGGTGCAGGGATGAGCGGCCGCGCTCTGAACCTGGCCGCGTTTGCCGCCATTGTGATTTTGGCTTTGACGCCGTTATGGGCGGCGCAATTCACCATCACGCTCCTCAATTATATCGGCATCTACGCCCTGGTCGTGCTCGGTATTGTGCTCTTGACCGGTGTCGGCGGCCTGACGTCGTTCGGCCAGGCCGCGTTCGTCGGCATCGGCGCCTATGCCACCGGCTGGCTGACCACGGTCCACGGCGCCTCACCTTGGCTCGGGCTTCTGTTCGCGCTTGCGGTGACGGCAGCCGTAGCGGCGCTCCTCGGCGCCGTCACGTTGCGGCTCGGCGGACACTTCCTGCCGCTCGGCACCATCGCCTGGGGTCTGTCGATTTATTATTTGTTCGGCAACATCGACGCGCTCGGAGGCCACAACGGCATGACCAACGTGCCGCCGATCCGGATCGGCCCGCTCTCGCTCGAGCCGAATGCCGCGATCTACTATTTGATCTGGGCGATGCTGGCATTGGCGATGTTGGCGATCGCCAATTTGCTGCAATCGCGCGAGGGGCGCGCCATCCGCAGTCTGCGCGGCGGCGCGGTGATGGTTGAAAGCCTCGGCATCAACGTCTTTCGCGTTCGGCTGATTACGTTCGTTGTCGCCGCGCTGTTGGCGGCGATGTCCGGCTGGCTCTACGCCCATATGAGCCGGTTCGTCAGCCCCGCGCCCTTCGATGTCCGCATGGGCATCGACTATCTGTTCATGGCGATCCTCGGCGGTTCCGGTCAGATCTTCGGCGCGGTCGTCGGATCGGCGCTGGTGACCCTGCTCGGCAATGCCTTGCAAGACCTGCTGCCGCACCTCTCGAGCAACGGCCAACAGCTCCAGGCTGTCTTCTTTGCCATCGTTTACGTGCTGGCGCTTCAATTTGCCCGCGGCGGCATCATGCCGTTGGTGCTGCGTTATCTGCCTCGTCGTGCCACACCAGCGCCGCGCAAGGCCGACCCGCTGCCGCGGCGGAAAATGCCGGAACCAGGGCAACCGCTTTTGGTGGTTGACGGCTTGGTGAAACGCTTCGGCGGGCTCGAAGCCGTGAGCGAAGTAGGCTTTGCGGTTACCGCCGGCGAAATCGTGGCGTTGATCGGCCCGAACGGCGCCGGCAAGAGCACGCTGTTCAATCTCATCACCGGTGTGCTGCCAGCAGACGCAGGTACTGTCTTATTTCTTGGACGCGACATTACCCACGCAAACCAACGGCGCATCGCTGCGGCGGGGATTGCACGCACGTTCCAGCATGTGAAGTTGCGCTCGAGCATGTCGTCGATCGACAATGTGCTCCTCGGGACTTACCTGCGTACCCGCTCGGGCTTTATCGCCGGAGCATTGCGGCTTGATCGGGCTGAAGAAGCGCGTGCGCGTTTCGAGGCGTTGCATCAGCTCGAGCGCGTCGGCCTTGGCGCCCACGCGAACGAGCTTGCCGGTAATTTGCCGCTGGGCCGCCAGCGCATTCTCGAAGTCGCGCGCGCTCTTGCCGCCGACCCGGCGCTGATCATTCTCGACGAGCCGGCGGCAGGCTTGAGCCGGCCCGAGAAACGCGCGCTGGCCGAACTCCTGCGCGCGCTGCGCAAGGAAGGCGTGACGGTGCTGCTGGTCGAGCACGATGTCGAATTCGTTATGACGCTGGTCGATCGCATTGTGGTGATGGATTTTGGCGCCAAGCTGGTCGAGGGTGAGCCGGCTGCGATTCGCGCCGATCCTCGCGTCCAGGAAGCCTATCTCGGCAGTGTCGCATGAAGAGCTTGCTGGAAATCAAGGATCTCCACGTCGCCTACGGCAAGGTCGAGGCGGTTCGCGGCGTCGCGCTTGCGATGCAGGCTGGCCAAATCGTCACCGTCATCGGTCCGAACGGCGCCGGCAAGACGACGCTGCTGGCGGCGGCGGCCGGCCTTCTGCGCTCGCGTGGATCGGTGATCTACGATGGGATCGATCTCCATCACATGGATGTCGAAGAACGGGTCGAACGCGGTTTTTGCCTCGTGCCCGAACGCCGCGAGCTGTTCGGCGATATGACCGTCGCTGATAATCTTGTGCTCGGCGCGTATGCGCGGCGGAGGCGAGGCACGAGCGTGCAGCAAAGATTGCAAGGCGTTTACGAGCGGTTTCCACGCCTCGCCGAACGTCGCAGGCAAAAAGCCCACACGCTCTCGGGCGGCGAGCGGCAAATGTTGGCGCTCGGCCGCGCGCTGATGGCGGAGCCGGTTCTGCTGATGCTCGACGAGCCAAGCCTTGGGCTCGCCCCGCTGATCGTGCGCGAAATATTTCGCATCGTCGCCTCGCTAAGGGATGCCGGCGTGTCGATCCTTTTGGTCGAGCAGAACGCCCGCGCGGCGCTCGAGACCGCCGATTACGGCTACGTGCTCGAAACCGGCGAAATTGCCTACCAGGGCCCGGCGGGGGCGCTGGTCCGCGACCCGCGCGTGAACGCGACTTATCTTGGCGGATCGGTGTGATGGCACGCGGCGGCTATGGTGACGTCGTGCTTGCGGCTCCCGTCACGGTGCCGTATGTGCGCTATTCCATCAGGGGCGCGCACTGGTTTCTCGGCCGCGCGCTGGCACAACTTCTGGCGGCGGCAAAAATTCCGAAACAACGCGTGGACGGGCTAGCGGTGGCGAGCTTCACGCTTGCCCCCGATACCGCTGTCGGCCTCACCCAGCATCTTGGCTTGACGCTGCGCTGGCTCGATAACATACCGATGGGCGGCGCCTCGGCAGTGGTGTCCATCCGCCGCGCCGCGCGCGCGGTACAAAACGGCGACGCCGAGATTGTGGCGTGTATTGGCGGCGACACCAATCACACCGACAGCTTTCGGCGCAATACGTCGGCATTCAGCCAATTCGCCCAGGACGCGGTCTATCCGTATGGCTCGGGCGGGCCCAACACCAGCTTCGCATTGCTGACGTCGTACTACATGCGCACGTATGGCGCGCGACGCGCAAATTTCGGCAAGCTCTGCATCGCCCAGCGCAACAATGCGCTGAAAAATCCGTTGGCGCTGTTCAAGAAGCCGCTGACGCTCGACCAATACCTTAATGCGCGTTTGGTCGCCGAGCCGCTGCGGCTGTTTGACTGCGTCATGCCTTGCGCCGGTGCCGAAGGATTCCTGGTGATGCGCGAGACTACGGCCCGCGATCTCGGCCTGCCCTTCGCACGGCTCCTGGCGGCGATCGAACGCCACAATGCCTTTCCCGACGATCCGATCCAGTTTCGCGGTGGCTGGGCCATGGACCGCGACGAACTGTTTGCGCAAGCCGCTCTCAAACCGGCCGATATCAACTTTGTTGAAGTGTATGACGACTACCCGGTCATCAACGTGCTGCAATTCGAGGACCTCGGCTTCTGCGGCAAAGGCGAGGGGCCGGATTTTATCCGTGCCAATACCTTCGAAACCGATGGCACGTTTCCATGCAACACTTCCGGCGGACAATTGTCGGCCGGGCAAGCCGGGGCTGCCGGCGGCCATTTGGGCGCCGTCGAAGCAATTAGGCAGCTTACCGGTCAGACACTCGGCGCGCCGGTTGCGAACGCCCGCTATGGCCTCGTTTCCGGATTTGGCATGATCAACTACGATCGCGGCATTTGCAGCGGCGCCGTCGTGCTCGCCGCCGATTGATGCGCCAAAGGGAGGCAAAGGTGGCTGAAGCTACGACGCGCGCGAAGCGGAAGAACCCCATTTTGCGCACGCCGCTGCCGACGCTGCCGCCGGGGGCGCGGAGCCGCGTTGCGCTCGGCCTTACGGCCGCCGCCGCGCGCGGGGCACTCGAACTGCAAGTCTGCCGCGACTGCGCCGCCGTACAATATCCGCCGCGTGAAGTTTGTCGTGATTGTTTGTCCTCGCGCCTTCTTTGGCGTCCGCACAACGGCGAGGGTGAACTCGTTGCCGAAACAGTACTCCACGCAGCCCAGGAACTTTATTTCCGCGAGCGCCTTCCCTGGCGAATTGGAGTTGTGCGCCTCGACGACGGCGCCAATCTGGTCGTTTACGTGCACGAGAGCGTCCGCGGCACGCCGTGCCGCATTCGCGTGGAAGCAGCGCTGGACCGCGCCGGCGAGGCCGTATTGCTCGCCGTGCCGCCACACGGGAGTACTGACTTGTCGGCCGATCCGAAACTGCGGGAGATGACGTGCGATCCGCGTCGACGAAAAATCCTGGTCACCGACGGCAAATCGGCGATCGGTCAAGCCGTCGTGCGCGCTTTGGCGGACGCCGGCGCGGAGATGATTTGGGTGGGCGAAGCCGAGCCGTGGAAGAAGATCGCGGGCTCGGCGAAGTTGCGGGAGGTGCCGCAAGCGACGGTGGTGCCTCTCGACGTGACTGACAGCGCCTCGGTGCGGGAGCTCGCGGGCGAGATCGGCGGCAAAGTCGACATCCTGGTCAACACCGCCGACTGTCATCGCACCTCGGCGATCGGCGCGCGCGGCGCGCTTAACGCGGCGCAACTGGAAATGGACGTGAATTATTTCGGCTTGCTGCGGCTGGCGAAAGAATTCGCTCCGCTTCTGAAAGCCCGCGCCGCCGACGGGCCGGCGAACGCCATCGCCTGGGTCAACGTGCTGTCAATTTTCGCGCTGTCGAACTATCCGCCGCACGGCACCTATTCGGCGTCCAAAGCCGCGGCGTTGTCGTTGTCGCAGGCGTTGCGGGGCGATCTCTACGCCGCGGGTGTGCGGCTCATAAACCTTTTTCCCGGCCCGGTGGATGACGAGTGGGACCAATTGGAATTGCCGCCGAAACTATCGCCAAACGCGTTGGCCAATGCGCTGGTTGCCGCCTTACGGGGCTCGATGGAGGATGTTTATCCGGGCGAGGTCGCGCAGGATTGGCTGGCACGGCACCGCGAAAACGCCAAGGCGCTGGAGCGCGAGCTGAGCGAGGGCAACCGATGACGCGGGCTGCAAAGAAGCGCCAAAACAAAGCAACAAGCAAAAAAGCACTTAAGAAAACCGCCCCGTCGTCGAATGATTGTCTGCGCGGCCGGCTGCAAGCGCTTGTTGCGTCGCCCGCCTTGCGGCTCGTCGATCTTACGCAAACACTCTCGCCTGATTTCCCACCAATCGTGCTGCCGCCCGAGATGGGACAGTCCCGCCCCTTTCGCATGGAGCAAATCTCGCGTTACGACGAGAACGGGCCGGCCTGGTATTGGAACAACGTCAGTTTCGGCGAGCACACCGGCACGCATTTCGACGCGCCAATCCATTGGATTTCCGGCCGCGATCTGCCGAATAATTCCGTTGATGCGCTGCCGCTCGAGCACTTCGTCGCGCCGGCCTGCGTGATCGATTGCAGCGCGCAAGCGGCAGACAACGCCGATTTTCTGCTCACGGCCGGCCACGTCGCGGCATGGGAGACACGGCACGGACGCATTCCGGCGGCCTCATGGGTGCTGATGCGGACCGATTGGTCGAAACGCGGCGACCCTGTCGCCTATCAAAATCTCGATGAGACCGGCCAGCACACGCCCGGTCCCGACCCCGACTGCGTGCGCTTTCTGGTGAACGAGCGGGACGTGCTGGGCTTCGGCACCGAAACCATCGGCACCGATGCCGGACAGGCCGCCCATTTCAAGCCGCCCTACCCGTGTCACACCTACATGCACGGCGCCAGCAAATACGGGCTGCAATGCCTGTGCAACCTCGATCTCTTGCCGCCGACCGGGGCGCTTATTGTCGCGGCGCCGCTTAAGATCCTCGACGGCAGCGGCAGTCCGTTGCGCGTATTTGCGCTGGTGCCTTCCGGGCGCGGCTGATTTTTCGGCCCCGCCGCCTGCGTCCACATCACACCGAGCGCTGAGCGCGGTCCTTTTCGTTTTGCGCCTTGATTGCGTCGCGCGCGGCCTGCCATTGCGCGTCTGTCCAATGCCGCAACTCGTAAAAATTGCCGCCGGTCGCGTGGCTTTGCCCGCCGTCAAGCGCAATGGTCTCGCCGGTCAGCCACTGGCAACCGTCGGAGATCAGAAACGTCGCGAGATTTTGCAATTCCTCGATATGGCCGACACGGCCCATGGGGTTGCTGCGCTCCGTCCGCGCGCCCGGCTCGACGCCGGGATTGAGCCGCTTGCCGGCACCTTCGGTCGGAATTTCGCCGGGCGCAATGGCGTTGAGCCGGATGCCGTAGCGGCCCCACTCGGTCGCCAGCGACATGGTCATGGCGTGAATGGCCGATTTGCTCATGGCCGACGGCACGACGTAGGGGCTGCCGTTGTTGATCCAGGTCACCACGATGGACACGACGTTGCCGCGATGACCGCCCGCGATCCAGCGGCGCCCGACAGCATGCGTCACGTAGAACGTGCCGTGCATCACGATGTTGGCTACCGCGTCAAAGCCCCGCGGACTTAAATCTTCAGTACGCGAAATGAAATTGCCGGCGGCGTTATTGATGAGGTCGGTAAGCGGCCCGCCAGCGAAAATATCGTCCACCATGGCGTCGACCGCCGCGGCATCGCGAATGTCGACGCCATAGGCGCGGACGCTGCCGCCCAATTTGCCGCTAAGTTCGGCGGCGGTGGCCTCGCACACCGATTTCCTGCGGCCGCAAATGAAAATGTCAGCGCCGAGCGAAAGAAATTTCTCCGCCATTCCCTTGCCGAGGCCGGTGCCGCCACCGGTGATGAGAATGCGCCGACCGCGCAACAATCCTGCCGTGAACATGCGCCCTCCCCGCTGGTTGGCTTGCTGGCTTGTCGGTTTCTCAAGCTTCGAACACACCCGCGCTGTCGACCACGTCCGCCAGCATGACGAGCGTGCGCAGCGATGCGCGGTGCGCCTTCAAGTCGCTGGATATACAGCAGTCGGCGAACAATCGGACCAGGTAACCCAGATCGGCGGCATCGCGCACCGTGTGCTCGACGGAAAATTGCGTCGCCAAGCCCATGACGTTGATCCGCCCGACCGCGCGCTCGCGCAGCAAATCCTCAAGGCCGGTGCGGCGGAACGCGCTGTTGGCGTTGCCAGCGACAAAAATTTCGCCGTCGAGCGGTTCAAAACCTTGATATGCCGCGGCGCCCCAGGTGCCTTGCTTCAATGCCCCCAACTCGTGTGTTTTCGCAAACAGCCGGCAGTTGCGCGGGAGATCGGAAAAGTCCGCGGCGAAGACGATATGCATGTGGGCGATCGTCCACCGCGCGCGCCGCGCCGCTTCAAGCGCGCGCCGGCTCCCGTCGAGGAAGCGCGCAGCGGCACGCGTGCCGCGATGAAGCGAAAATCGAATAAGGCCGCGCGGATGACAGATGTCGTTTTGATAATGCAGCGCGATCAGCGCGTCGTTCGGGGATGTCTCGCTCACCGCGTGCGCACTCATGACTTCTTTTGTCGGCCGTCATCTTGACGTTTTAGGCTTAAAATGTCCAATTGCGCCGCCCCAAACAGTGATCGCGATCCTGCCATGAGTGATGCCTCTGCTGGCCCGCCGGCGCCAATTGTCGACCCCAGCGCCGTCAAGGAAATCGCCGCCGGTGTTTATGTCATCGGCGACCGCCGCGTTCCGCTGGTACCGAATATCGGCATTATTCTCGGCCGTGACGCGGCGCTGATCGTCGATACCGGCATGGGCCCGGAGAATGGCGAAATAGTTCTGGCGGCTGCTAAACGTTTGGCCGGCAGGCGTCCTTTAATTCTGACCCTGACGCATTTCCATCCTGAGCACGGCTTCGGCGCGCAGGCGTTCAAGGGCGTGGCTAAGATTCATTACAACAGCGCGCAGCGCGACGAGTTGCGCGCCAAGGGCGAAGCTTATCTCGGCATGTTCACGACTTTCGGCCCCGGCGTGGCCGCGGCACTCGAAGGCACCCTTCTCGTCGAGCCGGACGAAGTCTATGACGAAGCTTCGACTGCCATCGATCTCGGCGGACGCCGCGTGGAGCTGCGAACATGGGGGCTTGCGCATACCGCGGGCGATCAGGTGGTTTGGCTGCCGGAGGAGCGCATCCTGTTCACCGGCGATCTCGCGGAAGAGCGCATATTTCCGATCTTCCCTTGGTTTCCTCCTCAGGACGCAACCATCGACGCTGCCCGCTGGGCGCATATCCTCACCGAGGTGGCGTCATGGGACCCAGCGATTGTGGTGCCCGGGCATGGCGACCTCGGCGGCGTCGAGATCGTCAACGCGGTGCGCGATTACATCGTCGATCTGGGACAGCGCGTGAGGCGGGAGCGCGAGGCCGGCAAAGGCGCGGATACGATCGTCGCCGAGCTCGCGCCAAAAATTCGCGCAGAACATCCCGATTGGTCGGCGCCGGAATGGATCGATTTCGCCATCCGCTATTACGCTACACTGAGCTGAACGGGCTTGGTCGCGGCGTTAAGTGAAACTAGAGCATGATCCCGAAAAGTGGACACCGGTTTTCGGAAAAGATCATGCTCCATCAACAAGCTAGAGTGGGATGACGGTTCGAAGAAAAGTCATCGCGCTCTAGCGGCGGCCGAACGGCCACGTCAGCTCTCTTCCGCCCGCGATGCCGTCGGGACGGAACAGAATAATGATCAGCATGAGCAAGGCCAGGATAACGTCGCCGGTGCCCGCCGGCGCGGCGATGTTGGTTGTGCCGACCTGAAATCCGATTTCAGCTTCACGCAGCCCTTCCGTTAAGAGCGCGATCACAATCGTGCCGGCAACGGCGCCGGTGAGGCTGCCGCGGCCGCCGATCAGCAGCATGGCGACAATCAGGAATGTAAGATCGAGGTAAAAGTTCTCGACGCGGACAATGCCGAGAAAATGCCCGAGCAGCACGCCGGCAATTCCCGACAAGAAAGCGGAGACCACGAACGCCCGCAAGCGGTGCAGGACGACGTTGACGCCGGAGGCTTGTGCGGCGGCTTCATCCTCCCGCGAGGCGCGGAGAAGAAGCGCCGAACGAGTCTCTTGATAAGCGAAAGCAATGACCAGCGCCGCGATCGCCCAGCCGAGCGCCGTCCACAAATCGACGTAAGCCGGAAGGCCCATGAGCGAGTTCTGGCCGCCCGTGACCGACGTCCAATTGCCGAACACGACGTTGCCGACCACAAGGACGGCGAAGGTGGCAATGCTTGCCGAAACGCCGGAAAGGCGCATAAGCGGCCAACCGACCACCAGCGCGACCGCCGCTGCCACTGCTCCGCCGGCAAGCGCGCCGGGTAATGCCGGCCATTCGGCAGAGGCGATTATTTGCGGCAGATCCGGCAGAAAAACCGACTTGGCCGCCGATTTCATTGTGAGCAGCGCGGAAACGTAAGCGCCGATCGCCATGAAGGCGACGTTACCGAACGACAGGATTCCGGAATTGCCGACAAAAACGTAAAGACCGACGACGGCGACGAGGTTGATCAGCGCCTGCGTCGTGCGCCGCTGCGGAACGGCCGGCGCGAAAGAAGCGACAATCGCTATCGCCGCGACAATCGCCACTAGCGCAACGAGCGGCCACAGCCGTCGCAGCGTTTCTAAGACGGGTCCGCGGCCAAGTTTCACAATCAAATCCTCTCCCGCAAGCCGCGGGCCGGGATCAAACCTTGCGGACGGAACAGCAGAATGGCGACGACGGCGACGAACACGAAGGCCTCGCGAAAGGCGCGAAGATCGGGTGGTAAAAGTGCTTGCAGAAGAATGGAGCCGGCGCCGACCAGAAATCCGCCTAACGCCGCGCCGGGCAGACTGCCGAGACCGCCGATTACCGTCCCGACAAAGGCGATAATCACCAATTGCAGACCCATTCGCGGCTGCACGACCCCGGTCTGAACGACGATAAGACACGACACCGCGGCGGCGAGGAGGCCGCTTAACGCGAACGCCACGGCGATCACGTTATTGGCGCGCACGCCCAACACGCGCGCCATGCGAAAATCCTCCGCTGCGGCGCGCATGTGCAAGCCAAGCCGCGTCGCCTTCAGAAACCACGTCAACGCGACCAAGAGCACAATGCCGACAACAATAGTGACGATCTGGAGGAGCTGAAGCCGGACGCCGAAAAGCTCGGTCTGCCGGCCGAGCGCCGGTAGAAAATCAAGCCCTTTAAGGCGCGAGCCGACAACGAGAATAAGAAGCTTCTGCAAGAAGAAACTTACGGCGAACGAAGAGATCAACAGCGTGGTGGGATCGGCGTTGCGTAACGGCCGAAAGGCCGCGCGTTCGGTCAATAGCGCCAAAAGCACCGCCACCGCGACGGCGCCAAAAATCATGACCGGCACCGGCATTCCAGAAAGCGCAAGCAACGTGTAAGCAGCGAGCGTGATCAATTCGCCGTGGGCGAAATTGATCAGGCGCATCACGCCGAAAATCAGGCCAATGCCAAGCGCCGTCAGTGCGTAAAGGCTGCCGACGCTGACCGCATCAACGACGATTTGGACCAGGCGCTCCATCAGGAGGCGCCCGCCTGCTCGCGCATCCGCACGCCAAAATAGGCGGCGTCAAATCTGGGATCACGCGCTATATCGCGCGCGTTGCCACTCAGCGCGAATTCGCCGCCGCTCATGACATAGACGCGATCGGAAACCGCGCAGGCGCGTTCGGCATTCTGCTCCACCAACAGAACAGTAACGCCATCGCTTTTGATGGTGTGCAGAAGCGCGTAAATCTGGTCGACAATCTTCGGCGCGAGCCCAAGCGAAGGCTCGTCGAGCATGAGGAGTCGCGGGCGCGACAGCAGCGCGCGAGCGATGGCGAGTTGCTGCTGTTCGCCGCCGGACAATTGCCCGGCAGGTTGATGGCGGCGCTCCGCCAGGATAGGAAACATCGAAAACGCCCGCTCGATGTCATACCGCACGGCCTCGGCGTCGCGCCGCACCGTGGCGCCGAGCAGGAGATTTTCGCGCACCGTCAGCGCGGCGAAGATGTGCCGGCCTTCGGGAACGAGAGCAATGCCGCGCCCGACCACGTCCTCGAGCGCAATCCCTGAAAGCGGTGCGCCGGCAAACGTGACAAGGCCTGCAAGCGGCGGCACGATTCCAGCTATGGCGGAAAGGAGTGAGGTCTTTCCGGCGCCGTTGGGGCCGACGACGCCGACGGTCTCGCCGTCGGCGACTTCGAGATTGAGTCCCCGCACCGCCGTAACTGCGCCGTAGCGCACGACCAACCCGGACACGACCAGCAAAGGCGCGATGGCGCTCATTGCAGGATTTCACCGCCCAAATAGGCGCGGCGCACGCCCGCATTGGCGCGGATCTCATCGGGCGTCCCGGCGGCAAGCGTCTTGCCGCTGTCGAGGACCTGGATGCGCTCGCAAAGGTTCATCACCAGCGCCATGTTGTGCTCGATGACGAGGATGCCGCAATCGTATTTGGACCTGATACCGACAATAACATCGCGCAATTCCTCGGCTTCGGCGGCGGCGTGACCGGCCGCCGGCTCGTCGAGAAGGAGAAAGCGCGGATTTGTCGCCAGCGCACGGGCAAGACCCACCCGCCGCTCCTCGCCGTAACTCAGCGAGGCCGCGCGATGTCCGGCCTTGTCGCCGAGTTTGAGCTCGCCGAGAATTTGCGCCGCGCGCCGGCGCGCTTCCGCGCGTCCAGCGCCCCGGCTGACATAGCCGATCTCGACGTTCTCGCTGACCGTCAGGCCGCGAAACAGCCGCACCGCCTGGAAGGTCCGCACGACGCCGGCATGCGCAAAGCCGTGCCGGGCCAGTCCCGTGCAATCGCGCTCGCCGACAAAAATGCCCCCGGCCAGCGGCCGTTGAAAGCCGGAAATAACATTGACCAGCGTGGTCTTACCGGCGCCGTTCGGACCGATGAGGCCGAGGATTTCGCCGCGTTGCAGCGACACGCTGACGTCATCTACGGCGACTAGGCCGCCGAAACGGACGGTTACGCCGCGCGCCTGAAGTTGCATTTCAAGCGACCGTGCGGCGGCCGATTGTCATTGCAGCGGTGGAAACTTCTCCACCGAAAAGCGACCGATGCTCGCGAACTTGCCGTTGGTCGCCTGCAAGATCGCCATCGGGCGGGTCGTTTGGATGTGCAATTTGGAGGTATACGTCGTCGGCCCGATGACAAGCGATTTCTTGTCGAAGGTATCGAGGGCGGCCGCCACTTTGGCGCCATCAAGCGAGCCCGCCTGTTTGGCCGCTATCGCCCAGGCCTGCACGGCGGCATAGCCGCGCAATCCGTAGGAGACGTCGGCCTTCTTGTTGTATTTGGCTTCGAAGCGCTTGAAGAAGCCATTCACTTCAGCGTCCGGATCGTCACCGTATTTCGAGCCGTAGCTGATGACATAAAAATTGCTCAAGTCGGGCACCGAGCCGATCCAATAATCGCCATCGAGCGATTCACCAGTGACAATGGCGGCGTCAATTCCCGCGGCGCGAATTTGCCGAATGGCGCTTGGGCCGCCGGGCGCGTACGAGCAGAAGAAGACCAGGTCAGGCTTTTTGGGAAGCCCGGTGATCCTCGTCACCTGCGCGGCAATGGAAGGATCGTTGTTGAGGAAGGTGTCTTGTCCGAGCAGACCTTCTTTTCCGGCAAGCTCCGTCCAGCGAGTCGCGAAGCTTGCGCACAACGACTTGGTGTAGGCGATGGTATTGTCCAAAAGGACGTAAGCGTTCTTCCAGCCTTTTTGTTTGTAGGCCCACTCGGCAAGCAATGCGCCCTGCGCCTGGCTGGCGTTCGAAGTCGAGTAGGCCAGCGGTCCCACGCCCTGCACGCCGAACTTTGGATCGGAAGCGCCGGAAAACGCGATGACGTCTTTTTGCTGAGCGACATAGGCGCCCGGAGCGCCGAAATCGAAATCGCTGGGGAAGAGAATGGCTTTTGCACCCTTGCCGATGACGTCGACCGCGCCGTCGGCGCCAAGCGGCGGCTCGGATTTATTGTCGAATTCTACAACCTCGATCGGCTGCCCAAGCACCCCGCCGGCGGCGTTGACGTCGGCAACCGCAAGCTTCGCCCCGGCGATGGTGTCGGCGTCGACCGGCGCAAACCAGCCGCTGAACGACATCACCAGACCGAACACCGGCTTATCAGCCGCCCAGCCGACATTCGCGGTGGACACTATTGCGATGGCGGATGCCGCCAAGGCGGCCATGCCCAGTTTTCTGACCATGTGACTCCCCTACCTAATTCTGCTGTCGAATAGAGTTTTTGATTTCCGATGCGGTTTCTTTGCCGTCGTGCGTTGAGTAGCAACCCGTTCTTTTACCCGCACTGCTGTAGAAGGCCCCGGACCCCTGAACGTTAGGCAAAAGGCCAAACTACTTCAAGCTTAAAATTTTCCGCGGACTGCGATCGGCGCGATTGAGCGCGCCGTTTTCAGACTCCCAAATAACGATGCTGGATATCGGCCGATGCCGCCAATGCCGCCGAAGAGCCGCTCCACACCACGCGGCCGCGCTCGATGATGTAGTGCCGATCTGCGATGCTGGTGAGGGCGTCGACATTCTTGTCGATGACCAGGATCGAATGGCCGGCGCTGCGGAGCTGCGCCAGGCATTGCCAGATCTGCTCGCGGATTAAAGGCGCCAACCCTTCGGTCGCTTCGTCGAGAATGAGCAGCTGCGGATTGGTCATCAGCGCGCGACCGATTGCCAGCATCTGCTGTTCACCGCCGGAGAGGAGATTGGCCATGGCGCCGGCGCGTTCCGCAAGCCGCGGGAAGAGCGCGAAGATTTTTTCAATGCTCCATGGGTCGGCGATGCCGTTGCGGTTGGCCGCGGTCGCGAGCAGATTTTCGCGCGCGGTCAGATTGGGAAAAACCTGGCGGCCTTCCGGCACCAGCCCGATGCCGAGCTTGGCGATGCGATAGGCGGGCAGTCCGCGAAGTTCGGTGCCGCTCAAGCGGATCGAGCCCGCCGCCGGCGCGGTCAAACCCATGATCGAGCGCACGGTCGTGGTTTTGCCCATGCCGTTTCGACCCATCAGCGAGACCATCTCGCCGGCGGCGACGCCAAGCGAGACGCCGAACAGCACGCGGCTCAGGCCGTAACTGGTTTCGACGCCGGTGACTTCGAGAAGCGGTGCGTCAGGCATCGCGGGCCTGCGAAACGATTTTTTGCTGTTCGCCGAGATACGCGCGGCGGACGTCGGGATCGTTCCTGATCGCGGCCGGCTCTCCGGAAGCGATGATCCGGCCATACACCATCACGGTAACCCGGTCCGCCAAGGCGAATACCGCTTCCATGTCGTGTTCGACCAAAACGATGGTCAGCGTGTCTTTGAGCTCGCGCAGCAATTTGAGCATGGCCGCCGATTCCTCAGGACCCATGCCGGCCATGGGCTCGTCGAGGAGGAGAAGCCGCGGCTGCGTTGCCAACGCCATGGCGATCTCAAGCTGCCGATGTTCGCCGTGGCTCAAGCGGCCGACGCGAACCTGCGCGCGGTCGGCGAGCGCGACGCGCGCCAGCGCCTCGAGCGCCGGCTTGCGCAGGTGTTTGTCATCGCGCGCTTTGCGCCAAAAATGAAACGAATGACCGCGGTGCGCCTGAACGGCGAGCGCGACATTATCCAGCGCGCTGAAGTCAGGAAAAAGCGAGCTGATTTGAAACGAGCGGGCTATCCCGGCGAGGCTGCGGCGATAGGGAGGCAAAGCCGTAATATCGGCGCCGTCAAAACTGATCGTGCCGGCCTGCGCCGAAATCTCGCCGGCCAGCAAACCGATCAATGTGGTCTTGCCGGCGCCATTGGGGCCGATGATGGCATGACATTCGCCGGCAGGAATTTCGAACGAGAGCGCGTCCGCAGTCACCACGCCGCCGAAGCGCTTGGTCAGCCGTTCGACCTGAAGCAGCGAGCTAGCCACGGCGGCCTGCAAGCAATCCCCCAATGCCGCCGTGGACGTAGATCGCGACCAGCAGCAGCATTGGTCCCAGGATCAGGTCCGGATATTCGGTGAAGCGCGAAAGCCCCTCTTCCAACAGCAAAAACGTTACCGCGCCGATCAACGGGCCGAACAGCGTACCGAGTCCGCCCAGGACCACCATGACAATCAGATCGCCCGACCGCGTCCAATGCATGAGCGCCGGGCTTATGAAGTTGGTGTGATTGGCAAGCAGCGCGCCCGCAAGACCGCACAGCGCCCCGGCGATGACAAAGCAGACGAGCTTATAACGAAACGTTGGAAAGCCGATGGCGCGCATCCGCCGTTCGTTGGAGCGCGCGCCGCGGATGACCAAGCCGAAGCGCGAATCGACCAGCCGCGACACGAGATAGATGCTGGCCAACAAAAGCGCAAAGCACAGATAATAGAATACGGTTTTGTTGTTGAGGTCGATCGCGGGAAATATGCTGCGCTTGTAAATGGTGAGGCCGTCGTCGCCGCCGTAACGGGCGAGCCCGCTGGCGACGTAGTAGATCATCTGCGCAAACGCCAGCGTGATCATAATGAAGTAGACCCCGCGCGTGCGCAGACTCAGCGCGCCGACGATGAGCGCATAGAGTGCGGACGCCGCTATCGCGACCGGCCATTGCACGAGGCCCCAGTTGATACCTTCCGCGGCAAGGATGCCGACGGCATACCCGCCGATGCCCAAATACGCCGCATGGCCGAAGCTCACCATGCCGCCATAGCCCGTGATCAGGTTGAGGCTGACTGCGGCGATGGCAAGAATAAGCACGCGCGTGAACAGCGTCACCACGAAGGTGTTGCCGGTGAAGACCGTGTAGAGAGGAAGCAACAGCAGTGCGGCCAGCAGTATCAGTGTCAGCGTGACGCGCGGCGAGATGGAGAAACGCGAGGTCGTCTCGACCGGAGCATCCAGCAACACCATCATCGGGTCGCCGCCGGGAACAAGCCTTCCGGCCGGATGACCAGGATTGCGGCCATCAGCATGTAGATCAACATCGAGGACAGCGCCGGGCCCAACGTTGACGCGGCGCTTCTGCTCAGCACGGCGTGCAGGGCGTCGGGTAAAAACGCCCGGCCGACCGTATCAATCAAGCCGACGATACACGCGGCGACGAATGCACCGCGGATCGATCCAATGCCGCCGATGATAATCACCACGAACGCAAGAATAAGTATATTTTCGCCCATGCCGATCTGCACAGTAAGGATCGGCGCCTGCATCACGCCGGCGAAACCGGCAAGCGCCGCGCCGAGCCCGAATACCAGCGTGTAAAGAAGCTTGATGTTGATTCCGAGCGCGCCGACCATTTCGCGGTTCGAGGCTCCCGCGCGAATGAGCATGCCGAGCCGCGTGCGCATGACCAAGAGATAGAGCATCGCCGCGACCGCCAGTGCAACCAGGATGATCACCAGGCGATAGATCGGATAATACACCCCAGGCAGGACCTTCACCGCCGTCAGCATTTCATGCGGCAGCGACAAGGTGCGGCCTTCGGGCCCCCACACCAGGCGCACGAACTCGTTGAAGAACAGGAGCAGGCCGAACGTTCCCAGGACTTGGTCGAGATGATCGCGGCCGTAGAGTGGTCTGATGGCAATGAGTTCAAGTACCATCCCGGCGATCAAGGACGCCACGATCGCGAAGATCACGGCGAGGACGAAGCTTCCGGTCACGACGGCAAATGTCGCGGCGAAATAGGCGCCCAGCATGTAGAGCGAGCCGTGGGCCAGATTAACGAGGTCCATAATGCCGAACACGAGCGTTAGTCCGGCCGCCAGCAAGAACAGCAGCATTCCGAGCTGAACGCCGTTGAGGCATTGCTCGATGAAATACAGCATGCCGCGTTAATGCGTCCGGCCGCTCTTGCAGGGAGCGGCCGAGAGCGACTTTGTCTCCTCAGCTCGGCGCAAAGATTATTCTCCGAGCTTCATCGGACATTTGTCGTGGAAACGATCCTGATCGTTTTCGACAATGGTCGACACAGTCTTCAGCACGTAGTCGTCGCCCTGCTTCACCGTCTCCTGCAAATAGAAGTTCTGGATCGGGACGTGGTTGTTGCCGAACTTGAAGTTGCCGCGGACCGACTTGAAGTCGGCCTTCTCCATGGCGCGGCGCATGTCGTCCTTTTTCGAGAGGTCGCCGTTGACCGCGGCGACCGCGCTGTTGATCAGGCTGACGCCATCGTAGGCCTGCGCGCCGTAATACGACGGCCGCGTCTTGTACTTGGTGATGTAATCGGCGACGAATTTCTTGTTGGCCTCGTTGGGAAGATCGTTGACCCATTCCTGGGCCCCCAGAATGCCGAGCGATAGCTCCTTAAGGCGCGGGATCGACAATTCATCGACCGTGAACACCTGATAGAGGGGAATCTGCCCTTTCAGACCGGCTTGCGTATATTGCGTGATGAATTGAACGCCGGAAGCGCCCGGATAAAACACAAAGATCGACTGGGTGCCGGACGCGCGCGCCTTGGAGAGCTCCGCCGAGAAGTCGAGCTGGTCCGGCCACCGGGTCATTTCCTGACCCAGCACCTGGCCTTCGAATAGGTCGCGCATGCCGCCAAGCTGATCGCGGCCCGATGCATAATTCGGCCCGATCAGAAAGACGCTTTTGATGCCCTTCTGGTTCATGTAGCGGCCCATGGCGCGCGCCGTTTGATCGTTCGACCACGATGTCGAGAACACGTAAGGCGAGCAAAGCTCGCCGGCGATTTGCGACGGACCGGCGTTGTTGATCACCAGGATAGTCTTTGAATCGACGATCGGCTTAAGCGCCGCCAGAAGCACGTTGGACCAGATGAAGCCGGCGATGAAATCGACGTGGTCGGACTCGATCAACTTCTGGGCCTTTTGCACGCCGACATCCGGCTTTTGCTGGTCGTCCTCGTAAATGATTTCGACCGGAAGGCCGCCGAGCTTGCGGCCAAGATGGTCAAGCGCTAGCTCGAAGGCGTTGCGCATGTCGTTGCCGATGACGGCCGTCGGCCCGCTGAAGGTGCTGATGAAACCGATTTTGACGGTCTTTTCCTGGGCGAAAGCCGAGCCGGTCGCCAGCCCTAACGCAATCGCCGCTGCAACGCCTGTTCTGAACATGGTGCACACTCCTCCGAATTGCCGCACGTTTTGGGTGCGGAGGCGTTCCCTGTGAATGGGGCGACCTCTACTGCCAATTTGACCGCGCTTTCCGTGCGACTCAAGAAGAACCTGACGAGACGCTTACCGGCGCCGGGTAAGGTGCTTCGTCTGCGCGCTTTCTTGCGACTTATTGGCCGAATTTCGGGCTCCCCGGCCGGGCCGTTGCGGCAGCGCCCTCTTCACCCTACTTGTTGTGCTTCGGGCGCAATCCCTGACAAAACAATCCTCTCAGGCGCCGGATCGGGCTTTCTTAGACTGTTATGGCAGAGCAATTTCAATTTGGGCTGGACACATTCGGCGACGTCACCGTTGGCGGTGACGGCCGGCCGCAAACCCATGCGCAGGTTATCCGCGACCTGATCGAGGAAGCGGTCCTCGCCGACCAACTCGGCGTCAATGCGTTTGGCGTCGGCGAGCATCACCGGCCGGATTTCGCGGTATCGGCTCCCGAAGTCGTGCTCGCGGCAATCGCCGCGCGCACCAAGCGGATCCATCTCGGTTCGGCGGTGACGGTGCTTTCCACCGACGACCCGATCCGGGTGTTCGAACGCTTTTCCACCATCAACGCCATCTCCAGCGGGCGCGCCGAGATCACGCTCGGCCGCGGCTCGTTCACCGAGTCCTTCCCGCTATTCGGCTACGACTTGTCGCAATACGAAGTGTTGTTCGAAGAGAAGGTCGATCTGTTCGCGGCGCTGGTGAAAAGTAACCCGGTGACCTGGGAGGGCCGGTTGCGGCCGCCGCTGAAGGACCAGCACGTTTACCCGCCGATCGAAACGGGCGCGCTCAAGACATGGATCGGCGTCGGCGGCAGTCCGGAATCGGTGGTGCGCGCCGCGCATTACGATTTTCCTTTGGCGCTCGCCATTATCGGCGGCGACCCCAAACGGTTTCGGCCCTATGTCGATCTTTATCATCGCGCCTTCGCCCAATCGGGAAGGCCGGTGAAAGAGATTGCCGTGCATTCGCCCGGGCATGTGGCCGAGACCGACGCGCAGGCGCGCACAGACTATTTTCGCGGCTACAAGGCCATGCACGACAAAATCGGCGGCGAACGAGGCTGGCCGCCGATCTCGCACGCGCAATTCGAGCAAGAAGTCGAACGCGGCTCGCTCTATGTCGGCACGCCGGAAACCGTCGCGCGCAAAATCGCCGCAACGGCCAAGGCGCTGGGAATCGTGCGCTTCGATCTCAAATACAGCGCCGGCACGCTTCCGCACCGCGAGATGATGCGCTCGATCGAACTTTACGGCGCGAAAGTCATGCCGCTGGTGCGCGAGATGCTTTCGGTGGCGCAAGCCGCCGAGTAGCGGCGACTCCTTACGTCCCCACCAGCCCCAATTGCGGGCTCGATGGCTCGGCATGGGCGCGCTTCGGGATACGGCCGGCCAGGCGCGACATGCGGCCGCCTTCGACCGCCGCCCGCATGCTCTTTGCCATCAGCACCGGATCGCGCGCTTTCGATACGGCTGTGTTGATCAACACCGCGGCACAGCCGAGCTCCATGGCCAGCGTCGCGTCCGAGGCCGTTCCGATACCGGCATCGAGCACCACCGGCACCGGCGAGCGCGTGCAGATCAGCTCGATCAGATGCGGGTTGGAAATCCCCAGTCCCGAACCGATCGGCGAGCCAAGCGGCATGACGGCCGCGGCGCCGGCGTCCGCAAGCTTGCGGCAGGTCACCGGGTCTTCGGTGCAATAGGGCAAAACCACAAAGCCTTTCGCCACCAGCGTTTCAGTGGCGCGAATAAGCTCCTCCACGTCCGGGTAAAGAAGCTCGCGGTCGCCGATGACTTCGAGCTTGATCCAATTGGTGTCGAGCGCTTCGCGGGCCAGTTCGGCGGTGAGCACGGCGTCCTTGGCGGTTTGGCATCCCGCCGTGTTAGGCAGAAAGCGCACGCGTCCCGCCAGCAAATCGATGAGACTCTCGTCGTCGCCGGCGAGGCTGATGCGGCGGATCGAAGCGGTGACCATTTGCGATCCGCTTGCGGCAATGGCGTCGAGCATGATCTTGCGATTGGGATAGCCGGCGCTGCCAAGAAACAAGCGCGACGAAAATTGCTGGCCGGCGATGATCAGCGGATCGGACATTACATTCTCCGTTATTCGAGCATGATCTTTTCGGAAAACCGGACGCCACTTTTCCGGACCATGCTCTATCCTCCTTGGCGGGCGCGCACGATTTCGATGCTATCGCCCGCTCGCAATTCCGTGGACGGCCAAGCCGCGCGCGGCACAACCGCGCCGTTGACCGCAACCGCGATGCCGCGTTGCGAAGTATCGACGGCCTTTTCATCGAGCAGCGCCGCTAGCGTCGCCGCCACAAGCGGTTCGCTCTCGCCGTTGATGCGAATAACCGCCCCAGTCATCGGCTTCTCCAACACTGCGCCATCATTCCGCCGCCCGCGCCGGCAGGAAACGCTCGAGACCGAATGGCGCGATCGCCGGCTCGACAATATCCTCGAGCACAAGCCGCGCGATCGTGTCCGCTGTCACCGGCGCCAGCAAGATGCCGTTGCGATAATGCCCGGTCGCGTAGACCAAGCCTTGCAGCGGCCCGCGGCCGAGGATTGGCGCATCGTCGCGGCTGCCGGGACGATGCCCGACCCAGGTTTCCTCTATCGGCAATTCCTCGATCGCCGGCACTGCGCGCCACGCCGCTTCCAACAGCGTCAGCATGCCGCCGGCCGTTATTGTGTCGTCAAAGGCTTTTTCCTCGACGGTGCCGCCGACAATAAGCCGCCCGTCCCGGCGCGGCACCAGATAAGCTCCCGGCGCCCAGAGCACGTGATTGAGAAGCGGCGTGGCGGCGTCCATGCGCAGCGACAGCATTTGGCCCTTGACCGGACGTACCGGCGGCCGCCGATCGGGCGGCAGCCCGCCGATACCGCGCGACCAGGCGCCGGCGGCAAGCACCACGCAGTCGGCCTTTTCGATCGCGCCGTCCTCCAACAAAACGCCTTTGACGCGACCGCCTTGCGCGACGATCTCCCTGACCGGCCGATCCTCGACGATTCTGACGCCGGCCGCCTCGGCGGCAACGCGCAGCGCCGCAGCAAGCTTGCGGTTATCCACCTGATGGTCCTGCGGCGAAAAAACCGCGCCGGCTATTTTCCCGGCAAGACGCGGCTCGCGACGGCGCGTATCCACCGCCGAAAGCCATTCGAGCGGCAGCGCAAGCTGCCGCTGAAATTCCAGCCGGTGCGCAATCTCGGCCTGATCGTCCGCAGTCAAGGCGAGCAACAGCGTGCCTTCCGACCTCAATTCGACATCGATCCCGCTGGCGCGCTCAAGTTCCTCGGCAAAGCCCGGCCAGCGCGCCTGGCTCTCGCGGCCGAGCGCAACGAGCGCCTCCTCGCCCGGTTCGGCTTCGCAACAAGCGGCCAGCATTCCAGCGGCCGCATGACTTGCGCCCCTGCCCGCTTTGCCGCGATCGAAAATGGTCACGTCAGCCCGGTCGGCTAATCGCCAGCCGACACCCAAGCCGATCACGCCCGCGCCAATGATGATGACGCGCGGACGGTTCACGGCCTTTGGCTTTGCGGACGTAGCGTTCAACGCGGCTCCCTTCGCTGGAATAACCCAGACAGGTTCGACGGGTGTGATCTCAGCCGCACGAAAGCCGCGCGGCACCCCTGGCCATTGCCATCATGATGGGGATTTTCACGCATCGCGACAAGGGCCGTTTAGCGCCGGTGCTTCGCGATCCCTTTGGCTCTGGCAGTGGGATCGGCTTTAGCCAGAAGGTCGAACTCCATTAACCGCGTAAGAAGCGGCTCTATCTCATTGAGCGGGATCATGTTTGGGCCGTCCGATGGCGCCCGGTCGGGATCCTGATGGGTCTCGATGAAAATGCCCGCCACGCCAACCGCGACCGCAGCGCGTGCCAGCGCCGGGATAAACTCTCGCTCGCCTCCCGATGCGGTCCCTCGCCCGCCGGGCTGCTGCACCGAATGAGTCGCGTCGAAGATGACCGGCGCCCCGAGTTTGGCCAGTTGGGGCAGCGCGCGCATGTCGGAAACAAGCGTGTTGTAGCCGAACGAAGCGCCGCGTTCGCTCACCAGCACATTGCGGTTGCCGGCGCCGGTGATTTTTTCGACGACGTTTTTCATGTCCCAGGGAGCGAGAAACTGTCCCTTCTTGACGTTGACCGGCCGGCCGGTTTTCGCGGCGGCGACGAGGAGGTCGGTCTGCCGGCAAAGAAACGCGGGTATTTGCAGAACATCGACCGCCTGCGCGGCGGCCGCGCATTGATCGGGCTCATGCACGTCGGTGAGCACCGGCACACCGAGTTTTGCGCGCAAGTCAGCAAAGATGGTCAAAGCTTTGCCAAGCCCCAAGCCGCGCGGACTTCTCCCGCTGGTCCGGTTCGCCTTGTCGAACGATGTTTTGTAGATGAGCCCGATGCCGCATCGCGCGGCGATCTCCTTGAGAGCGGACGCCATTTCGAAGGCGTGCGCGCGGCTTTCCAGCGCGCAAGGCCCGGCGATCAGCGCGAGCGGCAGCGCGTTGCCGATGCGCATCTTGCCGATTGTCACCGTTGAATTGGGCTTTGCGGCCATGATTATCCCTGCGGCGGGGACGATGATCGCGGCGCGGCGCCGGGTCAACCGCGCCCGCGCTATTTGACCGCGGAGAACGCGGTCGGCTTAAGGAACGCGCTCTTGATGTTGGCGATGATCGGCCCGTCGCGCTCGCTGTCGTCGCGGGCCTTGAGCCACGCCGGATCCGCCAGAAACGCTTCCCAAACTCTCTCGCGCTCGGCGAGCGATTCCCACGCAAGCAGGTAATGCAGATCGTTGTTGCCGTCCCCGACCAGCACAGTCCAAAAGCCCGCCTGGCGGATGCCGTGCTTCTCCCAGAGCTTAAGCGTGTGCTCCTCAAAGCGTTTCAGCAGCTTTGGCAAGCGATTGGGAATGCATGAATAAATGCGCAGCTCGTAAATCACGGTTTCCTCCCCTTTTTGTCGTAGCGAGCCAACGGACCCGCGCGAAGTCAGGTGGTCCGATGACAAGCTCCACGAAGCAATTCAGCCGGTGTTCTATCTGGATTGCTTCGTCGCGTTCGCTCCTCGCAATGACGAGAAGACTACACCAGCCGGCTCTGTTCGACCGCCGCCTCGATGAAAGAGGAGAACAGCGGGTGTGGCGCGAACGGCCGCGATTTTAGCTCGGGGTGAAATTGCACGCCGATGAACCAGGGATGATCGTCATACTCGACGATTTCCGGCAACAGACCGTCGGGGGACATGCCGGAAAACCGCATGCCGTGTTGCGCCAATCTGTCCTTGTAGGCGGTGTTGACCTCGTAACGGTGGCGATGGCGTTCGGAAATTTCCGCAGCTTGATAGATGTCCGCCACGTGGCTGCCGCGCTGGAGCAAGGCCGGGTACGCGCCGAGGCGCATGGTGCCGCCGAGATCGCCGGCCAGGCCGCGCTTCTGCAGCTCGTTGCCCTTCATCCACTCGGTCATGAGTCCGACAATCGGCTCGCGGGTCGGACCGAACTCGGTGGAGTTGGCCTCGTCTATTCCACAGAGATTGCGCGCCGCCTCGATCACCGCCATCTGCATGCCGAAGCAAATTCCGAAATACGGCACTTGTCGCTCGCGCGCGAACTGCGCCGCGCGAATTTTTCCTTCGGCGCCGCGCTGGCCGAAACCGCCAGGCACCAAAATGCCGTCAACGTGTTCGAGGAACGGCGCCGGATCTTCGTTCTCGAACACCTCGCTTTCAATCCAGTCGAGATTGACTTTGACCTTGTTGGAAATACCGCCGTGGGACAGCGCCTCTATGAGCGACTTATAGGCGTCCTTCATCCCGGTATACTTGCCGACGATGGCGATGGTGACGTCGCCTTCCGGGTTGCGGATGCGCTCATTGATGAGGTGCCAGGTCACGAGATCCGGCGCCGGCGGGCTTTCGATGCCGAACGCATCGAGGACTTCACTGTCGAGTCCGCCGGCTTGGTAAGCTTCCGGCACGGCATAGATGTTGTCGACGTCGCGCGCTTCGATCACGGCGCTTTCGCGCACGTTGCAGAACAGGGCGAGTTTTCTGCGCTCACTCTCGGGGATCGGCCGATCGGTGCGGCAGAGAAGGATGTCGGGCTGAATGCCGATGGCGCGCAGCTCGCGCACCGAGTGCTGGGTCGGCTTGGTCTTGAGCTCGCCGGCGCTCGGAATGAACGGCATCAGCGTCAGATGAATGTAGACCGCATGGCGGCGCGGCAGGTCATTGCCCAGCTGGCGAATAGCTTCGAAATACGGAAGTCCCTCGATGTCGCCAACCGTGCCGCCGATCTCGCACAGCACGAAGTCAAAACCTTCATTGCCGTCACGGATGAAGTCCTTGATCGCGTTGGTGACGTGCGGGATGACCTGGATGGTCGCGCCGAGATAGTCGCCGCGGCGCTCTTTTGTGAGAATTTCCTGATAGATGCGGCCGGTCGTTATGTTGTCGCTGCGGGTCGCGGGACGCCCGGTAAAGCGCTCGTAATGGCCGAGGTCGAGATCGGTTTCGGCGCCGTCGTCAGTGACAAAAACCTCGCCGTGCTGATACGGCGACATCGTGCCGGGATCGACGTTGAGATAGGGGTCGAGCTTGCGAAGCCGGACTCTGTAGCCACGCGCCTGCAGGAGCGCGCCGAGCGCCGCGGAAGCAAGACCTTTGCCCAGAGAGGAGACCACGCCGCCGGTGATAAAAATGTACCGCGCCATGGGATCTAACCTCTAACGCGTGCCCGCCGATTCGACGAGCATTTTTGTCGAATGGCTGCCGTGCTCCGCGATCGGCGGCGAGGAATTATTGTGCAGTGGCAATGCGCTGAGGCGAAATCCTCATGAAGCGCCGAAGCTGCCCCCGCCGTTTTCGTGATGGTTGCTGGGGGAGCGGAGGACATCGCGGGGCGCCTATTTCGATTGCGGTACTTGCGGACCGGTGGGATTCGGCGCTGCCGGAGCATTTGCCGCGGGTGCACCGCCTAATTGCTCCAGTACACCACGGCCGCTTTGACTAAGCGGCACAGCGGGACGGCCACCCGGAGCTTCCTGCGTTGTGGGAGCGCCGGGGCTGATGATTGACGCGGGGTGACGGCCCAGTCCGGCAAGCCAGGACAGGGCGAGGCTGGTCACGAAGAAGCCGGCGGCCAGGAACGCCGTGGTCCGCGTCAGGACGTTTGCCGTCCCGCGGCCGGTCATAAAGCCACTGGTCGAGCTGACGAGCCCTCCACCTTCCGATTTTTGCAGCAGCACCACGGCAATCATGGCGAGGACCAGCATGAGATGGATGACAATGACAACGGTAAGCATGCGCGAAGTCCGGCCTCGGTCGTTGTGCTACGGCCCAGATATAGGGGGCTGCGCGGCTCTCTACATGATGCAGCACGAATTTTCTATGGCCGATCCAGGCGGGACCGCCGTTAACGGTAGACCGCGGCGATAGCCAGAAAATCATCAGCCTTAAGGCTCGCGCCGCCGACAAGGGCACCATCGACGTTGGCAACGCCCAGCAATTCCTGCGCGTTCGCGGGTGTGACCGATCCGCCATAAAGGATGCGCACCCGATCAGCCTGCTCGCCATGGCGCGAGCGCAGCCGATCGCGAATGAGGCCGTGCACTTCGGCAACATCCTTCGGCTGCGGCGTCCGGCCGCTGCCGATCGCCCAGACCGGCTCGTAGGCAACGGCGAAATTGGCGACATCGGGCGACGAGCCGTCGAGCTGGGCGCCGACCGTGGCCAAGGTTTGTCCGGCTTCCCTTTGGTCACGGGTTTCGCCGACGCAAATAATGGGCAAAAGACCGGCACGCTGCGCCGCCTCAGCCTTCGCCCGCACAGCACTATCAGTTTCCCCATGATAGTGACGGCGCTCGGAATGGCCGACAATGACCGCGGCCGCGCCGGCGTCTTTGAGCATTTCCGCCGAGATATCGCCGGTGAAGGCTCCGGACCTTTGCGCATGACAATCCTGGCCGCCGATCGCCACGCCGCTCCCGGCTGCCGCAGTTGCAAATTGCGCGACGAGGGTGGCCGGCGGACACACCATTAGCTCAACCTCGGGCAGCGCCTTTGCCCCGGCAATAATCTTTTGCAGTTCCCCGACCGAGCTTCTGAGGCCGTTCATTTTCCAGTTGCCGGCAACTAGCGGACGGTGGGGCTTCATTGTGCTCGACTATCGGATAATGCCTGCGACAACGACGCGTTAGCAGAGCCCTTGCCGATAAAAAAGGGGCGATTTAGCAAGAACTTTCCGCCGGTTGCGGCTTCGCGCGCGTCTCCTTATTATGCGCGGCCGCTATGATGAACTCGTCTCCCGCGAAAACAGGATAAAGCAGGCTCTGCGGTAACGAGTAGCGAGACATCTTTTGGCGCTAATTCACTCACACGAGAACGGTTGAACATGCTCCGAGGTATCCGCAAAGCCTCCGCCAATTGGCTCGGCCGCGCCGTCATGGGTGCGGTCATGGGGCTTTTGGCGTTGAGCTTCGCGATTTGGGGCATCAATGACATTTTCCGCGGATTCGGCCGATCGACGGTCGCAAAGATCGGCAGCACTGAGATTCCGATCGAGGAGTTCCGCCGGGTCTATAACGAGCGCGTGCAGCAACTCAGCCGGCAAGTCGGGCGGCCGGTCACGCCGGAGCAAGCAAATGCCGTCGGGCTCGATCGGCAGGTGCTCAGCGAAATGGTCGCGGAAGCCGGGCTCGATCAACGCATCCGGCAGTTGCATCTCAGCATTCCCGATGCAGAGATCGTGCAGCGCATTACCGCCGATCCGACGTTCAAGTCGCCGACCGGCAGCTTCGATCGGCTGAGGTTCGAACAATTAATTCGCAGCGCCGGCTACACCGAACAGCGTTTCATTGCCGAGCAGCGCCGGGTGATGCTGCGCCGCGAAATCATCGATTCATTGACCAGCGCCTTGCCGGTGCCGAAGGCCTGGCTGAGCGCGGTCAATCAATTCCAGAATGAGGAGCGCAACATTGCGTATCTGCGGCTGGGCCCGGCGCAAGCCGGTGATATTCCGCAACCGACGGCGGACGAGCTGAACAAGTATTTCGAAGCGCGCAAAATCCTGTTCCGCGCGCCCGAATACCGCAAGGTTTCGACAATCCAGGTGACGCCTGCTGAACTCGGCAAATGGATGGACATTTCCGAGGCCGACATCAAAACCGCCTACGAAGAACATCACAGCCGCTATGTCACGCCCGAGCGCCGGCGCGTCGAGCAGATCGTCTTTCCGAAAATCGAGGACGCCGACGCCGCGGAAGCACGGCTCAAGGACGGGCTGACTTTTGCCGCCCTTGCCGCCGAACGCGGCCTCAAAGACCCGGATATCGATCTCGGCACCGTGCCGAAATCCGAAATTGTGGATCCGGCGGTCGCGGACGCGGCGTTTTCACTCAAGGAAGGCGAGGTCACCGCGCCGATCAAGGGGCGGTTCGGCACGGTAATTGTCACGGTGACCAAGATCGAGCCTGAGCAAACAAAACCGCTCGCTGACGTAACGGCGCAGATCCGCAACGACATTGCGGCGGAGCGCGCCAAGGGTCAGGTGGAAGCTCTGCACAATCAGATCGAAGATGCGCGCGCCGGCGGCGGCACGCTCGAAGAAGCGGCGAAGAAAGCAAACCTTCCGGTCGTAAACTATGAGATCGATCGATCCGGACGCGATCCAAGCGGCAAGCCCGTGAGCAACCTCCCCCACGCGGCCGACGTGATCGCCGCGTCCTTTACATCCGACGTCGGTGTCGAAAACGATCCGGTCGCCGCCGACGGCGGATACATTTGGTACGACGTCACCACCATTACGCCGGCGCACGATCGCACGCTTGACGAGGTCAAGAGCGAGGTCGAGGCGCGCTGGCGCGAGGACGAAATCGCCACGCGGCTGAAAGCGAAGGCGGCCGACTTCCTTGACAAGCTCAAGAACGGCAATTCGTTTGACGACGTTGCCAAGGCCGAGAACCTTAAAGTGGAGACCGCAGACAACCTCCAGCGCAACAAACCGGGACCCGGCCTCTCCACCAAAATCGTCGCGTCGGTGTTCCGAACCGCCAAGGATGCTTTCGGCAGCGCCGCGGGCGATCAGCCCACCGATTGGGTGGTCTTCCGCGTGACCGCAGCGTCGACGCCAAAGCTCGAAGCCAACTTGCCGGAAGAAAAGCACCTCGAAGAAACGCTGCAGAGTCAGGAGAATAACGACATCCTCGGGCAATACGTCTCCTCGCTTCAGGACGAGCTCGGCCTGAGCGTCAACCAGGCGGCACTGGCGCAGGCGCTCGGCAACGGTGCGCCGGACACCAACTAAAATCGGACCACTCGTGCGGATCGAACCTTCGTCCGAAACCTTCACCGCTCGCTATAGCGCCGGCGAACCGCAAGTGGTGTGGACCACGCTGGTGGCCGATCTTGAAACGCCAGTTTCCGCGTTTCTCAAGATCGCTGCGGCAAAAACGAAAAATTCGTCACCGTTCGGCTTCTTGCTCGAATCGGTCGCTGGCGGCGAAGTGCGCGGCCGCTATTCGATCATCGGTCTTGAACCCGATGTAATTTTCCGCGCCAGCGGTCGCACCGCCGAAATCAATCGTAAGCCGCATGATCCCGAAGCGTTTGTACCTGCAAATACCGAACCCTTGCAGGCGCTGCGCGAACTCATCGCCGAAAGCCGCATTGTCCTGCCTGATGCGTTGCCGCCGATGGCGGCCGGGATTTTCGGATATCTCGGCTACGACATAGTGCGGCTCCTCGAAGATTCGCTTTCGACGCCGGGACCGGATCCGATCGGCATTCCCGACGCCCTCCTGGTGCGGCCACGGCTGGTTGTGGTTTTTGACGCGGTCGAAGATGCCATCACCCTGGTCACGCCGGTGCGCCCGGCTGCGGGCGTAACCGCGAAAGCCGCGCTGGCGCGCGCCGCGGAGCGGTTGTCGACGATAGTCGATGCGCTCGATCGGCCGCTCGACAAATCGGCGCATGGCAGCGACGGTGGCCCGCTCGAAGGAACGCCGCGCTCGAACACGACGCCGGAAGAATTCAAGCGGATGGTGTTGCGGGCAAAGGACTACATCCTCGCCGGCGACATTTTCCAGGTGGTCTTGTCGCAGCGCTTTGAGATGCCGTTCTCGCTGGCTCCCTTCGCGCTCTATCGCGCGCTGCGGCGTGTCAATCCGTCGCCTTATCTGTTCTTTCTCGACTTCGGCGATTTCGCGGTCGCCGGCTCAAGTCCGGAAATCCTGGTCAAGACCGCCGGCGGAACGGTGACGGTGCGGCCGATTGCCGGCACCCGGCCGCGTGGGTCAACACCGCGTGAGGACAAGCAACTCGAGGCTGAGCTTCTCTCCGATGCCAAGGAACGGGCCGAGCATTTGATGCTGCTCGACCTCGGGCGCAACGACGTCGGCCGTGTGGCGGAGATCGGCACCGTTAAGGTCACTGACCAGTTCTTCGTCGAGCGCTACAGCCACGTGATGCACATTGTCTCCAATGTTCAAGGCCGGCTCCGTCAAGACCGCGAGCCGCTCGACGCCCTCGCCGCGGGTTTTCCCGCCGGCACCGTCTCGGGAGCGCCAAAAGTGCGGGCCGTGCAAATCATCGATGAGCTGGAGAAAGAAAAGCGTTCGCTCTATGCCGGCTGCGTCGGCTACTTTTCGGCCGTTTCTGAAATGGACACCTGCATCGTGTTGCGAACCGCACTGATCAAGGATGGGATGATGTACGTTCAGGCCGGCGCCGGCATTGTCGCCGATTCCGATCCCGACCTTGAACAGCAAGAGTGCGTCAACAAGGCGAAGGCGCTGTTTCGCGCCGCCGAAGAAGCCAGGCGGTTTGCCAGCGCCGGCAGCCGCGGGCAGTAGCAGGTTTGAGGCGATGAGCGATCTCACCGCAGCGGAAATCGTGTCGTTCTGGCGCGACGCCGGCGCGGACCGGTGGTGGGAAAAGAACGACGAGTTCGATCGTCTGGTCCGGTTGACATTCCTGCCGCTGCACGAGGCGGCCGCGCGTGGCGAGCTTGCAGCTTGGGAGAATACCCCCGAGGGCGCATTGGGATTGGTCATTTTGCTCGACCAGTTTCCGCGCAACATGTTTCGCGGCAGTCCGCATTCCTTCGCAACCGACCCGCTGGCGCAAGGTGCGGCGGAGCGGGCAATCGCGCGCGGCTTCGACGCAGCGACTGATGAGGAGATGCGCATGTTCCTCTACATGCCGTTCATGCACTCCGAAGTTCTGCATCATCAGGACCGCTGCGTCGAACTCATGGCGGCGATGGCGGATGACGGGTTGGAAAAATTTGCAACCGTCCATCGCGACATCATCGCCAAATTCGGACGTTTCCCGCACCGCAACAGCGCGCTTGGCCGCGTCACCACTGCGGCGGAACAAGACTTCTTAGACGCCGGCGGATTTGCCGGTTAAAGGAAATCGTTCGGCACGCCGGGGGCCGTTTCCATGACTGCGCGCGAAGACCTTCGCCGCTCTACCGCGGAAATCCCAGTTCTGATCATCGGCGGCGGGCTGGTCGGCTCGTCGACGGCGATGTTTCTGGCGCAACACGGCGTCGCCTCGGTCATCGCTGAACGGCTGCGCGGTGTTTCGGCATTGCCGCGCGCCGCGCATTTTCACTTGCGCACCTTGGAGTTGTTTCGTTCCGCCGGCGTGGAAGACGACGTCCGCCGTCAGTCGGAGCGGGAGTTTACGCCCGAGGGCGCGATCGTCGCCCTTGAATCTCTCACCGGCAAACAGACCGCCGCCTTCATCCCGAGTCTCAACGAAGGCGTCGAAGCATTAAGTCCGTCGCGGCGGCTGTTCATCACTCAGCCGGGCCTTGAACCGATCCTGCGGGCCCGCGCCGAACAAGCGGGCGCCAAAGTGATGGACGGGACCGAGCTCGTCGCGCTGGCGCAAGATCGCGACGGCGTGACCGCGACCGTGCGCGACGTCGATAGCGGCCTCGAACGGCCGCTGCGCGCCAAATATGTGGTCGGGGCGGACGGCCCGCACAGCAAGACCCGCGAACTCCTGACAATTCCATTCGACGGCCGTGGCGTGTTTTCCAACAGCATCACCATCTATTTTCACGCCGACGTCGCCAAGCTGATAAGCGGACGCAATTTCAGCGTCATGTACATCATCAACCCGGCCTTGAGCGGATTCATGCGGCTCGACAAGAACGGCCACGCCGGCTTTCTCGTGGTCAACACCGTGGGCGATACCAGCATCCCGGAAACCGCGAATGCCGCCGCCGACACTAGCGAGAAGCGTCTGCTCGAACTGGTGCGCGTCGCAATCGGCGCGTCCGACATCGCGGTAAAGATCGACGGCGTCGCCCGCTGGCGCGCGGTGTCCGACGTGGCGCGCCGCTATGGCGAGGGACGCGTGTTCATCGCCGGCGACGCCGCCCATGTGATGCCGCCAAACGGCGGCTTCGGCGGCAACACCGGAATCCACGACGCGCACAATCTCGCCTGGAAGCTCGCCTTCGTGCTCAACGGTCACGCCGATCCCGATTTGCTCGCGAGCTATGACCTCGAGCGGCGGCCGGTCGGCAAGTTCACGGTCGAGCAGGCTTATACCCGTTATGTCACGCGCACGGCGCCTTATCTCGGCGCCAAGGACTACGAGCCGCAGGCCAACGATTTCGATATTGAGCTCGGCTATCTCTATCGATCGCCCGCCGTCGCCGCCAAAGATTCATCAGACACCTTGCACGAACATCCGGATGCCTCCGCGGGGCGTCCGGGCTCGCGCGCGCCGCATCTTTGGATCGAGCAGGCCGGACGCCGGCTGTCGACGCTCGATTTATTCAACACGGACTTCGTGCTTCTGGCAGCGCCGCGCGGTGCGACATGGCTTGCCGCGGCGCAGCGCGCCGCAAGTCATTTCCCCGGCCTTCCCTTCGTCGCCTATCGTTTTGGCAGTGACCTTGCCGATCGCAGCGGACGGTTCACCGGGCTCTATGGCTTGACTGATACCGGCGCGGCGTTGATCCGGCCTGACGGGTTTGTCGGTTGGCGTGCGCAGACATTGCCCGCCAACCCGGAAACGGCGCTGCGCGAAGCCCTGGCATCGCTCTTGGCCAAAGCTTGAGGGCGGTCGCTCCACTGTGACGTTTCTGCAAACAGGACGGCGAAATTATTTTTACTGTTCACGAAATGCGGCGCGAAAAATTAATCATGCGACGCATTCCGAATAAAAACTTGACCGCATCCGAGTCGCAGCCGTTACAGTCCCCACTCATTTTTAGCAGCACAGGAGCTGATCATGAAAACACTGTTCGTCGCGCTCGTTCTCGCCGCCGCAACCTTGACCGGGTCGTCGTCATTTGCCGCCGATGAACGCAATGTGACGGTCATCAACGGCACTGGATACGGCATAAAGTTTTTGGGCTTCAACAATCCCGGCGACAGCGATTGGTCGGAAAACGAGCTCCCGCCCAGCAGCGTTCTGCCCGACGGGAATAGCGTTTACGTGAAGTTCAACACCCAGGACAAAGGCTGCAAGTGGAATGTCCGCATCGACTGGGCCGATGAGGGCTATCCGGGCGTACTCTGGCGCGACATTGACCTTTGCAGCGTAGACAGCATCACGCTGCGCTACGATCGCGCGACCGATAAAACTTCAGTCGAACTCAAATAAACCGCAGCAGCGCGCATTCGCCAAATAGGCGGCGCCTGACCGGCGCCGCCGTTCTCTTCTCCTGGCCGCCGTAATTCGCCGTTGCGGTCCCGCCGTCTCGCTCGCATCTCAAACGTTCAACACCTTGGTGATGCCGACCGTTGCGCCGAACAGATAAACGCCGTTGATAAAGGCGATGACGAAACCAATCTGCTTATCGCGCGCCGTGGCGGTCGATGCCGGATCCGAGATCGCAATCAGCCAAATAAGAAATGCTATAAGCAAGGAAATGACGAGAACCACCCAGTTGTTGCCGGCCAAGGGCGCATACAGAAATCCGATCACTTTCCAAATCAGCCCGACGACAAAACTGGCCACCGGAAAGGTCACGATTGACTGCGGCGTAATGAAAACGCCCTGAGAACCGGTCGCACCGGCGCGGGTGGGCGTCGGCGTTCCCGGCGGTAAGGCAGCCGCCAAATGATGCGGCATGCGTACCGGTATATTGAAGAAGTCGTAGAAGCGCGGCATGGTTTTCCCTCCCTGTTGATCCCTTCAAGTCACCACCGATCTCGGAAAGCTAAACCGGGGCTACTCCGAAATGGCGTAAGATCGGCTCGATCGGATTAGCGAAACTCACCTTGTTGAGCGACGAGCCGTTGGCGACCAGTCCAACCGCGGCGTCGTTCATGTCGAGGACAATTGCGCCGGAATCACCTTGATCGGAGAACAAGCCCCGGCTGGTCACGATGCCGAGCTGGCGCTCGAACAACGCGTCTCAGAACCCCGGATAGTGCGCGATGTAGTCCGTTCGGGTCGCGCGGCGCACGCAACAAAATATTGCTGAGAAGACGCTGTGCGTCTTCGACATTCATCGGCATGCCAACCAGCCCCGAGCGTCAGCAACTTAAAATTGTATAGGCGGTTGGCCGCAATGGGAAGCGTAATTTTTTTCCAATAAAGCTGGAAATCAGCGGACGGGCGGCGGGCGATGCCGACGCTCAATTCCCGTCGTTCTCTCCGTTCTCTTCGGTGAGCCGCTCAACCGAGGCGACACGCTCGCCCTCGGCGGTGGAGAACACAATCACGCCTTGAGTGGAGCGGCCGGCGATGCGAATGCCCTCGACCGGGCATCTGATAAGTTGACCGCCGTCAGTGACCAGCATGATCTGATCGCTCTCTTCGACCGGAAATGAAGCGACGATCGGGCCGTTCTTCTCGGTAATCGCCATGGCGACGATCCCTTTGCCGCCGCGGCCGGTGGTGCGGTACTCGTAGGACGACGTGCGCTTGCCAAAACCTTTTTCCGAGATCGTCAGCACGAACTGTTCGGCGGCCGACAATTCGACGTAGCGAGTCTGGCCGAGCTCGATCGCGCCGCTTGCCTCCTCGGCATCGGCGCCGTTTTCCTCGGCCTCGATCTCGCCGTTGCCGCCGCGACGCACCGCATTGGCGCGCTTGAGATAGGCCGCCCGCTCGTCGGCGGTCGCCTCGACGTGGCGCAGGATCGACAGCGAGATCAGTTTGTCGCCGTCCGCCAGATTGATTCCGCGAACGCCCATGGAGGTGCGGCCCTGGAACACGCGCACGTCGTTGACGGCGAAGCGGATGCATTGGCCTGACGCGGAGGTCAGCAGCACATCGTCATTCTCGGTGCAGATCTGGACGTCGACAATGCCGTCGCCCTCGTCGAGCTTCATGGCGATTATGCCGGAACGGCGCACGTCGGAGAAATCGGAAAGCTTGTTGCGCCGGACCGTGCCGCGGGTTGTGGCGAACATGACGTCGAGCTGTTGCCAGGTCGACTCATCCTCCGGCAGCGGCATGATGGTGGTGATGGTCTCGCCCTGCTCGAGCGGCAAGATGTTGATCAGCGCCTTGCCGCGTGCCTGCGGCGCGGCTTGCGGCAGCCGCCAGACCTTCTCCTTGTAAACTTGGCCGCGCGAGGAGAAGAACAACACCGGAGTGTGCGTCGAGGCCACGAACAGGCGGGTGACGAAATCTTCCTCGCGCGTCTGCATGCCGGAGCGGCCTTTGCCGCCGCGCTTTTGCGCCCGGTAGGTCGACAGCGGCACGCGCTTGACGTAGCCGGCATGCGAGACGGTGACCACCATATCTTCGCGCTGGATCAGGTCCTCGTCTTCCATCTCGCCTTCTTGATCGATGATCAAAGTGCGGCGAGGCGTGGCAAACTCGCTTTTGATTGCGGCAAGCTCGTCCTTGATGATTGTCTGGATGCGTGCGCGCGAGCGCAGGATGTCGAGATAGTTGGCGATTTCCTCGGCAAGCTTATCGAGTTCGGCCTTGATCTCGTCGCGGCCGAGCGCGGTCAGCCGCTGCAGTCGCAGGTCGAGGATCGCCTTGGCCTGCTCGCCGGAAAGCTTGGTGGTGCCGGCTTCGGAAACGCTGTGCCGCGGATCGTCGATCAGCGTGACCATGGCGGCGACGTCGCGCGCCGCCCAGTCGCGCTCCATCAACTGTTCGCGCGCCTCGTTGGCGTCCTTCGAGCCGCGGATCAGCCGGATCATTTCGTCGATATTCGCCACCGCTATGGCCAAGCCCACCAGGACGTGGGCGCGGTCGCGGGCCTTGGTGAGAAGGTGCTTGGTTCGCCGGTAGATCACCTCCTCGCGGAACGCGATGAAACTCGTCAGCAAATCCTTCAGGTTCATCACCAGCGGCCGGCCGCTGTCGAGCGCCACCATGTTGGCGCCGAACGAAGATTGCAGCGCCGTGAAGCGGTAGAGCTGGTTGAGCACGACGTCGGGCACGGCGTCGCGGCGCATTTCGACTACGACGCGATAGCCATCCCGGTCTGATTCATCGCGCAGCGCGGAAATGCCCTCTATTTTCTTCTCGCGCACCAGTTCGCCAATCCGCTCCACCATGTGCGCCTTGTTCACCTGGTAAGGGATTTCGGAAATGACGATCGCCTCGCGATCGCCGCGCAGCGTTTCGAACTCGACCTTGCCGCGCATCACGATGGCGCCACGGCCGAGGTGGTAGGCGGCACGGATGCCCTGGCGCCCCAGAATGATGCCGCCAGTGGGAAAATCCGGGCCCGGGACAAAGGCGATCAAGTCCTCGATCGACAGTCCGGGATTGTCGATGAGTGCCACGCAGGCGTCGATCACCTCGCCGAGATTGTGCGGCGGGATATTGGTCGCCATGCCAACGGCGATGCCGCCGGCGCCGTTGACCAGGAGATTGGGAAAGCGCGCCGGCATTACCACCGGCTCGCGTTCGGAGTTGTCGTAGTTGGGCTGGAAGTCGACGGTGTCCTTGTCGAGATCTTCGACCAGCGAACCCGCGACGCGCTCAAGCCGCACTTCGGTGTATCGCATCGCCGCCGGCGCATCGCCGTCGACCGAGCCAAAGTTCCCCTGCCCGTCGATCAGCGGCAGGCGCATGGAGAAGTCCTGCGCCATACGCACCAAAGCGTCGTAAACCGCCTGGTCGCCGTGGGGATGATATTTGCCGATCACGTCGCCGACCACGCGCGCAGATTTGCGGTACGGCTTGTTCCACTCGTAGCCGTTTTCGTGCATCGAGTAGAGGATGCGCCGATGCACCGGCTTCAATCCGTCGCGCGCGTCAGGCAGCGCGCGCGCCACGATCACGCTCATGGCGTAATCGAGGTAGCTCTTTTTCATCTCGTCGGTGATCGAAACCGGGCGAATGTCGGACGGGCCGCCGTCTATCGGCGGGGTGTCACTTTCGTCAGCCACGCAATTAATCCTGGCAAGAAGCGAGCGCGAATCTGCGCTCGATTTTCATAGCCGATTGGGCGTTATAACGCCACTTGTTTCGGCCTTCGAAAGGTAAGGTTTTTCGCTGAAATTTCAATATGTTCCAGCCGATATCGGAGGCGGCGTTTTGCCGGTCGCGCGGGCGGGGCGGATGCAGAGTTTTTCACGCTCATTCACAGAGGGAACGCGCGCAGATTCCGCTCGTTTCGCGCTTGCGCTCAACTCTGCCTCCGCCCACCCTAGCTCGATCAGAAGGACCGAGCCGCATGCAGCTCGACTTCGCCATCTCGGCGCTGGTGACTTTGCTGGTCGTGGTCGATCCGGTCGGGCTCGCGCCGACGTTCCTTGCCGTGACCGAGGGGCTGCCGGACCAGGCGCGCAAGAGCGTGGCGCTGCGCGCCGCCCTCATCGCCGGCGCCATCCTGATCGGCTCCGCGCTGATCGGCGATTGGCTTTTGCGCGCGCTTGGCATTTCGCTGCCGGCATTTCGCATTGCCGGCGGACTTTTGTTGTTCGCCATTTCCTTTGAAATGGTGTTCGGCGCCCGTATCCGCCGCGAAGGAGAAGTCGCCGAGCAGGCGGTTGAGGAGCATGTACGCAACGTTGCCGCGTTTCCGCTCGCCATTCCGCTCCTTGCCGGTCCCGGCGCCATCACGGCAACATTATTGCTCGCGGGCCGCGCCGGGCATGATTTCCTGCTCGTCGGTCTCCTGCTTGCCGTCGTCGTGTTTGTCGCCCTGGCGTCGTTTGTCTGTTTCGCCGCCGCCGGGCGGATCGGCCGGCTGCTCGGCCTGACCGGCAACATCGTGCTGTCGCGGCTTCTTGGCGTGGTGCTGGCCGCTCTTGCCGTCCAATTCGTTGTCGACGGAATTCGCGCGCTTATTCCCGTCTAGGGCCGCGCCCGCTGCCCGCTAGTTTCTCTCTGCAATATGCGGGTCGCAAATGCTTCATGATGGCTTGCGATGTTGCGGCATCCCCAGCCGAGGAGAGGATCATGGATCACGACATCCACGAACATCATGAAAAAGCCGCTCACCATCACGACGAAGCGGCGAAGCACCATCGCGAAGCGGCAAAGCATCACAAGTCCGGCCATCACGAGAAAGCGGCGCACCACTCGAAAGTCGCCCATGGCCATTCGCTGCACGCCACCGATCATCACCACCACGCTTCCAAAAAGCACGCGGAACATCACGGCTGACGCCGAGCGTTGCCGAGGTCACTGCGTAACTAAAAAGTGTGAGAGGTGGAGCGCGACCGCCGAGAGCGGCCCTCTATTTGAGGGTCACGGGACTTCGCCGAAAATCGCCCGGCGCCGCTGGAGGCTTTCGGCCGGCCAAAGCTTGCGCGAGTCATAGTAGGAGTCGAAGGCGGGAACGTTCTCCGGCAAAGTGACCCAAGGCAGTTTTGACCTGACATAAATGTGCACGTCCGGCTTAAGCGCCGCGGCATCGTCGAGAGTGCCGACGCGCACGAAGCGCAGCTTTTGCACGCCGCCATAGATGCTCCAGAGCGCCACCCGGCAAGACGAGCAGCGATAAATCTCATGCGGCTTGCCGCTCGGGGTCGGCACCGCGATCGGTTCAGCATTGCCGGAAAGAAGTAACACCCGGTCGGCTTCGATCAGCGCATTGAGCGCGAAGGCGCTTCCGGTTTGCCGTTGGCAGTCCCGGCAGTGACAGCAATGCACGAACATCGGAGGCGAACCGAGCCGATAGCGCACAGTTCCGCACGCACATCCGCCCTCCAGATCAGCGGCCATCGTGTTCTCCTCCGAAATCAGCTCAGCAATTGTGTCGCGTCGTCCCACAAGGCTCGCACGACTTCACCGGCAGGCAGTGTTTTCGCTAAAGCGGCCGACTGACCCGCCCATGCTTGCATGCGGCTAATGTCGTTCTCCTTCACCGCGGCGGCCCGCATGGCTGCCGTCAGGCCACGCTGGACCGGATGCGGGGCCGGCGGCGGGGCGGAAAGCGCGGCTGCGGCACGCACGTAAGCTGTTGCGATGCTGCGCCCCGGACGCCCGGAGAAGGCGCGGGTGACCGTTGTGTCTTCCGGCGCGGCTCGTCCGATCGCGTCGGCCCAGGCCGGCGCGATGTTCGCTTCGGGGCAACGCAACAGCGCCGTTCCGACCTGAACGGCGGAGGCACCCAGCACCAGCGCCGCGGCGACGCCGCGACCGTCCGCGATGCCGCCGCTCGCGACTACCGGCACCTTCACCGCATCAACCACCGCAGGCAGCAAGCTGAACAAACCAACCAAGCGCGTCTCGGCGGTGGCGGCATCGAAGGCGCCGCGATGTCCGCCCGCTTCCATTCCCTGCGCGACAATAACGTCTGCGCCGGCATTTTCAGCCGCTTTGGCTTCGGCAACCGTCGTCGCGTTGGCAAACCACCTGATGCTCTTGCTCTTCATCTTGGCGACGAAAGAATCCGGATAGAGCCCCATGATGGAGGAGATGATCGGCGGCCCGGCCTCCAGCAACGCGTCGCACTGCGCCGCGAAATCGGGCGGCGTCACGTCGCCGGCTTCGCGGGCCACCTCGGGGCCCCAGACTTTAAGAAAATCGCGCACGGCGTCTTCCGCGGCTGCGTCGCGCCGCGGCGGCGGATCGGGGATCCACAAGTTGAATTGAAAACCGCCGTTGGTCTTCGCGCGCACCTCGGCGGCCCATTGCCGGATGGCATCCGGTTGCATAAGCAGCGCGCCACAGCCGCCGAGACCACCGGCATTGGCGACCGCGATGGCAAGCGAAGCCGGGCATGCGCCCGCCATGGGCGCCATCAAAATCGGCGCGCGCAGATTGTACGACTCGCAAAAAACTGTGGCGCGAGCAACGGCGTCGTGTGCTGGCATGGAGATAATCCTAATCGAACTGGCGAATCGGCGCGACGCTTCATTTCAACGCGGACACGCGCACCGGCCATTCTTCACCAAACATGCGGCTGCCACACCATCAGCGCGAAAATGGCGACGACCGCGGCCAATGCCGGCCAGCCCAGGCAAAACCACGCGACAAACAGGCGGCGATACTCGTCCGACAGCTTCTTTGTCGTCATCGCCGCTTCGCGCGCCAGGTTGCGCATGCGGATCTGGATGAACACGACCGGCAGCCAGCACAGCAGGACAAACAGATAGAGGAAAATCGAAAGCACGATCCAGGATTCTTCCAGCGGGAACAGCCCGATCGCCCGCGCCAAGGCCCAGCCACTCAGCAGCAGCACGGCCATACCGGCGGTGATGAAAGTCAGATTGGCGACGACCGCAATGCGCGTGGTCACCGCGATCACGCCGGGATGCCGCGTGCAATTGGCCGTGAACATGAAGAAGGCAATGCCGAGCCCGGCGCCGAGCAGGACGCATGCGCCCAGCACGTGCACGAACTTCCAAATAAAGATCAGCTCCATCGGCACTCGCCGTGAATCGCCGCGCTGGCCAGATGGCTAGTGGTCCGATTCTAACATTCGCATCAACTCTCGGCACCCTCTCATGCGAATGTTAGAATCAAGGGACCACTAGCAGAGATCAGTGCTAATGGAGCTTTGGATTTGACGTTCGCCTCAAAAGCAAGCGGTTTTAATGGGTAGCGAATGTCGAATCGGCTCCATTGCATGCGGCGGCATAAAGCGTCACTGGCCGAACACCACGGTGGACATGATCCGGCCCGGGAATAGTGTGAATAGCCCGGCGATCACCAGCGCACCAAAGAATAACGAAAGCATCGCAATGCGATGCTGCTGGACGCGATGCCGCCGGGCGTGAAGTACCGCAACGGGCAACATGACCAGCGTGAAAATCGCCAACAGATGAATCGGACTCCAAGGCCCCCACAGCCGGATGGTGTGTATCCAGAAGGCGCTGACGCTGACCGCAAGCATGAGCACGACCCACACCCAGCCGATCGTGCGATGCGGGATCGTTCCCTTGGGCGCGCTGAACTGAACGACGCCAAGAACAAAGGCGGCCATTGCCGCAAAAGCGTGAAGTCGAATGGCGCCGTCGGCCGCGAGCAGCGGAGCAAGCGTCATGAACCGTCGCCTTAAACCACCTCTCCCCGCCGGGGAGAGGTTGGCGAGCAGCTAGCTGCGAGCCGGGAGAGGGGTCTAGTCACGCCGTGTATGCCCCCCCTCTCCCGTTTCGCGATCTTCCATCGCCCAGCGACCTCTCCCCACCGGGGAGAGGTGAAGCAAAGCAATGATCACGCTGTCGTCCCCGCTCCGCATCGCTTCGCTTCGCAGGGGAGATGAATTCTTAGAACGGAATCTCGTCGTCCATGTCGCCGCGCGAGCCGCGCCCGGCGCCAGCCGCCGCTGCAACGCGCCGCGTCGGACCCGAGGAGCCGAAGTCTCCGCTAGCTTCCTCACCACCGATATCGCCACCGCCGCCGCCGCCTGCCGCGCTGCCGGCGCGATCGAGTAGCGTGAGCTCGCCGCGAAAGCCCTGCAGCACCACCTCGGTCGAATAGCGGTCCTGGCCCGATTGATCTTGCCACTTTCGCGTCTGTAGCGCGCCTTCGATATAAACCTTCGAGCCTTTCTTGAGATATTGCTCGGCGATCCGGCACAGGT
>Ga0302326_10001954_pt1 | contig 51275 bp, 49 predicted proteins | sample Palsa_T0_3_FD_202264 | JGI IMG/M metagenome (GOLD analysis project Ga0302326, IMG submission 202264) | Peat permafrost microbial communities from Stordalen Mire near Abisko, Sweden - Palsa_T0_3 | ecosystem: Environmental > Terrestrial > Soil > Palsa > Peat permafrost | place: Sweden: Abisko...
TCAGCTCATCAATGCGCACGGCTGCGGGCGGCAGATCCACGGGTATCTTCCGGCGGGCCAATGCATAAGCCCGCACGCCATCCACTTTCTTGGCCGAAACCGGGGGCGGCGCTTGCATGATCTCACCGCGAAAGTTGTCGAGCAGCCGCTCGAGTTGCTCGGCGCTCACCTGCGGCTCCGTCTCGACGGATGTCGGCGTCCCGCTACGGTCGTAGGTGTCGGTGGCGAAGCCGAAGCGGATGAGCGCCTCGTAGATCTTATTGCTGCGGGTATAGAACTGCGCCAGGCGCGTGGCCCGGCCGATCACCAGTGGCAGCACTCCGGTGGCGATGGGGTCGAGCGTGCCCAAGTGGCCGATCCTTTTGGTGTTCGCGATGCGGCGCATCTTGCTTACCACATCGTGCGACGTCCAGCCCTCTTCCTTGTCCACCACGATGACTCCGTCCACGTTAAGATTCTCCCACGCCGGGCGATGGGGGGATGGCCACTTCGGTCCGGCCATCCTGTTGCTCGGCACTCGTGCCGACGCACGCCTCTAACAGGCTTGCCGGCCGACAACGGTGTCGAGATGAGTCTCGACACGGCACGCACGAGTGCGTGCGCCACATCATCCTCAGCGTCAGGTTCCACTAACCCTTACCCCGCGCCGCGCCACACGCACCGGCAATACGGTGGCGCCCTCCTTCCGAATCGCTTCCGATACGCGCGGTTTGGCGCCGCGCTCGACCAGGAAGAAGACGCATCCGCCGCCGCCGGCTCCGCAGACCTTGGCGCCCACCGCGCCGGCCCGCCGTGTCATCTGGACCAACCGGTCGATCAAAGGCGTGGTTATCCCCGGCGCATTCTTCTTGCGATTGGCCCACTCCTGCCGCAGCAGGCGTGCGACTTCCTCCCAATCGGCTTTCTCCAGTGCCTGCCGCATGCCGCACGCGATCTGCGCGATGCGATCGAAATTGCGGTGCACCGCGCGGTCGCCGTCGATATGCGCCTTCATCACCTCCCAGTTGTTGATGCCGGAATTGCGCGGCACCCCCGTGTACGCCAGGACCAGGCGTTCGTTAAGGTCTTCCGGATCGACCGCCACCGGCATTCGCACCACCCCCGCTTCGGTCAACTCGATAGCGCTGACGCCGCCGTACATGGCCGGATAATAGTCCTGGCAGCCGGTGGGCACGCGGATGATCCGGGCTTCGATGTTCTGCGCGATTTCGCGCAGCTTTGCAAGCTTATGACCGGCATGGGTAAGTTTGTTGAAGGCGGCGGCCAGCGCGATGATCAGCGTGGACGATCCGGAGATGCCGGCCCCGGCGGGAGCTTCGGAATCGGTGACCAAGTCGAGTCCGGTAGCAGGCGCGAAGTAACGCACCACGTGTGCGGCCAGCGGCAGCTTGTAACGCCTGGCGGCGCGCAACGCGGCCAGGGATCGAAACTCCTCGAAGCCGTTCAGGTCGCGCGACCGCAGCGTGATGCGCGCGTCCGCGCGCGTCTCGAGCACGCAGCTGGCGTAACGGTCCACCGCGAAGTTCACGGTGACAGGGGCGGTATGGAACAGGTACAGCGGCCAGATGTCGATGGTGCCACCCGCCATGTCGACGCGGCAAGGAGCCTTGGCTGCGATCCTCATGTGAATCGAACTTCACTATAGCTTGTGGCGCACGCACGCGTGCCGAGGCTGGGTTGCTACTCGTGACGAAGCGCGATCATGGGATCTAGCCGCGAGGCGCGCCGAGCTGGCATATAGCAGGCCAAAAGAGCTACGCCCATCATCACGAGTGACACAGCGATGAGCGTAAACGGATCGCCGGCCCGGACTCCGTACAGCAAGTGCGAGAAACTCAACAGCACGCGGGTGAGGACTAACGCCGCCAGGACCCCGATCGCGATTCCGCCTACAGCCATCCGAAGACCCTGCCCGATGACCATCCGCAGAACGTCTTTCCTCACTGCACCCAACGCCATGCGAATCCCAATCTCCCGCACCCGCTGCGACATCGCATAGGAAATCGCGCCATAGATTCCGACGGAGGCCAGCAGCAATGCCAGGACGGCAAACGTGCTCAGCAGGATCATTGGAAAGCGCTGCGATGCCATCGACCCCGAAACAAGTTCTTCCATGGTGTGGATGTTATATACGGGTTGGCCGCTATCTGCTTCGTAGACCGCTTTCTTTATGGCGGGCATCACAGTGGCAGCGTCGAGCGGCGTGCGCACAGCCAACGCGACCTCCCCGCGGAACAGCGGCACCGCCTCATCCGGGAGTTGGTAAAAGGAGTAGTAAATCTGCGGTTTCTGGCCCATCAAGCCGTCGAGCCCATAGTGCTCGACGTGGCCCACGACACCCACAATCCGAGCTGAGACATTCCGAGCTTCGCCCCAATGCGGGACTGTTATGGTCTGACCCACAGCGTCCGAATCTGGAAAATAGGTACGCGACAGCAAAGTGTCTACCAGAACGACCAGCCCGGATTTGACGCTATCCCCGCGCGTAAGAAGGCGCCCGCGCAAAAGCGGTATTTTCATGGTGCCGACGTAATCCGGACCAATCGGATAATAGATCGCCCGCGGAATTTCCGCCATCGATGCAGGCTGGCGCGAGCCCATCCAGAAAGGGCCTTCGTTCCTCCCTTGGCTTAATGGCACGAGGGCCGTAATATCCGCCGCTTCCACGCCGGGAATTTGGCGGATGCGATCGACCAACTGCGCGTTGGCAATTCTTGCCCTTGGTGGCGTATTCGTCACTGCAGGCGCAAGTCCGACCTGGAAAGTAATGACGTGCCGCGCATCGAAACCGGGATTCACCGCCCACAAATTCTGAATCGTGCGAAAAAGCAAACTGCCGCCCGTTAGCAGGACCAGAGCCAGCGCGATTTGCGCAACTACCAGGACTCGTTGCTTGCGATGATGGCCGGCCGCCGCACCGCGGCCTCCTTCCTTTAGCCCCGCTTGCAGATCGGTATTCGAACTCTTCAGCGCGGGCAAGAGGCCAAAGACAATTCCAACCGTCATCGAAACGCCGAACGCGAACAAAAGGACAGAAGCATTCACTCCGATGTTCTCGATGCGCGGCAAACTTCCCGGCGCCGCCGCCAGCACGGCGTGAACTCCCCACGTTGCAACGGCCAGCCCCAGAATTCCGCCGATGAGCGAGAGAACCACGCTCTCGGCGACCAACTGCCGCACGATTTGCATGCGGCTGGCCCCCAGCGCCAGTCGAACGGCAAACTCCGGCGCGCGTACCGCTGCGCGTGCGAGGAGAAGATTGGCGACGTTTGCACAGGCGATCAGCAAGACGGCCCCTGCAGCTCCCAGCAGCAGAAGAAGCGTCCCGCCTACGTCGCCGATGAGGAAGTGCTTCAGGGGCTCGATATACGTTTCCAAGCCTCGTTCCGTGGCCGGATTGAGCCGATCGATCTGCTCCTGGACGGTGTTCATCTCCGCTTGCGCCTGACCTATACTCACCTCGGGTTGCAGGCGCGCGATGCACAGGATGTCATGGACCGTACGATCGTTGCGCAGGAGGGGATCGCCGCGCCCAAGAGGCGTGTAAACATCCGCCCGCGGGTTTTCAAAACGAAACCCTTCGGTCCACTTGAGCTGCCCAATGGGCGATGGGAGAATGCCGACGATCGTATATTCGACACCGGTCAAGGTGATGGGGTGGCCGAGCACCGCAGGGTTGCCGGCAAACCGCTGTTGCCACAATCGATGGCTGATCATGACGGCGGGCCGGCCGCCGGGCCGGTCTTCCTCCGACGAAAAGTCACGACCCAGAGCAAGCTTGACACCCAGAGTGCCGAAGAAACCCGCAGAGACTTCGTCGCCGTCAAGGTGTTCCGGCATGCCAGGACTCGTCAGATCGAACCCCTGCGGCGTAAAGGCCGCGATTTGCTGTAACGAGCGGCTATTGCGCTGCCAATCGAGGAAGTCGGGATACGACAGATCTGTGGCGTACTTGAGATTTCGATTATAGAGCGCCACCAGGACCAGCCGATCCGGCTCGCGATAGGGCAGCGGAGCCAATACAACTCCGTCCAACACGCTGAAGATGGCGGTATTTGCCCCGATGCCCAGCGCTAGCGTCAGGACCGCCGCGACCGCAAACCCGGGGCTCTTCCACAACGACCGGCAGGCGTAACGAACATCTCGCAAGAGGCTATGGACCGGTTCGGCGTACATCAGGATAGGAGACGAACGCCTGGCAAGTTAGGGTACGGTCCAGCGCATGATATCTTCATACGTGATGCCCTCCCGCCGCATTCTCCAGCTTGGCGATCCATTGTTACGTCAGGTATCGGCGCCGCTAAGCGCGCCCTCCGCGGCGGTCCCGATCTTCGAGGATCTGCGCGCAACGTTGCACGAGTTCCGCCGCACGCATGGCTTCGGGCGCGGCATAAGCGCGGTCCAGATCGGCCAGCCGTTGCGGTTGATCTATGTCGAATTCGAAGGCACAGCCTACGCCATCCGCAATCCGGAGTATGAGTTTCAAAGCGAAGCCAAGTTTCGCCTGTGGGACGATTGCTTCTCGTTCCCAGGCTTGCTGGTACATCTGGAACGCAGCCGGAGCGTGCGCGTGCGCTACGAAGACGATCAGGGCAGTGTGCGGTTGGTGGAAGCGGAGGGACCGCTATCCGAGTTGCTGCAGCACGAAATCGACCATCTGGACGGAATCCTGGCGGTCGACCGGGCCCTCGACCGGAACAGTCTTTGCACGCGCGAAGAGTATGTCCGCCGCGCAGGGGCTGCCAGATGAATCCGCAACAGGACGGACCGCGCCAGCCGCAGCGGATGTCGAATCTGATTGTGTTGGGGCTGGTGGCGTTGGTCGCGGCCGGGCTGGAGACTTATGCGCAGACGCGCGCGTTTGCGTGGGACGAAGGCTGGCACCTGGTGGCGGCTCAATCCATCAATCGCGGTAGGCGGCCTTATCTGGACTTCTGCTTCCCGCAGACGCCGCTGAACGCTTATTGGAACGCCGGCTGGATGCGCGTATTCGGAGATACCTGGCGGACTCCGCACGCCGTGGCCGCGGTGATGACCGCGCTGGCCGTGCTGCTGATGGCGGGCTACCTGTTGCGCCGATTCCCGGAACCCGGCTGGCGGCTGGCGGCGGCCGTCACCGGCGTGTGTACTTTCGGTCTGAATGTCCAGGTTGTCGAATACGGCGCTATCGCGCAGGCCTATGCACTGTGCCTGTTCCTGATAGTGACCGCTTTTCTATTCACCGTGGCGGCAGTGGACCGCGAGAGGCCGTGGACCGCTGGAGGCGCCGGTCTTCTGGCGTGCGGCGCGTTTAATTGTTCACTGCTGACGGCGCCAGTGGCTCCGGTGCTGCTGGTCTGGATGCTGGTATGCAACCGTGCAGGCAACCGATGGGCCAAGCTGGGAGCCTTCGCCGCGGGTGGCGCGGTGGCCTGCGCGCCGCTGGCATGGCTGTTCGCGCAAGGGCCGCGGCAGGCGATTTTCAATGTGCTCCACTACAACCTGCGCTACCGCCAGCGGGAATGGGCGGGCGCGGTGGCGCATAACTTCGGCGAATGGTTCGCCTGGGTCGATTCGCCGCAGGCGGTGATGCTGGGGCTATTGGCGCTGGCGGGGTTGCTGTTCATCCGGAAGCGCAGCGGTTGGGGGCGGGCCCAGCGCCGCGAGTTCTATTTGTGCGCCTGGCTGGCAGTGGCTTTAATGGCGCACATTTCGTACGCCACGCCCACCTTCCGGCGGTATTATCTGCTGGCCGTGCCATTTCTGGCGATTCTGGCCTGTGCGGGGCTCTACGATGTGGGGTCGCGGCTGGGATCGCCGGACCGTCCGTGGTGGCCGGTGCTGATCGCTAGCCTGCTGACTATCGCGTGTCTGACGAAAACGCTGATCGACGGCTACGACGATTTTTCCTGGTATGACGTACAGCATGTCGCGGCGAAGGTGAAGCAGGTGACGCCTCCCGAAGCCGTGCTCTTCGCCGATGAACCCACTTACTTCGTGACGCGGCATGTACCTCCGCCGGGCCTGGAGTTGGAGGATTCGCACAAGCTGGAATTCCCGCCGGCCATGGCCCGCGAGGTGCACGTCATTCCGCAAAAGGAATTGGACCGGCAAGTGAAAGCGGGCATGTTTGACGTGATAGAGATATCGGACGACGACATTCGCATCGACTCGCTGGGGCTGCGCAAGATGTATGCGCACTCGGCGAAGGTGGACGATTACGACGTCTTTTGGGACAAACAGAGCGCCGCAGCTAAATCCAGCCCTTCACGCTAAAATATAGATTCAGTGTGAAGGAGTTTAAGACCTGCTTAATTTTTCTGTACGCGGCGGCCGCGATAGGCCTGGCCGCCGGTCCGCGCCCGCAGAACGTGGCCACTATTGCCATCGATTACCCGGCTGACGGGTCGATCTTCCCGCCCGAATTCCCGCCTCCCACCTTCTTATGGCGCGACACAGCGGCCGGCGCCACCGGTTGGCGGATCGAGATCGAATTCGCCGGCGGGGCGGTGCGCATACAAGCGGACTCTCGCGGCGAGCGCATGCAAGTGGGCGAGATCGATCCGCGCTGCGTAGGCGCCGTGCCTCCCGCGCTTACGGCGGAACAAGCCGCGGCGCACACCTGGAAGCCCGACCCCGAGACTTGGGCGGCCATCAAGAGCCATTCCGCCGAGGGCGCCGCCACTGTGACCATCAGTGGATTCACGGACCCGCCCGGCGCCCGCGCCGTTTCGCGCGGCCGCATCTCCATCCGGACTTCGAAAGACCCGGTGGGCGCGCCGATCTTTTATAGGGATGTGCCGCTGATCCCCAGCCCGACAGTGAAAGGCGTGATCAAGCCGCTGCCGGCCTTTGCCATCGGGCTGATTGCCTGGCGCCTGCGCAATGTGGGCGAGACCCAAAGCAAGATCGTGATGCAGGGCCTGCCGACCTGCGCGAACTGCCATTCCTTCTCGCTTGACGGCCGGACACTCGGACTGGACGTGGACGGTCCGCAGAACGACAAGGGCCTGTACGCGCTGGTCCCCGTGCAAAAGGAAATGTCCATCCGGAATGAGGATGTGATCCGATGGAGTTCTTTTCGCGGCGCGGCGCCGGTGAAGACGGATGGACCGTCCGCCAAGCGGTTCGGTTTCATGTCGCAGGTTTCCCCCGACGGGCAGTATGTAGTGACTACCATCGAAGACCCGCGCGGGCGTACGCAGAACGTGAACGGCCTGGCGCGCGGCCTGGCGGACCGGCTCTACAACGCGGGTTACCAGGATTACGCCTTCGGACAAGTTTTCTATCCGACGCGCGGCATCCTGGCCTGGTACAGCCTCGCGGCGGGCCAACTGCAACCGCTGCCCGGCGCCGACGATCCGCGCTATGTGCAGACCAACGCGGTGTGGAGTCCCGACGGCAAGTACCTGGTATTTGCGAGAGCCGAGGCCAGGGATCCGTATCCGCCGGGGCAAAAGCCGTCACAATATGCCAACAGCCCGGATGAGACGCAGATTCAGTATGACCTTTATCGGATCCCGTTCAACGGCGGCAAAGGCGGCCAAGCCGAGCGCATCGCCGGCGCTTCCGGGAACGGCATGAGCAATAACTTTCCGAAGATTTCGCCGGACGGGAAGTGGATCGTGTTTGTCGAATGCCGCAACGGCCTGCTGATGCGCCCCGACAGCCGGTTGTTCATCGTGCCGGCCGGGGGCGGGGTTGCGCGGGCACTCCAATGCAACACGCAGCGCATGAATTCGTGGCACAGCTTTTCGCCCAACGGGCGCTGGCTGGTGTTCTCTTCGAAAGCGCGGTCGCCCTACACGCAGATGTACCTGACCCATCTGGACGAGAACGGCAACGACAGTCCGGCCATCCTGATTGAAAACGCGACGGCCGCCAACCGCGCCGTAAATATTCCGGAGTTCGTCAACATCGCGCCGGACGGGATCGCGCGGATCGAAGCGCCGGCTACGGAGTTCTACCGGCTGTTCGACGTGGCATCCGAACTGGGGCAGAAGAATGAATACGAGGCGGCCATCGCGAAATGGAACGAGGCGTTGGCGCTGAGCCCCGACGATGCCAAGGCTCACAGCAACCTGGGCGTGCTGCTGGCCGCGGTGGGCCGGACGGGCGAAGCCATGGCGCATTACCGTAAGGCGGTGGAATCCGAGCCGGACTATCCGGACGGCTATACCAATCTGGGCATCGCGCTGGCGCGTGCGGGAAAGCTGGACGACGCCGTTCCGTATCTGGAGAAGGCCGCGCAACTGAGTCCGTGGGACGCCAAGGCCCACAGCAATCTGGGTGCGGCATTGGCGGAACGCGGCAGAACGGAGGACGCGATCGTCGAGTGTGAGAAGGCGCTGCAGATCAGCCCGGCGGACTCGGAGGCGCACGCCAATCTGGCGATTGCGCTGGCCAAGGCGGGGCGATTGGACGAAGCCATCGCGCATTTCGAGAAGGCGTTGGCAGGCGACCCAGATTCCGCCGAACTGCACTTCTATTTGGGCCGGCTACTAGCCACGCGCGGCAGGTTTGACGAGGCTATACCGCAGCTGGAGAAAGCCGCGGCGGCCGGCGATCCGGCCATCGGTGGCATGCTGGCGGCGGTTTATGCGCAGGTGGGCCGGCTGAACGATGCGCTGGAAACGGCGCGCAAGGCTTTGCGGACGGCGCGGGAAGGCAATCAGCAGGAGTTAGTGCGGGCGTTGAGCGGCAGCCTGGCAAGTTACGAGGCGGCGCAAGCTTCGCCCGCGGCGCAGCCGTAGTCTGGGTTGCGGCGCCGCCCTACTCCACCGCCACGGTGATGCCATTCTGGCTCGCCGCAGTGCCTACCGCGATCGCCACCGGTTGCGGGCCCGGCGGCAGCCCAGTAGGAATCGCGAGATTCACCTGCAACACGCCATTCACCAGTCCCGGAGCCGAACCTGCGTATAAGACAGTCGCCGCCATTCCCCCAATCGTCGCCGTGACCGGTCCGGCGACCAGACTCGCCGCGCCCGGCGCCAGCGCGCCATCCGCCGCACTCCCAACGATTGCCCCGCCGCCGGTGCCGAATATCTGAATCGCCCCGCCTGCCGCCACCGGATTGGACGCGCTGTTGACCGAGTAATCCGCGTTCAGGATGGCGCCCGGCCCGCTGCCGCTCGCATTCAGGGCAAAAATCGCCGGCGCGGCAGCGCTGACCGGCACCGTCTGCGTGTTCGAAATCACTGCCCCGCTGCCGGAGTTGTATTGATACTGGATCACGGTCTGCGGTTTACCCGCCACTTCAAACGGCACGATGGCGCTCACCTGCCCGGCCTTCGCGTACACCAGCGGCGCCGGCACTCCGTCAAACATCACCTGCGCGCCGCCCAGGGTCGTCGGAAACTTGTTACTCGCGTCCAACTGGCTGGCCACCAGGTTGGCCGGACCGTAATTGGCGCCGAAAACAGTCACGATCTCGCCGGGCGCCACCGCTCCGCCTTGGTAGCTTGCGGCGTTCACCACGTTACTCCCACTCAGCACCGGCGCCGTCGTCTGCATGGCCGCCAGCAGCGCGTCGAACGCCGGCTTGGGCTGATAATTCACATCGAATGGCAGCGCCGCGCCATAGCCGGGGAAGGCGCCGGGAATCCACGAGTTCGCGTCCGAGACGCCCCAAACCTGGAACGCCGTGCAGTTGGGCTGCTGCAGGCAAACCGTCATGACGGTCTGGTAAATCTGGGCCTGGGTCTGCAGATCCGCCGCCGAGGCATTCCCGTTGGAATCCACTAGCAGCCGTACGTCCATTTCAGTGATGTGCACCTGGAGGCCAAGCGCCGCCAGCGCCTGCATGTTCTGCGCCAGCTCGGTGGCGCTCGGATAGTAGCTGGTCAGGACGTGCATCTCGAAGCCCACGCCGTCGATGGGCACGCCGTTTGTCGCAAAATCCTGAACCATACTTAGAACGGCGGTGAACTTGGGGCCGGGCTCCTCGATGTTGTAGTCGTTATAAAACAGCAGGGCAGCGGGGTCGGCTGCGTGCGCCCATTGGAACGCCTGCGCGATATACCCGGTGCCGGTCTGGCCGATGCCAGGCTGGTCATACCAAATGGAATCCCGCAGGCCGGGCACGGCCGATCCGGTGGGATCGTTGAAGGCTTCGTTCACCACGTCCCACGCGAATACCTGACCTTTGAAATGGGTCACTTCGGAGGTGATGTGGTTCTGTAGCAGCGTGGCCATCTGTGACGGAGTGGCACTGGCCGCATACGGCGCCAGCCAAGGCGGGAATTGCTGGTACCAGCAAAGATTGTGGCCACGCACCAGCATTGCATTGGACTGCGCGAATGCCACCAACTCGTCGCCCGGCTGGAAGTTGTAGGTGGTGATGGTGGGCTGTGTCACATCCCACTTCATGGCGTTGGCCGGCTCCAGCATGCTGTACTGGCTGGAGAGTAAGTTGGCGTAGATCGGAACGGTCAGCAGGTCGGGCGGCCCGTACTCATCCGCCGATGCCGCGGCGCCGATCGGAATCGCCCGCATTGCCGCTGCGTCGCGAAGCGTCTGCGCGGCGAGCGGCACCGTCCCTGCCAGGACCACCGTCAGCCAGGCGGCCAGCCTGCGTTGCCTGTTTTGTCTTTCTGCCGACGGCGTCATACCCTATGAGACTCGGGAAATCACGTTGAGCGATGCCTCTTCGTCTCTAACGTCAATACGTCGCCCTGCCCCCGCTGGCGTCGTAGCACTGCCCCGTCACAAACGACGCATCCGGACTTGCCAGGAAATGCACCACCGCGGCGATCTCCTCCGGCGTACCGGTGCGCCGCATGGGGATGCGCTCCGTCATGTAGTCCACCTGGGCTTGCGTCAATTGCTCGAGGATTTTGGTGCGCACCACTGCCGGCGCTACGGCGTTCACGCAGATCCCCTCGGTGGCGACTTCCTTGCCGGCCGACTTGGTGAATCCGATGACCGCGGCCTTGGTGGCGGAGTAGCCGCACATATTGGGATTGCCTTCCTTGCCGGCGATCGAAGCTATGTTGACGATTCGGCCATAGTGCCGCGCGCGCATGTGCGGCAGCACGGCGCGGCAGCAATAGAAGACGCCGGTCATGTTCACCGCGACGATCTGCTGCCAATCCTCGTCGGTAACCTCCCACACCGGCGCCGTGCGTCCGGCGATGCCCGCGTTGTTCACCAGGATATCGATGCGGCCGGTGCGCGAAAGCACTTCGGCCACGGCCGCGTTCACGGAATCGGAGAGGGTGATGTCGATGTGGACGGGGAACGCGAGGGCTCCGACCGATTGCGCCGCTTCGGTAGCGCCATCGAAGTTCAAATCGGCGACGGCGACGGCCGCCCCGGCGTGCGCCAGGCGGCGGGCGATGGCTTCGCCGATGCCGGTGGCCGCGCCCGTGACGATGGCCGTCTGGCCCGTCAGATCGAAGTGCATGTTAAGCCTCAGGAGCGGGTCACGTCGGGTCCTGGAGGACCCGCGCAGACCTGGAGGTCCGCCCCACAACTACTCTTCTTTTACCACTTGTACGGTGACTTCGGCGGTCACATCGCGATGCAGGCGCACGGGCACTTTGAACTCTCCAAGCTGCTTGATGGGCTCATCCAGCAGCACCTTGCGCCGATCGATGGTGAAATTCTTCTGAGCCAACGCATCGGCCACGTCCTTGGAGGTGACCGAACCGAAGAGCTGATCGTTTTCACCGGCCTTCTGGGCGATGGTCACCGTGACTCCGGTCAACAGCTTCGACAGATCCTCGGCTTCGCTCTTCTGTTTGGCCTCGCGGCGCAAGTGCGACTGGCGCTCCTGCTCCACGATTTTGCGGTTGGCGTCCGTGGCGGCCACGGCGAGGCGTTTAGGCAATAGGAAATTGCGGGCGTAACCGTTGGCCACCTTCACTACCTGGCCGCGGGTTCCAACTCGTTCGATATCTTCGCGCAGTATGACTTCCATGGTCGGCTCCTAGAACGCCGCCGCGAACGGCAGCAGGGCGATATTGCGTGCCTTCTTGATGGCGTCCGTCAGCCGCCGCTGGTGCGGGGCGCAGACGCCGGAAATGCGGCGCGGGACGATCTTGCCGCGCTCCGCCACGAAGGAGTGGAGCAACTTCATGTCCTTGTAATTGATGTCGTCGATCTTCTCCACGCAGAAACGGCAAACTTTCTTGCGGCGGAAATACGCCTTCTTTTGCGTGGCTACGGCTTTGTCGCCTCCGGTGGGGCGCTGTCCGGCGCTGCCGGGTCTTCCTTTGAATTCTGGCATGGGATCTCCTTACGCCTCCTTTGGCAAGCCGGGCATGGCCGGCGCACTGGCGGGTTCGCCCATCATCTGTTGCGCCACCGAGGGTGGCGGCGCGGCCGGCGAAGCAATGGACTTGCGATGCGCCCGCTTGTCGCGCTCCTTCTTGCGCTTGTCGAGGCGCTTCAGCGTCTCGTCGATGCGCACGGTCAAAAACTTGATGACCAGGTCCGAGACGCGCAGCCGGCGCTCGAATTCCTTCACGGTTTCGGGTCCGGCGCTGAACTGGAACAGGACGTAAGCGCCCTCCCGGTACCGGTCCACTTTATAGGCCAGCTTGCGCTTGCCCCATTTTTCCACTTTGTCCACCGTGCCGCCGGCGTTCGAGACGCTCGTCTTCATCTGTTCGATGAAGGCGTCCACCTCTTCGTCCGGCGCGTCCGGCTTCGCTATAAAGAGCTCTTCGTAGATTCTCATGCTTCCTCGTTTAAGCCTTGGGCGCGACGCGATTAAATCTCGTCATGGCCTTTTCGACGCCTTCGGCAATTATGGAGACCACCGCGTCGGCCCCATCGGCCACCAGTTGCTCCAATTCCTTATGCAGCGACCGCTGGATCGGCGACAGCAAGTAATCGATCCCGCTGCTTAGCGGGTGGCCGGGATGAATCCCCAAGCGCACCCGTACAAAATCGTTAGTGCCCAGGCTGCGGATCGCGGATTCCACTCCGTTGTGGCCGGCGGACGACCCGCGCGGCTTGATCCGCAAACTGCCCCACGGGAGGGCCAATTCGTCGTACACCAGAATCAGGTCCGCCGCCGTGAGCGAATACTTCTCCACCAGCGGCGCGAACGACGTGCCGCTGAGATTCATAAATGTCTGGGGCTTGGCCAGCATCACATCGCGGCCCTCAATCTGCCCCAATCCTACCAGCGCCTTCGAATCGCGCCTGGTGACGCGGACGGCGTGCATTTCCGCGAGCCGGTCCACCACCATGAAACCCAGGTTGTGCGGTGTGCCGGCATATTCCTCGCCCGGATTCCCCAGGCCGCCCACCAGGAACATGGCGCGCTACTTTTTCTTGGGCTTGGCCTCTTCGGCCGCTTCTTCCTTCTTGCCCTTCTTGATGACTTCCGGTTCGGCGGCAGTCGGCGCGGCTGCTTCGGCCGTGGGGGCGGCCTCGACAACCGGCTTCACTTCTTCGGCGCGCATCGCTACAATGTGCGCGACCACGGTGTCCGGCGGACCGATCAGCTTCATAGAGCCGCTCAGGGGCAGGTCGCTGAAGCGTTTACTCTGGCCCATCAGCAACTCGGTCACATCCACCGTGAAGTGCTCCGGAATCTCGTCCGGCAGGCATTCGATTTCGGCCGCGCGCGTGATGATTTCGAGCAAGCCCCCCTGGGTCTTTACGCCTTTAGGCTCACCGAGAGTGCCGATCGGAATCGAGACACGCAACCGCTTGGTCAGATCGATGCGTTTCAAATCCGCGTGCAAAAGCGTGCCGCGAATCGGATCGTTCTGGTAATCCACCACCATGACCGGCGTGTTTTCGCGGCCCTCGATATCCAGGTTGAAGATGGTGTTGTAGCCGCCCTCCGAGTGCACGATCTGCAGGATCGCCTTCGGACTGACGGCCACCGGGACGGGATCTTTAAATGCGCCATAAACCACCGCGGGAATCAATCCGCGGCTGCGCGTACGGCGCGCTTCGTTCTTGCCGCGCGATTCACGAGGCTGCGCGGCAACCGTTATCTCTTTTCTCACTGCATTTCTCCTTCAAGGGACGCAAGTCCGATCGGCTTTCGCTTGCATGGCCTAACGTGGGTTGCGTTGCCCTTTTTGAACCTACAAAAACAAACTGCTCACCGACGTCTCTTCGTGGATGGACTGAATGGCCCTGGCCAGCAGCGGCGCCACCGAGAGAGACTTGATCTTGCTCGACTGCCGGGCTTCCGCCGACAACGGTATCGAATTCGTAAACACTACTTCCTTCAATGGCGAGGCTTCAATGCGCTCGACCGCGGGCCCCGAGAGAACGGCATGCGTGGCGCAGGCACTCACGCTGCGCGCGCCTTGTTGTAACAATGCCTCAGCGCCTTTCACCAACGTGCCGGCCGTATCGATCAGATCGTCCACCATCAAACAATTCCGCCCCTCAACCTCGCCCACCACGTTCATCACTTCCGCCACGTTCGGCTTTTCGCGGCGCTTGTCGATAATCGCCAGCGGTGCGTTCAGCCGCTTGGCGAACGCCCGAGCGCGTTCCACTCCGCCCGGATCGGGCGAAACCACCGTGACATCCGGCACATCCAGCGGCTTGAAATACTCAATCATTACCGGCGCCGAAAACAAGTGGTCCACCGGAATGTCAAAAAACCCCTGAATCTGCGCGGCGTGCAAATCGAGCGCCATGATGCGGTCCGCGCCAGCGCGTTCCAGCAACGAGGCGACCAATTTCGCAGATATGGCCACGCGCGGTTTGTCCTTGCGATCCTGCCGGGCGTACCCATAATAGGGTAACACTGCCGTGATGCGGTCCGCTGAGGCGCGCTTGGCGGCGTCGATCATAAGCAGCAACTCCATCAGGTTATGGTCGACGGGACGGCATGTGGGCTGAATCAGGAAAAGGTCCGCGCCGCGAACATTCTCCTGGAACTGAAGATACACTTCGCCATCGGAAAATGTCTCCAGCATCAGGTTGCCGATTTTCAGATCCAGCGAGGCGCAAATCTCTTCCGCGAGGCACGGATTGGCGGTCCCGGTGAAGATTTTCAAACGATCGGGCGTCAGCGCCCGGATCGGCTTAACGGCGGCCATAGTTTTTCTTCAATGTGCGGCCGGAGCGTACGCCACCAGAGACGGCGATAGCGCGCCCGGCTGACCAGCGAAATCGGGAAAACACGTTCGTCTGCAAATGATTTTGCCGCGCTGTCTACCTGCTCCCGGGTACGAAACAAGCCGAAGATCGCCGATCCGCTTCCGGTCATCATCGCCGGGGCGGCGCCCAGCTTCGCCAGCCGCCGTTTTAGCCGGGCGAGTTGCGGGAACTGCTCGAAAACCACTGTTTCAAAATCGTTAACGCCGGGGTACCGCTTTGGCTCCGAGACCCCTCCCTCTATTTGCCCCCAAGCCTGCGACTGGAAACTAACTATTTTATTTTGTTGCGATTCGGTTGTCAATCGGGGGGGCAGGGCGCGATAGGCGGCGGCGGTGGAAACGTGCACGGCCGGCGCGATGAGAAGCCCCGAAACCGGCGGCGAATCGGGCAGGGGATACAGCTCGGTTCCGCGCCCCATGGCGACGGCCGCCCCGCCCAGCAAGAAAAATGGCACGTCGCTGCCTAGCTCGGCTGCCAGTTCCATGAGGCGCGGCAACGCCAGGCGACGGCCGGCCAAGGCGGGCAGCGCCAGCAGGACGGCGGCCGCGTCCGACGATCCGCCGCCCAAGCCGGCGCCCATGGGGATTCTTTTGCGCAGCCGGAATCCCACCTGGGCGGTGACCTGCATAGCGTCCAGCACCAGGGTGGCGGCTTTCGCAATCAGGTTATCCGGGATGTCGACATCGCCGTCGACTTGGATCGTGGAGCCGCGCGCCGGGGAGTACTCGACATCGATCATATCGGCCAGGGAGATGGTTTGGAAGATGGTGCGGATTTCGTGATAGCCGTCCGGGCGGGCATTGAGGACGCGCAGATCCAGATTGATCTTGGCGAGGGCGTGGAGGGTGACCCGGCTCACTTTCTATCCTTGTGAGGCAGCCAATTCCAGCTTGCAGCCGCCTTTCGGCTGGCTCTGCGGTGGCACGTTCATCTATCGTACTTAAGCAGCGAGAATACATCGTAGCCCGGCAGTTTGGCGCGGCCGTGCAGGAACGTAAGCTCGACGGCGAAGGCCAGCCCGGCGATTCTGCCGCCAGCCTGTTCGACCAGCCGCGCAACGGCGGCCGCGGTGCCCCCGGTGGCCAGCAGATCGTCCACGATCAACACGCGGCTGTCCGGCGCCACGGCGTCCTTGTGCATCTCCAGACTGTCGGTGCCATATTCCAGATCGTAGCTGACACGAAGGCATTCCGACGGCAGCTTCTTGGGCTTGCGTACGGGCACGAAGCCGGCCCCCAGCGCGTAGGCCAGCGCGGGCGCGAAGATGAAGCCGCGCGCTTCGATCCCCAGCACCATGTCCACCTGCGCATCGCGGTAGTGTTCACACAAAGCGTCGATCACGGCGCGCAACCCGGCCTTGTCCTTCAGCAGAGTGGTGATGTCGTAAAAGAGGATGCCCGCCTTGGGAAAGTCCGGCACCTCGCGGATCAGCGACTTCAGGTTATCCATTAGACCTCAATCAGACCTCGATTTGAAAATCGGAATAATGTCGCAACGCAGCCTCCCGCTCCTCGACGCCGCGCACGTCGGCAAAACGCGGGCCTTTGCGCAGTGCCGCAGCCAGATCGGAAAGCTTATCGAGCGTCCCGGCGGCGCATACTTCCACGCGCCCATCGTCCAGATTGCGAACGTATCCGGTCAGCCCCAGCGCGGATGCCGCGCGTTGCGCGTAGTCGCGATAGCCGACACCCTGTACGCGCCCGCGCACAAAGTAGAGGCGCGCGGTTTGGGATGGGCGGGACATGGAAGAAATGAGAATAGCATGATGAAAATGCCCTGGAACGGAGATCGGGGGTGTGCGACATAGAAGTGGAGACTTAAGGCGACGCCACTTGAGCCCCCGGATCACCGCGCCTGCGTTATCCGCGTTCATCGGCGTTCATCGGCGGCCAAATGTAATGTGTTCGGGCCCAATGCGAAAACCAAAACCCGATATTGGCCGCCGATGAACGCCGATGATCGCGGATAAGCCAAGCAGGACGGCAGCTCGGAAGCGGGTTCCCTCGGCCGGGCACTTCTGGCCGGACGGCGTGAAGTACGGGTACGCAAAGACCTTACGGCTTTCTTTGAGATTTTCGCGCTCCTCCACTTTCGTGTCGCACACCCGGAGATCGGCTTCAGTCCTACCGGGAGTCCTACCGGGAGCTCTGGCATTCCAATACCTTTTGACGTAGCCTTAATGAAGGAGCGTGAATCATGGCGAGCCTCGATTGGTCACTATGCCCCGCTGTGGAGAGCATCCCGGGTAAGGTGAGCGGCGCCTGGGTGTTCAAGGACACGCGGATGCCGGTTTCCATAGTGTTCGAAAACCTCGAAGCCGGGGCCACCATCGACGAAATCGTGGAGTGGTTCCACCTGACGCGGCAACAGATCGTGACGGTGCTTGAGTTTGCCGCGCGAAGCCTCGATCCATTGCCAGCCCCGCAGCATGGCCAGACGCCAATGCTTAATGCTTATCCTGCTTGACCACAGCGCGCCAGCCCCGCTGCGATACACATTGAAAGACCACGAAGTTGTCGAAGCGGGTTGAACGGCCGGCTTCGAACTCTTTGTTACTGCGGACAAAAACGTCCGGTACCAACAAATTTTGCGTAGTGGGTCAGTTTGCTTTTGGAGGGCGGCCACTCCGGGCAGCTACACCGAAGTAGACGTCCCCTTGAGGTAACCTCCGTTGTTGTTTAATGCCGCTCGCAGGCTCCAGCGGATCCACCTCATCACTTCCCCCGCACCACATCCAAGAACGCCCGCGCCGCATGGCTCAGCACCCGCCGCGTCGGATAGATCAGCCGGATCTTGCGCTCCACATGCAGCTCTTTCACCTTCACCTCGCACAGCAAACCCTGCTCGATCTCTTGCTCCACGCACATGCGGGGCAGAAAAGCCACACCTTGATTGTTCTGCACCAGCTTGCGGATGGTCTCGATGGTGGGCATCTCCACCGGCATGTTCAGCGGCACCCGGCGCTGCAAAAACGCGCGTATCACCACGTCGCGATACGGCGAAATCACATTGTGCGCGATGAAGGTCTCCGCCGCCAGGTCGGATATCGAGACCGCTTTGCGGTCCGCCAGCCGGTGTTTGGGCGACACCACGAACGTCAGCGAGTCGGTGTAGATCACGGTAGATGTCAGCCGCTCGTCCGGTGGATCGTAGCTGATCACGCCCAGTTCCAGGTTGCCGTCCAGCAGTTCGTTGGGGATCTTGCTCGACAGGCTTCGCCGTACGCGCACGTTGACCTTTGGGTATAGCCGCCGGAAATTCTCGATATGCCGCAACAGGTACAACGAAGTGGATTCGTTGGCGCCCACCGTGAGCGTGCCCGCGGAGTTGTCGCGCAGCTCAGCCAGCGAGTTATCCATTTCCAGCCGCAGGTTTTCGAAGCGCCGCGCGAAGTCAAGCACCGTGCGCCCGGCGTCGGTCAGCACCAGGTCTTTGGCGGAGCGGTCGATTAGCTTTTCGCCCAACTCCGTCTCCAGCCGCTGCAATGCCAGCGAGACGGCGGGCTGCGTGCGCAGCAGCCGGTCCGCGGCGCGCGAGAAGCTCTTCTCGGTGGCTATCGCCAGGAAAACCTGGAGAGTGTGCAGTTCCATGCGCGCCCACAGTATAACAAAAGATTATACGGACCGCTAATATTATAAATTTGCTAAATCCGAAGCGACCCCGCATAATGAGTCCATAAGGCTGTCTTTATGAGTGATCGAGTCTACATCTTCGATACCACGCTGCGGGATGGCGAACAGTCGCCGGGCTGCAGCATGAACGTGCCTGAGAAAATCCGGATGGCGCGCAAGCTGGTGGAATTGGGCGTGGACATTCTGGAGGCCGGCTTCCCCATCGCTTCCGAGGGCGATTTCGAGGCCGTGGACGCCATCAGCCGCGAGTTCCCCTGGGCGCAAGTGGCCGCGCTGGCGCGCGCCTGCACGCTGGACGTGGAGCGCGCCGCGCAGTCCCTGAAGCATGCCCGCCGGCCGCGCATTCACACCTTCATCGCTACCAGCGATATCCATCTGAAGTACAAGCTGAAGAAGTCGCGGCAGCAGGTGCTAGAAGAGGCCGTGGCCGCTGTGGAACTGGCGCGCGAGTATGTGGACGACGTGGAATTCTCCGCCGAAGATGGCGCGCGCACCGATCCCGACTTCCTGGAGCTGATCTCGCGCGCCGTAGTGGCCGCGGGCGCGCGCACCGTGAATATTCCGGACACTGTCGGATACTCGGTGCCGTACGAATACGCCGGCCTGATCGCCCGCATCGTGAGGGCGCTGGGCGATTGCGCGATTGTCAGCGTGCATTGCCATGACGACCTGGGCCTCGCCACGGCCAATTCCATCGCCGCCGTGGAAGCCGGCGCACGCCAGATCGAATGCACCATCAACGGCATCGGCGAGCGCGCCGGCAATACCGCGCTCGAGGAAGTCGTGATGCTGTTCAAGACCCGCCAGGATCGCCTGCCCTACGACACCGGTATCCGCACCGAGCATCTCTATTCCGCGAGCCAACTGCTGAGTTCGATGATCAGCTTCGGTCCGCAACCCAACAAGGCCATCGTGGGACGCAACGCGTTCGCGCATGAGGCAGGCATCCACCAGGATGGCTACCTGAAGGAAAAGAGCACTTACGAAATCATGGACCCGCACTCGGTCGGCGTGCCAGAGAGCAAACTGGTGCTGGGTAAGCACAGCGGCCGCCACGCGCTGAAGAAGCGCACCGAAGAACTGGGCTACGACCTGAGCAAGGGAGAGCTGCAATCGTTGTATGACCGCTTCACGTCCATGGCCGACAATAAGAAGGGCCTGCTGGACGAAGAGATCGCCGAATTGATTGAGGAAGGCCGGTTGCCCGCGGAAATGGTAATGAAAGTGGCCGCGGACTGACCATGAACCTGCACGTCCTGGTTCTTCCCGGCGACGGCATCGGCACTGAAGTGACGCGCGAAGCTGTGCGCGTTCTGCGGCACGTAGCCGAAAAATGGAACCATTCGCTGCAACTCGCCGAAGGCCTGCTGGGCGGCATCGCGATTCATCGCACCGGCAGCCCGTTTCCGGAAGAAACCGCGAGGCTGGCCGCCGATGCCGATGCCACCCTGTTGGGCGCAGTGGGATTGCCGGAGTTTGACAACTGTCCGCCGGAGAAACGGCCGGAGAAGGGGCTGCTGGGCATCCGCAAGGCGCTGGGGGTCTTCGCCAACCTGCGGCCGGTGCGCACCTTCGCGGCGCTTCTGGATTCGTCGCCGCTGAAGAACGCGCTGGTGGAAGGCACCGATATGCTCATCGTCCGCGAGCTGACCGGCGGAATTTACTACGGTACGCCGCGTGGTATTACGGGCAGCGGACCGGAAACGCGCGCCGTCAATACGATGACCTATACGCGTGCCGAAATCGAGCGCGTATCGCACATGGCGTTTCACCTGGCGCGCGGACGCCGCCGCAAAGTCACTTCGGTGGATAAGTCGAACGTGCTGGAGAATTCACAGTTATGGCGGCAGGTAGTCGTTGCAATCGCCGCCGAATATGCGGATGTGGCGCTGGACCATCTGCTGGTCGATAACTGCGCGATGCAGTTGATCCTCAATCCCCGTCGCTTCGACGTGGTACTGACGGAGAACATGTTCGGCGACATCCTCAGCGACGAAGCCGCCGTGCTGGCCGGTTCGATCGGCATGCTGCCGTCGGCGTCGCTCGGCGGGCGCAAGCCGTCGGGCGTTTGGGTCGGGTTGTACGAGCCGGTACATGGCTCGGCGCCGGACATCGCCGGTCAGAATAAAGCAAACCCGCTAGGGGCTATCGGTTCCGTAGCGGCCATGTTGGAATACACCTTCGGTTTGAAGGAAGAAGCCGCCCGAGTGAACGCCGCGATCGAAGCCGTACTGGATAGCGGGCGTGTGACGGCGGACCTCAAACCAATGGGCGTGCCAGCCACCACCGAACAGGTTGGTGAGGCTGTGTGCGCCGCAATCGGATAGGCCCGGAAGCTTACCGGCTCGCCGGGCCTATTCGATTAACGACACAGTACCCGCAACCGGTGACAATATAGTTATGCCCCCACGCACCATCATCGAAAAACTCTGGGACGCGCACGTGGTCCACGAACAGCCCGGCGCGCCCACCTTGTTATACATCGACCTGCACCTGGTGCACGAAGTCACGTCGCCGCAGGCCTTTCAGGGCTTGCGCGACCGAGGTCTCACAGTCCGCCGCCCCGATCTGACCGTGGCCACCACCGACCACAGCACGCCCACCACCGACCCCTCGCTGCCCATCGTCGACGAGATCGCCGCCAAACAAGTCGCGCAACTTGAAACCAACTGCCGCGATTTCGGTATCCGCTGTTACGGAAGGCGCAGCGACCGGCAGGGGATCGTGCACGTTATCGGTCCCGAGTTGGGCTTGACGCAGCCGGGCATGACCGTGGTCTGCGGCGACAGCCACACGGCCACGCACGGCGCATTCGGCGCGCTGGCCTTCGGCATCGGCACCAGCGAAGTCGAGCACGTGCTCGCCACCCAGTGTCTGCTGCAGCGCAAGTCGAAAACATTCCAGGTGCTGGTGGATGGCGCGCTCCGCCCAGGCGTTACGGCCAAGGATATCGTCCTGGCGCTCATCGCGCGCATTGGCGTGGGCGGCGGCACCGCATCTATCTTCGAATATCGCGGTCCGGCTATCCGGGCGCTCAGCATGGAAGAGCGCATGACTGTCTGCAATATGTCTATCGAAGGCGGCGCGCGCGCCGGTATGATCGCGCCGGACGACTCCACGTTCGAATACCTGGCCGGCCGTCCCCATGCGCCGAAGGGGGCGGACTGGGATGCGGCCCTCGCGCGCTGGCGGCAACTGCCCACCGACGGAGGCGCGGCGTATGACCAATCCATCGCCATTGACGCTGACGGACTCGCGCCCATGATCACATACGGTACGAATCCCGGCATGGGCATGCCGATCACGTCTGCGCTGCCCGAGCCTTCGCAGGTGGCCGATCCGCTGCAGCGCGATTCCATCTCGAAGGCCCTGCGCTACATGGATCTGGAAGGCGGCAAGTTGCTGCTGGGCCATCCGGTCAACGTGGTGTTCATCGGGAGCTGTACTAACTCGCGCATTTCCGATCTGCGCTCGGCGGCTTCGCTTCTGAAGGGCCGGAAGGTCAACCCGCACGTGCGCGTGATGGTGGTGCCCGGCTCGCAGCAGGTGAAGCGCCAGGCCGAGGCCGAGGGACTGCCGGAGATATTCCGCGCGGCCGGCTGCGATTGGCGCGAGCCCGGCTGCTCCATGTGCATCGCTATGAACGGCGATCAACTGCAGCCCGGCGAATATAGCGTTTCTACCAGCAATCGCAATTTCGAAGGCCGCCAGGGTAAGGGCGGGCGCACTTTCCTGGCCAGTCCGCTGACCGCCGCGGCCGCCGCGCTGACCGGCGTGGTCACCGACGTGAGGACCCTTTTATGACGCTTGGTAGCACGATGAATTTCCGCAGCCGGCTGGTGCCGCTGCCCATGAACAATGTGGACACCGACCAGATCATTCCGGCGCGCTTCCTGAAGACCATTTCCAAACAGGGGCTCGATAAGCAGCTTTTCAACGACTGGCGCTACGATGCGCAGGGCAATCCAAAGCCCGATTTCATCCTGAACCAGCCCGGGGTGCGAGGCGCGCAGATTCTGCTGGCGGGAGATAACTTCGGCTGCGGCAGTTCGCGCGAGCATGCCCCCTGGGCGCTGACTCAGTTCGGATTCCGGGCGGTCATCAGCACTTCGTTCGCGGATATCTTCAAGCAGAATTCGCTGAAGAACGCACTGCTGCCGATCGTCTTCCCCACCGACGCGCACAGCGCGCTCTTTGCCATGGTGCAGCGCGATCCGGACACGGAAGTGACGGTAGACCTGGCGACCCAATCGGTGACCATGCCGGACGGCCAAAAAGTCGAATTCCCCATCGATCCATTCTCTAAGCACTGCCTGCTGGAGGGCGTGGACGAACTGGGCTACATCCTGAAGAACGCACCTGCCATCGCGGCGTTCGAAGCGCGGCGGGTGGGTTCCATTAATACGCTGGGATAGCGCATTGCAACCGTGGCGCAGACGATCGTTTTCCGTCGTCTGCGGTGGTCAGTATTCCGCAGGCCGGCCACAAAAACCGATGGCCGCCCCACGTAGCGGCCGTATACAAATTTGCTACTTCTCAGCCCGCTCCCGCGCGGCCTCCCGCACCCTATGCACCTCTTCCAATCGCTCCGCGATGCGCTTCTCCGCCCCGCGATTGGTAGGATGGTAGTAGCGCCTGCCAACCAGCGAAGGCGGCAGGCATTCCATGTCGGTGATGGCATCCTCGAATTTATGGGCGTGCTCGTAGCCGGCGCTGTAGCCCCACTGCTTCATGGCCGCGGTGGGAGCGTTGCGCAGGTGCATCGGGACAGGCTCCGCCATGGTATCTCGCACATCCGTCTGCACGGCGTTCAGCGCACGATACGCGGCGTCCGATTTGGGCGCGACGGATAGGTAAATAGCGGCCTGCGCCAGAGCCAGGTCACCTTCGCCGATGCCCAGAAAGTGAACGGCCTGCATCACCGCCACAGCTTGCTCCAGCGCGCGCGGATCGGCCAGCCCGATGTCTTCGATGGCCATGCGCATCAAACGGCGCGCGATGTACAGGCGGTCTTCGCCGGCCTCCAGCATGCGCGCCAGCCAGTAGAGCGCGGCATCGGCATCGCTCGATCGCACGGATTTGTGCAGCGCCGAAATCAGGTTGTAGTGCTCCTCGCCCGACTTGTCGTACAGCAGAACTTTCCGCTGGATGGCGTCCTGCACGGCGGCTTCCGCAAGTTCGTGCGCGGGCGAGGCGGCCACGGCGGCTTCCAGCGTGTTGTAGGCGGAGCGCGCGTCGCCTCCGGCGTAGATGGCGATCTGCTCCAGCAGGGCCGGCGGCGCGGCAATTTCCAACTCGCCCAGTCCGCGTTCGCGGTCGGCCAGAGCGCGCTGCAACAGTTCCACGATCTCCTCGCCCGTGAGCGCGCGCAGCGCATACACACGCGAGCGCGACAGCAGCGCCGCAATCACTTCAAACGACGGATTCTCCGTGGTGGCCCCGATCAGCACGATGTCGCCGCGCTCGACGTACGGCAGAAACGCATCCTGCTGCGCCTTGTTGAAGCGGTGGATTTCGTCGATGAAGACGATCGTCCGGCGGCCCGAGCGGCGCAGACGCTCGGCATCGACCATCACGGCTTTGATCTCCTTGATGCCGCTCAGCACCGCGCTGAATGGGATGAATTCGGAACGGCTGAGCCGCGCGATCAGCCGTGCGAGGCTGGTTTTGCCCACGCCCGGCGGTCCCCACAGGATCACCGAGCTTAACTCGTCATGTTCGATCTGCCGGCGCAAAGGCTTGCCCGGCCCCAGCACGTGGTCTTGCCCGGCAAATTCGTCCAGCGAAACCGGCCGCATGCGATCGGCGAGCGGACGCTTCTTGTCCACTCTATCCGGATCGCCGAGCGGGGCTGCGTCGAACAGGCTCAAGCGTGCAGCGACCTCTGGCGCCGGGCTTCGTACAGCAGGATGGCGGCCGCAACCGCCGCGTTGAGGGACTCCACGCCCGAGGTCGGGATGGAGATATCGATGGCGGCGGAGCGCAGTTGCGGACTCACGCCGCGTGCTTCGTTGCCCACGACGATCGCGCAACGGCGGGTGAAATCGACCTCGCCGAGAGGCTTCGACGGCAGGCGCGCGTCGGAGGGCACGCCCGCGTAAACATCCAGCTTGTTCTGCTGCAGGGCCGCGCGCGCCAGCGCCGAGTCCAGACCGTAGGCGAAGGGCACGCGGAACAGAGATCCCGCGGCGGCGCGCAGCGCTTTGGGATTGAAGGGACTGACGGTGCCCTTCAGAAACATGATCCCGCTGGCGCCGAACGCCTCGGCGGCGCGCGCAATGGTACCGGCGTTTCCGGGGTCCTGCAAGCCATCCAGCACCACCACCAGGCTGCGCCCGCGAAACAACTGGGGCAGGTTCCAGACGGGCGGCTGGACTAGCGCGATCACGCCCTGGCTGGCTTCGGTGCCGGAGATGAACGGGAAAAGCTGGTCGGCGACCACGGCCACGCGCAGGCCGTTGAGACGCTTGACGTGGCTTTCCACCGCGGACTGCACGGATTCTGAACACAGCACCACTTTAACGGCGCAGCCACTGCGCAAAGCTTCTTCGAGCAGGTGAAAAGTCTCTGCCACCAGGTAGCCCTCCTGCGTGAGGCCGCCGCGGCCGATGGCGCGCCGCACATCCTTTAGCAGCGGATTGGCGGCGCTTGAAATAGTCTCGGGCTTGGGCATCTTACAATGTGTCTGGGATCAGAATAGCGCAGATGAAACGCACCGTATGGAATGTGGTGGTGGCGGCGCTCTCGGTGGCGATGCTGGCGACGGCTTGGATCGCGATCCGAATCGAGCGCCAGGCTACGCACGAGGAGGCCCAGCCGGCGGATGTGATTCTGGTCCTGGGCGCGGCGGAGTATCGCGGGCGGCCGTCGCCGGTGCTGAAGGCGCGCCTCGATCATGCTCTGGATCTGTACCACAGGCGCCTGGCCCCGCAGATCATGACTACAGGCGGTGCGGGCGGCGATCCGGTGTTCACAGAGGGGGATGTGGGCCGCGACTATCTGACCAGCCGGGGGGTGCCTCCGGAGGCGATTGTGGTGGAGAGCGAGGGCGCCAGTACCGTGGCTTCTACCGCGCTGGCGGGCGAGATTATGCGGCGCATGGGGATGCGGTCGGCCATCGTGGTGAGCGACGGATATCATATTTTCCGGGTGAAGAAGATGCTCGAAGGCAAGGGGCTGACAGCGTATGGGTCGCCGCGGCCGGAGCGTTCGCGCGACAGTTTGGGGTATCGGTGGAACTACGTGAAACAGGCCGTCGGGTATTTGTTGTGGTCGTGCGGAGTGCCGGTGTGAGGTTGGGGAGCGGATTTAGCCGTAGGGCAGGCCATCGTTTGGTGGCCTGCCGGGTTCTATAGCCGTGGGGCAGGCCATCGTTGTTAGTGGCCTGCCGGGTTCGAGCCGTGGGGCAGGCCATCGTTGTTAGTGGCCTGCCGGGTTCGAGCCCATCGGGCTAGGCGAGAGTATCTCGCCCCTGGCAATTCATCGCAGCACCTCCAGCACCGCCTCGCTGGGCTCCAGATCCTCCGCGTTCGGCGGCACCACTGCCCCTGCCTCAAGTAACGCCTGGACCGTCCCCACGTAATCTCCTGTATCCCGGCGCCAACCGTTTCCGGATCCGAACACCGCCCAACCCAGCGCAGTACCCTCATACTCCCGCGATTTCAATTCCAGCGCCGGATGGAACCGCAGAATCTCGCGGGCCATCTCAGCATTGCCGTTGAACCCGGCCCAGTGCAGCGCCGTCGCGCCCATTTCTCCCGGCGTATCTACCGGCCAACCCGCTTCCAGCATCAGCCGGACCGCTTTTGTGTTGTTGTTCTGCCCCGCGTCCGGCAGCTTTCGCCGGTCTGCCTCCGATAACGTTTTTGGCGCCTCGGGATGCTTCGACAGAAATTCGTGGAACACGGCTTCGTCGCCCAGCTCACACGCCAGCGCCAGCTTCAGATCCTCCGGAGTCCTTTCCATCAGCAGTTGGAAGACCTCCTCGTGACCGAAATCTCGCGCCACCGAATGCGCGGTGCGGTTCGCCCCCAGCTTCCAGATGTAAATCGTGCCGCCCGCGCGCGGATCCTGTTTTGGAAACCACTTCTCAGAAACACTCATACGGATGCATTCCGCACCTGCATCCAGGTGCCGCCGCACCAGATCCGCATCCCCCAGCGCCGCCGCCATCAGGATGTCCGTCCGGCATCCCCGCGATACCAGGTACCGCGCCACATCCTGCCGGTCCCGCGGGTAGTGCCGCCACTGTTCCACGCGCAGCATGTACTGCGCCGGCGTCGATTCGTGATCCACATCGCGCGCATCGATCTCGGCGCCGTTTGCCAGCAGGAATTCCGCAACTTCAACTGTGGAGGCGAAGTGCAGCGGTGTCTGGCCGTCCCCGCCGCGCGCATGGATGAGGCCCGGATCGGCGGCCACGAACTCACGCAGCTTGGCCATCATCCCCAGCCGCGACGCCGCATGCGCATCCAGCACCGCGCCCCGCTCCGTCAGAAACTCCACCATGCTCGGATCGCAATCGTCCAGCACGCCGAATCCGCCGGCCCACCACTCGGTTCGCTTCCGGATGTTCGCGCCCGCGCGCAGCAGCACGTCAATGGTCGCCCGATCGCTGCGCTGCACCGCCGCGAATAACGCCTGTTGACCGAAGCCGTAGTCGGGTAGCGGATCGTCGATCCTCGGCTGTAGCTCCGGATATCGGGTGAGGACCGCGCGGACGCGCGCCGCATCGGTGTCGCACACCGCCGCCTTGAGCGCCTGCGCCGGGCTGAGCTCCAGCTCCTCCACGTGAGCCTTCAGCTTCGCCCAGGTCGCGAAACCGTAGTCGTTGGCCAGCGTATGTTGCGCATCCGCCAGTTTGCCCTGCCGCATGCTGCGCAGCAGTTCTTTAGCTTGCTTCTTGAGATATTCGAGACTCGGCTTTTCAGGTAGTTGACGAGACATTACTCCTCCTTTTATGGCCCGGTGTCCGCTATAACGGGCAGAAGAGAAGTCAATGCTCGGTGCCTAAAAACGATTCAGGTGGGATCGTCCCTTTCCGCGGACGGGGTGCAGCCTGAGCTGCGATTTCCACTATACCAAAATGCATGGTGGAGGGCTGTTGGTTCACAGCATGTCACCTTCTGGTTACAAGGAAATAAGCGGCCGTCAACACCCCCAGCCACGGCAATCCGGCAACCATCGTGACACGCATTCCCTCGATCCACCACGTGGTCGCGATAATTGCGGCGATCGCGCCCACTCCGAGCAGCGAGGTGTATGGGTACCCGACCATGCGAACGGGCAAGCGTGGACCGCCCGAGGCATCCCACTGCGGACGGAAATAAAGATGCGTGATGAAGATCATCAGCCACACAAACAATCCGCCGAACAGGGAGATCCCGAATAAGTAAACGTAAGCGCCCTCGGGATACAGCAGCGCGACGACCAGCGCGAGTGCCAACCCTGCGGTGGAGACGAACAACGCGGCGACCGGGGTCCCACGCGCCGAGACGCGGCCAAACTGAGCGGGAGCGTACCCGCCGCGCGCCAGCGAAAACATCATACGGCTGACCAGATACAGATTGCAGTTCATGCTGGACGCCGCGGCGGTGATCACCACGAAGTTCACGATGTGCGCCGCGGCCGGCACGCCGATCAACTGAAACACCTTCACGAAGGGACTCGCGGTGACGTCCGAGCCAGGTTGAATCAAATTCCACGGAACGATCCCGATCAGCACGACGATGGCTCCCACATAGAACAGAATCAGACGGCCGACCATCGATCGCATGGCGCGCGGCACGGCCGTTTTGGGATCCCTCGCTTCGCCCGCGGTGACCGCGATGACCTCGGTTCCGATGTAGCTGAAGATCACGAACGCCATCGCCATCCACACGCCATGCCAGCCCGCCGGGAGAAATCCTCCATGCGCCGTGAAGTTCGAGAAGCCGATGGCCGGCGCGGGGCCGAGCCCGGCGAGCAGCGCCAGGCCAAAAACGATGAACAGAACGATCGCCACCACCTTGATCATGGCGAACCAATATTCAAAGCTGCCGAAGCTCCCCACGCTACGCGCGTTGACGTACAGCAGAGCGGCCGAGAAGCCGAGAATCCAAAGCCATTTCGGAGTGTTCGGGAACCACCACTGGCAGTAGATCGCGATGGCTATCGCTTCGCCGCCGATGGCAATGCATTGCGCCGCCCAATACATATAGCGGACCGTGAAGCCCGCCCACGCGTTCACGTAAAGTTCGGCATACACTCCAAAAGAACCCGCGGTGGGATGCGCGACTGCCATCTCCGATAGCGCGCTCATGAAGAGCAGGGCGATGGCAGCTCCGATCAGATAGCTGATGATGACGCCAGGGCCGGCGATGCGCACCGCAAGCGAACTGCCGAGGAAAAGTCCGGTGCCGATCGCGCCCCCGATGGCGATCATACTGAGTTGGCCTGAGGCGAGCTGACGCGATAGCTGCTCGCCCTTTTCGATGCCGCCGGGCGTAGCGTCAGCCCGACTCATAGGCTTCGCCCGGGCTACCCGACGGATAGAACGCGCCCAGCAGCTTGATCCTGGACGGTCCCGGATTCTCCACGCAATGGCGTACGCCCGCGGGAAAGTAAATGCTGCTGCCAGCCACGAATTCACACGATTCGCCGTCGGTGTGCACAATTCCGTCCCCTTCCAGGATGAAAACGCCCTCTTCATAGGCGTGGTAGTGGACGGGCGCTTTGCCCGGCGGAATCCATCCGGCGAACTGGGTGATCTGTTTGCACCCGAGGTCCGTATAAACCAGGTAGCGGAACAGACGGTCCTGGCCGGCGCGAATGTCTTCGCGAAGGTCTTCATGCACCAGCAAGCGCGGCGGCTTCCCGGACCCCGCCGGAACAGGATCGTCGACAATGTGACGCTGTGGGTCCTGCGGGCAACACGAACTGACCAGCCGCATTGTCTCCGCGCCAGTGTTCTCAATGTTGTAGACCGCGCCGGGGGGAACAAAAATCGCAGTCCCGGAGTGGAGCGTGTATTCGAATCCGTTGACGCGGCATTTTCCTTCGCCGCGGGCGACGTAGAGCACCTCCTCTGCCTTCGGATTCTCTACCGCCGGCGATAATCCCGTGGCGTAGTCGCTTACCGTCTGGGTGATGTGCTGCGCGCCGCTGTTTTGGGAAATGACGGTGCGGGCGGTCCACGTGCCGAGAGTGGAAAACTGCCCGTCTTGGGCGCCATACACCCGGCAGCCGCCGGCAAGAATTTTCATGTGCGCACCATAAGATCCAGGGTGTCTTCGAGAGCCGTCAAGGCAACATTGACGTCCTCGAGAGTATTGTATACGTGGAACGCAAAGCGTACACCGTCACGACGCGTCGAAACGGCGATTCCGCGCGCGGTGAGCTTAGCCAGCACCGCAGCGGCTTCGGTGGCGCGGAGCACCACCAGCGGCCCCACACTTGATGACGGGGTCTTGGATTCGATGCGCAAATCGCGAACACCTTTCAGGAATGCCGCCGTCAGCCGTTCGATCTGAGCGGCCACGTTATCCATTCCGATGCCGGCCAGGAGATCGAGCGCCGGCTGCGCGAGATAAATGTTCGGGATGGGAGGCGAGCCGCCTTCGAAGCGCCGGGCGTCCGGCGAGGGATCCAGGCGCTTCGTGTTGAACGCGAAGACGTCGCGTTGGGCCATCCAGCTGGTCATGGTCGGCGTGAGGGTCTCAATGAGCTCGCGGCGCACGTAAAGGAAACCCAGCCCCGGCGGCCCCAGCAGATACTTCAGCGTGCCGGTGACGAAGAAGTCGACGTCCAACGCTTTCACGTCAAGCGGACGGGTCCCGCAATCCTGATAGCCATCCAGAAAAAGAAGAGCGCCTTGGGCGTGGGCGATTTTCGCGATCGCTGCCACATCCGACCGGAACCCGTTAACGAAGGAGACGTGCGTCAGCGGCACGATGCGCGTCCTCTTATCGATGGCGCGTTCATAGCATTCGGTGGGAACGGTGTTGTTGACACCGTCCAGAAATTGGATCTCGGCCCCACGCGGTCGCTGGGCGAGCCAGATGTGCGCCATGGTCGGGAATTCATACTCGCTCATCACCACCTTGTTGCGCCCGTCGAACTGCAGCGCATTCGCGATCGGATTGATTCCCGCGGAAGCGCTGGTGACGATCGCAACCTCGTCCGGTTGGGCGTTGATGAATTGCGCAAAGGCGCCGCGCAGCGCTTCGTAGGCTTCCATCCATTCATCCCAGGGCGCCGCTGAGGTCCGCCAACTTGCTGCGTATTTCTGCATGCCGGCTTCAACGGCGTCGCTTAGGGCACCCTGAGAGCAGCTATAGAGGTAGGTTTTTTTCCGGAGAATCGGGAAGTGCGATCGCAATTCCGAGATTTGTTCATCGGTCAGCATTCTTGCTTCCTCATGACGCCAGGGCATCGCGTTGTGCGCCATACGCAGGATTTAGTTTAGCTAAGTTTCGCCAATCAAGAAGCCGGTTGTGCCTGGATTACGCGTGTCTCGTGATACGATGAGCCCAACAAGCCTATGACGTTTCCCGCTCCTGTCCCGGAGATCCCCGCAGACAATGTCGACAAAGCCGCGGCCTACTATGTCAACACGCTAGGCTTCACTTTCGATTGGGGGGACGACCGAGGCGGCATTGCAGGCATCTCAAGAGGGAATTGCAGGCTGTTTATCACCAATCGCTCCTTCCGAGAGTCCTTCGGCAACATGGGCCCTGTCCTTTTCTGGCTCAATCTCGGCAGCAAGGCTGAGGTGGACGAACTCTTCGCACAGTGGAGGGCCGCGCAAGCGAAGATCGTTTCCGAGCCCGAGGACAAACCGTGGAAGCTGCGCGAGTTTACGGCCGCCGATCTTGATGGCAACCTCATTCGTGTCTTTTATGACTTCCGGGGCGACATGTAAAAGAACGACCGAGCCTGAATCGGCAGGTCAAGGCTTTTCGGCGGGCTGCGACGATCCTTCGAAAAACCCTGCCTCAAACGCAGTGGGCCGCAGGCTATGCCGATCACGCGTTTCAAAATGCCCCTAGCCCACTGAAAACAGGAATAATGTCCAATTGGGACGGAGGTCCCGCCGCCACCCGTATGCTACGTTGGGTATGGATGACTCGACCGAGCGCCCTCTCACCCTGGTCTCCAGCGATCATCCACCCTCAGATCAAGCGGATTGTACCTTCGCGCAACCGGATGTAACACGATTCTCAAATTTCGAAAAAAGAAACACTAAGAAAAAGACCGCTCGCGCGAGCGCATACGCCGGAGTGAAGCGTCGAACCCAAAATTACATTACCGAACCAAGCCAATATGGTCCTTTCTTTTCAGCAAACGCTCGAATCGGAAGCCAAGCTTCCGGCCCTTTCAGGCGATGCATCGCCATGCAACCGGATGTAGCACGATCCTCAAATTGCGACGATGCTACACCTGCCGTCCGGGCTCAACCGGATGCAACGGCCCCAGGAGCGCGTGCACTGGAGTGAAAGTGTCGAACCCAAATCAGATTACCAAACGAAGCCAATTCGGTCCTTTCTTTTCAATAGACGCTCGAAACAGAAGCCGAACTCCGCTGACGCTTCCAGCGGATGCATCGCCACGCAACCGGATGCAACACCCATACGGTATGTTCGACAGGGCTGCACTTAGCACCTAGTAAGATAAGTTTTCCGGCCGGCCGATCGGCGCCAACCAGCGGCTCGGCGAAACCAGGTAACCCTTCCCCCGCCGCGTCCGGCCTGGCCCCGCCATGCATCGCCATGCAACCGCGTGTAACAACATTTCCGGATTGCGCCCACTCTTGCGACCCCCATTGCCACAAAGCCACGACAAAGCCATGATGAAACCATGATGAATCCACGACGAATAAAGGTCCGTCGGCCGGGCGCCTCTTGCGATGCCCTTCCGCCGCGCGTACCGCTTGGTCCGTGCGCCAGCGCATTTGGGTTGACATCTAACATGAACGGCTGTACACTCAGGTAAGATGTCAACACAAGATGAACAAAACCGCCTCGCCCTGCTGCAAGGCACCCTCGACCTCTTGATCCTTCGCATCCTCGTTTTCGGGCCGCAGCACGGACAGGGAATCGCCCGCGCGATCCAGTCCAATTCCGACGAGGCCCTCCTGGTGGACCATGGCGCGCTGTATCCCGCATTGCAGCGCATGGAAGCCCAAGCGTGGATCAAAGCCGAATGGGGCACCTCGTCGAATAATCGCAAGGCCAGGTTCTACACCCTCACAGCCAAGGGGCGCAAACATCTGACTCACGAAACCAGCCGGTGGCGCAGGATGGCAGCCGCCATGGGTCGCATTCTCGACCTCGAAAGGCTCGAATCGCAAGAAGGTTAAAGGCAACAATATGTTCAAAAAGCGGCGCGTACAATCCGACTTCTCGCAAGAGCTACAGGCGCATCTCGATCTCGAAGCCGATCGCCTGCGGGCCGAAGGCTTAGGCGCCCCGGATGCCTACCGCGCAGCGCGGCGCAATCTCGGAAACCTTGCCGGCGCCGGTGAGCGCTTCTATGAGTCCAGTCGCTGGCTGTGGCTGGAGCATCTGACGCTGGACACCCGCCATGCCCTGCGCCGTCTGCGCAAAGCTCCTGTCTTCGCCGCCGCGGCGATCTTCACGCTGGCGCTGGGCATGGGCGCGACCACCGCCATTTTTACGCTCGTACATGCCGTTCTGTTCAGGTCGCTGGCCGTCTCGAACCCCAGCCAGTTACTCCGCCTGGGCAGGGAGACGCATTGCTGCGTGTGGGGCGGATACAGCCAGGACCAGGAATTTTCAATCGCCTCCTACGAGCTGTATAAGCATTTCCGGGACAATACCAAGGGCTTCGCGGAGTTGGCCGCGTTTGAGGCGGGTGAGGTGCACCTCGGGGTGCGCCGCGTGCATAGCGCCGACCCGGCGGTGACCATAGTGGGGGAATTTGTCTCCGGCAATTACTTCGCCATGTTTGGCGTGAAAGCCTATGCCGGGCGCGCGCTCACCTCGAACGACGACCGCTCAGGAGCTACTCCGGCGGCGGTGATGAGCTATCGCCTGTGGCGTCAGAAGTACGGCCTGGATCCCTCCGTCATCGGCGATGCGTTCGCTTTGAACGGTCAGACGGCTGTCGTCGCTGGCATCGCTCCTCCAAGCTTCTTCGGCGATTCGCTGCGCGAGACGCCGCCCGACTTCTTCCTGCCGCTCGCCATGGAACCGATGATCCAGGGCGATAATTCCATCCTGCGCGTCCCCGGCGCGCACTGGTTAGACCTGATCGGCCGCATTCAGCCCGGCGCCTCGCCCGCATCCATCCAGGCCCAGATGCGCGTGGAACTGCGGCAATGGCTGCGCTCGCATTGGGGAGAGATGGATGCGAATGGCCGCGCAGTCTTGTCGCAACAGACGCTATACCTCAGTCCGGGCGGCGCCGGAATCACCAGCATGCGCGAGCAGTACGAACACTGGCTGCAGATCCTGATGATGGTCTCGGGGTTCGTATTGCTGATCGTGTGCGCCAACGTCGCTAACCTGATGCTCGTGCGCGGTATGGAGCGGCGGCAACAGACGTCCTTGAGTATGGCCCTGGGAGCCGGGGCCGCGCGCCTGATGCGCCAGGCCCTGACTGAGAGCTTGGTGCTTTCGATTCTGGGGGGCGCGGCCGGTCTGGCCATCGCGTTCGCGGGAACGCGGATTATTCTGCACTTCGCATTCTCCACGGCCCCCGGTTTCGCGACCGTGCCCATCAGTGCGTCGCCCTCCATGCCGGTCCTCCTGTTCGCGTTCGCTATTTCGCTGATCACTGGCGTCGCCTTCGGCATGGCGCCCGCGTGGATGGCCACCAGGATCGATCCGATCGAGGCCCTACGCGGCGCGCATCGTTCCACCCGCAGAGCCGGTTCTCTTCCGCGCAAGACGCTTGTCGTGCTGCAAGCCGCGCTGTCGCTGGTGCTGCTGTCCGCATCCGGGCTGCTCACTGCCACCCTGCATAACCTGGAACACCAGAACTTCGGCTTCCTCCAGGACCGCCGCACGGTCGTCGGCATCGATCCGGCGCTGGCCGGTTATAAGCAGGCACAACTGGAGTCGCTTTACCGGCGCATCCACGATGCCTTGGCCAGCATCCCCGGAGTTTCCTCGGCCGCCATTTGCTCGTATTCGCCGCAAAACGGGGACAGTTGGAACGATGGCATCTTCGTGGACGGCCGGCCCGCTCCCGGGCCCATGACGATATCCAAGCCTCGTGGGATCGCGTTACACCGGGCTACTTCGAAACCATTGGCAACCGCATCGTCAGAGGACGGCCCATTACCGAACAGGACACGGCGGCTTCGCAGCATGTGGCCGTCGTCAGTGAAGGCTTTGCGCGGAAGTTTTTCAAGAACGAAGACCCCATCGGTAAGCATTTCGGGCACAGCGACATCCGGACCGCCCGCGAATTCGAAATTGTCGGCGTGGCCCAGGACGCCCGCTATATGACTTACAATCTGGACCAGCCGCCCGCCCCGATGTTCTTCGCGCCAGGGTCGCAATATACCTTGTTTCCAAAGGCGGACGACAGGGTGGGCGAGGTGCGTACGCATTACCTGCACGAGATTGTCGTTCTGATGAACCCTGGCATCGCCTTATCCGACACCGGCGTGCGCCGCGCTATGGCGGCCGTCGATCCGAATCTTCCTGTGACGTTGATTCGCAGCCTGAGCGAGCAAGTGGCAGCTACCTTCAGCCAGCAGCGTCTCATCGCCCGGCTCACTTCGCTGTTCGGATTTCTCTCTTTGGTTCTGGCTTCTATCGGGATCTACGGCGTAACCGCCTACAACGCCGGCAGCCGTACTAACGAAATTGGCGTGCGTATGGCGCTGGGCGCGAATCGCGGCCACGTGGTCAGGCTCGTTCTGTGGGGCATGTTCCCGTTGATCGGCGGCGGACTCTTGCTCGGTTTGCCGTTAACCTTCGCCGCCGGACGCTTCCTCGGCAGTCAGCTTTACGGCATGAACCCCTACGATCCTACGGTGACTCTCGCCTCTGCGCTGGCGCTCGGCGCTTCGGCGCTGGTGGCGTCGTTGATTCCGGCTTTGCGGGCGAGTTTCGTTTCGCCGTCCGATGCCTTGCGCGCGGAGTGACCGAGTCACTTGGCCGGCGTGATATCGGTCACCGGAAGATCCCAGTGGCCTAGTAAGACCTCGAACCGGCGCTGCTCCTCGCGCTTGTAAGTCTCCTGGTCGGGCCACAGTTGCTTGATCAGACGGTCTTCGTCGGGGTTGGCGGTGGTCGCCAACGTGGAGTTCTTGAACCGGATCGTGACGCGATAATCCCAGCGGCCATCCTCGGTCGTATGGTTGGCAGGCTGCTCGATTTTCACCGAGAGCATGCGGCCGCTCTCGACGATCTTCCGCAGCAACGGATAGTGGTTTTTCAGGAAGAGCTGCAGGAATTCCTGTTGATGTCCCCATTGCACCTTGTAGTAATACTCCATGATGTAGGGCTGGTCCGGCCCTCCCTGTGGCGGAGCGCCCTGCCCCAGTAGCGACTCGGCCGAAACCGCCAGCAACAGCGTGAACAGCAGGCTTCTCATCGATCCTCCAATAACCCGGTGAACTGAATTCTAGCAAAGCGCAGGCCCGGGTCGCACTGCTGGTGACATGCTGGTGATACGCTGCGGAGAGGAGACCCGCGGCAAGCGCTTCCGGTATGACTCTCAACCAGCTCTTCGACCTCTCCTTCAGCCTGCGCTGCGGCCAGATCGGGCTTGAGTGGCAGAGCCGCAGCTTCACCTTCGGGGAGATCGGCGCCCGCGCGCGCCGCATGGCGAATGCCCTGCGCAGCCGCGGCTTCCAGACCGGCGACCGGCTTGCCGTGCAGCTTGCCAACTGTGTAGAGTTGATCGACCTGTACCTGGCTTGTTTGCGCCTGGGCGTCATCTTTGTCCCCATCAACGTGCTCTATCGCGAACGCGAAATCGCGCACATCCTCCACGATGCGGCGCCGCGGTTTTTCGTCACCCGCGATAATCTCGCGGAACTCACCGCCGCTGCCGAGGCTTCCAGCGAGGATTGTGCCGCCGCCGATCTGGACGGCGATTCCCCGGCCGCGCTGGTCTACACTTCCGGCACGACCGGCGCCTCCAAGGGCGCCATCCTCACCCACAACAACTTCGCCGCGAACGCCCTGAACCTGCTCGCCTGCTGGCAAATCACCGCCGCCGACCGCTTCCTGCTGGCCCTGCCGCTCTTCCATGTGCACGCGCTCGGCAATGGCCTGCACTGTTGGTTGATCGGCGGCTGCCGCATGCGGCTGCTCGAGCGCTTCGAGCAGCAGAAAGCCGCCGCCGAGTTTCTGGACTTCCGCCCGAATCTGTTCTTCGGCGTGCCAACTATCTATACACGCCTGCTGGAGACGCAACCGCAGATCGCGCGCACCATCGGGCAAAGCATGCGGCTGTTCGTATCGGGCTCTGCGCCGTTGCCGTCGCGGGTGCTGGAGAACTTTCGCGCACTGTTCGGGCATACGATTTTGGAACGCTACGGGATGACGGAGACGCTCATGAACTTTTCCAACCCCTACGCCGGCGAACGCCGCCAGGGCAGTATCGGCTTTCCCATGCCCGGTGTTTCGGCGCGCCTGCTTGACGAGGCGGGCGCGGCTGTCAAGCCGGGCGAAACCGGCGAAATCTACCTCAAGGGTCCCAATGTCTTTGCGGGCTATTGGCGGAATGAAGAGGCCACCCGGGCTGCGTTTTCGCAAGGATGGTTCCGTACCGGGGACCTTGCCAGCGTTTCGCCGGACGGCTACTATACGCTCTGCGGGCGGCGCAGCGATCTGATTATCTGCGCGGGCTTCAACATCTATCCACGGGAAATCGAGGAGTTTCTCATGGAACAGCCGGAGGTAAACGAAGCCGCGGTGGCCGGAGTTCAGGATGCCATCAAAGGCGAGGTGCCGGTGGCCTGGATCGTGGCCGGCGGCGGCTTCGACGCGGCCGAACTGGAAGCGCGCTGCCGTCGAAACCTGGCCTCCTTCAAAGTCCCGCGGGCTTTCCTCCGCGTGGACGCGTTACCCCGCAATGCTCTCGGCAAGGTGCAAAAGCACCTATTGCAGCGGCCGCCTTAATCGATGCCCGCCGGCCGAAACAAGGAACACCAGGCTTGTAGATAGCGTATGCTTCAGAGTGGAGGATATCTGTGAACCGGACCAAATTTCTAACTACGGCATTGCTCCTCGGTACGGCCGCCATGGCGCTGTTGACACCCGCATGCTACGTCAGCTCCGATGGTGGTTCGGGGACCGTGGAGCAGGACTCCCGGAGCGTCGATTTGAAAGGCGCCAAGTCCGTCCAGGTGCAGATCGAGATGGGCGCCGGTGAATTGGTCATGCGCGGCGGAGCGGCGCAGCTTATGGATGCCGACTTCCGCTATCGCGCCCGCGACGGCAAGCCGGAGGTGCAATACGACGTAACCGGTTCTCGCGGCACGCTCAACGTGCGCCAACCCAGCCACCACTCCATTGGCAACAACGACAAGAACCATTGGGAGCTGCGGCTGAACGAAGACGTGCCCCTGGATATCAGCGTCAAGATGGGCGCGGGCGAAGGCCGCCTCGAATTAGGCAATACCACACTGCACAATCTGGATGTCGAAGTGGGCGCCGGGGAGATGAAGGTGGACTTGACCGGCCATCCGCGCGGCAATATGGATGTGCGGGTGCGCGGCGGCGTGGGCGAAGCCACCATCCGGTTGCCTAAACGCGCGCGGCTGGATATCGAGGCGCACGGCGGTATCGGAGAGATCTCCGCGCGCGGCCTAGACAAGCGCGGCGACCGCTGGGTGAACGAGCCGTCCGGAGAGGCGGACGCCACCATCCATGTGAGCGTGAACGGCGGCATCGGCCAGATCAACTTGATTTGCGAATAATCAGCTCTTCTTCCACTGCCACGGCGCGAACGGGCGAACCATCGCGTCCGGCCAGTTTGAGCGGCAGCACTACGAGTTGGAACAGATCTGCGCCGATGGCCTCGAGGTTTGTCAGGTTCTCTACAATAGGTATGCCGGCGCCCAATAGTATCTGGTGCGCCATATAGGGCGCGCGATCTACGGAGGGCATGTCCACGCCCACCAGTTGTACGCCGCAGTCCACCAGAAACTGCGCGGCATCGGCGGCCAGATATGGATGATCGTGGAAGTAGCGCGGGGCGCCCCACTGTTTTGACCACCCGGTATACAGCACGGCTGCATGTGTGCGGAGCGGCCCGGCGCAGCGCCGGTCGAGATGCTCGCGGCGAATCTCGCCGGCGATGTCTCGCAGATCGATGCGCCGCGCGGGTCCCATGCAGCGATCCAGCGGTACGCGGTCGATGGTTTCCGCGCCGTGGAAGAAGTGAAAGGGCGCGTCCATGTGGGTGCCGGTATGGACGCTCAGTTCGATGCGGCTCAGGTTCGTGGAAGTTTGGTCGAGTATGGTGACGCGCACCGGACCGTCGCCTGGGAAGACCGGTGTGCCGGTGCCCACCGGTTGGCTAAGATCGACGATGCGCCGTGGGCTCATCCGATATTCGTTATCTTAAATGATGGGGGGAGCATGCGAAAAGTCTTGCACTTCGATTCGCCGCGGGAGAGTTATCATTGCGATGCGGCGGTGGTCTGGTGTTACGACAACCGCTTCGAGCTGGCGTTACGCAAGCTGCTCAAGCGCACTGGCATAGCGCACGCCGATGCGATTCGCGTGGCCGGCGGAGCCAAGTGCCTGGCGACCCCGGAGCGGGAATCGGAGCGGGAGTTCGTGCTGGACCAGATCCGCAAATCCATACGGCTGCACGGCACAGGCCGCGTAGTCCTCATGGTGCACTCGGACTGCGGAGCCTACGGAGGCTTGGCGGCGTTCGGCGGCGATGCGCAGTCTGAGACGCGCCACCACGCGGGCGAGCTGCGGCGTGCGGCGGAGTGCCTGCGGCAAGCCCTGCCGGAAGTCTCTGTAGTGTGCTACTACGTTGATTTCGAAGGTGTTTGGATCGCAGACCCGGAGTCCGCGCCAAACTAATACAACCCTTACGGGTTTCTCACACATTCCTTAGAACCACCGCGCTAACGTGGTGGCTGTTTGCGTCCGAAGGCTTATCCAAAGATCTAATTGCGGCGATAAGAAGTCTCTATTGTGTCTTTATATCTTACTTATGCCTCTGCCGTCATCGCTTTGCAATACTGGCGTCTACAGAAGTCTGTAGTCCCTAACCGGGACCCAGAAAAGAATGCACTCGATCAATATGATTACCAAACTACTAGTGACAGTGGCGTTGCCGGTGTGCATCGCATGGAATAGCGTTCCCGCTTACGCGCAAGTAGGTGCAGGCGTCATTCGCGGCGTCGCCCTAAGGCCGGATGGCGCTCCCTTGCCGGAAGCCCAAGTGCTGGTACACAATCAGAGCGACAACACCGACCAGAACGTAGTCAGCGGTCCGGATGGGTCGTTCATGGCGGCGAATCTGAAACCGGGCCGCTACACGTTGATTGCCAGCAAAGAGGGATTCCTGACTTCGTCCGCGGCAGTCCAGTTGAAGTCGCACGAGAATCTCCGCATGGCGCTGGCCCTTTCGGCCAGAGCGGTGGTGGGCACGACCGCGCCTGCCCAGCCCGCTGCTACTCCAGCGGATCCGCAGGCAAAGACGCTTGCGGCTATGCAAGAACGCATCGAGCATCTCGAAGTGATGCAGAAGCGCATCGAGCAGCTTGAAGCGGAGTTGAGCCAGGTCAGAGCCCAATCGGCCGCGGCTCCGGCTCCCGCTCCGGCGATTGCCCAACCGGCGCCGGCCACTCAGACCGCTGCGGCAGCCGCGCCGGCCGCTGACCACACCACATCCCCGTTGCCCCTGTACGCGTCCTTGGGCACTCCGTCTTTGGGTTCTCTCACCACGCGGCCGTCGCCTCCCGCCGGCCCTCCGGTTGCCGGGAATCTCCCTGCTGGACCTGCGCCCGAAAATGGAGCGGCGCCCGTGACCACTCCCGGCCCGTCTGCCGCCCCGGCACAGGATACTCCTGCTGCCGCCCCTCAGGCCCCCGCCGCCGCGCCCCCGGTGGACAACACGACCCCATTTGCGGACTACGACTGGACCTGGCTAAACGGCAACCCGCGCAACAAAGACGTGGCCTTCGATTCAAAATTCTTCACCCCCGAAATCCGTGCCGACATCACTTATACTTTCGACTTCAACAGGCCCTCGGACGATTCCATGGGTGGTTCGAGCGAGTTGTTTCGATCGAACGAAATCCAGTTGGAGCAGCTCGGCCTCGGCGGCGATTTTCACTGGGACAACGTGCGCGCCCGGTTCATGACGCAGTTCGGGTCTTATTCCACGGCCACCATCCGAAACGATCCCAGCTATGCAAAAGGCCAATGGGATCTCGCCGATGCCGATCGCTACCTGGCGGAAGCGTACGGCGGGTATCACATCAACGCGCTGCATGGGATCAACATTGACGCGGGCATCTTCATGTCCTACATCGGCCTGTTCAGTTATTACAACTTCGATAACTGGGCCTACCAGCCCTCGTACGTTTCATCTAACACACCCTGGTTTTTCCAGGGAGTGCGCATACAGATTTTCCCGACGCACCACCTGAAGATCGAACCCTGGATCATCAATGGATGGCAGTCGTATGCCTCGGCCAACGCCAGGAAGGGTCTCGGAGGCCAGATCAAGTACACTCCGTTTCCCTGGCTGAATATCATATCCAACAATTACGGCCTGGGTCACGACGACCTGTACATTCCTAACCGCGGCCGTATCCACACCGACAATAGTGTGGAGATCAAGTATTACGACAAACCGGGCAAGACGATCGATAAGATGGCGTTGTCCTTCACCGGCGATCTGGGCTGTGAATTCGGCGGCGGTGTGAGCTGCCACAACGATAGCAACGGCAATCCCAAGCAGAGTTTTGTCGGTTTCATGGTCTATGACCGCTACTGGTTCGACAAAGACCTGTTCGGGTTTACGCTCGGCGGCGGCGTAATCAACAATCCTGGACGCTACCTGGTGCTGCTCCCACCCATCAATGGCGAGACGGCCGCATCCGCGGCGATCAATTCGCCGTACTTTACGGAAAACCCCGGTAACCCCTTCAAGGCCTGGGACGCTTCGGGCACGTTCGATTACATGCCCAGGCAGTGGCTCACTTTCCGTTTCGAGGGCGATTTCCGCCACGCGAACGTGCCCTATTGGTCCGGCTCGGGCGGAATTACGCCGCCGGCGTCGGGCGGACTTTTTCCCGGCACCAATAACGGTTATCCAACCGAATACGCCTGTATGAACGGCAGCCCGTCGGTTACTGTCGGCGGCTGCGCCACGCAGGGAGGCCTCTGGAGCCCCGATTTGCGGAAGCGGGAGTGGCTTCTGGACATCGACCTTATGGTTAAGTTTTAGCGCCGGAGCCGGAGCGAGCCATGCTCAAACGAACGAACATTGTATGGACCATCGCGATCATGGCACTGTTGGCCGCGTACGGGGTCATGTTGGGGACCGCAGTCGCACAGAAGGCAGCCGTTCCGAAGCCGCAGGACAAGCTGGCGATCGGAGAGACCGAAGTCAAGCAATTGCTCCTCCTCATGGATACCGACAAGAACGGCAAGATCTCAAAGAAAGAGTTCATGGCGTTCATGGAAGCCGAGTTCGAAAGACTGGACAAAGACAAAAGTGGGGAACTGGACGCCAAGGAACTGACCCACTCGAAGCTGCGCGTCAGTCATTTCGCAAATGAGAGGAAGTAGCTCGGGCTTTAGCCGAGATCGCCGCCCGCCGCGAAGCGATAGCCCACCCATGGCTCAGTCAGGATATACTTCGGCTTAGCCGGGTTCGGCTCGATCTTCTTGCGCAGCTGGTTGATAAAGACGCGCAGATACTCCGGTTCATCGCCGTAGTCCGGGCCCCACACGGCTTGCAGCAACTCGCGGTGTGGAACAGGCTTTCCGGCTTGCGAGACAAGATAGCGCAGCAGGTCGAACTCCTTCGGCGTGAGGCGCGTCTCTTTCCCCCTCACGTGAATGCGCCGCGTATCGAAATCGATTTGCAGGTCGGCGGTGGCCACCGAGTGCGGACCGCTTTCGGGAGAAGTGGGCGCGCGCCGCAGCGCCGCCCGGATGCGCGCCAGCAGCTCTTCCATGCCAAATGGTTTGGTGATGTAATCGTCGGCGCCCGCATCGAGCGCGGCCACCTTGTCCTTCTCGCTGTTACGCACGGAAAGAATGATGATGGGCACATCCGATCCGGAGCGCAGGTGCTGGCAGGTTTCCAGGCCGTTTAAGCCGGGCATGTTCATGTCCAGCAGCACCAGGTCCGGGATCTCGGCAGAGATCCGGATCAGCGCGTCTTCGCCGTTGCGCGCCTCGATCACTTCGTATTTATGGCCGACCAACGTGGCTCGCATCACGCGGCGGATCTGCGGGTCGTCGTCCACTACCAGAATTTTTCCAGCGCTCACGAAACCATTTCACCACGGTGCACGGGCAGCGAGAAACTGAATACGGAGCCTTGCCCAGGTTCGCTGGTAACCCAGATCCTACCGCCGTGCGCCTCTACAATGCCTTTAGCGATGGCCAGGCCCATGCCTGTGCCCGGCAAGCGGAAGCGATGCTCACGGGCGCGGAAGAATTTGTCGAAGATGCGCAGTTGTTCCTGCTCGTCGATGCCGCTGCCGCGATCGGCTACGCTGACTACCACGCGGCCTTCCCCTGCCCGCGCCGAAATCGTCAGCGGCGACCCGGACGGCGAGTACTTCAGCGCATTGTCCAGCAGTTGCCTCAATACCTGCTGCACGAAGTCGAAGTCGGCGTCCGCAGCGGGCAAAGCGTCTTGCAGACGGACTTCCACGGGCCGGTCGTGCAGTAAAGGTTTGAGTTCCGCGAGTGTGGCATCGATGACCTCGCTCACATCCTGCGGACGCTTCTCCAGGTGCAGCTTGCCCGCTTCGATGCGCACCATTTCCAGCACTTCGGCGACCAGCCGGTTCAGCCGGTCGGCTTCTTCGTTGATGATAGTCATCAACTCGCGCTCCGCATCCGGCCGGGGTTGGCCCAGCAGGCTCGTAACGGCGGCCTTGATCGAGGTTAGGGGAGTCCTGAAATCGTGCGCCAGAGCATCCAGCAGCGCGGATTTGAGCACCTCGCTCTGGCGCGCAGCTTCCGCGCGGCTGGCTTCTTCGAGTGTGCGCGCCCGTTCCACCCCGATGGCCACCAGGTAGGCGACCGCATTCAGCACCGCCTCGGACGGCAAAGGTCCGGTCAGCCCCAGATTGCCCAGCGCCTGCCCGCCCAGCCGCACCGGGACGATGGCCACACCGCGGCTTCGATCGATGAGAGCCTCGTCGCGGTCGGTTTGCAGTTGTTCGTCGGAAATCAGCGCATCGTCCGGCCCCCACCGGAACGTCTCATGCGTCAACCTGGTGTGAAAGGCGACGGTAGTGACGCCCAGGATGCGCACCACGCGGCTCACCAGATCCTGGCTGGCGGTGCGCGCGCTGCCGCTGAGCAGCAGACTCTGGCTCAGCGCATACAGCCCTTCGATTTCGCGGCGCCGGTCGACCGCCTCCCGGGTGCGGCGCTTGGCTCGCGCCGAGAGTTGGTTGGCCATCACGGAAGTGACCAGGAACGCGGCCAGCGCCACCCAATTCTGCGGGTCCTGCACCTCGAATGTGCCGATCGGCGGCAGGAAGTAGTAATTGAATCCGAGCACGGCCACCAGGGAAGCGATGGTGGCCTCCAACAGCCCCCACCAGGCCGAAATCCCAAAAATGACGAGCAACAGGGTTAAAGCAACCGTGGTGTTGTTGACCGAGGCCACCCGGAAATAGAACGCGATCACCAGGGCGACGATGGCGGATGCCGCGATTACGCGAAGGGCGCGGCGGATGCGGGAATCACGCATGCCGGCCGGGCATCAAACTCCGAAGACGCGGTTGAAGAATTCCCGCGTCTTCTGCCGGATCTCGCCCAGCTTCAGATCCAACCGCTGATCGTGCAACTGGTCGGGAGTCCAGCGGCGCACCAGTTCCGCCAGCGTCTCGGATTGCGAAGGCGAAGTGGGCAGGTGGCCTCCCGCGTAGCCGCTCGCCACGCGCAACCCGTGATCGATGGCGCGATAAAACACGGCGGCGTCGCGCAGAAAGTCCGCATCCTCGCGCTCCAGGTGACCCATCTGCTCGATCACGTCGATGCGCGCCGGCGTATTCAGCACCTTATAGAAAATCCCGGCGCCCCGCAGCCGCAGATACATCAGCGCGAAGTCGATATCGTAGAAGCCGCCCACCGCTGCCTTTAGCGGATTGCGCCCGCCCTGCTCCTTCTCCAGCCGTACGCGCACCTGCGCCAGTTCCTTGCGCGAACGGCCGCCTTGCCCGTAGCGCCGCCAGTCCACCTCTTGCAATTTGTGCAGGAATTCCGTGGCGCGCTCCAGGTTCCCGGCCACCGCGCGCGACTTCATGTAGGCGATTCCCTCCCAGGCCTCCGCGTGCTTCGCGAAGTACTCGCGATAGGTCCCTTCCGGCTGCACCAGCGCGCCCTCGCGGCCATTGGGGCGCAGGCGCGTGTCTACAGTGAACATGACGCCATCGCCGGTGTACGCGCTGATGGCGTTGATCATGCGCTCCGCCACCACCGTCCAGAATATCTGTTCGGAGGCGTCTTCGTCGGGAATCACGAAGATCAAATCGGCGTCCGAAGCCAGATCGAACTCGCGCATCCCCAGCCGCCCCAACGACACCACCATCATCTGGCGCGCGGGCTTGTAGTCCGGATCGGCGGGCGGCGGAGCTTCCCGCAGCGCGAGGCTGTAAGCCTCCGCGATCACCGTATCGGCCAGATCCGAAGTGCGCTCCAACGTTTCGAAGATGGCGGCCGGTCCCAGCAGGCTGTCGCTCTGGATGCGAAACATCTGTCGCCGGAAATAGGCGCGCAGCGAGGCGCCGTCTGCAATGGTTTCCGAAGGCGCTTCCTCCCGCGCCGCGGCGGCGGTATCCAGTTCGGCCAGCAGCTCGGGATGCCGCAGAAGCTGATCGCCGAAATACTGGCTGTGTTCGAAGATGTCCACCGCGCGCTCCACCAGCGCGGCATCCGCATCCAGGCCGGCGAAGCTTTCCGACCTGGCCAACACCTTCTCCAGAAAGAGTTCAAAGCGTTCCCGGCCGCGATTCAGCTTCGCGCGCGACAGCACCGCGGCCAGATGCGGCGCACGCTCGTCCAGCGATCGCGTCAGATTGCTCGGAGCCGATGGCGGCGGGTCCAGATCGAGCGGCCGCCAGCGATCGTCCGCGTCGCCATCCACCAGCGTGTAGTACATCGGCTTGCGCGCCTGAATGACCCGCGCATACATCTCCCGTACATTACCCAGGTGCTCGTCGAGGCGCACCTGGAGCGATTCCGCGGTCAGCGGCTCGCCGGATTCGACCGGCATCTTGCGCGCCAGCACCTCCATCTCCTCCGGGTGCGTAGGGAGCGTGTGGGTCTGCCGGTCGTCGTAGAATTGCAGCCGGTGCTCGATTTGGCGCAGGAACTCGTAGGCGGAAGCCAGGCGCGCGTACTCGCCGGCCGAGAGCAGGTTCTTATCGCGCACCCGGGAGAGCGCAAACAGCGTGCCGCCATGCCGTACCCAAAGCTCGCGGCCCCCGTGCAGACGCTGCAGGCACTGCACCAGGAACTCGATATCGCGGATGCCGCCCGGGGTCAGTTTGATATCCAATCCGCCGTGTGCGCGCTTGGCGGCCAGCTTCTCGCTGATCCGCTCGCGGGCTTCAGAAACCGCTTCCACGGCCCGGAAATCCAGCGTGCTCGTGTAGATCAACGGCTCGACGAATTCCAAAAGGTCGCGGCCCAGGGCCAGGTCGCCGGCGCAAGCGCGCGCTTTGATCAGCATCTGCTTTTCCCAGTCGCGCGCGCGCTCCTGGTAGTAGCGTTTGGCGCCGTCCAGCGAAATACAGACTTCGCCCAGGCGGCCGTCCGGACGCAAGCGCAGATCCACGCGGTAGCACGAGCCATCCGCCGTGTACGTCGAAAGCAGCTCGGTATACTGATTGGCTACTTTCTTGAAGAACTCCTTGTTGGTGACGACGTCGGGTCCGGCCGTCTCGCCGTTTCCCGAATACACGAACATCAGGTCGACGTCCGAGCTGTAGTTCAGCTCCTGGCCGCCCAGCTTGCCCAGGGCGATCACCGCGAAACCGCATGCGCGCCGTTGGCCGTCCGGGCCCTCGAACAATGGCTCGCCGTGCCGCGCCGTGAGTTGTGCGCGAATCTGGCGGTAGGCGAAATCCAAGATGGCGTCGGCCAGGTTGGACAGCTCGCCGGTGATATCCGCCAGCGCGGCCAGTTCCAGCACGTCGCGCAGCAGGATACGCAGCGACTGCCGTCGCCGGAAGCGCGCCAGGGCCACCGGAGCCGGCAGATCGGGGCTTTCGGATGCGCGGAATTGCAGCAAGCTCTCCGTGAATTCTTCGGCCGACAGCATGCGGTGCAGATTGCCCGCGTTAGCTGCCTGCAACAGCCATTCCGGATGCCGCAGCACGGCTTCGGAGAGGAAGCTGCTGTATGAGAACGTGGTGATCAGGCAGCGCAGCGCGCCCGGAGAACTGGTGATGCGGTTGAACGCAGCGGCGCCTTCCTTGCGCAGCCGTTCCAGGAAGTGCAGCGCCTCGTCGGGATCCGGGACGGCCGCCAGCAACGACTGAATCCGCGCCCCGATGCGTTCGGGAATGCCGCTGCCCAGGCGCGCAATATCTTCGCGCGCACGGGACGGGTTGCGAAATTCTACCGCTTCGAGCAGATGCTGCATGAACTCAGGCGGACGGGGCCCCCACACCGATTATAGCTGTAGCCCGCATGCCGGTCAGCGGATTACTCGGCCGCGCGGGGCCGCTTCATCGTTCCTGCTCGTCTTTGAGCGGCTCGTCATCGCGCTGTTCGATGGTGTGCACCATGCGGAGCCAGGTTCCGCACCATTTGCACTTCCGCCAGCCTGTGCTGAGCACGTGTAGGCCGGCGTCGTGGCCTCGCCGTTCGCAGATCGCCAGTTCGGCTTGGTTGATCATCGGGTTATTTATCTTCGAGCTTGGAGAGGCGCTTGTCGTATTCGGCGAACGTGCGGAAGAAGTCCTTTAGGTCGCGTTCGATGACCTCGATACGGCACTCGAGGGAGTTGAAGAGGCGGAAGTTGAGTACCAGTGCGGTGATGGCTACGGCAACTGAGCCGCTGGCGGTGATCAGGGCGACGGTTACCGTGTCTGTCATGCGTTTTTCTTCAGTATAGCTGAGCCCGCTGGGGGTGTGCAGCGGGTTCAAGGTTTTCGTTTTACGGCCGCACGCTGCCGCCGTACTCGGCTTCGCAAGTCTGCCAGCCGTGGATTTCGGCAACGTGAGCCGGGCGCAACGGCAATACGGTCGCGGCGAAATCGCCGAGCGCGATCTCCCACCAGATGCGCGGATCGCCCACATCGAGCTTGCCCGTGGCGGATTTGAGAATCACTTCCCAAAACGAAATTACACTGAGCACGTGCGACCCGGACTTGACGGCCGCGCGGCCGGCGCACGATACCAGCAGGCCACCGTTCAGATATCACCATCGAGGAAGCGGTCGAGGTCCACCGGATCGTCCCATCCCGGCAGCAGGCGAATGCGGCCCCGCATACTCCCGAAGCGTACCTTACGGCGCTTGGGCGGAGGGGGAGCCAGTTGGGCGACAGGCTTGCCGCTGCGCGTGATGATTACGGACTCACCTTCCTCGAATGCGCGCACAAGCTGACTCAGCCGATTCTGGCGTCTGCGATGTTGACGTCCATTGCATTCAGTATTTCAACAAAGCGCCGTGAGGATCGCAACTTCATCGTCCGGATGTACGAAGCCCGGGTGCACCACGCACGCATAGAAGCCACTCATCCCCCAGCGCGGCGAAGTGGCATCCCCGGCATTCACCCGCTCGTCGTAGATTTCCTGCTTGATCTCGGGGCCGTAGACATCCAAAGCCGCGCAGGGGCCGCGCACCTTGGTGATCTCGAGCACCGCCCCGCCGGCGCGAAGCTGGTGGCCGATGCGCAATTCGCGGCGGTCCAATCCGCGGGTGGTAAGGTTCTCGCCCAGCGCGCCGTAAAACACCGGATAGCCGCGGGCCCGCAATTCGTCGATGGTTTCCGCGGCAATCAGGAGCACCGCCTGGCGCGGACCGCCGTGGATGGCCGGATGCGCCCAGACGTCCCCCGCCAGGCCTAGCGGTGTGATCGTACCGGCCGCGATCGGCCACTTGGGAATGCCTCCGGCCGAGACATTGATCTGGACGATGACGCCCACAACCCATGCTACCAGCACGCTGGAACATGCCTAGAACATATTCCACAGGTACTGCGTGTAAACTTCGTGGTGGTACTGCACTTCCGGCGCCTTCACCACGGTGCCCAGCGCGCGCGGACAGCGGTCCGCGGCGGCCTTTTTCAAGTCGGCATACCGGCCCTTTACATCCTCGCCGAGAAGTTTAGTAGTCCAATCAGAATTATTGAAATTCTCGATCGCGTCGTAAATGTTATCCGGCAGGTAGCGGGGCGCGTTGCGAAGATTGTCGATCTGCGCGATGTCGCCTTCGATGCCGGTCTTGAAGATTCCATAAAGCACCAGATACGGATTCGCATCGGGAGCCACGGCGCGGACTTCCAAGCGGGCGCTGCGTGAATTGCCGATCGGAATGCGCACCATGGAGCCGCGATCCGTCGCCGAAGCCTTAAGCTGGTTGGGCGCTTCGAAGTGCGGATCGAGCCGGCGGTATGCATTGACGCTGGCATTCATCAACAGGCAAAGATCGTTGCCATGCGTCAGTATCCGATCGACGAATTGCCAGGAGAACGGACTCATTTTTTCCAGGCCTTCCGGATCCCAGAACAGGTTTTTCCCGTCCTTGGTGATCGACACGTTCGTGTGCATGCCGGTGCCGTTCACGCCCACAATCGGCTTGGGCAGGAAGCATGCGGTCAGCCCCATCTTCTTGGCGACCTGGCGGCAGATCAATTTGTAGATCTGGATCTGATCGGCGGCCGCCACCACCTCGGCATAACCGTAGTTGATCTCGAACTGCGAGGGCGCCACCTCCGGGTGGTCTTTCTCGTTCTGGAAGCCCATCGCCCGCTGCACCTCGGCGGCGGCGTCGATAAACAGGCGCAACGTATCGCCCGGCAGCGAGTGATAGTAGCCGCCCGCGCTGACGTACTCGAACTTGCCGGTTTCGTGGTAATGCCGCTCGGCGTCGACACCGTTGAACAGGAAGCCCTCAATCTCGTTGGCTGCGTTTAGAGTGTAGCCTTCCTTCTTATGTAGCTCGTTTGCATAAGCCTTCAAAACCGCGCGCAGGTCGGCGCCATAAGGCCCGCCGTCCTTGTCGATGACCTCGCCGAAGACCATGACCTTTCCCGCGCCGAGAATATCGGCCGGACCCCAGTAGAAGGCCGACCAATCGACCCCCAGCCGCAAGTCGCTCTCCTTCTGCGCCGTGAAGCCGCGAATCGAAGAGCCGTCGAAGGTCAGGTTGTCCCAGCTCTTGATCAGGAACTTCTTGTCGTAATCGAGCATGTGCAGCCGGCCTTCCAGGTCGCTGAACAGTAAGGTCACTGCCTTGATCCGTTTTTCGTCCGTCAGGTATTTGAGGCGCTCCTCCTGAATCTGGCCGATCGGAACGCGGCTCATCCGCTGCTCTTTGGCCTGCAGGTTCAGTTCTTCCAACTCGGTATAGTGAAGGTGTAGAAAGTCTTGCAGTTCGCTGCTCATCGATCTCCTTGTGGCTGGGAGTTCCGGGAATCTTGTTCGACCTGAAGTCTACGGGGACCGCGGCGCTATTTCAGCCACCTTCAATTGTCGGGGCAAAACAGCCCCGGTGGCAACGATTCGCCGATAGATTTTGTTTATGAGACCGCATGGTTCCGCTATGGTGAGGTGCTATAACTTCTTTATAAAACCGGGCAGGAAAGCGCCCGTCCCGCTTACTGTTGCGTGAACTCTTCGTTGTGCGTTACGAACTCCGGGTAGGCCCCCGCGCCCAGTTCATACAGGTCCATACCCTGCCGCTCGCCTTCCGGGTCCACCCGTTGCGGGTAAATCCGATTCAACAGCCAGTTCAGCGCATAGGTCAGCGGCAGCACGCATCCAAGCAGAGTTGCGATCCCAATAAGCTGGGCCAGCCACTGCCCCGAAACATTATCCGGAAACCGGGCGAAGATCCCAAGGGCCAGCACGCCCCATAGACCGCCGGCGGCATGCACCGAAATCGCGCCGCCCGGATCGTCGATCGATAGCGGCCATTCGATGTACGCAACCGTAACGGTAACCAAAGCGCCGGCTACCAGGCCGATGGCCACTGCCGCTGCAGGCGTGACGAAGGCGCATGCCGCACTGCTGGCTGCCAGCCCGCCCACCCATCCATTGGCGCAAAGGGAGCTATCCGGTTTGCCGAAACGCAAGCCGGTAATGGCTACTGCTGCCAGCAGGCTCGCGGCCGCCGACAGCAGCGTATTCACAGCGATCAGTACCGCTCGCCCCGGCTCGGCGCCGGTAAAAAGTATGGCGCCGGCGGCATTCAAACCCCACCATCCGAGCAGCG
>Ga0302326_10001956_pt1 | contig 51241 bp, 47 predicted proteins | sample Palsa_T0_3_FD_202264 | JGI IMG/M metagenome (GOLD analysis project Ga0302326, IMG submission 202264) | Peat permafrost microbial communities from Stordalen Mire near Abisko, Sweden - Palsa_T0_3 | ecosystem: Environmental > Terrestrial > Soil > Palsa > Peat permafrost | place: Sweden: Abisko...
TATTGTCATCCAACACGACGCGTTCCGCGACCGGTTCCGCGCCGAATTCGCGCAGCATTTCCCGCGACATCCAGTGCGACGTGGCGCGGCGCCCTTCGAGCAGGCCCGCGGCACCGAGCACGAGAGACCCGGTGCAAACGGCCGTGACATACGCCGCGGTCGCGGCGGCGCGACGCAGAAACGTCAGCGCCACCTCATCGGTGAGCACCGCGTCGATGCCGGGTCCGCCCGGTACGCAAATGAGATCGAGGGGCATCGGGCAGGCGTCGATGGTCGTCGTCGGCGTGATGGTCAGCCCACGCTCTGACCGGACAGGCTCCATGGTCTTCCCGATCAAGTGAACCTCCGCATTCGCCACGCGGGCGAATACCTCGTAGGGGCCGGTCAGATCGAGCTGCGTCAGATCGGGAAACAGCAGCAGGCCGATTCGGAACCTCGACGAGCGGTTGTTCGACATTGCTGCCTCCAGACTCTGTCCCAGACCCGGGCCTCACCCCTGGCTGCATCGATTTTGGCGATGACACGGTCTGGCAGCTATGTCATTTGTACCTCGTTTTCTGCCAAACGCAGGGAAGCACCGATGCGCCGCCCCAAGGAAACCCGCCGGCTGGTCGTCGTGGTGGCGTTCGACCGGGTGCAGCTTCTCGATCTGGCCGGGCCGGCCCAGGCCTTCGCCACCGCCGCCGAGATTGTTTCGGAGCAGGAGCGTCCAGCCGGTGCGAAGGCGTGTTCCTATAAGGTTGTTGCGGTATCGCGCGACGGCGGATTGATCCGCACGTCATCGGGTCTGTCGTTTGCGACGGAGTCGCTGACGGCGATAACGCGAACAGGAGCCGCCATCGACACTTTGATCGTCGCCGGCGGCCCGGGAGTCCATTCCGCAGCCGAGGATACCAGGCTGGTCGCTTGGGTCGCCCGGAACGCAGCAAAGGTCCGGCGCGTCTGCTCGGTATGCACCGGCGCATTCCTGCTGGCTGCGGCGGGTGTATTGTCCGGAAAGCGCGCGGTGACCCATTGGAGAGCCTGCACGCTTCTCCAGAAGAGACATCCGGACATCGGCGTCGAGGCCGATCCGATCTATATCCGCGACGGCTCGGTGTGGACGTCGGCGGGCGTGACGGCCGGCATCGACCTTGCGTTGGCACTCGTCGAGGAGGATCTCGGTCGCCGCGTGGCGCTGCAGGTCGCGCGCCGGCTCGTTGTCTTCCTCAAGCGTCCTGGAGGGCAGTCCCAATTCAGCGCGCCCCTCGAGGCGCAAGTGGCCGCCGTCGACACCGACGCGGACGGCCGCTTTGCCGCCTTGCACGCCTGGATGTCGGACAATCTCGCAGGCGACCTCCGCGTCGAACGTCTTGCGGCTCGCACGGGCATGAGCCCACGCAACTTTGCGCGCAAATACGCGGCCCGGATCGGAGCTACACCCGCCCGGACCGTGGAGACGATGCGCGTGGAAGCCGCACGCAGAGCCCTGGAAGACAACGGGAGCTCCATCAAGCAGGTTGCCTCTGCATGCGGCTTTGGTGACGAGGAACGGATGCGCCGCGCATTCCTGCGGCGCGTGGGATCAAATCCGTTGGATTATCGTCGGCGGTTCTCCTCTTAGAGCGCCGTCCAGCGCCTCCGCCAGCATCCGCGGGCTCACCGGCTTGATGAGGCAGGCGTCCATGCCGCCGGCGGCGGCGGCGGCGGCTTGCTCGGCCGGGTGCGCCTGATCCGCGGAGATGCCGATCACGGCCACGCGTCCCGCGCGCCCAGGCAGCGCGCGGATGCGCCGCGTCGCCTCGTAGCCGTCGATGCCGGGGAGCTCCACGTCGATCAAGACGGCGTCGGTGCCATCGGCCGCGAGGGCGGCGAGAGCGGCTTCGGCGCTGCCGGCGAAGGTCGCGCGGTGGCCGAGCTCGGTGACGATCGCGTTCATCACCACCCGGCCATAGGGATTGTCCTCGACGCAGAGAATTTCGAGCGCCTGGCCCTTCGGCAGTGCGCGTTCCGGGGGCACGGCAGCAACGGCCGCGGGCCGGGCGCGGTCGAGCGCCACGGTGAGACGGAACGCGCTGCCGCGGCTGGGCACGCTCTCGACCTCGAGATCGCCGTGCATGGAGCGGGCGAGCCGGCGCACCTGCACGAGGCCGAGCCCGGAGCCGCCGAACTTCTGCGCGATCTCCTTGCTCGCCTGGGCGAACGGCCGGAACAGGCGGTCGATCTCGGCGTCGCTCATGCCAATGCCGCTGTCGGAGACGGTGAACGAGACGCGCAGCTTGCCGCGCCCCAGCGGCGCCACCTCGATCCGCAGGCCGACCCGGCCGCATTCGGTGAATTTCACCGCATTCGCCATCAGATTTTCGATCGCCGCGCGCAGCAGCGCCGGATCGCCGACGACGTGGTCCGGCAGGTCGCCTCGAATCTCGGTTTCGCAGGCGAGGCCCTTCGCCTCGGCGCGGGCGGCGAGCGAGAACGCGAGCCGCGCGGCGAAGCGCGGCAGCGGGAAGGTCTCCCGGCGCAGCTTCAGCCGGCCCGCGCCGGCCCGCGCCGCTTCGACCGCAAGCGTGGTCAGCTCGGCGAGATGCCCGGCGGAATCCTTGATGGCCTCGACCCAGCGGCCCTCGCGCTCGCCGAGCCCCGACGTCGCCAGCAGTTCGCTGAAGGCAATGATCCCAGTCAATGGCGTGCGGATGTCGTGGGCGAAAGTGGCGAGCACGGTTTCGATGGCACGCGGAGAGTGCCCGCGCTTTGCCGCGGGCTTGCTGCGGGCGCCGGCGTGCTCGGCTTTCCGCACCCCGGCCGTGGACCTGAGCTTGGGCGCGGACTTGGGCTTAGGTTTGGGCTTGGATTTGGACTTCGCCATTCCTCCCCCTGTCCGGAACCAAACACTTCAGAGCGCGATCCGGTTCGACTTGAAACGACGGCGCTTTACGGCGGGCTCAGCCGAGCCCGATCATCGCCAGGATCTCGGCAGGGGCAGCGCCGCCCGCACGCAGCTCCCGCAGCCCGGTGGCGCGGGTCGATTTTGACAGTTTGCGCCCTTCAGCATCGAGAATCAGGTGATGATGATGATAGATCGGCTGGGGAAGTTCGAGGAGAATCTGCAGCAGACGGTGCAGTCCGGTCGCCGCGAACAGGTCGCGCCCGCGCACCACATGGGTGATGCCCTGCAGGGCGTCGTCGACTGCCACGGAAAGGTGGTAGCTGGTGGGGATGTCCTTGCGGCCGAGCACGACATCGCCCCATTGCCCGGGATCTCCCACCATAACGCCGGTCTCGCCGCCCGGGCCGGCGCCGGTCTCGGTCCAGGTGATCGGGATGCCCTTGGCCGCATCGAGCGCCGCCGCCATGTCGAGGCGCAGCGCATAGGGCTCGCCGGCGGCGATGCGGCGGGTGCGCTCGGCCGGCGTCAGCGCCTTGGCGGTACCGGGATAGAGCGGGGCGCCGTCGGGATCGTACGGCCAGGGTGGGCTGCGTTCTCGCTCGGCAACCAGGCGGGCGATCTCGGCCCGACTCTCGAAGCTCGGAAAGATCAGGCCGCGTGCCGCCAGGCGCTCCAGGGCTTCGGTGTAGGCGGCGAGGTGCTCGGATTGGCGACGCACCGGCTTCTCCCAGGCGAGCCCCAGCCAGCGCAGGTCCTCATAAATCGCCGCCTCGTATTCGGGACGGCAGCGGGCCGCGTCGATGTCCTCTAACCGCAGAAGGAACCGCCCGCCGGCGCGGCGCGCCATGGCGGAGTTGAGTGCGGCCGAATAGGCGTGGCCCAGATGCAGATAGCCGTTGGGGCTGGGCGCAAATCGGAATGCCGGTGCGGTCATGTGAGAAAAAAGCCGGCGCCACGCCTGCCGGTCGGCCGCGGCCATATTTACATCGTGCCGATCCGAAAGATACCGTCCGCGACCTTGTCACCCCTGGCAACCATGTCCCGCCGCATCGACACCGAAGCCGACATCGAAGCCGGATTGGCCGCGCTGCTCGCCGCCGACCCGCGCCTCGAACCGGTGGCGGCGATGGCGGGCCGGCTGCCGCTGCGCCGCCGGTCCGGCGGCTTTGCCGGGCTTGCTGGCATCGTGGTGTCGCAGCAGCTTTCCACCGCGAGCGCGAATGCGATCTGGGGGCGGCTGGCGGCGGCCTATGACCCCTTCACGCCCCAGGCCCTGATCCGGGCGCGGGCGAGCCGGCTCGCCGGGCTCGGCCTTTCCGCGCCGAAGATCCGCGCGCTCAAGGAGATCGCCAAGGCGATCGCCGCGGGCCGGCTCGACTGCGACGCGCTTCCCGGCCTGCCGGCCGAGACGGCTCATGCAGCACTGTGCGCCATCCACGGCATCGGCCCGTGGTCGGCCGATATCTACCTGTTGTTCTGCCTCGGACATCCCGACGCCTGGCCGGCCGGCGATCTCGCCCTGCAGGAGGCGGCGCGGCTCGCCTTCGCCCTGCCGGCGCGGCCCGGCCTCAAGGAAACCACTGCCCTCGCCGATCCCTGGCGCCCCTGGCGCGGCGTGGCCGCGCGGCTGCTGTGGGCCTATTATCGCGCCGTCAAGCAGCGCGATCCGGCGCCGCTCCAACCAACTCGAGCGCCCGAATCTTCTTGATTCCGCGGACGATCCCCTGCGAAAAGCTGCAGACTTTTCGGGATCGAGGTTTATCGATCACGAACGTCACCGAAGTCTGCGACCCTTCGGGAGCTCTTTGATTTGCGCATGGTCCTTACCCGAAAAGTCTGTAACTTTTCGGGATCATGCTGGGAGGACAGATGGCAGAACTCAATGGCCCGCGGCTTGCCCCTCATTCGCGCGGGGCGGCGCGCCAGCTCGTCGTCTTCCTGCATGGTTATGGCGCCGACGACAATGACCTGATCGAGCTCGGGCGGGTGTGGCAAGCCGCATTGCCCGATGCGGCCTTCGTGTCGCCCCATGCGCCCGAGCCGTGCGGCCAGGCGCCCACCGGCCGCCAGTGGTTTCCCCTGACGTTTCGCGATCCCGACGAGCGCTGGATCGGCGTCAACAAGGCGGCGCCGGACCTGGTGCGGTTCATCGATGCGGAACTCGCACGGCACCAGCTGCCGCCCAGCGCACTCGCCTTGGTCGGGTTCAGCCAGGGCACCATGATGGCGCTGCATGTCGGGCTGCGCCGCGCCGCCGCGCCGGCGGCGATCATCGGCTATTCCGGGCTGCTGGTGCTGCCGGAAGGCGCCGGGCCGGAGGCCGTCAAGGTGGAGATCAAGGCCCGCCCGCCAGTGCTCCTGGTCCATGGCGACCGCGACGACCTGATCCCGGCCCAGGCACTGTTGATGTCTTGCCAATGTCTCGCCGACCTTGAAATCCCCGTCGAGTGGCACCTGTCGGTGGGGCTCGGCCACGGTATCGACGAGGAAGGCCTGCGCCAGGGCGGCGAGTTCCTGGTGCGGCGATTCGGAGTGAGACGGTGATCGCACCGGAACGGTCAAAAGGCGCCCCTTGCGCCGCAGCCATTGCCGCCACGCTTCACAATGCTGTAACCTCCGCCTATAAAGTAGTCCGTGGTGCTGCGTTGCAGCGCTCTTGAGTATACGACGTCTGGGAGCGTCGCATTGAACGCCCACGTTTCGCCGAGTGGATGGCCAGCCCTGGTGCTCAACGCGGACTTTCGTCCGCTGAGCTACTATCCCTTGTCCCTGTGGTGCTGGCAGGACGCCATCAAGGCGGTATTTCTCGACCGCGTGAACATCGTCGCCAATTACGACAAGGCGGTACACAGCCCCAGCTTCGAGATGTTGCTGCCGAGCGTGGTGTCGCTCAAGACCTTCGTGAAGCCCTCCACCAACCCGGCCTTTACCCGGTTCAACGTCTTCCTGCGCGACCGGTTCTCCTGCCAATATTGCGGCTCGGACGATGATCTCACCTTCGATCACCTGATTCCGCGCTCGCGCGGCGGCCAGACCACCTGGATCAACGTGGTTGCGGCCTGCTCTCCCTGTAACCTGCGCAAGGGCAACCTGACGCCCCAGGAAGCCGGCATGCACCCGTCGCAGATGCCGTTCCAGCCCACGGTGCACCACCTGCACCGCAACGGCCGGCTGTTCCCGCCCAACTACCTCCACGAAAGCTGGCTGGACTACCTGTACTGGGACAGCGAACTGGAACCGTAACGGTGCGCCGAATCAGGTGGTTCCCATCTGTTTGGACAAGTCGCGCAATACCTTCAATAAGCTGTGAGCTGTCAGAAAGTGGGGAACGACGGGCGCGGGTCTGGCGGCGTATCCGCCGTGGACCCTACGCGCTGCGAGACTTCCAAAGCTTTCAACCTTTGCTTGCATTGTATTTAATATTCTCTCATTAATAGTAATGCCCCGCCCAGCCTGTTCACGCGGACGGCGTGAAACGCTGAGGCAAATGAGGCAATGCGTTGCAAATTTCACAAGGGTGGAACGATCATGGCCACAGCAACCTCGATTTCTCAAAGTGACGTCGACGCTCTCACAAGCGCGATCAGAGCTGCAAAGGCCGCCATGCCGGCGACTGCGGGCGGCGCCAGTCCCCTGGCCGTATTTTGTCAGGATTGGCCGAAAATCAAGCCGACACTGGAAGCGCTTCAGCCAGTCGTTGGTCTCATACCGGTGGTCGGCACCATTATCAGCACCGCCATTGCTACCCTGCTCGCGCTCGGCAATGCCGCCTATGCGGCGCTGTGCGGCGGTCAATAAATCCACAAACAGCTGCAATCTCTCGGTGCCGGTGGAACATGCGTTCGCCGGCACCTGCATTTCAGGGCCGCCCGGTGCCGTTCCACAGGCGGTTTGGCTTGCATGAGTCTGGGGCTCGGGCGCCGATCGCCCCGTTCCGGTCGTAGGCTCGTTGATCGGCTCGAAAGGCCGTTGGCCCTCGATGCGGATTATGTCTTACATTGCCGGCCCACCGATTTGCCCCCGATCGCCGCCGACGGACCGTCATGACCGACCTCTCATCCCTGGTGCGCGACCTCGTGGTCGCCAACCGCATTCTCGCCCGCGAAAGCGTCGTGGATGCCTATGGCCATGTGAGCGTGCGCCATCCGGACGACCCGCACCGTTTCTTCATGGCGAGCTCGATGGCGCCGGAACTGGTGGAGCCGGAACACATCATCGAATTCAATCTCGACTGCACACCGGTGCGCGACGACGGCCGGCCGCTCTATCACGAGCGCTTCATCCACGGCGGCATCTTCGAGGCGCGGCCGGACGTGCAGGCGGTGGTCCATGCCCATTCGGAAGACGTGCTGCCGTTTTCCATCGTGCCGGTGCCGCTGCGTCCGGTGATCCATTCCGGCAGCTTCATGGGCGCGAAGGTTCCGGTGTGGGACATGGCGGACCGGTTCGGCCCCGACACCAACATGCTGGTGACCAACATGGAACAGGCGCGCGACCTCGCCGCCTGCCTCGGCGCCAACAATGTCGCCCTGATGCGCGGGCACGGCTTCTCCGCGGCGGCGCGTTCGCTGATCGAGGTGGTGCGCATGGCCGTCTACGTGCCGCGCAACGCGCGCGCGCTGATGAACGCGCTGCGGCTCTCCGCCGACGTCAAGCCGCTCCATGACGGCGAGATCGCCGCGCGCAACGCCGGCTACAAGCCCTATTCCCTGGAGACGCGGCGGGCCTGGCGCTACTGGGCGCACAAGGCCGGCTGCGGCCATCTCGTCGACGGCCACCCCGTCGATCACGCCCACAAGCCCTGGGGCTCGTCCTGAACATGCTTTGAATTGGCGCATGATCCGATCCGAAAGGGATCAGCGCGGGAGGCCGCCGATGAACAAGGTCAAGCTGACGATCGCCACCACGGACTACGACCATTTCCGCGATTTCCGCACCGGCGCGGTGCAGGCGGAGGGGATCGCGCACACCTGGCTCACGCTCGGCCATCACGAGATCTTCTCGCGCTTCACCTTCAACCGCGAATGGGACGTGACCGAACTCTCGTTCGCCAAGTTCACCGCCCAGGTGACCCGGGACAATCCCGACATCATCGGCCTGCCGGTGTTCGCCTCGCGCCTGTTCCGGTTCGGCTCGTTCTACGTCAACCGCAACAGCGGAATCAAAACCGCTTCCGACCTCAAGGGCAGGACGATCGGTTCGCCGGAATGGGCGCACACCGCCGCCGTCTACATGCGCGGCTGGCTCCACAATGAAGCCGGCGTGCCGCTCACGGACGTGCATTGGTACCAGGCCGGCGCCAACGAGGCCGGCCGCATCGAGAAGGTCGAACTCAACCTGCCGGCGGGCCTGAAGCTGACCCGCGTCGCCGACAAATCCCTGAGCGACATGCTCGCCGCCGGCGAGATCGACTGCGCGCTGATCGCGCGGCCGCCGAACTGTTTCCTCGACGGCCACCCCGACGTGGTGCGGCTGTTTCCCGATTTCCTCGAACGCGAGGAGCAACACTTCGCCAAATCCAAGGTGTTCCCGATCATGCATGTGATCGCGGTGAAGCGGGCGATCCTCACCGACAATCCGTGGATCGCGCGCAACCTCTACAACGCCTTCGACGAATCCAAGCGCCGCAGCCTGGTGCGGCTGCTCGACCCCGCGGTGTCGCGCTATCCGCTGCCGTGGCTGCCGACCTATGCCCGCAAGATGCGCGACCTGTTCGGCGGCGATCCTTTCCCGTTCGGCATCGAGGAGAACCGGCCGACGCTGGAAACCTTCCTCGCCTATTGCCACCAGCAGGGGATCGCCCACCGCCACGCCAAGCCGGAAGAGATCTTCCCCGCCGGCATCATGGCGCAGGTGAAGATTTAGCGGGTGAAGGCTTGAAGGAGCGCCACGCGCACACCGCGCCCCACGCCGCGATCGCCGCGAGGGCGAGCGAGATCACCACGTTGTAGCCGGCGAGCGAGAGGCCGAGAAAGCGCCACGCCGCCTCGTCGCAGCGCACCACGCTGATGGTCTGGAGCTGGCTCAGGAGATCGCCGCCGGCGCCGAGATCGCCGAGCGGCCCGGAGCACTCGCGCGGCCCCGGCCACCACTTCCATTCGACCCCAGCATGAAACAGCGCGAGCCCCGCATTGAACAGCATCGCGAGCGCGATGACGGCAAACCCCGCCGCCAGCAGCGGACGCGGCGCCCGCCTCGCCGCGGCGAAGGCGAGCGCGACGGCGAGCGGGATCGACACGTAATAGGCGATGCGCTGGTCGAGGCAGAGCGGACACGGCGGCAGCTTGAGGACATATTGGAAGAAATACGCCCCGAGGATGGTCGCGGCCCCGCCGGCGGCGACCAGGATCGCCGCCACGACCGGCGGATGTGAGCGCATCAAGGCCTGCATTGCGATCTCGCTCTCGCTGCCGCGGCGTCACCGTCCGCCCGGCCGTCCGCATAGCCGCTTCCGCGGGCGCTGTCGATTGCGGATTATGCCGGCGATCGCGCGCGCATCGCGGCGATGCGCCGCCGCGCCTTCGGCGTATTCTGGCGTTGACCCGGCCGGCCCACGGCGCGGGCCCGGCCACATCAAGATGACGCGGTCAGTGCGCGGAAGCGCACGATTGGCCGTGAGCGAAAGCGATGTGAAGCCGCGGAGTTCCAGCCTTCCCAGCCCCTCATTTTTTATTGGCTTCGCCCGGTTCGATGGCTATAAATGCGTCGTGTGCGGGTGTGGCGGAACTGGTAGACGCGCTGGATTCAAAATCCAGTTCCCTTAAAAGAGTGTGGGTTCGATTCCCTCCACCCGCACCATTAACCAATCAGGCCTTTATTCATCAATAGCCTACTTGAAGCATTGAGCTTTTCCCAAAGGCCGCGATACAAGTCAGGACTGTGAGGATCAACGATCAGCAAGGACGCAAGGTCGACGAGGTGCCGATCGCGGATGTCTGAGCGGACCGCCTTTTTCGCTTCTTTCTTTATCTCGAGCCGAGCGTGGATTTTCCGATCCAACCCTTTCCGGGCGAAATCGCTCAGTTGCATCTCATGTTTGAGCGCGAGGGTATAACGCGCGAGAAACTGATGCCGACGCTTGAAAGCGCCGCGCGGGCCGCCATCCGGGCCGTTTCAAAACCGTAGCCTCGGTTCACATTTCCATCAGATTGGTCGCTCCGAATGAACGCGATGGGTGGAGACTGTGCGTTCCCCACCTGTGCGTTCCCCCGTCTGCGTGGCCGTTGAACGCACTCAGGTGCGGCCATTCCGACGATGCCCTTGTCACCAGGTTTTAGACGCATCTTCAACTCATCTCTTGTTTGCTCGGCAGCCGTCCAGGAACCAGGCGACGGCGGTCCGTACGTACGCTCCGATCTCTTCAGGGCCTGGCGCCTCGCGCAGACCAAGCAGGCCTTGCAGATGGAAACTGCCCAGCAGCATGCCCCAGAACTGGTATGCCGCCTGCTCCGGGTCTTGCAGGCGCAAGGTTCCGCGGCGGGTCTGCTGCTGGAAATATTCCGCAAGCAGCGCGCGCGTATGGCCTGGCCCCATCTCCCAATACCGCTCCGCCAACTCCTTCATGGAGACACCCTCGGCCACAACGAGCCGGTAAACCCCGAGGGAGTCCGGCGTCGTCACCGTCTCCAAAAAGCGGATGCCCAACTCCACCAGCACCTCATCCGGCGGCCGGTCGAGCAGGCCCTCGGCGCGGAACGGCGCGAAAACCCTGTCGCAGAGTTCGGCAATGAGTGCCTCGAACAGGCCCTGCTTGCCGCCGAAAAGGGAATAGAGCGTCTGTCTGGACCCGCCTGACCGGGCGATGACGTCGTCCAGCGTGGCGTTGGCATAGCCCTTCTCCAGGAAAACGGACGTCGCCGCCTCCAGGAATGCGCGCCGTCTCGCCACCCGGCGTGGCCGCGCCACCGCATCTGCTTCTTCGCTCATCGCCTTCCGGTGTCCTGCTTCCCTCGATGTGTATTTTCCGAAAGGCTGCCATGCCTTTTCGTGGGTAGATATGTACTGTACGAGACAGTACGTCAAGGGGCATTGAGACACACCGCCCGTCTATTTCTCAGGGCGGCACGCTGCCAGGAGATTTGTCATGGATCAGTACGTGTCCACCGTAGTCGAAGTGCCAGAACATTATTTCAAAAGAACCTCCAGCGCCAAGAAGACGCCGGCCGGCCTTCTCCGGCTGCATCTTCGTTCGGTTCTGGCCGCGGCGGGGGTGATTGCCGTGCTGGTGGCCGCCAGCTTTTATGGGGATTACTACTGGACGACCGGCCGGTTTCTGGTGTCGACCGATGACGCCTATGTACAGGCGCATTCGGTCCTGATTAGCCCCAAGGTGGCGGGCTATATCTCCGAGGTGCCGGTCGACGACAACCAGTCGGTCAAGGCCGGGGAGGTGCTCGCGCGGATCGACCCGCGCGATTACCAGACGGCGCTCGACCAGGCGCGTGCCAATGTCGCGGCGGCGCAGGCGAGCATCAACACTCTCAACCAGCAGATCGCCCAACAGAAACTCGTTATCGAGCAGGACCGCCAGCAGATCGTTTCGGATCAGGCCGCGCTTGTCTTTTCGCAGCAGGATTTCCAGCGGTATACCCAACTGGCCAAGACCGGCTACGGCACCGTGCAGAAAGCGCAGCAAGCGCAGGCCGACATTACCGAAAAGCAGGCCGCACTGCAGCACGACACCACGGTCGTAGCCGCCGCCGAGAAGCAGGTCGACGTTTTTGAGGGACAACTCGCCCAGGCCAACGCGACGCTCGCCCAGCAGCAGGCGATGGAGCACCAGGCCGAGCTCAACCTCAGCTACACGACGATCACGGCTCCGGTCGATGGCACAATCGGCGTTCGCACGTTGCGGGTCGGGGAATATGTCCAGGCCGGCACGCAATTGATGGCGATCGCGCCGTTGCAGGCCGTCTATGTCGTCGCGAATTACGAGGAGACGCAGCTGACCGATGTTCAACCGGGCCAGCTAGTCACGATCGATATCGACACCTTCCCCGGCACCACGGTGCACGGCCATGTCGACAGTCTTGCGCCCGCGAGCGGCCAGGAGTTCGCGCTGCTGCCGCCCGACAATGCGACCGGCAATTTCACCAAGATCGTTCAGCGCATCCCGGTCAAGATCGCCATCGACAAGAATGAGCCGCTTTTGGGCAGGCTGCGCCCCGGCATGTCGGTCGAGCCGACGATCGACACAAGGCCGATTTCGGCCGCGCCATCATCCGGGAGGCCATCGTGACCGCCGCAGGCGAACACGGCGACGAGCCCGCCGTCACGCTGAAGACGTGGATCGCCGTCGGCGGCGGTCTGCTCGGCGCGTTCCTCGCCGTGCTCAACATCCAGATCACCAATGCCTCGCTGCCCTATATAGAAGGCGGCATCGGCACCGGCGGCGTCAATGGCACCTGGATATCGACCGCCTATCTGATCGGCGAGATCATCGTCATCCCGCTGACCGATTTCCTCAGCCGGGCCTTTTCGCTGAGACGCTACTTGATCGTCAACACGGCGCTGTTTCTGCTGTTCTCGGCGCTGTGCGGCCAAGCCAGCAGCCTCAGCGAGATGATCGTGCTGCGGGCCCTGCAGGGGTTCGCCGGCGGGGTCATGATCCCGCTCGCCTTCACTATCGTGCTGACGATGCTGCCGCGCTCGAAGCACGCGATAGGGCTGGCGGGGTTCGCGGTGACGGCAACCTTCGCGCCGGCGATCGGCCCGACGATCGGGGGCTATTTCACGGACAATTACGGCTGGCCCTATGTCTTCTATATCAACCTCGTCCCGGGCGCGGTCATGCTCGGCGCGCTCTGGTACGCGTTGCCAAAGTCGGCGATGCAGCTGGGGTTGTTGCGCCGCGGCGATTGGCGCGGCATCGCGCTGATGGCGATTGGGCTCGCCACCTTTCAGACGGTGCTCGACGATGGCAATGTCTATGATTGGTTCGGCTCGCCCTTCATCGTCAAATTGAGCCTTGTCGCGGCGGCCGCCATCAGCGCCTTTGTCGTGCTCGAGTTCGTCACGCCTGAGCCGTTGATCAAGTTCCGGTTGCTCGGCCGCCGCAATTTCGGCCTCGGTACCTTGGCCAATTTTCTGCTCGGCTTCGCCCTTTACGCCTCTGCCTATCTGCTGCCCCAATACCTCGCCGTCACGCAAGGCTTCGACTCGGAGCAAGCCGGCGAGGTGATGGCCTGGACCGGGCTGCCGCAACTGCTGGTGATTCCGCTGGTGCCGCTATTGATGAAGCGCGTCGACGCGCGATTGCTCGTCGGCACTGGCCTCCTGGTCTTCGCAGGCAGCTGCTTCATGAACCTCTATTTCAATCCGAACTATGGTGGGCCGCAGCTGTTCTGGCCCAATGTCATCAGGGCACTCGGGCAAGCGATCGTCATGACCCCGATCTCCGCAATCGCAATGGTCGGGATCGCGCCGATGGAGGCGGGCGCCGCCTCGGGCCTCTTCAACATGATGCGCAACCTCGGCGGCGCGATCGGCACTGCCGCGGTCGAGACCTTCTTTACCAAGCGCGAGCAGTTTCACTCGGCGATCATCAACGAACATGTGTCGCTGCTCCAGCCCGCGACCCGCAATCGGCTCGCCGATCTCCAGCAATATTTCATGTCGCATGGGTTCCCCGATCCCGCGGGGGCGCTGCACCGCGCCATCATCGCCGTCGGCCAGACGATCCGCGCCCAAGCCACGTTCATGGGCTACGCCGACAGCTTCGCATTGCTCGGCGTCGTTCTCATCATCGCCATTCTTCCGGTCGTGTTCCTCAGAAAGGGCACCGCCTCCGGCGCCGGCGCGCACTAGAGCAACGGCTCGTGGCCTACGTTTCGGCCGCAAGCCTAAGCCGAAACCCCATGAGATGAACGCGCCGATCGAGGCCGGCGATGAGCCGGGGATACCGGTCGCTGCCCGGGCCGGTCGGTCCGGCAGCGGTGTGAAGTCGGAGTCGGCCCTCGCGTGCGGGCGAGGTTGGAGGTTAGAGAACGAGGCTCACGCGGGGATGGTTAGCTTCCGCAGTGGGCCAACTGCCTCAGGCTGAGCGCGGGGCAGGAAGATTATTCTGCAGGCGTGGCGGCCGGATGCCGGCCGGGTTCGTTCGCGCCGCCGCGGGCGATCTGCTCCTCGAGCCAAAGACTGTGGTGCTCCTTCGCCCAATTGCGGTCTACGGTTCCCTCCCCCATGGCCTCGAACGCACCCTCCATGCCGATCGTGCCGATGTAGATGTGCGCCAGGATCATGGCGACAAACAACAGGGCGATGACGGCGTGAACCGCCTGCGCAATCTGCATACCGAAGATGCCCGTAATGTAAAAGGGAAACATCAGCAGATACCCCGAAGCAATCACGGCGGCGCCGCCCGCAAGGGCAAACCAGAACACCAGCTTTTCGCCCGCATTGAAGCGCCCCGCCGGCGGATGTTTCGTTTTGATGAAGCCGCCGCCCTCCTTGAGCCACACGATGTCGACATATCGCGGGAAATTATCTTTGATCCACATCGTTACGATCAGGACCAGTCCAACCACGAAGGCAAAGCTGACGAAATTGTGCACGTACTTGGCCGCTTGCGAGAGGGTGCTGAAATTATCAGGGCCGATAACCGGCAGCAGCAGGAACTTTCCGAACGTAATGTTCAGGCCCGTCAAGCCGAGAATGACGAAGGACACCGCCGTGAGCCAATGCGAGAAACGTTCGAAGCCGTTGAAGCGTGGAATTTTTATTCCTGACCGCCCGGGGGACATTCGTATCGGTCCCATGATCAGGTAGGCGATCGCCAACATCGCGATCATGCCGATGATCACGATGGCGCCGAACCAGTGCAATATGACTTCGTGGAAATAGTCCCAAATCCGCCCCGCAGGTTGGATGAGGACACTCTCCCTCGCTTCGGGAATGTCTAACCGTCCTTCGATGCGAGGGAACTGTCGAAGCAGCGTCTGTTCATCCACGACGCTCGCGGTCGGATCGGGCGAGCCGTCCGGGTTACGCTGTTGCGCGACCGACGGCATGGCCGTGGCGACCACCAACACGGTCGCCATTAAGATCGCTGCGATCACGACGACGAAGCGAGTGCCCGCAATCCGCGTCTTCATGATCATTACTCCCGCCGAGCTCGCATGGAAGTCATGTCGAGGCCCCTTCGTGATAGGCAGTCGTCCAGCCCCAGGCACCGGACCCATAGCCACGTTTCAAGACGCGCTCTTTGTAGATCTCGGCGATGATTTCGCCATCTCCGGCCAACAGGGATTTGGTGGAGCACATCTCCGCGCACAGCGGCAGCTTTCCCTCGAGAATGCGATTGGCGCCGTATTTTTCGTATTCCTCGATGCTGCCGGGAACTTCCGGACCGCCGCCGCCGGCGCAGTAGGTGCACTTGTCCATCTTGCCGCGCGAGCCGAAATTGCCGATTTGCGGGTATTGCGGCGCCCCGAACGGGCAGGCGTAGAAGCAATAGCCGCAGCCGATGCACAGGTCCTTCGAGTGCAGCACCACGCCGTCGTCGGTGGAGAAAATGCACTTCACCGGGCACACCGCCGCGCAGGGCGCGTCGGTGCAGTGCATGCATGCCATGGACACCGAGCGCTCGCCCGGCTTGCCGTCATTGATGGTGACGACGCGTCTGCGGTTGATGCCCCAGGGAACTTCGTTCTCGTTCTTACAGGCGGTCACGCAGGCGTTGCAGTCGATGCAGCGGTCGGCGTCGCAGAGAAACTTCATCCGAGCCATGGTGGTTCTCCTCACGCCGCTCTGATCTGACAAAGGGTGGCCTTGGGCTCTTGCATGCCCGTCACGGGATCGAAACCATAGGTCGAGAGCGTGTTCATGCTTTCGCCGAGCACGATCGGATCGGAGCCCTTGGGATATTTACTGCGCTGGTCGACACCTTCGAACCAGCCTGCGAAGTGGAACGGCATCCAAGCCACGCCCTTGCCGACACGCTCCGTCACCAGCGCCTTCATGCGTGCTTTCGAATTGTTTTCGGCCCCGGTGACCCACACCCAACCGCCACTGGTAACGCCGCGTTCGGCCGCGTCCGCCGGATTGATCTCGACGTACATGTCCTGCTTCAATTCGGCCAGCCACCTGTTGGAGCGGGTCTCCTCACCGCCGCCCTCGTATTCGACGAGGCGGCCGGAGCTCAGGATCAGCGGGAATTGCTTGGAGATGCCCCGCTCGACCGCCGTCTTCTGGATGGTGAAGCCGAGATTGGGCACGCGGAACTGCTTTGCGTCCGGCGGCGTCGGATATTTTGCGACGAGATCGGGGCGCGACGTATAGATCACCTCGCGGTGGACCGGAATCGGATCCGGCAGGTTCCAGGCGATCATGCGCGCCTTGCCGTTGCCGTAGGGAGCGCAACCATGCCCGATCGCGACGCGCTGGATGCCGCCCGAGAGGTCGGTCGACCAGGACACCGCATCGGGATTCGCTGAATTCACTTTCTGGATGATCGCCATTTCCTCGGGCGTGAGATCGACATCCCAGCCGAGCTTCTTGAGCACGCCGAGGGTGAACTCGGGATATCCGTCCTTGATCTCCGAGCCGGCGGAATAGGAGCCGTCGGAGAGCAGGTTGTCGTGCTCTTCCTTCTCGACCTCCTGCCCGTTCTCCGTCACCTTCCGCTTGACCACGCGCTCGACGCCGAACCGCGCGCGGAACGTGCCGCCGCCGTCCTTCACCGGCAAATTGGTGTTGTAGAGTATCGCCGAGCCCGGATGCTTGAATTCCGGCGTTCCCCAGCACGGCCACGGCAGGCCGTAATAATCGCCGCCGACTTCGGGATCGTCCGCCGGCGCTCGCAGCGTGACCAGATCGAATTTGGCCTGGTTGCGCATATGGGCCTTGAGCCGCTCGGGCGACTGGCCGCAATAGCCGGTCGACCAGCCGCCGCGATTGATCTCGCGCAGGATGTCTTCGGCGGACACCGCGCCGTTGTCGACTTTGATGTTCTTGAACATCCGGTCGGAGAAGCCGAGCTTGCGGGCGAACATGTACATCACGTCGTAGTCGTTCTTCGATTCGAAGGCAGGCGCCACGATCTGCTCGCCCCATTGCAGCGACCGGTTGGATGCCGTGCGTGACCCGTCCATCTCGAAGCTGGTGCAGGCCGGCAGCAGGTAGGTGCCGTTCCTGCGTTCCGAGAGCACCGACCAGGTGGTCGGATAGGGATCGCAGACGACGAGAAGATCGAGCTTCTCGATCCCGCGGGCCGCTTGAGGCATCCTGGTAATGGTGTTGCCGCCATGCCCCATGATGAACATGGCTTTCAAGGTGTCAGGCTGGCTGACCTGGTTCTTAGGCAGCAAGGTGGCATCGAACCAGCGCGTGCTGGGAATTCCCGATGTTTCCATGAACGTCTTGTTGACGAAGCGCGAGAGCATCCAGTCGTAGTCGACCTCCCACACCCGGCACCAATGCTTCCAGGCTTCCTCGGCAAGACCGTAATAGAGCGGCAAACTCGTTACATCGAGGCCGAGATCGGTGGCGCCCTGGACATTGGTGTGGCCGCGGAAAATATTCGCGCCGGCGCCGGATTGCCCGACATTGCCGGTCGCGAGCAGCAGGATACAGCTGGCGCGGACGTTCGCTGTTCCGACCGTGAATTGGGTCTGACCCATGGCCCAGATCAGTGTCGACGGCCGATCCTTCGCAAATACTTCGGCGACGTGCTTGACCTGCGCTTCCGGCAGGCCGGTGACGCGCTCGACCTCGTCGGGTGGCCACTTCGCCACCTCCGCGCGGATATCATCCAGGCCGTAGACACGCTGGCGAATGAATTCCTTGTCCTCCCAGCCATTCTGGAAAATGTGCCACAGCATCCCGTAAATGGTCGGAATGTGGGTGCCGGGACGCACCCGCACATATTCGGTCGCGTGCGCCGCCGTTCGCGTCATCCTGGGATCGATGACGATCATGTTGGCGCGGTTGAGCTCCTTGCCTTCCAGAATGTGCTGCAGCGACACCGGGTGCGCCTCGGCTGGATTGCCGCCCATGACCATGATGGTCTTGGCATGGCGAATGTCGTTGTAGCTGTTGGTCATCGCGCCGTAGCCCCAGGTATTGGCCACGCCGGCGACGGTGGTGGAGTGACAGATGCGCGCCTGATGATCGGAATTGTTCGTCCCCCAGAAGGCGGCGAACTTGCGGTTGAGGTAGGCCGCTTCATTGGTGAATTTGGCCGAGCCGAGCCAGTAGACCGATTCCGGTCCCGCCGTCTGCCGTATCTCCAGCAATTTGTCGCCGATCTCGTCGATGGCCTGGTCCCAGGCGATCCGGTTCCACCGGCCGTCGACGAGCTTCATCGGATAGCGCAGACGACGCTCGTTGAGCACATCGTCGCGAACCGCCGCACCCTTGCAGCAATGCGAACCGCGATTGATCGGGCTGTCGTAATCCGGCTCCTGGCCGATCCATACGCCGTTGGCGACCTCACCGATGACTGTGCAGCCGACCGAGCAATGAGTGCACATGTTCTTGCGGCTGGTGACCTGCGCGCCCGCCGGCGGTGGGGGACCGGCCTTTGCCCGGCGCAGACTTGTGAGCGGCAGTGCGCCGAGCGTCGCGAGGCTGCCGGCGACGAGGCCGGACCGGCGCAAGAAGCTGCGGCGGTCGAGACCGCGGTCCGATTGGCCCTCAACCGCGGCAGCAAGCGCAGTGTGGCGGGCCGGGCGTTGCGTTCGTTTGATCAGCACAGGCGCCCCCTCACTTGGCCGGATAGCGGTTGACTCGGTAGAAGTTTTGAACCTCCGGAGAGTTCGGCTGATACCGCGCTTTGCTCCGGTCCTGATAATTTGCGGTAGCGGCACTTGCCTCATCGGTGAGCGGGCCTGTGGCCGCGACCAACGTGACCCCGGCGCCGAGCGTACGCAGGAACTCACGACGGCCCACCGTCGCCTTGCGTTGTTTCTTCATCGCCGTCACCCTCCTCGGGGTCGTCTACACAATGGCCCTGCTCAGGACGGCAGCGCGAGGGCTTCCGTTTCAACGTCTATGAATACCCGACCAAGCGCGCCGACCCGCCGGTAGAAGTCAGCCGCTTCGGCGCGCTCCAGGTCGGCAAAGAACCGTCCGATCCAGGGCAACAGATGGTTCTCGAACAACGCGTGACCGGCGCCCGGCGAGGTGGGGAAACGCCGGCTCACGACTCCGGCCATGACCTCGCACAGGATCGCAGCGTGATCCTCCGGCTCCGACTGCCCCGCCGCGCGCTCGAGTCCGAGCCGGACCAGGTCCTCGCGCAGGCGCGCAAGCGGCCGGTCGTGCAGGAAGCCGGTGAGATAATATGATCCGTAGGGCAAAAGTTCCCCGCGCCCGAGGCCTATGAAGAGATCGAAGTACTCCCGCTCGACATCCGGGGCGCTGGCACGGCGTGCGGCCTCCGCGACGGCGGCGTGGGCGACCCCGAGTGGGCTCGCATCGCCGGCCAAGTCGGCAAGGCGTTTCAGGAAGCCCTGGTCGGGGGCGCGGGCGAGCAGTGTCGCGAGCAGCGCGTATTCCTGTGACCGCGCCACCTCGACATCGTCGATGTCGGCGGTCGCGTGAGGGTGTTCGCCGCAGAAATCAGCGCGAACAACCGCGTGGTCCGTATCCTGCATCCGGTCTGTTCTCGCTCACCCCCGGAGGCACGCTCAACACCGGCAGCGTAAGTAAAAGCCGATTACTTTGGTAGGGCTCCTCCATGGTGACGGCGGACAATTATTTGTGACTTTTCAGGCGCACACGGCTGACTTTGCACCGCAGCGTCTTCCCCGACGCAGCGTGCCAAATCATGGCGCTCGCTCGAATCTGCCGGTCGCTCCATCGGTACATTTTGGGCGAGCCCAACGTGGGCTTGGTGCCCGGCAGGCCCCTGTCCCATCCCGCTGGATGCCGTCTCCACAGAGGCCTGTTCGAGCACTCCCGCCGTTTGATCCTGGGCGGGAGGTGGCCCGATGATCTGGGCCGCCAACCGACGCAGTTCATCGGTCATTTCGAGCGCTTCGAAACCCGCCATCGAGCCGGGCGCATTGAAATCCCAGTCATAGTCGGCAAGCCCCACGAAGTCGCGAATCTTGGGGTCGGCGGCCCAGGCGCGACGGAGCGCTGCGCGGGTCAGTTCGGGCGGCACGCCCGGCGCAAGGAAGCCCCGAATGTCGGTGTCCGCGGCGATCGCTTCGATCGGGGGCACGCTTGCCGGATCGAATGTAGGTTCGATCGGGTTGGGCGGGACACGCAGTAATGTGGGGCCGTCGGCGGCTGAGCGTTCGTCTGCCGCCACACTCTCGGTCCCCGGCGCCTCGCCCGAAGCCACCGCCGACGAGGTCTCGGGAATTTTGGCCGCTTCGTCTCGGGCCGCCGCCGCGCGCTTGCGGCGCGACCAGCGCGTGACGAAGTCTTTCGGGCTGTTCATTCGTGCCGAACCTTCCGCAATGGTGCGCGGCGCTCCCCGGCTTCGGGACTGGCGCAGCCGCGCTTGCGCCGGTAGATCGGCTGCTCGATGTGATGCTCCGCAACGAAGGTTTCGAGGATTTCACGCACCGCCGCAGGCATCGGCACCGCGTCCACGAGATCGTCTCCGGTTTGCGTGAAGGATTCCCCCTCGGCAGGATCGGCAGTCACCGCGAACAGGGCATAAGGCGGCTGCGTCCCGGTCGGCCGCAGCGCAATCCACACCGACGGCGCCCCCGACTCGAGATTGCTGCGGTAATGATCCGTCTCCGTCCGGAAAAGCTCAATCTCGGCGGAACCCACGTAAAACGTTGCGGCGTCCTGCGCCTCTGCAAGCACCGTCCATGGGGCCGCCTCCGGCACGCCGCTGAGCACGGCGGAGGGACGCCAGACCGCATCGAGCCAGGGCGACATCGCCTTGCGCCGCTCGACGACGACGCCGACCGGAATGCGCGCATGGGGTCGTACGGCGCTCAACTGACCGGCTCCAGCCGGCGGACTGGCAGGCCGGTCAGAAGATTCTGCGGTTTCATCCGCACGACCTTGTCCGGTGACATTGCCAGGATGAGATAGACCGGCCCGCCCTTGATCGTTTCAGCTGCATCGGCCGCATCAGGAAACGTCAGCCGGTACAGCCCGATGACGCTCGATCGGATTTTGTCATCGAGCGCATCACCGTTCCACAGCGCATCGCCGATACGGGTGGCTGCTGCGTCGAGCCCGACATACCAGGTGAAATCGACGTCGCGCATTTCGGTGAGCGGCTCAATTTCTACCTCGACTGAAAGCATGTGCAGCACCCAACGCGACATGACTTCGCCCAGGGCGGCAAGGCCGCGGCGGCCGGCGGTGAGATCGATGGCCATGTCGAAGAGGTCGCTGCGTTCCCAGTAGCGGCTCGCATTGTCATCGACGAGCACGTCGATTTCGGCGCCGGCGGGAATTCCCAGCATTGAAACGAGCGGCGACAACGGTGTTGCGCGTGAACCGGCGATCGTTTCGGCATCTGCCGCGATCAGCGAACCCTGGTGCAGCGTCAGCCGCTGCGGACGGAACAGCAACTCGGCGGCCCGGACCACGAAGGGGTCTTGGCAGCCGTCCAGGACATTGCGCAGGATGACGTGGACAAGCTGGTCGAGAAACAGCGGCGGCGTATCGCCGACGCCATGGCGGATCAGATCGAGATAGGCCGCTTCCAGCGTCTTGTGGCGCAACAGACGATCGCGAAAGGCAATCATCAATTCCCAATTCTGTCGCGGGTCGGCGTCCGCAATCGCCGCGACCTCCTCGGAAAGGACGCGACGTCGCGGCTCCGCAAACAACGTCTCGTAGAGTCGCTGCTCGGCGGCACATGCGTCCGGATGAAGCCCGAGCTCCGGCCTCGCCAAATAGGCTTTGAGCAACTCGTCCGTCACCACGAGATCGCCGCCCGCATCGCGATCGGTCAGAAGGTGGCCGCAGGAGAGCCAGAAATCCTTCACCCCGGTCCCCCGCTGTGCGGATCGAGCCACGACGGCACTATGAGCTTCGATCTGAGCCGGTGGCGCCGGACCGGTTTGCCGATGGGTCTCACCAGCAATTCGCCATTATCACCGATACTGTGGCGCACCCCTTCGATACGCTCGAGCCGAGACACGTAATTGTCGGCTATCGCAGCGAATCCGGCTTCCCGCCAATGATCGATCACGCGCATGAGATGCCGGGCGAAGCTTTCGACCAGCCGGTCCGAGCCAGCATCCCCGAACCCTTCATCTTCGAGCGCGGACGCGAGCGGACGCACCCCGGAGGCATCGCCCGCCATCGTCACCATACGGATCATGGCGCCGAACACGAGCCATGGCGGCGGCACGGCCTCATCGGCGCCATCCGGCCACGCCAGGCGTCCGCCACCGACCAGCCCGCCGTCGACGCGGATTGCGTCCGGCCATTCGATGACGATCGGTTTGCCCGGCGGCGCTATCGTCGCCAGTGCATCGGCAAGCGCCACCATTGCGGCATATAACGCACGCCATGCGGACGCGAGCGCCTCGTCAGGCTCCAGCACCACGGCGAACTCGGCCACGTCGAAGCGCCCGACCGAGACCAGCGTTCCGGCGCCAAGTGCCGCAGCATGGATGCGGGCATGGTTGAAGGCATCCCCAACCTCGCGCAACGTCACCAGCCTAAATGGCGGCGGCAGATCCAGCGCCGGCGCATAGCGGGTCTGCACGCGAATGTGCCGTTCGTGCGGCATTTTCGATCCCGACTCCACATTTCGACTTCCAATAATTATGATGTCAGGAGGGCGGCGGCCAGCCCCCCGTCGGGGCGAAGACGATGATTTGGAGAGGCGATGGCCGATCAACGCGCCATCCTGGTGTGTTCCTGCGAGGACACCATGCCCCTCGATGCCCAGGCTTTGCGGCTCGGGTGCCGTGGCGCGCACCTCGTGAGCGGTCGCCAGTTTTGCCGTGCCGAGCTCGAGCGTTTTCGCGAACTCGCCGCCTCCGGGGCGCCGATCACGATGGGCTGCACGCAGGAGGCATCGCTGTTTCGCGAGATCGCCGCAGGCACCAGTGACGTGACCTATGTGAATCTGCGCGAGAATGCCGGCTGGTCAGCCGATGCTTTGAGCGCAGGGCCGAAGATGGCCGCGCTCGCCGCCGCGGCGGCGGAACCGATGCCGGACGTGCCCTTCGTCAACCTCAAAAGCGAAGGGATCATTCTGGTATACGGTCGAGACGAGCGCGCAATCGAGGCGGCGAACCACCTCAGGGATCATCTCGACGTCACCGTCCTCATCACGCGGCCGGACCATGTGGCGCCGCCGCGCGCCACCGATTTTCCGATCGTCAAAGGCACGATCCGCTCCGCCAAGGGCCGTCTCGGCACATTCGAGCTGACTGTCGATGATTATGCGATGCCGTCACCGTCTTCGCGCGGAACGCTCGCGTTCGGCCCGGCGCGCGACGGCGCTATGTCGCGCTGCGATATCGTGCTCGATCTCTCCGGCGGAGTGCCGCTGTTTTCCGCCGCGGACCTTCGCGACGGCTATTTGCGCGCCGACCCCGGCGATCGCACCGCGGTGCTTCAAGCGGTGCTGCGCGCCCGCAATCTCGTCGGCGATTTCGATAAGCCGCGTTACATATCGTTTGCGGATCACCTGTGCGCCCATTCGCGATCGGGCATCGTCGGATGCCATCGCTGCCTCGATCTCTGTCCGACCGGCGCCATCGCCCCCGACGGCGACCACGTCGCGATCGACGCCCATATCTGCGCGGGTTGCGGCCAATGTGCCGCCGCGTGCCCGACCGGCGCGGCCGGCTATGCGCTACCGCCCGCCGACGCGTTGATACGCCGATTGCGCACGCTGCTCATGGTCTATCGCGAGGCCGGCGGTCGCAGTCCGGTTCTTCTGGTTCATGATGAGGACCATGGCGGCGCGCTGATCGATGCGCTCGCACGCCATGGCGACGGCTTGCCGGCCGATGCCCTGCCGTTCCTGGTTAATGAAATCACCCAGGTCGGGATTGAAACGGTGGTGGCGGCCTTCGCTTATGGCGCCGCGGCGGTACGCTTTGTCCTGCGCGCGAAACCCCGCCACGACATCGCCGGGCTGATGCACACGATCGCGCTTGCAGAGCCGATCCTTGCCGGGCTTGGCCTCGACGGCACAGGGGTCGCGACCATCGAGACCGACGATCCCTTCGCGTTTGGAGACATGCTGCGCAAAATCGAACCCGGCGCCGTGGTTCCGCGGCCCGCCAGTTTCCAGCCCGCTGGATTAAAGCGCGAAATTTTGCGGCTGGCGCTGCGCGAACTTCATCGCGCCGCGCCGGCGCCTGTCGATGTCGTTGCGCTGCCGGCGGGCGCACCGTTCGGGGCGGTCGAGATCGACGTTCAGGGCTGCACGCTCTGCCTCGCTTGCGTATCGGCTTGTCCGACCGGAGCCCTTGCGGACGATCCTGAGCGCCCGATGTTGCGGTTCGCCGAAGATGCCTGCGTGCAATGCGGGCTGTGCAAGGCGACCTGCCCGGAGAAGGTGATCAGTCTCATCCCGCGGATCGACTTCCGCGCCGCCACCGCGACAGCACGCGTGCTCAAGGAGGAAGAGCCATTCCCCTGCGTGCGCTGCGGCAAGCCATTCGGCGTGAAAAGCACGATCGAGCGCGTTGTCGCCAAGTTGGAGGGCAAGCATTGGATGTTCCAGGGCTCTGCCAGTCGGCTCGACGTCATCTGGATGTGCGAGGATTGCCGCGTCGCCGTCGTCACGGAGGAAGGCCTCGATCCCTACGGCGCACCGGCGCGCCCGAAGCCGCGCACCACCGACGACTATCTGCGCGAGCGCGAGGCGAAGCCACCGACTTGATCATATTTGTCGCTATTGCAGAACCTTGGAAGGCGTGTCGCGTTTGGTTGCTGAATCCGAGGAGTTTCATATGCGCAGCTTCATCCTTGCCTGCATCGCGATCGTGGTCATTGCGATGGCAGGCGCCGCCGTTCTCAGCGTCTTTCAAGAGTCGGCGGCGCGGGCCTTCTCTACGGACGCGGTACGGCTCTGACGTAGCTCGTTCCATTGTCGCATCCCCTGTTTTGAAAGGAGTAAACCTCATGGATCCGATCTCACGACGAAACCTGCTGGCAGCGACCGCTGCCGGAGGCCTAGTGACGGCAGCGACGGTGGCCGGCGCGCAAACCGGGCCGGTGCCGCAGCCGCAACGCCCCGGTCGCGGCGGTACCGACCACGGTCCACGAAACCTCACGCTGGACCGGCAAAACCCCGATATTCTCGTGCCGCCGTCCACCGATCACGGCACTTTGCCCAACCTGCGCTTCTCCTTCTCTGACTCTCATATGAGGTTGGAGTCGGGCGGCTGGACGCGCCAGGTGACGGTGCGCGAGCTCGGCATTTCCAAGAACATCGCCGGCGTCAACATGCGCCTGAATGCCGGCGGCGTGCGCGAGCTGCATTGGCACAAGGCGGCCGAATGGGCCTACATGCTGTATGGCACTGCGCGCATCACGGCCATCGATGCACAAGGGCGGAACTTCGTCGATGACGTCGGCGTCGGCGATCTGTGGTATTTTCCGTCCGGCATTCCGCACTCGATCCAGGGGCTCGATCCGGACGGTTGCGAATTTCTACTGGTGTTCGACGACGGCGACTTCGACGAAGACAACACCTTCCTGATCAGCGACTGGTTCAAGCACGTGCCGAACGACGTGCTCGCCAAGAACTTCGGCGTGCCGGCGTCCCTGTTCGGCCACACACCCGACCCCAGCGAGCTCTACATCTTCCCGGCGCCGGTGCCGGGACCGCTCGGTTCCGACAAGATCCCGGGTGTCATTCCGGTGCCGGAGAGCTTCAGCCATCGTATGTTGGCGCAGCAGCCGATCAAGTCGAAGAGCGGAACGGTGCGCATCACCGACACAAGCGTGTTTCCGGCTTCAAAGACCATTTCGGCAGCGCTCGTCGAGGTCGAGCCGGGCGGAATGCGTGAACTGCACTGGCACCCCAACACCGACGAATGGCAGTATTACATCGAGGGTCAGGGCCGCATGGGCGTGTTCGCCTCGTCGGGCCAGGCGCGCACCTTCGATTTCCTGGCAGGCGATGTCGGTTATGTGCCGTTCGCCATGGGCCACTACGTCGAGAATACCGGGGCCACGCCGCTGCGCTTTCTGGAGATATTCAAGAGCAGCTACTACGCCGACGTGTCGCTGGAGCAATGGATCGCGCTGACTCCGCCGGAACTGGTCAGCGCGCACTTGAAATTGGGCCCGCAGTTCATGGGCGCGCTGCGCAAGGACAAGGTACCCGTTGTGCCGGCTTAGAGGTTCGATCTGCTCGGCGACCCCTCTTCGGTTCAGTTGCGCCAGGAATTGAATCTGTGCGTTGATTGCCGCTGAGCCGACCGTCGCCGGGTCACATCATGGACCGGTCTTGGCCTCAAAACGGGTTCTTGACCTCATGAACCGGCAGTTCCTCCATGCCTTGATAGTTCACATGAATCTCATGTGGCGACAGAGTATTTGCCGTGGCCATTTCCTTGGTCGGCGATCCGGGGATGAAAGCCGTCTTCACCCCGAAGCCTAAGGCTACGATCACGACCGCAATGCCAAAGAAGATGAACATACGCATGCGTGCCTCCGTATCTTAAGTGCCGCATAAAAGCATTGCCTCGAAAACGCCGACTGATCGAACGTCATCTCGAGCTTATCGTCTGCCGACCTATAAAACGAGACCGCACGCCCCAAAAGAGGCCTGCACTGCCGGAAAGCCGGCGAATGAACAGATGCCCACACAGTGGCCTCTTCATGACCATCAGATCGCTAACATCGGACGCAACGACAGACGGCGGACCCAACCGCGTACGCGATTGGAGGCTCGGCGCCGGCGCCCCGACCCCGGGCCGGCCGGGTGGCCGCGGCGCTTGCGGGCACGAATGACGAGAGAAAGGGGCAGTTGCGGGCTTCACGATGTTTGTGCGGAGCTGTCGGAGGGGTCGATGTGTATTTCCTGTCGAAGCAGATGGGCACGTCCGTTCAGATGCATTCAATCCGCATGCGCCGCCCTTGCAGTTTCGGTGCGCTCCCCCTCCACCTTGCAAATCCATCGGCTGTTGCTCGATAATCGCGCCGTAGCTCACACAGGGGATTCGCGATGTCGGACCAGGACTCCAACGATACGACCGCGCTTGGGCTCTCGCGGCGCACGTTCCTTGCGGCGGCGTCGGGTGTCGGCGGCCTGGCATTCGCCGGCGCCGCGCCGGTACGGGCGGCGATCGTGAATACCGATTTTCGCGGCTTGCCGCCCTATGGCAACGGCACTCTTCCCAGCGGAGTCCGGGCCCATCTCGTTCCGAACGTCAACGGTCTGACGGTGAACTTCCTGGAGGCCGGCTTCGAGACGCCGGGGCGGCCTCTGGTGCTCATGCTTCATGGCTTTCCCAACCTCGCGTATAGCTGGCGCAAGGTGATGCCGGCGCTCGCCGCCGCGGGTTATTATGTCGTCGCCCCGGACTGTCGTGGCTTTGGCCGCACCGCCGGCTGGGACGATTCGTGGGACGCAGATCCCTTACCATTTCTCGCGCTCAACTTGGTGCGCGACCAGATCGCGCTTGTAAGTGCGCTCGGCTATCACAGCACCGCGATGATGGTGGGACACGACCAGGGCTCACTCATCGCCGCTTTAGGCGCACTTATCCGGCCCGACATGTTTCCCCGCCTCACGCTCATAGGCGGGGGCTTCAACGGGCCGCCATCCTTCCCGTTCAATTCGGCCAACGGCGCGCCCGTGCCGCATGCCGACTTTACCAACGCCGAACTCGACGCGGAGTACGCGAAACTCGACCCACCACGGAAGGGTTATCGAGAATACTGGGCGAGCCCCGAGGCCGACAGGGACATGAAGCGGGTGCCCCAGGGAATGACCAATTTTTTCCGCGCCTTTTATTACATGAAAAGCGCCGATTTCCCGGGCAACCAGAACCTGCGCCCCTTGCACGCCGTGCATACGGCCAAAGAGGCCGCCTTACAGAATGCGCAGATGCCCGAGTATTACGTGATGAGAAGGGACAGGGGCATGCCGGAGACGGTCGTCGTGGCGATGCCGGACGCCGTTTATATCAAAGCCTGCAAGTGGCTGACCGAGCCGGAGTGCGAGGTCTATGGATTGGAATACGCTCGCAGCGGGTGGACCGGCGGGCTGCACGAATATCGGCACCGGCGCAACGACTCCTACCCCCCGACCCTCGCCGAGCAACTGACCTTCTCAGGCCGCACGATCGATGTCCCGACGCAGGTCATCGCGGGAAAGGAAGATTGGGGTGCCAACCGGACCGTGGGCGGGCCCATGAACATCGGCAAGACCGGCTACACGCAATTCAAAGGAGTCCATATGGTGGCAGGCGCCGGGCATTGGGCACACGAGGAGCAGCCCGAGCAGGTGAGCCAGCTTTTGACCGGGTTCCTGCGGGAGCACAGCTAGCTGTCCTTGTCTCCAACGCCTGTATCCCGTTGTTGTCTGCGCCCGGCTCGACCGTGTTGCAAGCCTAATGTCCGTGACGCTGACCCGATCAGGGATCACGCAGGTGCCTGGCCGCTGTAGCCTGATCGGCGCCCCATGAATCTTCAGGCGGAACATCGCGCTTCAAAGCGAGTTGCCGTCGGTGTGGGTCGATACCTGTGCCCCCGCCCCGCATCGATCCACGCATTGGCCCCAACCCGGCAGCGTATCCGTCTGGTTGGGGTCGCGTGTGTTGAATCGTTGCGTCCATCACATCCCGTGATGTGAGACAAGGCGGCATGGCTCGAGGCTCGTCGGACAATGTTTTGAACCTTTGTGACCTTCGATCGTTGTCGGGAAAGGCAGGCGAAACGAGCGCCGTGCCAAATGGCGCTTTTCACCCCGAAACCGAGGAATTTCCAAATGTCGCGCAAATCTTCTTTGTCTTTGATCGCTGCAGTTGCCGCTAGCCTTCTCATCCCGACACTTGCATTCGCTGCCCATGGTGGCGGCGGAGGTGGTCACGGCGGTGGTGGCGGTGGTCACGGCGGCGGCGGCGGTCACGGCGGTGGAATGCATGCGGGTGGTGGTGGCGGCGGGATGCATGTCGGCGGCGGCGGTCGCGGCGGCGCGGTGCGTGTGGGTGGTGGCGGCCGTGGCGGTGCGGTGCATGTGGGCGGCGGCGGGGGTCGCTTCTGGCATGGCCGCTGGTACGGTTACGGGATCGGTCCGTGCTGGAGCTTGAGCCCCGACGGCTATATTTGGGTTTGCGGCTGAGGCCCAGGTACTTGCGAGCCCGCAAAAACGGGCTCGCTGGCCATACCTCTCCACAAGTATCACCCTGCGATAGATTCGAGCCGATCGGCGCCGGCGGCTTCCCCCTCTACATGTGAAGGGGAAGCCGGACTCCGGCCCCGGCTATATTGCCGCGGCGAACAGCCCATGACCCGCTTGAAGGCCGTGCTGAAGGCGCTTTCGGATTCGTAGCCGAGCGATAGGGCAATGACGGAAACGGGATCGCTGGAATTCGCCAGCCTGTCCCCGGCCAGCAGCATTCGCCAGCGCGTCAGGTATTCCATCGGCGACGCCCCGACCGTCTCTTTGAATTTAAGGGCAAAGGTCGATCGCGACATGCCGGCATGCTCCGCCAGCTCCTGTAATGTCCAGCGATACGCCGGATCGTCGTGGATGGAGCCGATCGCAGCGCTCATCTGCTTGTCTGCCAGGGCGAAGAGCCAGCCGACGCCGCCTTTCAACCCTTCCGCCAGATGCAGCCGCAGGGCCTGAACCAGCATCATGGTGGCGAGGTGCTGTGCGACCAGAAAGCCGCCCGGCTGCGGCTCGCGCAGCTCCTGCCGCATCCGCTCCAAAGACCAGCGCAGCGCCGCCTTGTCCGATTCCTTCCTGATATGCACGATGGGCGGCAGCATCCCCAACAGGATGTCGGCATGCTGGCCGGTCAGGGCGAAATGCCCGCCGACGCCAAAACAATCCCCGCCGTCATTGTACAAGGCGATGCTGCCATTCGGCCTGGCCGGAAAAAACGTGCGGGCATCGACAGGCGTTAAAGTCAGGTCGCTTGTAAGGCGGAAAGGCCGCCCGCGCGGCAGCAGGAAGCAATCCCCCGTCTTTAAGCGCACCGCGTCGGGAACACCTTCCACGGACAGCCAGCACGCGCCGGAGACCACGGCATAGCATTTGATGCCTTCATGCTGGGGGAACTGGATGGACCATTCTCCCCCCATATCAAAGCCACCGGAAACATAACTGCGCAGTTTCAGCAGCGACAGCACATCAGAGAGGGGGTCCATAGTCATCCCGGACGATTGCGAAGATAATACGGACTTCCCAGCATAGATCGTCTTTCCTCAATTACCTACCTTGATGACAACGCGGCTGCAAATGCGGTCGCGTTCATGAAATGAAGCAAAGGAAAGTCGTAATGCGTGTCTTCGTCACCGGTGCTACGGGCTTTATCGGTTCTGCCGTCGTTCAGGAGCTCGTCAAAGCGGGCCATGAGGTGCTCGGTCTTGCTCGCTCGGATGCGGGCGCCGAGTCTCTCGTCGCCGCCGGCGCCCAGGCGCATCGCGGCGATCTTGAAGACCTGGAAAGCTTGCGCAGCGGAGCGGCCAAGTCGGACGGCGTGATCCACACCGCCTTCATCCACGACTTCTCGAAATTCAAAGAGAATTGTGAGATCGATCGGCGCGCCATCGAGGCGCTCGGCGCTGCGCTGGCTGGCTCCAACCGCCCCTTGATCGTCACCTCCGGGACCGGGCTGCTCTCGCCAGGCCGCCTCGCGACCGAAGACACTCCGCCGCCTTCCAACTCCGCGATTCCCCGCGTTTCAGAACAGGCAGCCTATTCGGTGGCGTCGCTTGGCGTGCGTGTGTCGGTCGTCCGCCTTCCGCCGTCGGTCCATGGCGACGGCGATCACGGCTTCGTGCCGATCCTCATTGGCATCGCCCGTGCGAAGGGCGCTTCGGTCTATGCGGGCGAAGGGCTCAACCGCTGGCCCGCGGTGCACCGGCTCGATGCCGCAAATCTCTACAGGCTCGTGATCGAGAAGCGTTCCGCGGGAGCCAGGTATCACGGGGTCGCCGATGAGGGCGTGCCGTTCCGAGACATCGCCGGCGTGATCGGCCGCCGCCTGAACGTGCCGGTCGTCAGCAAGTCCCCCGACGAGGCGGCGGAGCATTTTGGCTGGTTCGCGCATTTCGCCACGATCGACAGCCCGTCCTCGAGCGAGCGAACGCGGGAACTGCTGGGGTGGCAGCCGAAGCAGCCCGGGCTGATCCCCGATCTCGACCGGCCGCGCTATTTCGAAACCTGAACAGACCGCGTCCCTGCGGCGCCTTGGTGCTGCAGGGACGCATGCGCGAAGGACCCCGCCTATTTCCCGGTCTTTATGAACTCAAGGATCTGGTCGGAAAGCTGATGGTCGGCGGTGTTGATCGAATAGGATTCCGACATGTGGCTGTGCTTCGGGAGCACGAGGCTGCGCACGCAGCCGTGTTCCGATTTGCACAATTCGTCCTTGAGAAGGGCCGATTGCGCGGCGATGGGCGGCGGATCGAGTTCGGCCGAGGACATCATGAACGGGATCCTGGTCTTGATGAGACCCGCGACCGCCGAGCGCTTTGCAAGCAGCGCGGGGTCGCTGCCGAAATAGGCGATCCGGCCCTCGCTCTGTTCGTCCTTGGTGAAATCGTAGCCGCCGGAAGAGAGGATGGCGCCGGCGAGCCCGGAGCCCTTGGGGCCGAAGAACTCGGGATGCGACAGGTAGGACGCCACGTGAGTGGCGCCCGCCGAATGGCCCATCAGATAGATGCGGTTCGGGTCCGCGCCGAAGTCCGCGGCCTTGTTGGCGACGAAACGCACCGCTGCGGCCAGATCCTCGTTGCCGGCCGGCCACGGGAACTGCGGCGCCAGCCGGTATTCGACGTTCACGCCGACCATCCCGTGGCGTGCCGCGAACAGCATGACGTTGTCGTAGTAGGGGCTGCCGGGCTGGTGCTTATTGCCGCGGATCATGCCGCCGCCATGGACGAACATCAGCACCGGACGTCCGGCGGCGCCGGTCTCGGGCACGAAGACATCGACCACGTTGCGCGCATCGTCGCCGTATTTCAGGTCGCGGCTGACCTTGACGCCCGCATAGGGCTCCTTTTCCTGGAGCGGCGCATAAAGCTTGCCGGTGTTCAGGGGATCGACCACCCGGCCCATCGCCGCGATTTTCTCCGCGATGTCGGGCGGCATCTGCGCCCGCGCGGACGTCGGCGCCATCAGGCCGGCAGCGGCTATGCCGGCGCCGACGAGTGCGGCGAAGCCGAAGCGGGCAGGATGATTGCGGCAGGTTCGATCGCGGCGAGCAGTCACGGCTTTCCTCTCCCATGAGGTTTAAACCATGTTAGCACCATTTGGACCTGCGAACAGGGCTGCCTGACCGGTTGGGCGCCATGCATGCCCATCCCACCCCTGCCCATCTGGATCGCGCGGCACGCCTGCTATAGCCTGCGTCGAGCGGGTCGAGAGGGAACGATCCCAACGGAGCAGCCGATTTGCGATTGATCTGGCCATGGCAAGACAGGAAGGGCAGATTTTCCTGGCTGAGGGCGAGCGCGTTCGCGCTCATGTTCGTGCCTGCGATCTGGCTCGCTTATCAGCTCGGCACCGGAGAATTCGGAATCTATCCGCTCTCGCTCGGCGGATTGATCTACTGGTCGGGAGTGTGGGCGACGGCGGTGCTGCTTCTGGCATTGGCGATAACGCCGGCGATCACGATATTTCGTTGGGGCGGCCTCATCGACGTCCGGCGAATGGTCGGCGTGGCGGCGCTCGTCTATACGATCGCCCATATCATCGTCTATCTCCCGCTGCGGCTGTGGAACTTTGCGTTCATCGCCAACGAGATGGCGACGAGACTTTCACTCGTCGTGGCCACTGTCTCGACGATCGGCCTGATCGTGTTGGGAGTCACGTCCGTGGACGCCGCGATCCGACGCATGGGAGCGAAGAACTGGCAGCGCCTGCACAACACGGTCTATGTGATTTCGGCATTGGCGATTCTCCACGTGCTGCTGTCGCGGGGCACCTACCCGGAGCAGTACCTGCTGACCGGAATGTTCATCTGGCTCATGGTCTGGAGGGTGCTCGACCGCTACGGGCTGGGGGCCGACGCGAAGGCACTGGCGACCCTCGCCGTGGCTTCGTCGCTATTCACGGCGTTGCTCGAAGCCGGGTGGATTTGGGCCCGCCGCGGCTATGAGCTGTCGTGGACGCTCGGCAACAACTTCACCCTGGACTTTGGCGTTCCGGCGGCATGGAAGGTACTCGCGCTCGGGCTGCTGATCGCTCTCGCGGCCGCCGCCCGGCAAGCGCCGCGGGCGGCGGGCCTTGAAGCCCGCAAGATCGGATAGAGCGTGTTTCGTTTGGGGTGACTCACAACTCGCTGTCATCGCCCGGCTCGACCGGGCGATCCAGTAAACACCGACTGGGAGTACTGGATTGCCCGGTCGAGCCGGGCAATGACACCGATAGGGTCAGCCGCGCGGACCCGGATATGCCGGCCGCCGGCTGGCGTCTCCGCTTTGGGATGAACCCGCGCGCCGGTCTCGTCAGGGATTCTTCGCCGAGGCGGCGGGCCTGAGCTTCAAGTGAATGTTCTTCTCCTGCGTGAAGCTCAGCATCTCCTCGAAGCATTCCTCCCGTCCGATGCCGGACTGCTTGAAGCCGCCGAACGGTACACCGAGGAAATGCTTGCCCACTTCGTTGATCCACACGAAGCCCGATTGCACCGCCATGGCGGTGCGATAGGCGGTCGAGACATCGTTGGTCCAGATCGAGGCGGTCAGTCCGTATTCGACCGCATTGACCTCCGCGAGCATCTTGGTCTCGTCGGACCATTTCAGGATCGCAAGCACCGGGCCGAAAATCTCCTCGCGGGCGATGCGCATGCCGGGGGTCACGTCGGCGAACACGGTCGGCTCGATATAGAATCCCTTGGCGAGCGCGGGATCGGCCGGCCGCGCGCCGCCGTTGATAAGGCGCGCGCCTTCCTGCCGGGCCGACTCGATGTAGCTCACCACCCGGTCGTATTGCGTCTTGGAGATGATCGCCCCCATGGTGGTGGCGGGATCGGTCGGGATGCCGGGCTTGTAATACTTGATCCGCTCGCGGACCTTCTCGATCACCGCGTCATGGATCTTCTCATGCAGGAACGCCCGGCTGGTCGAACCGCAGGACTGGCCGCACCAGGTGAAATTCATCCCCGCGATGACGCCGGCGGCGACGGCGTCGGGGTCGGCGTCCGGATACCCGATGAGCGCGTTCTTGCCGCCGAGTTCGAGCATCACCGGCTTGACCGTTTCCGCGGCCGCCCGCATCACGGCGCGGCCGGTCGGCACGCTGCCGATCAGGGCGATCATGGCGACGCCGGGATGCCCGGCGAGCGCAGCGCCGACCTCCTTGCCGCCCGGCACCACATTGAACACGCCGGGCGGCAGGATGCCCTCGATCAGCTCGAACAGACGCAGCGAGGACAGCGGCGCCTGCTCGGGCGGCTTGATCACCACCGTGTTGCCGGCCGCAAGCGGCGCCGCCGATTTGCCGGCGCAGAACATGAACGGATGATTGAACGGGATGATGCGGCCGACGACGCCCCTGGGCTCGCGCACCGAAAAGTTGACCACATCGGGGCCCATCGGTATCGAATGGCCCTTCATTTCGGTCACCAGCCCGGCAAAGAACTCGGTCTGCGCCGCGGCGACGTTGGCGTCGCTCACCATCTCCTTGTAGGGATTGCCGCAGTCGGCCGCGTCGATCATGGCGAGCTCCTCGGCATGCTCGCGCAATGTCGCCGCGATGCGCTTGAGGAGCTTGGCCCGCTCCAAAGGCGGCACCCGCCGCCACTCCTCGAAGGCGAGCTTCGCCGCCGCGACCGCGGCATCGACGTCGTCCGCGGTGCCGTCCGCGACGGGCCCGAGGGTCTCTCCGGTTCCCGGATTGATGGTGTCGGCATATCGCCCTGCCTTCGGCTTGACCCATTGACCGCCATAGTAGCAATCGCGATGGGTCGGCAGCCTGAGTGCGGGTGCGGTGCCGGTTTTCAATATAGCGGCGACGGACATGGCGTTACCTCCCGTGATTTCTATCGTTTGCCATTCGCACGCCGGTTGCCGGACTGCAAGAGTCGGCAGCCGGCCCCGGCCGCGTTCGTCGTTCGCGGCGGGGCGCAGATTCGACCGCTGACAGGCGGTGAAGTGGACACGCGCGGCGACCCCCCGCAGCCCTTCGCTCGGCTTCGGCCGGCGGCGGTGGCGAGCCGAGACGGTGCGGACCGCTATTGGAATGGTCGCGGTGTGGGAAACATGCAGCGAACGGCTGAATGCGACGATCGTGGGATCAGGCTACGGCGGCCCGATCGAGCAGGCCGCGGCTCGACTGCCGATCCAGTCGAAGGGTCAGGCAGAAGGCCGCTCCGCCGCTGCGCAAAAACGAATGCAGCGGATTAGCCGTGACGAGGTAGCCTCGCTTCTCGAGGTTGGAGCGCAGGTGCTCGCTGCATCCCGACATCACCAGCGTATTCCCCACGCAGACTGCATTGGCGGCGAGCCGGCATGCGTCTTCGATGCCGACCTCGATGAGCTGCGCCGGGTTCACGCGATCGCGAATGGCGGCCTGGCCTTGCGGCGTGAACGCGCCCGGCACGAACATGATTTCCCCACCCGGCAAGGGGCATAGCGCCGTATCCATGTGATAGAAGCGCGGGTCCGCGAGCGCGAGCCCGATCGCGGGCACGCCGAATACGTCCTTGACGGCTTCCACGCAAGCGGCATCGGACCGCGGACCGAATCCGATCCAGAACAGGTTGCGCGTCTCGTCCCACACGCAGTCGCCGGCGCCTTCGAGGACGAGACCGGCCGGGAGCGTTCTCACCGCATCGATCAGGCCCCGCCCCTGCAACGATCGGAACGCGGCTTCGAAATGCTCCTCTTCGCGTTGTCGTTGCGGATACCGGAAGCGTGCCAGCAGGGCGACACGGTCGAGCACGACGGCGGCGTTGGCGGTGAAGACCAGATCGGGGACGCCGGGCGCCGGCGCAACGAGATCGACCTCGGCGCCGAGCCCGAGAAGAGTGTTGTGAAGCTGTCCCCACTCGATGCGCGCCGCCGCGGTGAGCGCGCGATCGCTGCGCACCCAGCTGTTCGGATCCATCCAAGGATTGATCTTGTATGCGACCTCGAAATGATCGGGGGCGCACATCAGGAATCGAGCTTTCGTCGGCATTGGCATGAAGGTAGCCCCCCTGTGTCGATCAAGCTGCCGGACGGCGCGTTTGCCGGTGTTCCAATTCGCCGACGACCTCTTCCAGGCTGTCGAGCGCCGCGTCGAGATCCTTGCGGGCGATGACGAGCGGCGGCGCGAGGCGAACCACCGCGCCATGCGCCTCCTTCGACAATACGCCCTTCGCAAGCAGGCGCTCGCAGACCTCGCGTCCGGTCGAGAAGCGCGGGTTTATCTCGGCGGCTGCCCACAAGCCGCGGCCGCGGACTTGCGTCACCACCGGGCTGTCGATCGCGCGCAGGCGCTCGATCATATGAGCGCCGAGCACGCGGCTCCGTTCGACCAGCCCCTCGTCGCGCAGCACGCGAAGCGCCTCGAGCCCGACGGCCGCCGCAAGCGGATTGCCGCCGAAGGTCGAGCCATGCGAACCCGGCGTGAACACGTCCATGACCTCACGGATCGCGACGAAGGCCGAAACCGGGAGCACGCCGCCGCCGAGCGCCTTGCCGAGGATCAGCCCGTCGGGCCGGGCATCTTCGTGCTCGAAGGCGAACCATGCGCCGGTGCGGCCAAGCCCCGACTGCACCTCGTCGAGAATCAGCAAAACGTCATGAGCGTCGCACAGACGACGAAGCCCGGCCAGCCAGCCGGCGGGCGGAACGATGACCCCGGCCTCGCCCTGGATCGGCTCCATCAGCACGGCTACCGTTTCCGGTGTGATCGCCCGCTCGATGGCGTCCAGATCGCCGAACGGCACGCTGGTGAAGCCGGGCGTGAACGGCCCGAACCCATCCTGGTAATCGGCCTCGGACGAGAACGAGATGATGGTCGTGGTGCGGCCATGGAAATTGCCGTCGGCGACGATGATGTTGGCGCGACCCTTCGGCACGCCTTTGACGCGATAACCCCAGCGGCGTGCGGCCTTGATCGCGGTCTCGACGGCTTCCGCACCGGTATTCATGGGAAGCGCGGCGTCGAGGCCGGTCAGCCGGCAGAGCTCCGCCAGGAATGGCCCGAGCTGGTCGTTGTAGTAGGCGCGGGAAGGCACCGCGAGGCGCCGCGCCTGCGTCTCGAGCGACGCCAGGATACGCGGATGGCCGTGGCCGTGACTGACGGCGGAATAAGCGCTCATCATATCGATGTAGCGTCGACCGGCGGTGTCCCACAGGTAGGCCCCCTCGCCTCGCGCGAGGATAACTGGAATCGGATCGTAATTGTGGGCGCAATAGCGCGCCTCGAGGTCGATGGCGGTCATCGGGCTCTCCCACCAATGGGCCTTTTGCCGAATCGAATCATAGTGATCAGACACAGCGAACGGGGGCGAATCGAAGGCCGCCCGCGGCGGGTTCGGCGGCCATTCGGGGTCGCCGCGGCCGAATCGGCTGCGCGCTCGAATGGACCGGTAACGAGATGCCGGTTTATTCGTCGGAGCGGGCGAGCAGCGATTCCGGATATCCGCCGAACCGACGGACCGGACGCAGCGCGACATGACTGATGATGCGCGCGACGCCGAGATTGGGATCTTCGATCAGCCGCGTCGTCAGCGCCTCGTAGATCGCGAGGTCCGGGCAAACGAATCGCGCGATATAGTCAACCGTACCGCCGACTTGCCAGCACTCGACCAACTCGTCGATCTTGGCGAGCCGCTGCTCGAATCTCGCCTGCCGGGCCTGCTTGTCCAGGATGATCTCGGCAAAGACGTTGACGGGCCGCGACAGGCGGGCGATGTCTACGACGGCCTGATAGCCGGTTATGATTTTCGCCGCTTCCAGGCGGCGCAAGCGCTCGAGGCAAGCGCGCGGCGACAGCGCGACCTGCTCGGCGAGCCCCTGAACGGTCGAGCGCCCGTTGCGCTGCAGAGCCACCAATATGCTGATATCGACTCGATCCAATGCGGGCGGGCGTCTGGCGGCCATTGACATCTCAGCTGGAATGACGTTGGGGACGCTCGAAGGATACGCGGCAGCTCGGCCAGACGCCTCACGCTTCACTGGCGCCGCATAGTCTAAGCAGGTTTCGGTGGGTTGACCAACCGATGGGCTGCGGATGCTGCGTCACTCATGTGTGGTCGCCATGCGGCTGCAAATTCGCTAGAATTTCTTCCCGGAACCCAGCTCGCCTCGGCTATCCCGCGCAACGACGGCAGGCAGGCAGGCACTATTCAGCAAAGCGTCGATGGCTTGCTTTACGGAGGCCCAGTCGTGAGATTGCTCGCACGCTTATTGCAGCGTTTGCTGGTCCTCGGGCTGGGCATCCTCAGCATCTGGCTGATCGTCTTCGTCTTCAGGTTTGTGGACAACAGGCAGTCATGGATTCTGGCTTTGGCTCTCACCTATGCAATCGCGGCTTATATCATCCTCCCGCGTGCCGTTCGCATGGGTCTCAAAATCCTTCAGCGCAAACACGTGCCGCGCTACACGATCACCGGCGACGGGTTGCCCGGCGACCCCGTCAATCTCATGCTCACGGGTACGCTGCAACAGCTTCGCTCCGCCTTTGCAACCGCTGGCTGGACAGAGGCCGATCCGTTGGGTTTCACGAGTTCGTGGCGCATGGTCCGGGCATTCATATTCAACTCGCCCTATCCGGCCGCCCCATTCAGTACGCTCTATCTTTTCGGACGCGGCCAAGACATCGGCTTCCAGAAGGCAATCGATAACAGCCCGCGCAAGCGCCATCACATACGTTTCTGGGCCCTGAGCCTGGCGCGCGCCGAGGAGCCGCTGGGAAAATCGAGCTTCTGGCTCAACGCCGACCGGCCACCGGAAAATGCACGCGTGTACTGGGTCGGAGCGGGCACCAGGGATACCGGCTTCTCGTTGACCCGATTGACGTTCCAGATCACCCACGCCTGCGATTCGGATACGAATGCGGAGCGGGACTATATCGTTGCGGAATTGGAGAAGAATCGAGTCATCGGGGATGTGGAATCATATCAATCCGGCCAGCATCTGAGCACGGAGCGCGTCAATCATTACGTCACGGATGGGGAAGTGACGTTGGCGAGCCTTTTGGTGGAAGTCTGACACTCGCAGCTGCGAGAAATCGATGATCGCCTTGATGTCGCCGCGCCGGTGCTCCGGCGCCTCGCTCCGGCGATCGAGCGGCGCGCGCCGGGTGATCCCTCGCCCGGTGTAGCGGCCGTTGCGGCACATGTCCCATTCGCCGTCCGCAAGGGCGGGCGCTGGGGACATCCTCCAGGCGGGCCGAACCGGCGATTCCCGGCGCCACGGTCAATGCGTGCAATTCGTCACCATCGGGCAAAAAGGTCGCTCACAGCAGGGAGGGTACGCGCCGGCAGCGGAAAAGTTCCCGCCGGCCTGAATCTTATGGAACTCTGCGGGCGTAGCCGCATTGACCCATCCAAATCGGGGCGCGAGGCCATTCATGGAAGCAATCGGACGGCGGCGGTGGGCGATCGCAGAGGGTTACATTCCCTCCGAGAGCGCCTTTTCCGACCCCGCTTTGATCTCCCACGAGACCGCCTGTATCCTCAACGCGGGCGACCGGGATGCGCAGGTCGCGATCACCATCTTTTTCGCCGACCGCGAGCCGGTCGGACCCTACAGGGTCACGGTGGGCGCGCGACGGACCTTGCACCTGCGTTTCAACGATCTCGCCGACCCCTCGCCCGTGCCCCGCGACACCGATTATGCGTCCGTGTTCGAATCCGCCGTTCCGATCATCGTGCAGCATACCCGGCTCGACTCGCGCAAGGCCGAACTCGCGCTGCTCTCGACCATGGCCTATTCGGAGGGTTGACAGGCGAAATCGGTTCGTCGCGCGCCTGCCGGCATGGAACTATTGCACTGCAGCGGAGTTTTCAGCAGGTCTACCTGGTGCCGGTGTCTCGATTTTTCTCAACAGGGGAATGGTGTCCAATGAAAATCGCGCAAATTGCCCCGTTGATGGAAAGCGTGCCGCCTCGGTTCTATGGGGGGACGGAACGCGTCGTGTCCTACCTCACCGAGGACCTGGTCGCCCAAGGTCATGAGGTGACCTTGTTCGCGAGCGGCGATTCGATCACGGCGGCCAATCTCGTGCCGTGCTGCACGCAAGCCTTGCGGCTCGACTTTGCCGTCACCGATGTCGTGCCCTATTACATGCTGATGCTGGACAAGGTGCGCTCGCGCGCCGCCGAGTTCGACGTGCTTCACTTCCATATCGATCACTTCCATTTCCCGGTCTTCAGGCATCTGAGAATCCCCAACCTGACGACGCTGCACGGCCGCCAGGATCTCCGCGACTGCCTGCCGTTCTATGCCGGTTTCAGCGAGATGCCGCTGGTCTCGATTTCGCAGGCCCAACGGACGCCGCTGCCCCACGCGAATTTCATCGCGGCGATCCACCACGGGCTACCCCAGGATCTGTACGAGGCGAGCTATCGGCCCGGCGGCGGTTATCTCGCGTTCATCGGCCGCATCTCGCCGGAAAAGGGGCCGGTCGATGCCATACGCATTGCCCAGAGCCTGGGCATCCCGCTCAAAATCGCCGCCAAGGTGGATAAGGTCGACGAGTCCTATTTCCGCGAGGTCATGCAGCCGATGCTCGCGACAAAGGGCGTCGAATTCATCGGCGAGATCAGCGACCGGGACAAGGGGGCGTTCCTGCGGGACGCGATCGCCCTGCTGTTTCCGATCTGCTGGCCGGAGCCTTTCGGCCTCGTGATGATCGAGGCGATGGCATGCGGAACCCCTGTACTGGCATACCGCGCCGGCGCGGTGCCGGAGGTCGTCGACGAGGGCGTCACCGGCATGATCGTCGACAATATCGACCAGGCCCGCATCGCTTTGGTGCAGGTGGCTGCAATGGATCGGCGCAAGGTACGGCGCCGTTTCGAGGAGCGCTTCACGGCGCACCGCATGGCAAGCGATTACGTCCGGGTCTATCAGAGCCTCGCGTATCGCGCTGCGCGGCCGGGGCGCAGCACCAAACACCCGGCAAACGGGGGCGCACGTATCAGTGAAGACGAATTGGTCAGTGACCTGGATACGCATGCTGACTGAGAGTGTGGTAATCGTGCCGCCGCGAACTGAGCTGCACCCCGAAGCGTCATTCTATAGTCCGGAAGACCAAGCGCCACAGCGGCCGGTCTCCCGCTCCTCGACCACGTCAGTCGTCGATGGTCCTGAACTTCGGCTTTAGGTGCCGCGGCGGCCAACCTCACGTTGCGGCTGTTTCTAGACTCCACTCAGCGGAAGCGATGAAAACGGCCCCACGATTGGCTATGCCGAACTGATCACAATCCGAGCCACCGCGAGTGGCAGATTATGACAATGGTGGTGTCTCTCGCGGATTCGCTCAGCGCGACAGGATATATTTCCTCACTTTATGGGCACCGACATCGGCCGCGTAGACATTGCCCATTGCGTCAGCCGCAATACCGGATGCCGAAGTGCCCGCTCCCACCGTACTGAGGTCGCTCGGATCAGGGATGAAAGCGAGCAACGAGCCATCAATGGCATTACCGACCACGATGCCGCGCTGTTCACCCGGCTGCACTTGCGACGAAGCGTTGCGTCGGGTCGCCTCGTCGCGCAACGCGACGCCGACATAAATCTTGTCATCAGGGCCAATGAAGACCGAGCTTGGCTGGCCAAATTGATGCCAAGCGGAGATGAAATTGCCGTCCTGATCGAAAACCTGGATACGACTGTTGCGACGATCGGCAACGTAGACGCGTCCCATCGAACCGCCGATCGCGATATCGTGCGGGTCATCGAAATCGCCAGGCGCCGATCCATTGTGACCCCAAGTCTTGATGAACCGGCCATCCTTGGAGAATTTGAGGATGCGGGCATTGTTAGAGGCATTGCCGCCATGGCCGTCGGAAATAAAAATATCGCCATTTGCGCCAATCGCTATGCCGGTCGGTCGATCGAAGGTATCTATACCACTTCCGCCCACGCCCATTTTGCCCAGCGTCATCAATACCGTGCCATTCTGGTCGAGCTTGAGAACTTCCTGTCCAAGAATGACACCCGCGGCATTGCGCGCTGACATGCCGAGTACGGTCTGCTTGTCATTTACATCGCTGACCCACAGATTGCCCTCATGGTCGACCGTGAACCCATGCGGATTGACGAACATGCCGCCGCCAAGGCTCTTGAGCAGCTTGCCGGATGGATCGAATTGCAGGATCGGTGGATTGGCCTCGCCGCGACCGAGACAGGTGGCGATGCCAGGCGGCACTGTGTTGAAGCAGCGATGGAAGACCCAGATATTGCCGTCGCTGTGGACATGCACCCGGATCACCTCACCCCAACGGCCACCATTCATGCTCTCTGGCAAGGTTGGCCAACTCTCAACAAGGCGATAGGGATTGGGCAACTCAGTCGGCTTGGGGTATTGAGTCGACTGCGCGCGCGCAGCTGTTGCGAGGCTTGCAACAAGAACGATGCCGGCAACGAACTCCATGATAGATCGAGCAGAATACGCCATGGCGAAACCTCCCTGCAAAAAGCTTTATGGTTCGGCAGCCGTTTTGCGCTCGCCGACGGCAATACCCTGTCCTTAATTCCTGAAGTTCGGTACTTCCCTCGGCAGCTCACACGTAGTCTACCGCAATTGCAATGCAGGTGCTGCCGTTTCCGGAGTGTATTGCAACCGATTGCCGGCCGTGATGGGTGACCGATCGACTGATCGCGTTCCGAAGCGCGACTTCGCCGATCGCTACGGGCAGCTCCAGCTTGCCCCACTGGCGTGGTGTCGCAATTCACTTTTCCCAAGGGGAGGAATGTTGGGATCGAATACCGTTGGGCGGATCAAGCCGAATGCGAAAGATTCGCCCACCGTCGAACGCCGCCACCACCTCACGGCTTCCAGCAGGTTTAAATCCAAACAAATCCGGGATACACTCTGTTGGCATCGGGGCGCTCCGCGATCCGGCTAGAAATGGCTGCCACACAGCGAGTTTCGCTGATTCGCCGCCCCGATGAACATTTAGTGTGAGATATCCGCGCTCATCACGTCGGCAACCAACAACTCCGCCTGGCAGACATCTGACCGCCCATTACTGCGCGCCACGGCCGGGCCGTGGCGAACACCGCAGTCATTGTGGCGGCGGTCCACGGCCGACGTCTACAAGGGGCGGCCGGCCTCGATAGACGCCGGCCAGGTGCGCCAATTGAAGGCGCAGGGCAAAGGCGCCTCAGGAGATCGCGAGAGCGCTCGAGATCGGCCGCGTGTCGGTCTATCGGGTGCACGAAGCCCATCGATCCGGCTCGACGCCGGCCGGCTGCGCCGTCGGCCAGCCCGCCCCCGTCTGAAGCCCACGCGGGCGGGTTTTCACTCGTCGGCCAATCGCAGCCTATAGCCGTCCGCGTGCAAATCCGCGGCTATCTTGTCGACCAGCACCTGTATTTCGAGCACTTGGGGCGCGGTCACAACATAAGCGTCGCCATCCATCATACGGATCAGGTCTCACCGCCAAAAATATGCCATCGAGACCGACCCTCCTCACAATCATCTCACCAAGTTCGGCAGCAGTTTTCTACTTTCGCGCAGTTCTCGACTTTCGCATCCACGGTCCCTGGCATCCCTGGCGCTGGACATTACCGCCGCGGGGGCCGACGCGAATGTGAAGCAGTTCATATTGATGAGGAAAAAGTTGCCGACCAGTCGAAAAAAACCCCGCGTAAGGCGGGGCAGTCAGAGGTCCGCGTCCATGTCGAACGCGCGATCAATCTATCAGCCCCGCGGCTGGTGTCTGTGTAGTCCAGCTCACACTCCTAAGAACTTCGCGCGCCGGCGGACGAGCCGGCCAGCAGCCGCGCCAGCTTCGTCTTGCGCTCGTCGGCGCCGGAGACCGCGGCCTCGCCGTCCAGCGAGAGGCCGGCGCGGCGATCGCCCGGTATCGATCAATCAATCTTGATGCCCTGGCCCGCTTGCTGCGCGGGGTCCGAGCCTTCCCGCGGGCCGGTAAAATGAAGGCGCGCAGAGCGGCAAAAACGGAAGCCCCAGACTTGGCACGCCCACGATCACTTCAATCCAATCAATCGACCGTCCGCTTTGACCCAACGCGGCACACGTTCCGTATCTTTCCGCTTAGTTTACTATCGCGCAACGCTCTCTCCGCGAGGCGTCGCTCGCTTTCTCCACACCCGCAGATCAGCCATGACTTTTATGGTCGCCGCGAGGACCAGCGCGCAAAGGGCCGCCTTCGACACCGTCTCCATCGCCCCCTCGATCAGTAGGCCATGGACGACACTCCCTACGACGATGACCACCGCGAGGAGCGTATGGGCGATGCGCCACGTTCGCGGTCGCAGTCCCAATCGCCGGCGGAGTGCAGCCAAAAGCGCGACGGCGAAGATCGCCCACATGGCGATCACACCGAAGGGGGAGAACGGCGTCGGCGATGTCAAGAGAAGGGCGTCGATCATGTCCGGCGGACTGGTGATCCAAAGGCCCCCGACGTGGACCACCACCGCCACGACCAGCACGCCTCCGATCCAGTGATGTGCACGCCGCCCACGATAAGCCGACGGTCCCGGTAAGTATCCGCCAATCAGCAGAGGCTGAACGAGCAAGAGACCCAGTGCGACAATCCCTGCGAATCCAGCCAGTATATAGACCGAGCCGCGCCATTCGAGCAGAGGACTCGCCGCTGCAGCGGCGATCGGCACGCAAATGGCGGCTGCAAGGACGACCCAGATCAGGGCTGCCTGGGCCAATCTCATCCCTTTGTTCCCAACTTCGGTCAGGCCGGCTGAAGGACGAAGTGCGCCTCTAGGCTGGTCTCTTTTGCGCTCTTCATCACGGGACGGAGAAAGACGGTTTTGAATTCACCACTGTCATAGGCGAGGTGACCATGCGGTTGGCCGAAGATGGGAATAATCTGCGGTATCTCGAGACGGAACACCCCTTTCTCGTCGGTGAGCGTGGCTCCATGAGCCTGCGGCTCGTGCTCCTGCCCATAGGCCGTGTGCGCCCAAATTTGGATGCGCTGACCGGCCAGCGGAGCTCCGTCGCCCGCGCGGCGCACGGTACCCGACATCCAGAAGCCACCCTTGCCGATCCGCTCCACGATCGGCGCGCCCTTGCGGTAGTTGTTGGACCCGCCCGACATCGAAGGGGTCGGCGCGAGGCCTTGCGCGCCGGCGGGCAACAGAAGCCCGGAAACCCCGGCTGCTAGGACGCAGCCGCCAGCGGCGATGAGATTGCGGCGGCTGAGTACGACGATGGTCATGCACATTCCTCCTGGCGACCGCGCCGTTGCTCCGCGATAGGACGGCAACAGGCGCGAGACGTTCTGAATCTATCGCGGTTGCGAGCAAATTCCAAGCGAGCAAATTCCAATCGAGGGAGGCGAAGAGCGCGATAGGTTAGAAGTCCTTAAGCCTGTGGCGCCAGCGTCGGGGACCGTGCTGGTGGTCGACCGATGGCCGAGCCATCCCTTGGCGAGTTCGGCTCTGTCACCGCGAGCGCCACGAGATCGTGATTTTCCTTCGACGTGTTCTGTTTGGACCTATTTCGGCGTCACGCGGAACAGCCCGCCGGAACTGCTGTCTTCGAGCATCCAGAGCGCGCCGTCCGGCCCCACCTCTACGTCACGAATGCGATGGCCGACGTCCCAGCGTTCCGCCCCCTTGGCGGTCGCGCCGGTGATGACGATGCGGATAAGGGCCCTGCTGGCCAGGCCGCTCACCAGTGCCGAACCCTTCCATTGTGGAAACATCTTGCCGTCGTAGAAGATGAGGTTTCCGGGCGCGATGATCGGCGTCCAATAGAGCACCGGCTTGGCCAAATCCGGACGGGAATCGGGACTCGGAATGGGCACACCGTTATAGTTGACCGCGTAGGAGACCAACGGCCAGCCGTAGTTCTTGCCGGACACGATCAGGTTGAGCTCGTCGCCACCTCTTGGGCCATGCTCCACCTCCCACAACTTGCCGTCGGGCGCGAAGGCCAGGCCATAGGGCGTGCGGTGGCCACTGGTCCAGGTTTCGGCCGGCGTCATGTTCGGGCCGGGGAACGCATAGGTCCGGATCACTGGCGCGGTCTTGGCCTTTTCGGTGTCTGCGGGTGGGTCGATTACGGGCGCCGTGGCCGCGCCGACCTTGTCCGCCATCGGATTGCCGGGCGCAGGCTTCCCGTCGAGGGTCAGGCGCAGGATCTTGCCCAGGGGCTGATTGGCGTCCTGGGCGGGCGTCATCCGCTGCCGGTCGCCGACCGTCAGGAATAGGTGGTTGCTGTCCGGCGAAAAGGCGATCTGGGCGCCGAACTGTCCGCCCCTGCCGCGCTCGCCGTCCCGCCAAATCACCTTGAGGTCGTCTAGGCTCGCCGAGCTTTGGCCGAGCGTGAGCTTTGCCCGCGCCAGCGCCAAGCCGGAGCCACCGTCGCCGGGCTCGGCATAGGTGAGGTAGACGAAGTGGTCCTCCGCGTAGTGGGGTGACAGGAACACCCCCAGCATCCCGCCCTGTCCCTGAGCCAGCACGGGCGGCGCATGGGCGACCGGCGTCTTTTCACCGGTCTGGGTGACCAGCCAGATGGGACCGACCTTCTCGGTGATCAGCATCCGCCCATCCGGCAGGAACGCCAGGCGCCACGGCAGGTTGAAGGTCGCCACCTGGGTCATCACGAACGGCAAGCTGACCTCGGGCTTCTGCGCGCCGAGGTTGGTCTGGGCGGAGGCGCCCGTCGCTGTCAAGGCCGCCAACACGGCCGTTTTCGCCAGCTTCATCTGCCATCTCCCTTGGATATTTGCACGCCAATGAGCCCTGTTTGACGGGTATATAGGTCTGCTGGTTGCGGGCGCGAGGTAGCGGCCCGTCTTGAGTTTTCACACCCACTCCGCAGTTCGGATCATTGGAGCCGGGGCGGGCCATAAAGCCGGGCTGTCCGGGTTCTTGACATTGAGCCAGTCCGCGATGGCCCCGACCGAGAGGTTGTCGTCAGTCGCTTCGACACGATCCCCTTGAAGCCCAGCCTGCAAGCGTGCCGGAAGACTGTGGCGCCGTCCTCGTCGGTGTGCTCGTTGAACACGATACCGACTGGCTTCCGTGCCAACAGCCTCGCCAGTTTCGCCTTGCGAGCGCGATTACCTGATGCCGCTGCTTTTCCGCGCAGGGACGGACGACGAGGGTCCTCTGCTCGCTCACATGCGTCGGGATTTTCGCGGGCGATACGGCGAATTCGCCGAGACTGTCTTGCTGTTCATACTGCGGACGTACCGCCACGGCGGTATTGAGAAGCTGCCGGCGCTCGCGACGGCGAGGGCGGCAGCTTGATGAGCAACGTCCGACGCCTGTTTGTATAAACTCTGCACGATGTTGTCGACGTAAACTAATCAAAAAAACAGGCTCGTTTAGATAAACCTGTGTGCAATGTCGAACAGAGAACACCTGACATGCTTGGCTATTTTTGACGGCGCAATACTGCGGTCTTTCCCGTAGCAATGATCATGGCTGTGAAAATACGCGTCACGGCTCTCTTCCGAGTGCCAGCCACTGGGAATCGGGAGAGTAAAATGAAGGAAGCAGTTTATTATAAGATTCGCGCTCAGCATTATTCTCAGCTCGCCGCAGCCACCGGCGTTCCAACGCGGCGCACCCGCAAGACCAAAACGCTTGTTTATGTCCGTCCGACAAGCACACACTCCGTCACATGCCCTTGATGCTCGCCCAATCGAACCCCTTGCGAATGGTGTCGAATATTCTCGGAGAACACGGAAACGCTTTTGAATTCGTCCTGCATCAGCGCGGATAGCGTTTCGATCGGAACGAAGCCCCGATCGCTATAGCTCACAAGGGCGTGCAGGCCGAGCGTACGGCACAATTCGAACGCCCTCTCGAAGGGGACTCGAACCCCTGTTTTCGCCGTGAGAGGGCGATTAGGCGCGGGAGCGAACAAAACTCGAACTCATTGCTACCATTTTTCTACCCAACTCGGTAGCAGTGCCCGGTATGGATTAGAACAGCGGAGGACGTTGGGGAAAATTCTTCGGAAAATTCAGTACTTGCTGGGACAGAACAGAACACGAAGTGACGGCAGCAACCGAATTTCGAGTGCGGTGCTTTCAACCACTCAGCCGCCTCTCCGAACTGGGAACGACGCATTCCCTTCGGGCAAAACCCGGTCCCGCCGTCCGATCCGGTGGTGTGCGGGTGATTGGTTTCTGTTCCCCGCCGTAAACGCGATTCTGAATAAGGCCAAAGCCGTCTAGTTTTGCGCCGCGAAGTAGCTAGGGGCCCAGCGAGAACGATATCGGATTTGAGCCGAATATGCTTGTCGATTTGGCTCTTCTCTAGCCTCCAGTGGAGGAGAGCGCGCGTTTGGCGCTGCCTCGGCTCACAACAAATTACCGACGCGGGCCGTCGCTCTCACCAGCGACAAGACTCACCCCTAATCCTACAGTCTACTGGCCGATTGCCGTCTGGAGTATCTTGGCGACCTCGGGGGAGGGCCGATTGTCGCTACTGCCGGCCCGCCCCAAAGCCGCGTCGAGCGGTGACACGCGGCGGTCGTCCATGATGGCGACTTCCGCGCCGTGATCGATCAGGTACTGGACCACGCGGGGCCAAGCCCATTGCACCGCGCCGAATAACGCGCTCTGCCCGCCCCGCTCCGGCAGCGTGCTGCCACGCCCCATGCGCGCGGTCCTGCTCTTGACGTCGGTGATCCGCGCGTTCACGTCGGCGCCGGCCGCCGACAGTATTTCGAGCGTCGCGATCGACCGATCCTGCGCATCATTGGCGTTGGGATTGAAGCGCGGGCTGGGTTCCATGCCTAGCCCCGCGGCGGCCATCAGCGGCGTCACGCCCATCGCGTTGGGCACGTCGACACGCCCTCCGTATTCCAGCAACAGTCGCACGGCGTCGCTGTCTTGTGCTCCGGCGGCGCGCAACATGGGCGTGGCGCCGGTGGTTATGATCTCGTCGGCGAAGCGGCCGGAGTTGCCGCCGCGCCCGGGCCGGTGCATGTTCAACTGAGGATTGGGGTTGACGCCGGCGCCCAGAAACAGTCGTGCGAGCTCGAGCGCGGTGGTCTTCGTCGTCACGATGGGCGGCCCGGTGCGTTCTGCGTAAGCATCCAGACTGTAAGTATTCATGTCGATCGCCGTGTAGAGCGGGGTGCGGCCCCACCAATCCCACACATGCGGACTGGCGCCGCGCTCGAACAGGAGCTTTGCGGTGTCGAATGCGAAATTGTCGATGGCCACCATCAGCGGCGTCACGCCGTCGGGGTTCGGCCGGTTGGGATCCGCGCCGGCGTCCAGCAGCGCTTGCACGCAATCCTTACATCCCGAGCGTGCCGCATAGAGCAGCGGTGTCAGGCCGCCGGTGGGGCGATACTGGTTGCGCGGCTCGCCGGTCAACTGGGTCGGCCAGTCGTTGGCCAGCGCGCGGGCATTCACGTCCGCCCGGTGGTCGATGAGAAACCGCGTCAGCTCGGCTGAGCTTGCGGCCGCCGCCCACATCAGTGCCGTCTGACCGCGCCATGTCTCTCGTGCGTTGACATTAGCGCCGTGGCGCACCAACAGCTCGGCAACGTCCAAGGATCCCGCGCGCGCGGCCAGCATCAGGGCCGTCTGGCCCTCTTGGTTCGGCACCTCCACGTTGCTGCCGGCATTAAGCAGCATTTCAACCAAGCGCGCATTGGCAACCTTTACTGCCTCCGCCAAAGGGCTCGAGCCGTAGTTGTTGATGACATCGGGCTTCGCTCCGCGTTCGAGTAGCGCGCGGGCAAGATCCGCGTCGATCTTGTAGACTGCCCAGTGCAGCGGCGTTGTACCGTCTCCCTGGGCTGCGTTCACATCGGCCCCCGCGGCAATCCGCTTGAGCGCAGCGTCCCGATTACCGGCCTGGATCAGACCGGCGAGGGTGTCATCGGCGGCGGCAGCCGTGCTGGCCGCTGCGAGGCAAAAAATGACTGCGAAAATGGCACGCTTCATAACGGTGTCCATCAGAGCACATCCGGTCCGAGAGAATTGTGATGCGCCCAATAGCCCTTATGGGCGTCGTAGGTGAACCTGAGCGGGTCGCGGAAGGTCCGATTCAGACCCTGCATAAGTCCCGCATCGAGCATGTCTTGTGCGCTCATGCCCTTCCTGAGCAGATCAAGCATGCGATCGAAGAGCATGCGCGTCATGTCGAACTCGGCCTGTAGCTCGGCGCGGCCCACCACCGGACCGTAGCTCGGCACGATCCGCGTCTCCGCATTGCCGAGTTTCAAGAGTTTTTCCTGCGCGTCGACCCGCCCGCCCAGCCAGCCGCCGCCGAACCAGTCAAGCACGGGATCCCTGAGCGGCGAGATGGCATCACCCGCGGCCAGCACGTTCGCGTCTCGGAAGAATACGTAGATGTCGCCGTCGGTGTGGGCCTCGAGCAGATGGCCGTATTCGATCCGCTTATCGCCGGCGAGGGTCTGGTCGCCGGCAAAAAAGGTCACGGTCGGACGAGCCTCTGCGGGCAGCGCTTTCTCGTACCGGTCCTCGTCCTGCAGGTAATAATCCGTCGCCAGATGCGCCCGGGTCTTTTCGTGAGCGATGATCTTCGCCCCCAACCGCCCGAAGGCCAGGTTCCCGCCCACCTGCTCCCGGTGCCAGTGCGTGTTGAACACCGTTGTCACACGGCCTGCGCCCGGCAGCTCGCGCAGGCGCTTAAGTACCGCTTCGGTGAACTCGGCAGCGCCACTGTCCACCAGCACCTGACCCGTGCTTGCCGTCCGCACCAGGACATTACCCCCGGCGCCGGTGATCATCACGAAACCCTCGCTCACCGGGACGACAGCGGGGCTTCCTTGGGAGAAAGCGAAGCGCGCAAAGGGCGGCAGGGTCAGACCCAGGACGCCACCCAACGCACGTTTCAGTATTGCCCTGCGGTTCATGGCCGGTTCCCCCGAGCGCTCAGACACCGGCGATCACGCCGGTGCTATCCCCGAAGCTCTTCATCTCCAAACCCGCCTTGTTCAGCAGCGTGAGGTGCAGATTGGAAATCGTCGTACGTTCGGGCAACTCGATCTGCCGTCCCCCCTTGAGCGCGCCGGCGCCGCCGCCGACCAGGATGTTCGGCAACGGATAATTGCTGTGCAGGTTGCTGTTGGACATGTTGGAGCCGTAGAGCAACATGGAGTTATCCAGCAGCGTGCCTTCGCCGTCAGGCGTGGCGGCGAGTTTCGAGACGAAATCCGCGAACCGCTCCAGGTGATAGCGCTGAATCTTGACCAGCTTTTCA
>Ga0302326_10001958_pt1 | contig 51218 bp, 64 predicted proteins | sample Palsa_T0_3_FD_202264 | JGI IMG/M metagenome (GOLD analysis project Ga0302326, IMG submission 202264) | Peat permafrost microbial communities from Stordalen Mire near Abisko, Sweden - Palsa_T0_3 | ecosystem: Environmental > Terrestrial > Soil > Palsa > Peat permafrost | place: Sweden: Abisko...
CAGCGCGCTCGGCGATGACGGAAGTAGGGGAGAGTTGGAGGTAGCGATCGTAGTTCGAGCGCCAATCCACGCCGAGCGAGACGGCAAGCGTCGTAAGGCCGGTCGTATTGCGGCTGTTGTAAGCGCGCGTGAACGCCAGCGGGTTCTGCCCCGCCGTCGTGTAATCGGTGGCGCCATAGAACATGTTACCGCTGGCCACGTCGATAGGCCGTCCGGCACTCACGTTGCCCAGAGGCGCGACGCTCTGGCTGGCGTCCGCCGCGGTGGAGGTCGCAGGCTGCGCACTAGGATACGTAATTGGCAGGGCGGTATTCGGGCCGGCGTTGGGCAAGCTAGAGCAAACGGGGCACTGTCCCGCGCCAAGGAGCTGGCCGGGTTGCAGAGTAGCTTCCGACGTGGATGTTATGAAGCCGGTGTAGCCGCCATTGCCTGGGGTGGCGGTGTACCACCCCACCACCGTGCCGCTGCTGTTGACACCGGTTGCCATCGACGTTCCAGCTGCCGCACCGGGCGGGACAACTAGCGTGAATTGCGACCCGTTATAGATGATTCCCTGGAAAGATGGCGGCCCATCGGTGTACTCATAAGCGCCAGATATGATGCCGGAATTACTGATGCCAATACCGGTGGTATCGTACTCAGGCGATCCTGGAAAGAACGAGGCCGGATAGTAGAAGAGAGTAGTGGAGCCGCCGCTGTAGATGAAGCCATATACCCCGTTTATAAGGCACGAGCCGGTGATTTGCGCCGAGTTATTAATGGCTCCGATCGATTCGAGGCCACTTGTCCCCGCAGGGCAGTCGAATTGTGTGTAACTTCCGTTGGTAGTCGGAGGAGTGGTAGTTCCGGGAGGCCCGATAGCTGGTATTCCATACACGACGTTGCCGCTGTAAGCTCCAACGACCTGTCCAACATCATTAAATCCAGTTATCGAGCCGAGAGTAAATGTCTGTCCGGTGGCCGTAACCACGCCCTTGAGCCCTATCGGGCTGAACGTGCCGCCGCTCCCGCCGCTATACACAAAGTATTGGCTTCCCTCGATAATGAGGACCTGTCCGGCATTGTTTATCGCGATGGGTTGGATACTCTGGCCGGTAAGCGGACCAACGATTGGGGTGAAATTCCCGTTCTGGTACGAAAAGGCGTAGTAGGGACCTTGATCGACCAGCTGGTAATAACCCACAGCGACGTTGCTATCGTTGACAGCAGTGAGGAAGGTGCCGTTGGATTGCGGGTAAGTGACCTGGGTGAAGGTATATCCTTGTCCGTTGGCCCCGGTTGCCGCAAATAGAACGAAAGCGAGGGCGACTGCGGGATGGAGCGCGGATGCTTTGAGACGACGGTGGAACCACTCAATACCTGGCGGGTTGGCCCTCGGGCCGAACCCGAATGCCAGCGATTGGATCTGCGCCGCAGGGGGGGTAGACTGCATTTGCCCGCGAACCATTTTTGGGCCTATAGCGACGCCCGGCCCAAGAAATCTTCGGTTGACGTTTTCTGAGGGCATAGGAACGATTGCCTCCTGGATCGGATATGCGCAAAAATGCTGAAAAGCTTTTTGCGGGGCGTGACGCACATCTTCGCCGTGTCGGTGAGGACGCCACACCTTCGTCGTGGGACGCGCATGCGGTTATTTTACGCTCTCCTGACGGAAGGGTGGGATTCGGATGTGCGGGCATGCCCGTGCGCGCGTGGGAAAAGCCCGAAGGGCAGGAAAATTGCCCTTGCGGCGGACGCGCCGCCGGAAGAAGCGAGGACGCAGCATGCGCTCACTCCGGCAATGGCTCACCGGCAAGCACAAGGTCAGCCCTTTGGTTGCCGCGCGAGCATGAGCTTGCGTCCGGATAAGAAATCTTACCCTACGTCTACCCTTGCTTAAAGGGGGCGTTGCGGGGCGGGAGCCCCGCTGGGTGGGGTGTCGAAAAGCCGAAGGCTTGCAGGCAGGGGAGGGGCTACTCCCCCAAAAAGCATCCTTCGATGCTCAACAGGGCCGAAGGCTGGGCGGAAACCTCTTCGCCAATTGCTCGTCCGTCTCCGCGAACAGCACCACGATGTCGCTTTCCTCCGTGAGGGGTGCCGCGCCTTGGGGAAGAGTGAAAACGTCTCCGCGCAAGATCGACTCGATGTTCTCCCTGTTAAGTCCAATGATCAGATGATGAGTGTTCGTATCATCGACGGCGAGCGCTTTTATGGCCATGGAAGCCATTATCGCAAGCAGGGGCGCGGCTTCAGTTACCGACGGCAATCACGGTAGCGCGGAGAGGCTGCCGTTACGGCTCTAACGCCGCATCTTCAAATGTCGGCGCACGCGGATAGGACACCTGGCCGGTCCTCGTGTCGAGTACGACCGCCCCCGCGCCAGCGTCGTGAAGCGTATAGCGCCCGTTTTCGGATAGATGCCAGAAGGCGAGAAAGGAAAGATAGCCCAGAAGCAGGATCATGGCCTTGTACAGCTTCCTTAAGCTGATCGTGCCTTCCTGCCACGATGGTTTTAACGGAACGGATGGCAGCATGGGCCTAATCTTACCCCGATTCGGGGAAGATTGGTCAGTTTCCGACGGCGACATACAACGTCTGCGTCCCCGCCGTTCCACCCACGGTAAACGTCAAGGGCTGGTTGCCCGCCGCAACGTCAGGAACGGTCAGATTGATTTGATAGAGCCCGGTGTAGTTGGGCGCCAGCCCGTCATACTCGACCTTGCACGGCATTCCGCCGATGGATATCTGGAAATCCGCAAGGCTGTTCGCCTCTGCCACAAGCTGCCCTGCGGGAATGCTTGGGCTGACCGGCCCGAAGCCTATTCCGTACAGCACGATCTCATCACCCGGCTTTGCGGGCTGCGAGGTTATTCCGGAGACCGCGGCCGCCGGTAAAACATACGTGCCGTCCGCGAAGGTCGCCACCACATACTGAACGCCGCCCACCTTGAAATTCGGCGGGGCGAGAAGACCCGGCTGCACCGCATTGACGGTCAAAGTAACCGCTGCGCTCGTGCCTGCCGAGGTCTGGAGTGTAAGCTGCTGCTGGCCTGTGGCGGCGCTCGAGGGGATCAGGGCGTTGACCTGGCCGGGGCTGATGTAGTCGATAAAGGCGTCCTGCCCTCCGATAGTGACGGACGTTCCGCTCAATGACGTGGGGGCGGTGACGCCCGTGAAGTCGTCCGTCGTCCAACCTCGCGTTTCGTCGGCGAGGTTCGTTCCATAGATCTCAATCCACGATCCGGGTGAAGCGGAGGGAAACTCCCCGAAAGCGCTCGCGCTCACAACGCCGTTAACCGTAACCACGGAAGACGCGGTAAGGGAGATCTCGTCAAAATGCGCCTCTGTTTCGGAGCCATCGACTCCTGTGGAACTGAGGACGATGATGAGCGACTGTCCCGCCTGGGGATTGCTCGGGCCGCTGGAATAGGAGACGGAATCCTTGCCGGAAGTGCCGGGGGTAAGCGTGAGGAGGTTGCTTGCGGACGCGAGCATGGTGGACCCTGCCCACAGTTGAAGGGCATAGTTGAAGCGTCCGACGAACTGCCCGTTGAGGCGGCGTCCCACCATCGCCGACAAGGTATAGGTCGTATTATTCAACAGCACGGCGGAGAGGGTCTGGGACATTGATACTGTACCGGCGGCGTTGATCTGCATCCAGGCGAGATTATTCCCGTCCCACCATTTGGAGGTCCAGTTGGCGGCGAGTGCGCTGGATGGGAATGAATCCGCGCCTGCTCCGGCCTGAGTGGATGTCGAGGAAGCGGTCCAGTTTGCGACAGAACCGCTCAAGGGATAGGCGGCAAGGGTGGAATTCGGGATCAAGTTGCAATAGGGTCCGTCGGCGGCGGAAAGCGTGAGATCGGCGGTTTCAAACGAAGGATTGGAAACAAGCGATTGGGCGGCGGCAATTAGGCAGCCCAGAAAGAGAAGCGGAACAACTTTTCTTGGCATGCGATCAGGATCACACAAACTGAGCAAAAAGCGCAATTCAGTGAGCATATTGCTTTGTTTTGTTCTTGATAGCTCCGGGCGTGGTAGCGTGCCTTTTGATCGTCATCAACGGAAGGCATGTGCGGGCCGCGCGAGGCTTGTTAGGCTGGACTCAGAGGGACTTGTCGGCGAAGGCGAAAGTGGCCCTGGGAACGCTGCGGCGGATAGAGATTTCGGACGACCCAGTCGCTGGAACGCGCCTTGAAACCATAGTCAGAATCGCAAAGACCCTAGATCGGGCCGGAGTGGAATTCCTGAACGACGACAGGCCCGGGGTGCGGATGAAAAAATAGGGCCACCGGAATTAACCGGCGGCCCCCCTGAAGTTCCCTTCCGTGATTATGGACGGCTGCGGGCTTGGTTTTTGTCGGCTAGTTTTTCCATGGACTGCTCGACGCCTTTGTGAAGCCCGAAGATGATACCGAGCGCTTCCTCCGGCGTGATGTTTATTCTGTCGGTCACATATTCGGTGCTGTCCTTGGGCTTGTAGCTCCGCTCGATGGTGAGGTTGGAGATTCCTTCATCCCAGCGCACGACCCTGGTGCCGTGGCCATTGTCATAAAGGGTCGTCGGCGGCTTTTTGGAAAAAGAGCGGGTGCCCTGTTCGTCGCCTTCATCTGCGCGCTGTGCATTGGATTGTGGCATAAGTCCCTCCATTGATGATTGAAAATTAACGATTCGGAATTACTACCTGAAAGGGAAATCGTCAAGACAGTTCTTAACCCACGGTTGATTACCGGCTCCCCCCTCCGCCGTCGAATACGCGAAAATGGGGACTTGAGAGTCATGATGGACGGCGCAGCTTTATTCCGCGGCGAATTCACGCGGCCGGTCGAAGAAACCGCGGGCAACCGGGAACGCGAAGCGGGCCGGAAGCTTAAGGGGCGGCGGTCATGAGACGTTCGCACGTCGGCGGGACGCTCCTCCTGCTCCCTGGCCTGGTTTTGTGGAATTGTACTTGCCGCGGTGCATGCACCCAGAACACCGCGCAATCACCAAAGCCGGGGCTGCGGGCTTTCGATCTGAACGGGATCTGGAAACGCGCGACTGGGAATCCTGGGCAACCTTTCCAGAGCGTCTTGATGGTAATGATAGGGGACAAGATCATCGGGATCAACATCGACAGAACCGCCTTCCTCCCGCCGGGAGTGGAATATTTGAGAGGAAGCAGCACTTCTCCAAACTCATTCAAAACGCTTGTGATGGGAGTGACCGACACCGCCGGAATCACTAACAGCAAGGTAGTGCAGTCGCCCGCGACACTCACGGTTATCGACGCCGAGCACTTTCAAATCGCAGGGAACGTAACATTCGTCCTCACGGCCAAAACCGCTGGGGGAAATGTTGCCTGTGACATTGGCAACCCTGCTCATATTTCAGGAAACGAAGCGCTGGGAAGAGGTATTATCCATGACTCCGTCTTCGGCGACACTGCCACGGCGATTTGTTGGTACCGCGTGGGTGCCGGCCAGGGTAACGCGCAGGCGGAATTGAATTACGGCTGGGTCTTGCTCAATGGGCTGGGTGGCTTTGCTAAAGATCCTGCGCAAGCTTTCGCATGGCTCCAGAAGAGCGCCATGCATGGAAACGACATTGCCGCCACGCGCCTATCGGAAGCGTTTGCGAGCGGCGGCCTGGCGCCGCGCAGCGAGCAACGATCCAAGTATTGGGCGGCGAGGGCCGAACTTACCGATCCGCGGTGGTTTCATCAGCAAGTGTTTCTTCCCGTGCCGAGCTGGGCCGCCGATGTCGCCGGGCCGTGCGACCCCGCGAATCCGCCGCAGGTGAGCATGGGTAAGACGGCCGGACTCGATTACAAAGCGGACGGGGCGCCCAGAACCTTCAAGGGAAGCGCACAGGCGTTCGCGCAGGGAAGGGTAGCGTACGAGGCGAGAGCACTGGGCCTCGCCGCGTGCTGGTTCGAGGTTGCTGCAAGCAGCCCGGTCACCGATGTTCTGCCTACCGTCGCGGACGTAAGCCAAAGGGCCAACGTCTATCTTGGCATTCTTTATGCCTTCGGACTCGGCGTGGAAAAGAACGCGGTACGGGGCTTCGAGTATATGAAGAAAGCCGCGGACGCTGATGACACTTTTGGACTGATGTATCTTGCGAACTTTTATCGATATGGCATCGGGACGAAGCCTGATATGAGCGAGGCCAGCAGTCTGCTTAACCGCGTCTTCAAACACGGTGGCGAGGGCCTCGATGCTTTCATGCGGGTACAAGGCACGCTGCTCAGCGGGGACGAGGTCCTCAAGAGCATTGTCAGCGGCTTGTCAGCGATATCGGAAGGCAGCACGTGCAAAGAGGAGACAATTGGCAGTACACGCTACTTGACGGACTGCATCGACCATGAGGAGGAATGGATCTCACGCCAGATGGGAAAACGTCCAGCACGCCATACGATTGACCATCCTGAAGAAATTTGGCCGGAACATTTCGACGCCGCTGTACCCCCGGAGAATACGATGGAGAAGATGTCGGGTTTGCCGGTAGATCGGCATGGAATCAAGATCCCCTGAATCCAGGCTTTCTATGCCCTGCTTCGCGGCCCGCTCTTTTTCGCATGCCGCCGTGGCGCTCTCGGCGGCCGGGCGCGGGCAGGATTCGCCGTTCCCGCCAGCCTTGCCGGCTCCATGGAGTAAACCCAACATTTGAACCACCTGGGGTAAAAGTAATTCTCTTGTAATTCTCTGATCCGTCCGCGAGCGTTAACACTTTCTCAATCTTTGCTTGACGCCATAATGGAATGCATGGCACCCGGAAAGCGCGTCAAGGCATCCTTCATCGACCCGATGTTGCTTCTGCGAACCGAAAGACTGCCGGAAGGGGCGCAATGGCTGTACGAGCTGAAGTATGACGGCTACCGGGCGCTCGCGATAAAGGCCGGCGGCAAGGTGCAGCTTCGCTCCCGCAACGATAATGACTTCACGGCGCGCTACGGCGGCATCGCGAAGGCGCTTACGCCGCTGCCGGACGAGACGGTGATTGACGGCGAGGTGGTGGCGCTGGATGCATCCGGCAAGCCTTCGTTCAACACGCTGCAAAATTACGGCTCTGGCGTCGCGCCGCTCCATTTTTATGTCTTCGACGTGCTGATCCTGTCCCGGGCGCGACGTGATGGGCGAGCCGCTTTTCAAACGGCGCGCGCTGCTGGAAGCGCGGGTGCTGGCGACGCTCTCGGAACCCATCCGCTATTCACCGCAATTCGAGGCGAGCCTGAAGGACCTGATCCAGTCCGTGAAGGCGCAGGGGCTGGAAGGGCTTGTGGCAAAGCGCGCCGATAGCAGGTATGAGCCAGGTGAGCGCTCGGGCGCATGGCAGAAGATGCGCGTCAACCAGGGGCAGGAACTGGTGATTGCCGGATACACCCCGTCGCCCAAGAGCTTTGACGCGCTGGTCATCGGGTACTACGAGGGCGGAAAGCTGATCTATGCGGCGCGGACACGCAACGGGTTCACTCCGGCATCGAGGGCGGAGCTGTTCAGGAAGCTCAAACCGCTGGAGATCGAGGAATGCCCGTTCGCCAATCTGCCGGAGACGAAGGCCGGGCGCTGGGGAGCCGGTCTCACGGCGGCGAAAATGGTGGAGTGCCGGTGGCTTAAGCCGCAGCTCGTGGGGCAATTTGAGTTTGTCGAATGGACGGAAGATGCCCACCTTCGGCACAGTCGGTTTATGGCCCTGCGGGAGGACAAGAAGGCGAAGGATGTGCGGCGGGAACGATGACGGGTAGCTGGGTAGCGAGGGACATACGGGCACGTATCATGCCGCCCGTGGAAGCGTACAATGAGGATCTGTTCCGCGACGTGCTAAAGGCATTCGACAACCTCGATGAACGCGCCAGGGAGAAGGCCGAGGAATTCTTTAATAATTACCCTTGCAACGAATACACCGATCCAGGGGATGTTGCGGATTCGGCGCAGGATCACGGCAATTCATGGTGGGATACGATGAATTCGCTCCGCCAGTCCATGGTTAATTTGCTAGCTGCAGGCCTTTATCATCTGATCGAGCAGCAGCTCAGTGCGTTGAGCCTCGATTGCGCGTATAAACGAGTTCGCGATACGAGGCTCGACATCGTCCAAAATTGGTACAGTGCGAACCTCGGGATTGACTTGACCTCATTATCTGCGTGGGCAAGAATTGACGAGCTTCGGCTGGTGGCAAACTCAGTGAAACATGCCGAAGGGCCGTCTGCCCAGCAACTTAGGGAGTTGCGGGCGGATCTTTTTCAGAATCCGGCCTTTGCTGATATTCGGGCAGAAATCGGAAGCGGATGGCTGGATCGGCAGGAACCGCTCGCAATGCCACTTGCCGGTGAGGATCTGTTCGTAACGGAAAATGACTTGCACAATTACTATGCTGCCGCTGTTGCGCTTTTCGAGGGCATTGTAGAATTCTGTGAAGCGCGGCGCGATGAACAGTTTCCGATTAATCATTAGGCGCGGCTGCGCTGTCGGTCGCGCTCGACTGCGGCGGCAGCATTTTGCACGGTCACACGGGTATAGCCCGGATCGGTTTCCATCAGCGATCTGGCCTTCTCGCTCACTTCAAAAAGCTTCATCGTCGTTTCCTCTATACTCCATCCCCATTTAATGGCAGTCTTGCACCAGACATAATCGGCATGGCTCCGGCTCGGGCCGGTGCCTTCTGAATTGGGCGGGGCGCCTGCCAGCGAGATGGCATAGCTCGGCCATATGCGATTTAATCGCGAGGAAACACGCGCGGGGGCAGGCTTCACTATTTCCGGTAGGGGCGGCTCCGGTTCCGCGAGGAGTCCCATATTCTGAAGCCGATCAGGAGTCATTACCCGACCAGGAACGCCGGAAATGATAGTGACCATCGGCGGGTCTGGGAGATATTTTTCTTTCCAGTTCAACACACCGGCCATGCGGGTGGCTCCCGAGGCTGCGCTATCGACGTCACCGACCGCCTTGCGGACGCGACGAATGAAAGCCTTGCTATCGCCGCTTACGCCAGAAACTGCAATCCAGGCTTGGTGATTACCGGGGCTGGTGCTGTGAATCAGGAATGCCGCCGATTGAACTTGTTTTAGCTGGTCGGCAACGAGATCGTCGAGCTGGACAAAAACCACATCGCCCATGGGACGGACAATCAGATTCTCCCCGGAATATACGATCCTGCCGGCGTCCGGGACGGCCTTGCGTTCATCTGCGGTACGCACCATTGCCGGCAGAAGATTCCGCAATTCCGCTGCGGAATAGGTTTTGCCCCACTTCACTTTCTTGTGGTGCGGCCATTCAAGTTCTGTCTTCGTAATGACAAATGATCGCGCCCCAACACTTGTGAACAGGTCAAGCATCTTCTGCGCCTGTTTAAGATCGTATGGCATAGGCGTACCTCCTTTCGCTTCGTCCCTCACCCACGGATGGGGACAAGCAAAAGAGGTAGCCGTGATTCCGGCTGCTGGCAATAGAGACGCATAGGGTTCGGTTGCGCAACAAAACGGCGCGCACGCTCGCGGCATAACAGATGGATGCCTTCAGATCGGGAAAGCTGGATTTGCTGCGAGACTTGCGAACGTTGTGGGGGGAGACGGTGAGTTTTTCAAGTGCGATGGAAGTGATGATCATGGGCGTAGTCCTTTCTGTTAGAAGTTGTCGGCGAGTGCCGCTAAGCAATGACCTGCGCGCGGTCAAAAAATGTTTTCTCTCCCGGAGAAAGCGAAGAGGTTATGTAAACATTTCTTGAACGCAGTAGCGCAGGGCCACTGCTAGGCACGAAGAAGCCAAGAACGGAAAGGAGACCGCCCCGACTCATGCATGCCGCCATCCACCGCTCTACAATAGATCGCATGAAGTCCCCCGAACCCCGCATGGTATTCATGTCGCTCGCGCTTGTCGGCCTGGGCTCCCTCACGGGCGCATTCCTCGACCGGCTGTCATTTCCGCATGTCGCCAATGTCTTCAACACCTGCGCGTCCTCCAGGCAGTTCCTGGTCGAATTCCGGGTTTCCGGTGGCGTGAGCCAGAAAGAGCGGATGCTGGTGCGGGGCGAACCGTTTTACCAGGGAACCGTGACCCTGACGATAGACGGCAAGGCCATGGGCGAGCTTTACGGGAATATCTCGGCAAGGCGTTATCTTTGCGAGGGAAACCATGAGGCGAAAGTAACCTACAAGGAGAACGGCGAGCCGCGCGAGCGCAAGGTAGACTTCGCGGTGTCAAGGCCCTCTCTGCTTTACGTGATCCATGTTTCGACGGTCGAAGAAGAAACGGCCGATCTTCAGCTATTGAATTACGAGCCCGACGATCCGAGGGCGGTTGCATTGAATTCTCGGTCGGAAGAAAAGCAACAGTAGCTGTGAATGTCTGCGGTAAAGATGGGTGCTCGCTTAGCATGGAGGTATGGAAACACCCTCGGCTACTGCCCGCAATGTCAGAGCGATATCTGAACTGGAACACGGCGCATTGGCGCAAAGATCCGTTTCGGCCCGTATAGGCGACGCCATCGCCTCGCACGCGGGAAAGATGTGGTTCATCGTTTTTCATGTGGTCTGGTTCGCGCTTTGGCTGTGGATTAACAGGGGCGGCAAGTCTGCCTTCGACCCATTCCCGTTCCAGCTTTTGTCCACAATCGTCTCGCTGGAGTCGATTTTTCTCTCGCTTTTCATCCTCATGAGTCAAAACCGCAGTAGTATTCAAGCGGACCAGCGCAATCACCTGGAACTGCAGATAAACCTGCTGTCGGAAGATGAGAATACGAAAATGCTGCAGATGCTCCGGGCGCTGTGCGAGCACCATAAACTTGGCATCGCGAACGATCCGGAGATCCACGCCATGACGAAGAGGACGGAAATCCAGGAAGTGCTGTCGGAGCTGCAGGAGAACCTTCCCGCGGTGGAGTGAGTCCGCTGTCTTCGCCGCGAGGTAGTGGCAAGGTCCGGCGCCGGCGGGAAAGACGCCAGGCGAACAGGCTAACGCTCCCAATGCTCGCATCTCTCCTGGCGCTCTCTTTGTATCCGATGCGCGTACAGCCCCTGCGCAAGAGCTGCAGTGGCAATGACCGCAATACGGGTGTACCGCCGCCTCTGTTCCCCGTCTTTGAAGAATTCATCTATCATGAGCGGCGAGAGGATGCCCACCGTCTTTGCCCAGTGGCCTGCCGCGCCGAGCACCGTGTGAGGATTGTGAAAGGGCTGGCGACTATGCGGCAAATCGGCGTTACCCATGGGCGGCGAGCGGCCTTGCACTTGATGGTTGTTCATAAGACGTTCCTTTCTCGCCCAAGTTGTCATAGCACATTGAAATCGGCATGCAAGAAGTGACAGTTTGGCCGTCCCGTATCGGGACGGCTGCGAGAACGGGCAGGGGGTTTGCAGGCGTGCATGGTGAGCGATTACCGCTTCCTGGCGTTGTTGATGGCGGCACGAGTCTTATCGGCGATAGGGTCCAGCAAAGCGATCGGATCGGCCTCGTGATGGCCGGACTTCCCTGCCAGGCGCTTGAGATGCGGCCATTTCAGTACACACCCACATTAAGAGCCAGCACCTACAACTTCCCGGTTGATCTTGCCTCAATGTCGAGATAACTTTGCGCGAAACCTGATCAACAATGATAAAGGCGTGGGGGAGATCCTAATGACTGTCTTGAAACCGAGTTTTCATCCCGCTGCCTTATCTGCCACTTCGGCTCTTATGCTGCTGTTGGGATTGGTGCTGCCAAGCGCGGCACCGGCGCAGGGTAACTACTATACGTATTATAACAACACCTATATCACCGAGCCAAATCAAGTCACCTATCAGACCGAGGCCGAATCCATCAGTAACAGCGGCTTGGTCGGCGGCGACTACGTGTACTCCTATCAAGACACGAATGATTATGCATATGCCGGGTTCATCTACAACGCCGGAGTGTATACCAGTTTTCAATACCCGTATTTCTCAGGTTGCACGCCACCTGGATGCACCTATGACGTATATGTTAATGGCGTGAACAATAGTGGTACAGCCGTCGGAGAGGCTGACTCTTGGGCCGGTGATGACTTAGTGAGCGCCGATGGCTTCACCTACAGCAGCGGCACTGTTACGAAAGTTGACTACCCTGGTGCCACCGAAACGGGTCTCGTAGGCATTAATGATACGAATCAGATTATAGGTTACGCACTTGTTAACGGAAGTGATGTACTCTTCTCGGACGTCAATGGCACGTTTACTATCATTCCCGGATACCCGGGAGCCGTTAGTACAAGGTTCACCGGAATCAACAATAACGGACAAATAGTCGGCGTCTATTTCCTCGACTCACAAACTAGCCCGTTTGTCTTCGTTTATAGTAACGGCAGCTATTCAGCCATTATGTTACCGGTTACTAACCTCGTAGCCCTTTCTAACATCAATGACAACGGTCAAATAAGCGGGACATATTATAATCAAGCAGTCGGCGAATCGTAGGCCTTCTTGTACGATATCAACACCGGCCAGTTCACCAGTAATTTTCTGCAAACTGGCGCCGTTCCATACGGTATTAACAATAGTGGCCAGATTGTCGGTCCACTTACCTACGACACTTATGACACAAAGGGCTTCCTCGCCACGCCCCAGATTGGGAAAACCCTCGGCAGTCCGTGTGATCAGCCGGGCAGTTGCGGCGCTGGTGAGCCGATCAGCATCGGAACCGGCAATGTATTCGAGCAGGCGACCGACTATACGACAACTGGACAGAATCCCCTTTCGTTCAAACGCTATTATAATAGCCTCGCTGCCAACGCGACATTCGCTGTGTCTCTGGGTATCCAATGGCGTTCGAACTACGACCGCTACCTCAGGGTCTCGCCAACTTCCGTCATTGTCGAGCGACAGGATGGGCAGCAGCTCACTTTTACCCTGAACGGGAGCGCGTGGACCCCCGACAGCGACGTGGATCTCCATTTGACCAATTCGGGCTCAACCTGGACGTTGACGGACAGCACCGACACCATCGAAACCTATACCACGACTGCGAGCGGAACTGAGGCTATTCTCAATACCATCGTCGCGCGCAACGGGTATACGCAGACCCTTACGTATAATGGCAGCAACCAGCTGCAGTCCGTGAAAGATTCCTACAACCGCTCCCTTTCGTTTAGCTATACCGCCGGCCTGTTGCAGACGGTCTCAACGCCGGATTCGTTGGTCTTGACATATGGTTATACCGCCGTTTCCCCAAGCTCGCTTCTGACGTCTGTCTCCTACAACACAAGCCCGGCAACGAGCATAACGTACAATTACGGTCAGAATTCCGCTCCGTTCTCGGCGCTGACGAGCCTCATCGACGAGGACACGAACACCTACGGCACGTGGACCTACAATAGCCTCAGCCAGGGGCTTACGAGCCAGGTCGGAAACGGAGCCAATCTGACCACGATGACCTACAATACCAACGGAACCACGACCGTAACCAACGCGTTTGGCGTCAAAGACACATATACTTTCACGACCCTGCAAAACGTTCCCAAAATAACGCAAATCAGCCGGGCCCGAACCACCACGACGGCGGCGGCGACACGAAACTTTACTTATGATACTAACGGCTACCTGGCAAGCGCGACGGATTGGGATGGCAACGAGACAACCTATACGAACGACTCGCGGGGGCAGCCCACCATTGTCAACGAAGCGGTCGGCAGCCCCGTGGCGCGCACGACAAATACCACCTATGACACTACGACGCCCAACACCACGTACCCGTATCACCTGCCGACGAAGATCGTCACGCCGGAGGTGACCACCAACTTTAATTACGACGGGAGCGGCAATCTGCTGACCAAGGTGCTGACGGATACTACAACCACGACTCTGCCCTATATTACAGCCGGCCAGACGCGAACCTGGACCTATACTTGGGGGAATTCCCTGCTGGCGTCCGTTCAGACGCCGCGCACGGATGTCACGAATAAGACCAAGTTCACATATGATGGCACGGGCGCATTGACGCAGATAAAGAACGCCCTGGGCCAGAACACCAACATCACCCAGCATACGGGCGGCGGGCTGCCGCTGACCGTCGTCAATCCCAACGGTATCACGACGAATATTACCTATGATCCCCGCAATTACCTGCTGACAAGCACGCTGGTAATCCCCGGGGCCAATCTCGTCACCACCTATGGCTACGACGCGGCGGAGAATCTCACGAGCGTGACATTGCCCGACGGTTCCAAGCTCACCAATGGCTACGATACGGCGCACCGTCTTACCAGCGTGACGGATCTTTTCGGAAACAATATCCAGTACACGCTCGATGCGCTGGGAGACCGAACACTCATTCAGACGCTTAGCCCTTCCAGCGCTGTGGAGCGCCAGCACTCGGGTGTTTTTGATGCGCTCGGCAGGACGCTGCAGGACATCGCGGGCGAGGGCCAGACCACTAAATACACCTATGATCCCAACAGCAACGCGCTCACTATAACCGATCCGCTCTCCCACAGGACCCAACAGACGTTTGATGCGCTCAATCGCCTGGCCACGGTAATCGCTCCGGCTCCCGGCGGCACTACCACCACCACCTACGACCCGCACGACCGGCCGTTGACTGTTCAGGCGCCCAACGGAGCGCTGACCAGTTACGTCTATGACGGGTTTGGCGACGTCATTTCACAGGCGAGCCCGGATTCGGGGACGACCGTCTATTATTACGACCCCGACAGCGACCTGACGCAGAAGGTGGACGCCGCGGGTGCCACCACGAACAACGCCTACGATTCACTCGATCGCGTGAAGACCACGGCGTACCCGTCCGACGCAACGGAGAATATCGCCTATACCTACGACCAGACGGGAACGCACGGCTACGGCATTGGCTTCCTTACTAGCCTGACCGATGCGGGGGGCACGCTCTCGCGCACCGTTAACCCACGCGGCCTTGTTGCTAGTGAAACGCGCGTCGTAAGCGGAAATTCGCTGCCCACCGCCTATAGCTACGATCCGGCAAACAGGATAGCCTCAATCACCTATCCCTCGGGCACGGTCGTGACCTATATACGCGACAGCATGGGGCGCGTCACGTCGGTCACGTCGAAAGCGCCGGGGGCGGGGAGCGCCGTCAATGTCTCCACCGGCATCGGGTATGAGCCCTTCGGGCCGATAACGGGGATGACGTTCGGCAACAGTGTCGCCGAGGCGCGCGGCTACGACCTGGACTATCGCCTCGACACGCTGACGGATATCGGAACGTCGGCGCTCCAGAACCTGACCTACGGCTACGACGCGGCGAACAACGTCAAGACCATCACCGACGCCGTCACGCCCGCCAACAGCCAGACGCTGGGATACGACAACCTCAACCGCCTCAACAGCGCCGCGGGCAACTACGGCAGCCTCGCCTATAACTACGACACCAACGGCAACCGCCTGTACCAGACGGTCGCTCCCGCCACGACCTATACCTACACGCCCGACAGCAACCTGCTGGCCACGGTGAAGACGGGCGGGGTGACGCAGACCATCGGCACGACGGCGGCGGGTAACATCAACAGTTTCAGCCCCGCCACGTCCACCGGCATCACGGCACTGACCTATAACCAGGCGAGCCGGCTGGCCACGGCCGTGGCGGGAGCGACGCAGGTGGCGGCATATACCTACGACGCGTTCGGCCATCGGCTGGTGAAGACCACGAGCGCCACGACGCTGTTTCAGTACGACCAGAGCGGGCATCTGCTGGAGGAGCTGAACGGCAGCGGCGTGGCGCAGGCGGATTACCTCTATTTGGGCGACATGCCGCTGGCGACGCTTACGCCCACCGGCGGCGCGCTCTATCCGCTCCACGACGACAGCCTGGGCACCCCGCAGCTGGCGACAAGCAGTACGCAGGCCACCGCCTGGAAGACCACCTACCAGCCGTTCGGCACCACGGGCACGATCACCGGCACCCTCACGCAGAACATCCGCCTGCCGGGCCAGTATGCCGACGCCGAGACGGGATTCTCGCAGAACGGCGCAAGGGACTACGTCCCCGGCTGGGGAAGGTATCTGGAGAGCGACCCGATAGGGCTGGTGGGAGGGGTGGATACTTACGGATATGCAGGACAGAATCCCCTTCAGTGGACGGATCGAAGCGGTAAATGCGGTCCCTTTACGCCTATCTGTGCGGCGTTAGTGAACTTGCTTCTGGACGAAGGTGGAGCTGCTGCCGTCGCCACAACGGCCGCGAGTGCCCCTGAAGCGGCTGCGGTGAGTGGCCTGACCGGAACAGCCGCAGTAGCCGGCGGTGCTGCCGGAGCAACCGGCGCAGTCGAGCAAGTCAGCGAGGCAGGTCCAGCAGAGCAGCAGGCCATAGAACAAGCAATGCAGGAGGGTGTCGCTGCTTCGGAGAGTGTGGCTGAGAATACCACTGCTGGGGCGGAGGGGGGCCAGTGTCCCATGGTTACATTCGGACACGGCGCTCTACATCTTCAAGGCACCGCATTGGATCAATCTGATGTTGAAAACGCAATCGCAAATGAGATTGATCAAATAACCAGCTCATCCTCCACAACGGGCAGTTTTTGGGGGAGTGTATCCGTCGATGGGCAACAAATTTACTATAGAGCATATACACTACCAAATGGCACAGTTAATGTGGGAACATACACGGTGGGGGCGCCATGAATCAGGATACGGACTTTCGTGCGCCTACTGATTGCGAACGGGCGATCTTCCTGAAGTTACTCGATGCCGATTTTCCGGGCAAAAACGAGATCGGCTTACTCCTTCGTAATGCCTCGGTCCAAGCACTCGACGCCAACGGAAGCCTAAAGATATTGACTCATGGCCATGACACAGCCCCCGTGGTTAAAAGAGTTCCGGTAGAAGCAGAAGCAAAAGACGGCGACGGTGTGATTGTCCATATACTGCTTCATGTTGTTGACGGCAAGCCAATCGAACTGGAAGTCTTCAAAGAAGATAGCTCGGCGGTACTACAGCAGCTCCAGCCATCAACGTTCGATCTACTTGTTCTCCCACCCAGAACTGGTAAGGAATGAAATAACCGACCGAGCGCGGCGGCGGCGAGATCGTTCAGCCCACACCATCAAGGTAGAGGCATTGGACTCCCAGCACACCCATAGGTACACCTTCAGATAGCTCGTCGGGCATCTTTCCGCTGAAGGCTACACGCGACCCTGAAGTTTTGCTTCGTGACATTCGTAAAGGAATACCGCCAGGGCGGCTGCCGCTCCAATCGCGAGCTTCGCATGCCGGGCCGGCAGGCCCATGTGATCCGTAGGTCGGCCATGGCCCGTGCCATACTGATTCCGCAACTCGGCCAGCTGATGACCGATTGACCCAAGATTGTTCAGCAGTACGGTGACGGTCTTTTGTAATTGCGGTTGGCCGGCGAGCTCCGGGGGCACTATGTCAACGCTCTTGATCGTGGCGCGCACAATGGCTGGCAAATCGGCATTTTTGCCGGCCGGTGTTCCTCGCTCCCCCAGGATCGTCTTGCAGATACTTTCCAGGAATTCCTTGGCCGTGCCGATGGCTAGTTCAGCGTCGGCGTCCGCAGCCTCCTGCAACCGCCGGATTTGTTGTGCAATGTATGGCCCCGTGAGGCGTTCTGCAACGCGCTTCGCCTCTTCTAGATGGAGGGGCGTGCCAAGTAGACGGCGATAGCCAAACACCGGTTTGGCGGATATCTTCTTAACTGGATAGATCTCCCACCCATCGACGTTAAGGGCAGAGTTGTATTCGGCGACCATTGCCAGAGCGTCCTCAGTGTCGGGCCTGACAATGGGATTCACGGTTTCGGCCAGGAACTTCAGGAACGGCTCGTCACGGCCAAAGAGGAGATCAAACCGGCCATCGGTGAACACCCAGTCATCCGGCCAGTCGGAATTCATCACGCGATGCTTCCAGATGTCCTTGGCGGCGGTATCGTACTCGCGGCGGTAGTCTGTGGACGGCATACGCTTTAGGTCGTAGATCCGCCCTAGAAAATCGCCTTCCGGAAGCGCGCCGGACCAATGACGGCCGACCGACAAATAGTCGATGATCGCCCGCCTCGTGACCTCTGTTATGGTGTTCTCCTGTTGCTTGCCAATATCAAGCGCATGTTTCACGATTCTGCTCCTTCTCGTTTAGATGCCGCTCACGAAAGCCTGCGGTACTCGCGCGCACGCAACCGCTGCGCTTCGCGGAATTTCGGCGAGGCCGCGCGGCGTTGCCAATAGGTTTTCTTCCGCGTTCGGGCGTACTCGGTGAAGCAGTCCGGATGGTAGATGGGTTGACCTTTCTTCGACCGGGCACGCTGCTTGTTGGCCCGCCCAGAGTGATCGTAAGGTATCGGCAGTCCGCAGCCCGAGCATCGGAGCGCGAGACCGCCGCGCTCCAGCATGCGCATAAGGTCCAGGTAAAGCGCCGCTTCGAATGTCTCCGGCACGATATCGAACCGTTGTGAGCGCAATCCGCCGGTTTCTTGGATTCTCGTTAGAAGATCCAGTCTTTCCGCAATCGCGTTCGCATGTGCAGCGAGCTTGTCCGCGACCGATTGCCGGCGTTTCTCATACAGGGCCGACTTTCCGACGGCGTCGAGCCATTCCATTACGGATTCCCTGGAAATCCGGAGATCTTCGTCACGCGGGTAGTCCAGTATGAATTTCTCGAAAAAGCCGTTTTCGAGGCGATCAAGCTCGTTGGCGAGCACGAGATCACCGTCGAGCGCGTCAGCGAGGATGCAGCGCGTAAGGGCGCCTGGCCCGTGGCCTCCATATCCCCATTCAAAACCTGTTCCATCGGCCTCGCGATACGGTTGGTCGAAGTGCGGAAGTGGATATTTGTCTCCCTTTGTATCATGCACCCAAACAAAGACCTGCCCGTGGGGGCCACGGCGTTCGCCCACGTATACGCGGGCTGGATCACGGGAAGGGACGGCAATCGCCTGCACGACGGTACGGACGTAATAGGATAGGCCGAAACTTACCGCGTCCTCATAATCTGAGGACTGCTCTATCAGCTCGGCGTGCGTCTGCTTTAGTTGTTTTCGGACAAACTGCGACTGGTCCGCCGGCAGCCACCACCATTCTCCAAAGTCGCCTTGTCCAAGACGGTCGTCTTCCTCTCTCCGGCTGAATAGGCCGTCCATGACCCATTTGAGCCGTTCCTGGATCGTAGCTACCAGGTGGCCGCAATCGCGGGTTTGCAAGGGCATTGGGAAACAGAATCGCCGATGAAAGTCCTCATCCGTGGCATCGCCATGCACGGCACGCCAAAGAAGTTTTGCCATGCGTTGCCGCGGAGCATCCCAGCCCCACATGCTTTCGACGGGATCGTACCAGATGACTTCGTCTGCTGAACGGGAATCGCGGGGAGAGGTAATTTGCTCGCTCGAATAGTCGCAAAGCCAAAGGATGAACCGCGCAACCGAATCGTCATCCAGGCTGATTCGGCAGAACTTAGTGCACGCCCACTCTTCAGGCTCGGTTCGAATTTTGTATTCCATGTCCTGAATATGCCGCATTCGCGCTAGACGTACAATCGTTTGTATGGTGTCTAGTACGATTTGTTTTGAGGCTAACATGTTTTACGGCCCATAAAAGAGGTTATGGGTCGTAACCATAGGGTTGTGCCGCGGCTTTGTGCTTGACTGAGGCGTGGTTTGGCTGTACGGTATTTTGAACACCAACTGAAGGCACTTTTCCCATGACACAGAAGCGCGCGCATTTCTTTATTCCCGAGGAACTGCTCGCCGCGATGGACAAACTAGCCGGCAAAGGAAAACGCAACAGCCTCGTGGTGGAAATTCTCGACCATGAAATACGGCGGCGCAGGTTGATGCAGATACTCAGCGACGATACGCCGATCTGGAAAGACGAAGATCACCCCGAACTAAGAGACGGCGCGTATGCCTGGGTCCGCAGCCTCCGTGACGCAGGCAATAAACGGCTGGAACAACAAGCCGCGCACTGGGACCCACCCTCCGAATGACGGTGTTCCTTCCCGATACCAGCGTCCTCATCGACGCGCTCAAGCGCAAGCCGGCGCGCACGAAACTGCTGCGCGGGCTCCTGTCTCAGGGCCATTCAGTGGCGTGCTGCGCCGTCACGGTGAGCGAGATTTTCGCAGGCATGCACCCCGGTGAAGCCGCGATCACGGAAGAATTGTTTTCGACATTTCTGTGGGTCGAGACTTCTTTTGCGGTTGCGCGGAAGGCCGGCGCACTGCGATACGAGTGGGCACGCTACAGCGCGCAACATTACGTTGGAAATTCTCCAACATTATATTAGACACTTCCAACATTGCGTGAGAAACTTCCAGCCCAAACGTCCAGACACACGAACAGCGCCCCGATATCCCTGGTAGGGGTATCTTGGACGCTGTTCCGAGCCGAATTGTCCCTATCCTCCCGCCTCTGACCGGGTGATCGACACCGGCAAAGGCAACGGTAAACCCAGCAAGCCGAGCTGATCCCAGGCCCAGAAATCCACTCCCAGAATCAACTCTCCCGCCGCATTCAAAAACTCCTGCTGCCACGGACAACCGCCGTTGAACCACGGAACGAGATACTTCACATCCGCCTTGGCCCAGCTCATCGGCGCTGTGTAAGGAAACCTCGTCGCAACCAAGGCTTCGCCGAGATCCCGCAACAGCGAACCGTAAGACAACCCCTCCGTCTTGAACCGATTCAGCCCCGATCCAGCCATAGCCTCGAACTGCACGGGCAGGTTTACATATCGATTCAGGACCAGCCCACCGTAGGCTGGGTTCGGATCATCCACATCCAACGGCCACAACAGCTCGAACTTCGCGCCCGCCTCAGCTGCCAACACAGCCGACACAATCGCGCTGATATAGGCGAACAGGCGCCCCGCCAGCCAGTTGGCATCCGCATAGCTGTTGATCGCCGGCGAGCTCGTAGGACCGGCAAAGAATGCCAGCGGCCGCCCCAACGCAGCAGCAGCCGCGGCCGCAGTCTCCGCGTCATAGTAAGCCTGGCTCGGCGGCGATCCGCCGGCGTCGAACCACCATAGAAACTCACCGAATTGCAGCCACGGTGTCAATCCGGCCGTGACCATCGCCGTGGCCATCCACACATACGCAGCGGTGTGGAACGCCTGCATGGCCGCCACAAACGAGCACTGCGTGGTGTAAAGCGAACCAATCCCAGACTCCGTCACGGCCGCCGTGCCATCGTAAAATCGCGCCGAGTAAACGTGCCCAACCGCATCCGGCGGATTGATCAGCTCCATCGAAAACGCCGTGGTGCAGCTCATGCCGGCGGCCGCCAGCACCGCGAAGAAATCCGTGTACCAGTCGCGCACCGCCCGGTTGATCACCGGCGTCACCGTATCGTCCATGGTCCACGTCGCCGCCGTACCTCCGCTCAACGATCCCGACAGCGTAATAGGCCCGCTCACCACCGCGGCCGTGAACGAATAGAGCGGCGAAAGGCAGGTCACCGTCACCACCCCGGACCCATAGGTGTAGGAAGCCCAAATGCCAATGAAAGTCTCGTTGATGGAGTCCTTCAAAGCCTCCCCAACCGAGTCCACTGAATCGTTCGGGGTCACCGACTTTCCCACGTCCGTGCCGCTGATATCCAGGATCACGCTCGACGGCGCAGTAAGCGCTCCGATGGTCACCGTCAACACCGGAAACACCGCGCCCACAGGTTTCTTTTGGTACCAATAAAAGCCGCCCAGATAATTGTCCACGTCCCCCGAGATCCCCGATCGCTGGATCTGCCACACCAGCCGCTCGGGACTCATCTGCCAGGTCGAGTTCGTGTCCCAGTCAAGCGAAACCCCGTACGTCGGATAAACCACCGGCGCATCCGGCACGTCGCTAAGAACCGCCGCATCAAGGTAATCGAAATAGGCGTTGAAACCTGTCGAATCCGCATTGTTGGTGGGGAGTAAAGTTAACTTGACGATGTAGGACCCAGGCGCCAGTCCCGTGCGCAGCAGCCGCTGCGTCACCACCGGGGAGCCGGTTGCCAGATAGCAATCCAGGTCCGTGGGTGTATCGCCCGAAACCGACACCGACCAGATTCCCCGGTCCGAATACAGCGAAGTCCCCAGGTACAGGTTGTGGGTGAACTGGCACTGGTACATCACCTCCACGAAATCGCCGGGATTGGCCGTGTGCTCCGCAAATCCCAGGTAGTAGAAGCCCACCTCCGAACCCCATCCGGAGCCGGTATAATTCGCCCAGAAGTCCTGGCTGCCGATCCTGACCGAGCCCGGCCCGGCCACCGGCAGCGGGAGGTTTACATCTGGATCGCTCAGCGTCCAATCGGTGAAAACGGCGGACCACTCGGTGGCCACATACGCCGCGCCCAGAGCCAGAACCGGTGCGAACGTCAGCCACATCTGGCGGATCGAGGTAATCCCCAGCGCCGAGAAGTTTAGGGAGACTGCCCAGCTCGTCGCCGCGGTGCCGCCCATCATCTGCCCCGACCCGGTGAACGTCGCCGCACCGTTGCAGGTGGTGTACAGCGTGATGTAGTTGCCGTCCAGGCCGGGCGCCGCGGTCAACGTGATGGTGGATCCGCTCACCGTGGCCGTCAGTGGCACAACCCCGGCCGGCCAGGCGTAATTGTTGATCAGGTAGGCGATGCCATTGGTCGCCGTCGCGCTGAGCACGTCCGCGGCCGTAGGCACATGCACGCCGTCGGCGTCGAACTCGAAAGCAATGTTCAGATACCACAGGTCGATCACCGAGTATTGAGTCAGCGTGCCGCCCAAAGTAAACGTGCAGCTCGCCGACGTGGCACCGGTCGCCGTGGCATTAGCAATCAGCGAAATTTCGGACGCCGTGCCATCTTCGGCAATCACCCCCAGCGTGGCCCAGTCGATCCAGTTGTACTTGATCGAATCGATGGGCTGCAGCCCGTCGTACGCCATCGTGAAACTGAGCACCACGCCGGTGAAATCGAAGTCCGGCAGATACTTCCACAGCGGGTTTGACAGCGTGTCATCGGCGTCGAACAGGTACAGCGTGGCGAAGTCCGCCTGATCGCGGAATACTCCGCTTACGGTGAAGCCCGTGGCCGACGCGCCCCACAGCGCCGCGCACGCGCCAAAGGCGTCGAAGCCGCCCAGGTACATCGTTCGATGCGGCTCCAGCTTGTGGATGGCTTCAGCAGGCATAGGTAGGCTGGGTGAGCGGGCGGCCGGCCGCCTTGCAATCCTGGCATAAGTCCCGCGATTCGCGGGCCGTGGTCCCCACGATGGACCCGTGCTGCCGACACACGGGCTTTCCGCACCGGGCGCCGTTGGGCAAGAGGCCATCGCATTCCAGGTAAGCGATGACCCCGCAGTACGCGCAGCGCGGATGCGTCTCCCGCTCGGTCATTTAGCCGTTGACCGATCCCACCAGATCCTTGCCCGCCTTGAAATGGGGCATGCGCTTGGCCGGCACATTCACGCTTTCGCCCGTCCTCGGATTACGGGCCACGCGCGCCTCGCGCACGCGCGTAGTGAAAACCCCGAAGCCGCGCAGCTCGATGCGTCCGCCGTCCTTCAGCTCTGCCGCGATCCCGCCGAAGATCGCATCCACAATCACCTTGGCGCCCCCCAGCGGCATCCCGCCCTTCTTCGAAACAACTGCAATCAGATCCGTCGTCGTCATAAGGTAACCTCCGCCAAAAACCTGCAAGCTTCGTCGTAAGCCCTGGGAAACCCCAGCCCCAGCGTGGACAAATTCATCCGCAAATCCGGATGCAAAGCGTCGTAGCATCGCCAACAAAACGCCACGCCCGTCAGTTTGACCCGGCCGCACCGGCACAACGGCCCGCGCAGCACCGCCAGATATTCCTCCCTCACTGCACCACTACCGTGAGTCCCGCCCCCGGAAACGTGGTCCCCACCCCGATCACATTCAGACCAACCAGCGCGGCGGCCGGAATCGGTCCCAGCGCGAACGCCGAGATCGCCGGCCCGGCCGTGAGCCCCTCGGGGATAAACACCGTTCCCCACACCACTCCGTTCACCGTGATCTGTACCGTAATCGCCGCGCCCGCCGGCGCCGTCTCGCAAGTCGCCCACGCCTGGTTGAATACACCGGACGCCTGCACCGGCTGTGCCGCATTGCTCGCGATCCCCAGCGTGCCGTTGACGTTGAACGTGATCGTGCCGAAGCCGTAAGTCTCGCCACCCACCTCGCCGTAGCCCGTGGCGCCCTGCCCCAGCGCGTTCGTTCCCCAGGCCAGCACCGCGCAGATGTAAGCGCCCGGCAGCAGGATGGTGTAGAACCAATTCGGCGCGGCAAGGGACGTCCAGAAGCTCGGATCGAACGGCACCTTCACCGGCAGCAGCGAGATCTGGTAGAGCTGCGATGCGGCCAGCGTGCCTCCGGAGGTGTACGCGCCGTTGGAAGTCGAGCCCAGCAGCACCAGCGTATTGGCGTCCAGCACATAGGCCGACCAGCCCCCGTTGGCCGCGGTATTGCCCAGCACGCCCGACACCCCCACCAGCACATTGCCGCCTAAAGGAGTGCGGCCGTGGCCCGCGGCGGTGATGGCGATCGGCCCGTAAGTCCAGAACAGCGAGGAACTATTCGCCGCGGCCGTAATCGCCATCGGCCCGAAGTGCGGCTTGGCGATGGAGCCGAACACCCCGCGCTCCACGGTGATGGCGTGCGCGGCCGTCGCCGTCACAAACACAATCTCTTCGTCGATCCAATAGGCGTTGCCGACCGTGTAGAGCAGCCCGTTGGCAACCGGGAAGCTGGTCACCGTGGCGTTCACCGCGGCCGTCAGACCGGCGTCGACCGGCGTCCAGCCGTTGACGTAATAGACATAGAACGTAACGATCGAAATGGACTGAAGCTGCAGCGGATAGCCGGCCCAGGTCACCAGCGGCCCCACGATCAGCGCACCGGTGTAAGGCGGCGTGTTGACGTTGAAGGGCAGGCCGGTAATGCCTGGGAAGCTGGGCGCGCCCGGCACGGCCGTGTCGCCATACGCACCGCCCGGCACGACCGGCAGCCCGGTCGGCAGCCCGATATCCTGATAGACCTCCGACAGACTGATGGTCGGGATCACCACGTTCTGCGTGGACGTGGCGATCAGCACCGTGGCATTCGTAGCCGCCCAGCCCAGCAGCGCATCGTCGGATACGTGGGGCGCGGCGGGCGAGCTGGTCCAGTAGAAGTGGCTGCCGCTCACCAGCGCCGTGCCATACCACAGCCAGCTAACGGTGCTGGCCGGCGGATTGGGAATCGCATAAGCCGCCAGCACCGCGTTGGTTTCGTCGTAAATGAACAGGTTGCCGTTGGCCAGGCAGATGCCGGCGCCCAGCGCCACGCCGAGCCCGTCGATGGTGACCAGCACATAAACCGGGCCGTTGCCGGTCTCCACAATCAAGGTCGAAAAATCGGAAGCGCCCATGGCGAAGCCGCCGATCACGCCCTGCCGTGAAGTGTTGGGAGGAGTCTGCTGTACGCTGAGGCCGCCTGCTGTCGTGGATGTTACCAGGAGTTCTACGGCCATTACGCATCCTCCCAAGTGGCGGCTGATTGCAGGACACTATGCCGCGTAGCCAGCGTGTGGACCATCAGGATGCCGTCAGTCGTATTGGTCTGTGCCCCTTTGGCGACGTAATAGCTCACCTGGCAGCTCACCGTCCCAGCCGCCGGCTCCACGTAAAACCCGACCTGCAGGACCTGCCCGGCGGCGCTGGCCGGCCCCAGCGTGGGCGCCGCCTGCGTCCCGTTCAGCGCGGCCGTGGATGGCAGGGTGTTGTAGATCTCCCAGAAAAACACGCACTCATCCAGCGAATAGACATAGCCGTCCGCCGTCGAGACCGGCGCCGCCACAGTCTCGCCGTTCCGGTAATAGCCCCAGAAATCCTCCACGATCACCGCGCCCAGGTTGGCCGCATCGTTGATGGCCTGCAGCAGCCCAGATGTGACCACATTTCCGGAATCGAGCTGTGGCGGAGTCACCTCCACGAAGGGCGGCCCGGCCGTTCCGTACCCGGTGAGTGTGAGCGTGGTGCGCTTGCGCCTGGCGATGGTGATCACCAGAACGATGCCATCGGTGGATGTGCTCGGCAGGCTGCCGCTGTCATAGATAACCAGGGTGGTCACCAGGCCGGTGGCCTGATTCACGAACTGCCCCATGCCTTGCATCCAGCCCGGACCGGTGGAGGGTCCCTTGGTCGGATAATACTGTGTGCCGATGGTGGCGGCCGCGGCGGAAGAGGTCCAATAGATGGAGGCCAGATACACGCACTCGGCCCGGCTGTAGACATAGCCGTCCGCGCCGGACACCGGCAGGGCCACCGTCTGGCCGACTGAGTAGAAGCCCCAGAAGTCTTCGGTGCGCACCCAGCCGAATTGCATGTTCTCGTTCATCGCCGCGACGATCGCCGCGGTGAGCACGGCGCCGCTGGCGAGGGAACTGTCAGGCACCTCGGCGAAGGCGGGCTGGGCGGTGAGTTCCAGGGTCGCCATTAGTCTGCCTCCGGGGCTGCGCGGGCGAGGGGGAGTGGGGGCGAGGGGGCGAAGAACAGACCGTCCAGGTACGCGTAGAAGCCAGGGCACTCGGCTATCTGGGCTTCGAGCAGCCGGCGGTTGGTTTCATCCTCCGGGTGAGTCTGCAAACGGCGTCGGCGGACCGCATACGTGCATTTGGCTCGATTGTCCATCTGCCAGGCGATGAGATCCAGGCGGTGCTGCTGGGTGGCAGTCAGCTTCACTGGAAGTACCTCGCCTTCACGATGTCGCCAGGCTGAATCGGAAAGAGGAACGTAATCACCGAGCCGCCGGCCGCGGAGGTGGCATCCGGCCCGATGGTGTAATCCACCCCTACGGTCATGTCCAGACCGTTGCGGAACACCTGCACCTCTCCGATGGGCGCGTAAGTCGTCGTGTAGGTTTGCAGGGGCGTGCCCGCAGCCGGGATGATCCAATAGTCCACCGCGAAGGCGGAGGCTACGGAAGAGACGAGAGGCCGCGGAGAGATGCGGAGATGCGACGCACAGCCAGCCGCCAGCAGGCAAAGCGCGACGATAACGACGCCGCTCATCTGGCCCTCTTTGCGATGGTGACCACCATCAAGATTCCATCGGTCGAGTCAAGCTGCTGCGTCCCGGTCCAATAGGAGACGCCGCCGCTGATCAGGCCGGTATTCTGATCGATGGTGAAGCCCATCTGCAGCACCCATCCCGGCTGGCTGGTAACGCCACGCGTCGGCAGATAAGTCACTCCGACCAACGGCCCCTGCCCGCTCCCCGACCAATACAGCGACCACAGGAAACGGCACTCCTGCGCGCTGTATTCGTAGCCGTCCGCCGGCGACGTGGGCAGCAGCACCGATTCCCCCACCAGGTAATAGCCATAGAAGGTTTCGGTGCGCACACACGCGAAGCGCGCGTTATCGTTGATAGCTTTGAGGAGCGTCGAAGTCAGCGGCGTGCCCGTGACCAGCGACGATGCCAGCAGCTCGGTGAACCCCGGCTGCGAAGTCAGCAGCAGCTCAGACATCTACGACGTGAGCCAGCCTCCAGAGCTCCCAGTCGCGCAGGCGGTTGCGCAGATCCTTGCGCCATTCGCGCTCCTCTTTTCCGCGCGCGTCTCGCTCCGTGCGCGCCAGTGCCACATGCAGGAACGCCATGTCGGCCTCGTTATCCGCGCGAAACGTGATGACCGGGCACTCTTCCGGAACCGGAATCGCCCCCTCTTCGCGTCCGCGCGCATCGCCCTCTCGCCCACTCGCCCCCTCAGCCTGTACCTTCTTCTTCTTCGCCATATCAAAACACCTCCGCAGAACCAATGATTGCCGACCCCAGAGACTGCGCCGCGTCCATCCCGGTCAGTCCCGTATCCAACAGCGTGTAACTCATCTGCCCGCTGGCATAGTTCGGATTCCGATCGATCACTTCGTAAATCCGCCCGCTGATCCCCATCGTGCCGGTCAAAGGATCGGGACTCAGCGGAAAATCCAGCGCCACATAATCGCCCACCCACACCGGCAGCGTCATGAAAAAGGCGTTCACCGTCAACACCGGAGCTCCGCCCTTGATCCCGCCCACGATATCCGGCGCCCCGGCGAACCGCGCGAACATGCGCGCCGACACATCCTCGCAAAACCATTGCGCCCCGAACAGCGTGCGCAGCCCGGCCGACTGCAGCGTTAACTGCCCCGCCGAGCCATACAAACTCACACTCGAACCTTCGATGTACACCAGCTCCGTGGCATAGCTGCCGCTGCCGTCGGTGGCCTCGTCGATGTCGTAAATGATCTCGTTGTAAAGCTGCATGCGGTCCCAGGTGGGCAGCCCGATGACATTGGTGTTATTGAAGGTGAAAACCGGCACAGGCCCCGCCGCCGGCGCCCGGCACACGCGCGCCGAGATCTGCCCGGTATTCAAAACGACGGGGTACATCCCGCACGGCTTATAGATCTCGGTCTCGAGAAATTGTTTGGCCTCGAAGGGCTGGTCGATCATGAACTGGAACGGCCGGCACGGCCCGTATAGCCCCTCGGCGGCCGCGTCCAGCGCCATCAGCCCAACGTAATCAACCAGGCTGGCAGGCTGCCCCAGGCCCCACATATAGATCTGGATGATGATCTCGGAGGGCGTGCCCTGCAGCACCCACACATTGCTGGCGTCGATGGCGATGCCGTTCAGCGGATTGAAGTACAGCGTCTGCTTGCCGGCCATCTGGTTGTCCCGCGAGATGAACAGCCAGGAGGTGTAGTAAGTCGAAGGAACGATCTTGTAAATCTGGTAAGTGTGCAGAGTGACGAAGCTGGAGTAAGCAATCCCCGGATAGCCAACCGTCAGAGTGATGGTGGACCCTTCCAGCGCGCCCGCGCCGATCAGCGCCAGCACCGAGCCATCGAGGTCCAGCACCTCGCAGGTGAGCTCGCCGATCGACGAGGTGCCGTTGATCACGTCGATGGTCTGAGTCGAGCCTTGCGGAGTCAGCAGCCAGGGCTTGTAAGCGGGCAGCGTGCCGGTGATGCCCATCTTGACCAGGTCCTGCGTGCAATACACAGTGGCCTGGCCGGCGATGGTGAAGACGTAGATCGGCGTTTTGCCCAGGAGGGCATTGGCGGCGGTCCAGTCTGCGGCGGTGGTGATCATAGGGCTGGAACGAGGGGATTCATCCGGCGGGCGCGCTGCTCCGGTGTTTCGTAGCCGGGCGGGAAGGTGCCGTGCTCCGTGCGAAAGGACTCGCCGCGGTAGAGTTTACCCCGCGAGGCGTTCTTGCAGGGCTTGCATCGGGCATCCGTCTTGTTGCGGGACAGATAGAAGTCATCGGTACACTTGACTGCGAGGCACTCCCAGCAGTAGGAATAACCCGCCGAACGGAGCGCCCGCTGGCACATCACCGCGAAGGATGGGTGAGGTTTGATCGGCCCGTGGCGTGTCTTCATGGCTTCTTCTCGAACGGAATGACGTTGCCCATCCAGTCCCGCTCCGGCGCACCCAGGCATTCCGCGCGTTTCCCTGAAGCGGTGCGCAGCACCTCCCAGATTTTGTATTGCCGGGCGTACTCGTAATCGGTGGGCGGAGCCTGGATTCTTTTTAAGTGCTCCTCGGCCTCTTCTCTGGTATCCCAACCGTACCCGGCGTCAACGCACTCCTCCGCCTCCTGTTGGCTGACAGCCGGAAAGTAAACGACCACGCCGTCGCCCCTCATTTCCCGCACCCTTTGGCCATCATCACCATGACAGAGCCTTTCTCCAGCAGATCGCGCCCGAGCGCGGAGAGCACATCGTTCTTGGTGGGTGCGAGGCGGCTGTTTTCGCCTTTCAACTGCCACGCGACGCTGGATAATCTCTCCCACTCCCCAGCGGCCATTAGCCTGTGGGCCTCGGCTTTTAACTCAACGATTCTTTTCTGTGCGTCCTCGCGAACCTTTGCGGTGGGTGGAATTGTTCCGATCTTGACCAGCCCCAGAAGCCGCAGCCGGTCCAAGTGGTGACGCGGTATCGAGCAGCGGATTCCATCTTCGCGGCCCAGGCTGCGCAGATAGGCGAGATCTTCAAGCCGCAGCTTGACATCGGGGATCTTCACGTTCACTTTCGGCGCGGGGGCCATCAGTTCACCCCCAGGTAAGTCTTCCACGCAGCTACACCGCTCACGTTATTCGCCGCCAGCGCCGCCAGACCCTGCTGTGGGGCCCGATGGTCCGCCAGCAGCGCGAGGCCGACGCGCACCACGTCTTCCACGTCATCCGGCCGCGCTTTCCAGTGATGCGGCGCCCACTCCACCACGTCCGACACAACCACCGGCGTGCCATCGGCCACCGCGTCGGCCGCCACGATCAGGAACGTCTCGCTGAACGAGGGCTGGATCAGCAGGTTCATTGAACTGGTTAGCCGGCGATGCTCAGGCCACGGCTGCCAGGGCTGCACCATCAACGTGGCATACGGCAGATCGTTCATGATGGCCTTCACCGCCTGGAGAATCTTGGCGCCGACGCTGCCCGATTTATCGTCCCGGCCGCTGTTCACATAGAACTCAAGCTGTGCGTTCCTCGCGCTGGCGATTCCCAGCGCCGCCCACGCGGCCACGGTGTGGTTCTTGAAAGGCCGCGGCGCCCCGAGACAGGCAATTCGCAAAGTTCCGCCAGCGTATAGCGGCTGCGAAGTCGGAGTGGTGCCGTCCAGGTAATACAGGTTCGGCAGATAGGCGCATGGCGATTTCCACGATCCCGTCACGGCGGCCACGAAGTTGTGGGAGTTACCCGAAACGTGGAAATTGGTCGAGGACATCTCCAGGTCCACCAGCTTGCGCAGCAGGCCGATGCCGCCGGGCTCCACTTGCAAAAACGCAATGTTGCTGTGGCAGTTGACCGCGAACTGGACATACGGGTACTTCAACGCCAGGGCGGTCACATCCGGGATGGGCTCCCAAAATGCGGCAGTGACAACGTGTGTCGGGCTGTACTGCTGGATGAGCTCATCCAGGTTCTGGCCTGGAATCTTCGGATTCGCAAAGACCGAAACGATCGGACACACCAGAACGTCCAGGCCGGCATTCACCAGCACCTTCGCCGTGTTCAAACAACTGATGCGCAAGCCGGTATGGCTCACGCCCGCCTGCCCGCTATAATCCAGCGGCGTTATTAGTAATCGCATCTTTCCCCCCTTTGGTTGCTGAGCGGGCGAGGGGGAGAGGGGCGAGCGGGCGAAACACCAGGAGTGTCGCGTGACACTGATAGGTTTTTCGCCCCCTCGCCCCCTCGCCCGCTCGCCCGCTCATGTCGTAATCCCATAAAACCGGCGCATGACCTGAGCAGGTCCGCCCGCCGGAGACTGCGCGTCCGGCAACACTCGAAAAGTCAGATCCGCGCTGTATCTGCCCGGCCCCACCCGCTTGGGCTCCCAGCCCTGATCGTCCACCACGCAGTCGTAATACTCGCCGATGATGTTGATATTCGGATAGAACTGGAACTGGCCGCCCGCCAGCGCGAATGCCATGAATAAGCCCCAGGCGGTGAAGTCGGTCGGGTCCGAGACCGCCATGAAGCCCATGGTGAAAGTGATAATGATGTCCAGCGCCTCGGTCACCCGCTCCCGGAAGCCGGCCGTTGAGATGTTGTCATGCACGCGGCCCGCGTATTTGGGCAGGAAGTGCTGCGGCCCGTGCTGGAACGCCAGCGTGATGGGCGTGGCCACCGGCGTGTAGATGACTTGGGGCGGGCCTATGGACATGCGCCTCCGTCCCCGGCTAGCGGCTGAGCGGGCGAGGGGGAGAGGGGGCGAGCGGGCGAAACCCCGTCCAGACGTCGGAGCAGCGCGGCGTGTTCGCGCAGCCCGGTCTTCTCCATATAAGCGATCAGCTTGTCGATGACCTCCCGCGTCACCTGGGCGGTTCCCGCTTGCCGCATTTGTTTCAGACCAAGCTGCGCACTCACAATCAGCGCCACACTGGACGCGATATCCAAGCGCATCGGCAACATCCAGTCCGAATGCCGCTCCAGTTCCTCCAGGAGCGGGTCCGCCGTGGCTGCCTTTAACGTCGTCATGCGCCTCCAGCTAGGTGCTGGGTGCTGGCGTACTCATTACAGATCGGCTCGAAGTCCAGATCTCGCCAATAAACCCAGCCGCCCGACGTGATAAATCCCCACTCGCGCACGGTCCGAAACTTCAGCACCAGCGTCCATGTCTTCTGTCCATTGTTCAGCTCCACCCAGTGCTGCCACGTAGCCGGCCGGTACAGGACGCTGAATTGCCTGCGCCAGAAGCGGCCTTTCGGCGTGTGTTCCCAATAGCCGGAGCTCATCAGAAACGTGATGAACGCCCACGGGTGATCGTGAAAGTGTCGGTCCGCGTCACTGCGGTTGAAGCGGTGAACCATCAGCGAGCACACCGGAGATCGGAAGATAAACCAGCGATCCATCAGCGGACCGCGTTGTGCCACACACTCGCCCTTGATGGTCTTGTGCGGCAGCCACGCCAAGACAGTTTGCCAGAATCCGGTCACGCGAACATTTCCTCCTGTTCCGCCGCGCCCTCACTCATCACCTGGTCGCAGAATTGAATGATGCGCGCCTCGCTCAGCCGCTTGCCGTCCCAATCCCCCGGATAGTCCGGACCCTCGCCGCGCGCGGCCGAGTGAAACGACACTTGCCCAATCCCCGGCAAATCCACATACAACACCCAGGAGTGGTACGCCTGCCCAGGATCGTCTTTCCAACCGAATCGGATCCCCAGCTCGTCGCCGTGCTTCATCAGGATCTTGGCCGCTTCCCCCATCGACCAGGTCTTGCGCTCGTAGGCCATGTCCTTGTAGGAGCCCACCCCGCGTATGCCGCCGCGGTAATGCTTGGCGCGCGTGGAACACTTCTGGGCGCGAAACAGGTTCATGGCCACCAGGCCGAGCTTGCCGCGCCCTTCCAGGGCCGCGTAATAGGCGCGCGTCACAGCTCCGTCCGACCCCTGGAATACTTCGATGGCAGTCATCCCCGCTCGCCCCCTCAGAACGTCGCCAGCGTACCTTGTCTAACCTGACTCGCCACCAGCCGCACGTCGCGATTCTGCACCGCATCGTTGATCATCCCGGTGAGCTCCTCAATCCCCGACTGCCCCACAATGTGCCCGGCCACGTTGATCTGCACATAGCCGCCGCCACCCGAGCCGCCCATCTGGCTGCCGCCTCCACCGCCCGCGCCGGCTCCATAACTCGCCGATGGATTTCGGCCGCCACCGCCGGATCCGGAGCCGCCGGATCCGCCCGCGCCACCGCCCGAGGCCGGAGCCGTGGCGCGCCCAGCCACTCCCGCGGCCAGGCCCACCGCTCCGAACAGCGCCGCCGCTTCGAACGCCGCCGAGGCGCCCGGATAATTGCCCACGGCCAGATCGTAGAATCCCCACGCCGTCGAATAGATCGCTTGCGTGAGCGCCTGCGCGGCAATCGATTCCAACGTGGCCGTAGTCGCCGCCCGCATCGCCTGGCCGATCGATTTCGAATACACGATGGCGTTGGCGATCCCGCCGCCCATCCCCGCGGCCATCGACTGGAAAGCCTTCTGGCTCATCTCTTCCATGGACTGGAATGACGCCTGCACCAACAGCAGCGACTGGTTGGTCGATTGCTGCCATTGCTTCATCAGCGCCGGGTTGCCCCTGAGCTGCTCGGTGAACTTGTCTCCGAACACGCCCTGCCAGCCCTGCGAGTTATACAGGATTTGCAAGTCAGTCCCGAGCCGCTTAGTCAGCGCGTCCACATTTAATGCGTACTGCGCCGTGAGGGTGGCCTGTTCCCCTGGCCCCTGGCCGATCTTCGCTTTAGCCAACTGCGCCGCCGAGTATGCCTGGACGTCCATCTCGTACTGCAGCTTCAGCTTGTTCTCCTCGGTCATGTTGGCTTCGAGGAGCTTGCCGTAGTGCTGCTGCGCGGCTTCCATGTCCTTCAGGAAGGCATCCGTCTGCAGGCGGCCGATGCGGTTGATGCGCGCCTCCGCCAGATCGCCTAGCAGCTTCTCGTTCGCCGCGGTCAGGGTCCCCTTCTCGACCATGCCGGCGCGCATGGCGTCGATCTCCTTATGCACGCCGGCCACCTGGCGCTCATAAGTCATGTCAGTCTGTTCGTCGATCTTATCCGCCAGACTCTTGCCCGCCTCCACGATGGCCGCGTTCTTGACCTGGTCGGCAGTGACTTCCTTGCCCATGATTTCCAGGTATTTGCCCAGGGCCATCTTCTCGATCGCGGCCGGGAGCTGTGCCAGCGCGAGCTGCTCGGTGCGATAATTCTCCAGGCCGATCTTGCCTTCCACCCACGCCTTCTGCAGCGCCGCGCCCTCTTTGGCCATGTCGGCGTAGAACTTACTGACAGTGTCTTCGACCTTGGCCTGCTCGCCCTGGATGCCGGCAATGTCGGTCTTTACGTGAGTCAGGATCTCGGTGAGCCCGGAGAACGCCGTGACCGTTTCCTTGATCTTCGCGGGACTCCCGCCGATGGGATCTTCCAGCGGCTTCGCCCCGGCCGCGCTCTGGGCCAGCTTCGCGTTATCCGCGAATTCTTTCATGGCCTTGGCGTATTCGACCATGACCACGGCGCCCATGGCATACATCGGCGCGGTGGACGTGGAAGCTTTGGCCAGCGCGATGGTGAGCGCCGCCGCCGTCGTAAGTACAGGAATGAACTTCTGGCCGATGGTGAGAGACATGGATTCCCACATCTCTTTCTCGACTGCCTGCGCGGAAGCTAACTGTCTGGCCGCCAGCTCGCTCTTCAGCGTGACCTTCTGCTGTTCGGTCATATGCTCGGTGAGCTTGGCCAAGCCCTCCGAGCCCAGGTTGAGGAAGCGCACCATGCCCGCGCCCTGGCGGCCGAAGATCTCCATGGAGATGCCGGAGCGGTCCGCACTGGGCGCCAGGGCCTTGAAGCGGTCCATCAACAGTCCGAGGAACGGGTCCAGATTCTTGCTGGCGGCGGCCACTTGCTGGGTGGTGAATCCCAGGCGGCGGAAGCCCTCGGCCTGCACCGTGCCGCCCTGGTTGGCCTGGAAGATGGCTCGGTCGAGACGGGTCAGACCCATTACCAGCGAGTCGAAATCCACGCCCAGCAATTGCGAAGCGACCTTCAGCTTCGACACCATTTCGAGGCTGAGACCCGTCTTGATGGCCGCGTTGGATACCGCCAGCGTGTACTCTTCGAGCTTGTGTGCCCCCTCCACGCCGAACGCGACGATCGCCGCGCCGGCCGCCAGCACGGCACCCGTGATGCCCAGCATGGCGCCCTTCACCGTTTCGAGTGACCCGAAGACCTCCTTCGCCCAGTCCTCGAACTGTGTGCCCATCTGGTCGAGGTCCGTGCCCAGCAGCGCGCGGAAGCGATTGATGTTGGCTTCCGCGTCGTCACTGTTCGCGCCGATGTTGAAAAGTAAAGAAGCTACTGAGTCGAATGCCATTTAGAGCTCCACGCGATTATGCGGTGTCTCGTCTTCCACCGCGCGCCTTAAAGCAACCACCGCCGCCATATCGAAACTGAGTGCCAGCACCGGGTCCTCAATTTGCAAGAGGGCGCTCGGGCGCACCCCGAACGTCTTTGCCGTTACCGCGATCGCGATCATCTGCTCGCTTGCCACGAAAGGATTCCAGATCGCTGGACTCCTCCATCGAGGTGGCCCACTTGACGATGAAGGCCAGATCTTCATCGTTGATTTCGCTCGGATGGATCTCAGCCTCACCCTTCGGATCGAGACTGATGCGCGGTGAAACGCAGCAATACAGCAGCAGGTTGCGCAGGAACGCGGCTATCCCCGCCGCTTGCTCTCCAGCCGACGCCGCGGGCGCCGTCTCACCCGACACCGCGGCCACCAGTGAGAACGGCAGCCGTCCCCACAGCGCCAGTTGCAGCGGGCCAGGCCGCCGCGCCTTGATCGTCATACCGCTCGGCAGAGTCAGATCTTCGGCTTCCGCCGCGGCCTTCGCTGCCCCGCATTTCTTCCACTCACTTGCGTTCATAAAATTGCCCCCCTTAAGTGACTTACAACGGACATGGATTGCATTCCGGCGGCGGTACGCTGTGCGGGCCGATTACAGTGCCAACCAACAGTACAGCCGCCACTACCAACACCACCAACAGCACGCTCTTCAAGCTGGATCACCTCCTCTTAGCGAAAGAATCCGAGCATCCAGGCGATGATCAGGACCACCAGAATCGTGCCGATCCCGATGCCCCCGCCCCCGTAGTAACCCCAGCGGCGGTAGCCCCAGCTCCCTCCGCCGAGACATAAGATCAACAGCACAATGACAAGCAAAATCAGCACTTAGAAACTCCTTTCAATGACCTACAGCGACGCGCCACTTCAGCTCTTCGTCTTTGTAGATTTCGTTCGCTTTGCGCAGCGACGATAGCATCTGGCCGAGGCTGCCGCTGGTGGTCACATAGCCTTCCCGCTTCAGCGCATCGAAGACTTCCGTGTTCGTACGGGGAGATTCCCGCACGGCTTTGCGCACGGCATCGAGCAGCGTTCCGGGTCGGCCCAGCACTGGACCGCTTCCTGACGGTCGCGGCTCGGTATGCGCCGGCTCCGGCTTCGCCCTGGCTAGGATGCGCGGATGATGCGGCGGCGTCGCTTGCACGGAGACGGGCGCAACCGGCGCGTCTCCATTCAGTCTGCGGTGAACGAACGCCATGGCGGCCTGGACCGCCTCAGTGCCCTCCGCCTTAATGATTAAGATGTCTAGCACATTCCCCCCTCGCGGCTCTTTAGAACGGGCTCCACGCCCCCGGCACGTACACCTTGCCCTGGTACATAAACGCATCGCCGGCGAACGTCGCCAGATCCTGGCAGCGTTGGGGCGGCGGCGTCTGGCCATTGTTGGACGCCATGTAATTCACCACGCCAGTCACGATGCCGGTGAAGTCCAGCCAGGCCTGATAGTCCGCCGCATAGCGATCAGGGATGTACGGCCCGGCGGACTCAGCAAACGGATAAGGAATGTCGGCCGGAATCCCCAGCGCGAACGCCGCATCCAGATTCAGCGGCTCAGTCAGCGGCGCCGGAAACATCCGGGCCGGATTTCCTAGTAGTGTTCCAGGAACAAGCGGCGCAACGGCCGCGACTTTCGTTTTTGTTGCCATAAGTTCTTTCTTAAACAGCTGGAGTCGTTTCCCAGAACATGCCGATCTGCTGCCCCGGCGTCCGCGTGGTGTCCGAGATACCCGTGAAAGTCACTTTGTAGTAATTGGGCTTCTTGCGCGAGACCGTAATGCTGACTCCGCCCGACGCGTACACTTTGAATAGACAGCAGAACACCGCCTCGCCCGAGGTGCGCTGCACGCCGATCAGCGCCACGCAAAATTCATTCGGCTGATTCGCGCCGCCGAAAGTCAGTTGCTCATAAGCCGCCGCCGCCGAATAACCTGGTGGCACAGATGGATTTGGCGAGTAGCCCGGCACGGCCAGGCCCAGCGCATTGGCCAGCAGCAGCGCGCTGGTCTGTTCCAGCTCCACTTCGATCTTGGCCTCCAGCTCCTCCACGAACGCCGCCACCGGCGCGTCGAACTGGTCGGCCTTCATAAATCCGATCTTGGGCATCACGCTCATGGTGCTCGCGCCATTGACCAGCCCTAGATGCAGCGAGGTGGCCCCGTAAGTCGCCGAGTCAGGGACCCAGCCGGTAGTGTTCGAGCCATCCAGTACAATGCCGCCGGCCGTAACCGCGGCATCGGTAGGAGGCGTGGCCAGCAGCCAGCAGTCGGCCGGACCCTGGAAGATCTCAGTCGGATCGTTGCGCAGCGGCGGTTGCGCCTGGGGTGTGCCGGTGAAGACGCCGGACAGCGTTCGGTAGATCACCCCGAGCTCGCCGCCAGCAGGGTAGGGCGTCGCCGCGGATGGGTTGTACATGCCCTCCAGCTTGAATTTGTAAAAACCCGGCTTCGAACGGCCCATGGAGATTTCCCAGCCGCCGGTCATGGCGCCGTAGTACAACAGCGAAACCACGAACTGACTCGGCAGGACGCGCGAGGGCGAGATCACCGCCAGGCATAGAGTCGGGACGATCAGGCCGCCGCCGAAAGTCACTTCCTCGAACGCGCCGGAGTAGTAATTTCCGACACCCAGCAAGGTAGCCAGCTTGACTCCATCGAACTGCGCCAGCTCGCCCGAGATGGTGGCCGACATTTCGGTCTCATAGGCATCCACCGGGGCGTCGTATTGATCGGCGGTGATGCCCGCGATCTTGGGCTTGACCTCGGTGGCCAGCGACGTGGCCACGATGCCCAGGCACTGGCAGACGCCGTGAGTGACTGAGTCCGGAGAGCCGTCCGGCGCCAGGGTCAGGCGCACGGCCGCGGCGGTGGGCGGGGTGGCGATTACCCACAGGCTCCCCATCGATTGGAAAATGTCATTGACTACGTAGTTCTTAGCTAATCCGGCCATGTGGCGAAAACTCCTTCTTGATCGCGATCAGACAGTAACTGTGTCTCTGCGCGGCATCGAAATCCAGCTCGACCTCGGTGCCGTATTCGTACAGCTTGCCGCCGTCTTCAAACGGAAGGATGACTGTGTAACGCTGAGTCATACCGGCAGTTCCTCTACCTCAACCAAAACGTGCGCCTCGGGGAAGCGGGCCAGCTTCCCGTCTCTCTCGAACAGCGGCCCGTAATCGTGTTCGAACACCAGCACGCGCAGCGGGATGATGCCGCCCTGCCAGTCGGTGATCTGGGCGGAGTCAATGGCATTGCTGATGGCCACCATGTAGGCCATGGCCGCGTTAGTCAGATCGTCCGGCTCGCTCGAAGTCACCGCGAATTTGACCGTGATGGTGTGCTTCTCTTTCTGCGTAGTGCCCTCATCATCGATCAGGCTCTTGACCGGCATCACCCACACCGCCGGCGGATTCCCGATGACCCCGGTAAAGGTCAGATTGGAATCGACGAAGGGACCGTAGCCGGAACCCTCCAGCAGCGCCGGCGTGTATTCCGCGAGGATCGCCACCAGGCTGGCCACGATCGGCGTTATGTATTGCGGATTAGCCACGGCTGTGTTCTCCCGGCCCGCCCATGCGCTCTCGCTTCTCTTTCTTTTTCTTCTCGCGCAACCGCTTTTTACGCGGCTTGTGGTTGCCCTTTCGTGGAGACTCTTCGCTCATTTGGGCTTCCTCGTGGCCGCGCGCCGTTTGGCAGTCAGCTCAACCCTCTGATGGCAGGCGCAGAGGCATGGGGCGGGACACCACTTACAGTGCAGCCGGCAGTGATCGTGCTTGCCGTGGTGGCACGACGTCGAGAGATAGTCGTGCGGCTTTTTTCGCCCCCTCGCCCCCTCGCCCTTTTTTTCGCCCGCTCTCTTCGCGCTCATCGTTTCCTCGCAAACCCGGCCGCCATGCTCGACACGGACAACGGCCCCATCCCGGCCCGGAACCCGTACCTGGTGGCCATCTGGACTAAGTAGACTTGCATGTGGTGCATCACCGATCGTTTGAATGCCTCGGTCAGCATGATCTCCGGCCTGGCCGGCATCTTACCAGTGCCTCGCTGGTGGAAGAGCGCATAGGGTACCCGCGATCCCAGGGTCAGACTTTTACGCTCCTCCACCACCACCGCGTTGGGATCGCTCCTGCTCGTCAGTGATGCGTATAGATCCCCGGTACGCTGCAGGATCAGCTTGCCCGGATAGTGCGCTTCCTTCCAGCCCGCATAATCGGGCGAGAGAGCCTTCCAGCCTGCCCCGCCTTCCGTGCCCTGGGATGCGAATTGAGCCTTCTCCTGCGCGTAGAAATCATCTTCAATGACTCCCCAGATGGGCCGGTAGTCAGTCACTCCGTCGGCGAAGCGGCCGATCCCGCGGTCCATCTGCATCTGTCCGGCGATCTCTAACTTGAACCTGAACATTTCGCTTCTTTCCCCATGGCCGAGGCGTCCCACTCCTCCATGCACGTACCGCACATGGCGAGGCCGTGTATCGGCACCATCAGCGCGTCGTGGAATAGCCAACACCATTTGCGATGTAGCCAGCGCCTCACAGGCTTTGACTCGCCGTCGCCAGCGCCGTCTTCAGCAGCGTGGCCACCGCCGGCTTCATGTCCGGATGACTCACCGCAGACATGACCACCGCCAGCGCGGCGCCCTTGTTGCCGCCGAATATCGGAATCAGCTGAGTCAACAGGGTGATGAAGCCCGGCAGCAGCTCTAACACTTGCAGAATTTCTTCGACAGTTTTCATAAGTTCCTCCTTTAAAATCCGATGGGATCGTCTTCCGGCGGCAACGTCTCTCCACTTACCGTCTGACTCGTTTGCATTGGGCCGCCGTCCAATGACTCCCGCGAGAATGCACTGACTGAGTTGCCGGTACACGGATCGGTCATCGCTCCGGCCCCGAAGAACGGCCCGACGTCTTCCAGCGCGGCCGCGGGGTCCCACATCATGTCATAGCCGCCGTCTTCGAGCAGCGCGTATTCTTCCTCGTATTGCTCGGTGAGATTGTCGGCCAGCGCCGACTTTCCGGCCGTGAACATAGCTGCGTGGACCGTGGCCAGGCGCGCCGCCGCGCCCAGCCGGTTGATCATTTCCAGCACGCCCAGGATGGCTACCGGCGGCGAGATCGTATCGCCCACGATGGGCATGCCGCGGCGCACCAGCACGCCGGTGATGGACTGCGCGACTGACTGCATCCAGCCCTCGATCGAGGCGTCGGCGATGATGCCGCCGCGTTTGAATCCGGGCAGTTCGGCGCACACCGCGTCGATATTGGTCCAGCTCCCCGCGCTGGGTTGCGGATAGGGAATCATGCAGGAGAACGGCAGCAGCGCGGAGATGGACAGGTCCGCGTTCTGCACGTACACCGAGATGATGATGACCGCCCCTTGATCGCCGGCCAGGTCGGCCGGGATGGCGGCGGTCAACTGAGTCGCCGAGACCCAGGCGGTCGCCACCGGCGCCGGGCAGCCCACCTGAGCAGTGGGATCGAATCCACTGCCCAGACAGGTGATCGCCGTTCCAGGGGGGCCGGAAGACGGCGAAATCGTGGTTAGTACCGGGGTTGCCATGGTTTTAAAATCTCTGAGCGGGAGGGAGGGCGAGTGGGCGAGCGGGCGAAACCCCTATCAGTGCCGCTTGACACTGGAGGTTTTTCGCCCCCTCGCCCCCTCTCCGGCTCGCCCGCTCAGTCCGCATTAGTTCAGCACCGGCACGGCAGAGGCGGTCTGTCCCGTTACCAACAGTGACCCGGAGGTGAAAGTGGTGCAGTGAATCCGGACCTGGTTCAGGCCGGCCGTGTTCGTCACATAAATGCCGGTGGCGGCGCCGGCGGGCGTATAGTTCAGCACCGGCGTCATGGACACGGTGGCGTAGGGAGTCATGGTCAGAGTGGACCAGTGGACACCATCCACGGTCCCCTCCGGAGCTACAACCATGCTGGCCGCGGCGGAGAAGAACTGCCAGGCGACCGAGCCCATGTTGTTAGTGGTCAGCGTGAGGCAGCTTGCGGTGGTGCAGGTGCCAGTCAGAGCCGTGCTGGCGGCGGTGAGGGTGGTCTGTTGATAGGCCACCCCAGGGAAGTACTGCTGCGCGTGGACGGGCGCCAGGACTGGCAGCAACACGAACAGCGCCGCGAGGGCCAGAATGAGAGTGATTACTACACTGTTGGTTTTCATGGTCGGTTACACTTCTCCCGGCGGGACGTCGGTGGACGCCAGCGCGTTGGAATACATCACTCCCGCGCCCGAGGCAATGACTTGCTGGCAATAGAACTTCATGCCGTCGATCACCTGGCGGTACTTGTCCTGGTCGTACCACTTACGCATCATCTGACCCTGGATGCCTCCGGTGAACAGGAAGGTATAGGCCAGTGACACCGTGCGCCGGCCAGGCGCCGGAGCCCTGTAGTACAGCAGGACGTATTGGTCCCAGATGTACTGCAGGTTGGCCACTTCGCCCAGGGGCGCGGTGTCGTACATGGCCTCGCCGATCAGGACCTCGTCCAGCTCCAGCTTCTCCGCCGCCTGCGCGTTGGAGATCTGCATGCCGGGCAGGATGTTGAACGAGAGATTGCCGGTAGCGATGTGCTTCAGGAAGTTCTGATTGTTGCGGAGGGCGCGCCAGGCGGGCCGGCCCAGGAGCATGCAGTTGGGGCGCTGGCCGATCTGGCGGGCGACGACTTCCTTCTGCTCGTCGATCCAGGGGACCGGGTCGAAGGCGGGATTGTCGAAGTTGACTCCCGCGGCAAACATGCTGGTGGGGCTCAGCCCGGCGATCAGCGCGGCCCGGAGATTGAGCTCCTGCTTCAGCAGGATGGCCTCGGAGACGTTGAGGGTGGTTTCGGGATCGAGATCCACCACTTCGTCGGCGGCGGACGGCGCCATGCTGGGATACCACCCGCGCACGGCGTGCCCGGTGCAGACGTACGGCGCGGTCGAGAGCGACCAGCCGATTTCACCGGGTGTCACTCCCGGTATGTAGTTATCGTCGTAAGCCCGGAACTTCTCTTTGCCGAAGACGTAATAAACGTCGGTGAGTTTGGGGGCCGGGATAATCGGCGCAACCTGCTCGGCGACATACAGAGCGTTCTTATAGCCAACGCTCATGTTGGTGATCGCCTGGGGGACGTGCAGAGAGCCAACGTCTACGTTGGCCTCCGCCTCGCTCAGATACACAATGTCTTTTCGCATGTTCGTCAGGTCTCCTTTACAGCGTGACCGCTTGTGGATTCACGAAGACCTCGACGGTGTCCCCGTTGTTCACAGTGGAGGTTTCGGCCGTACCGACCGAGTAAAAATTCGCGGCGGTGACCTGGTCGCCCGCTTCGACGGCGGTTTCAATGGAGTACACGTCGCCGGCGGCGCTGTTGATGGCCAGGTGGTCGCCGAAGTGGATCACGCCGAAGCCGATGGCTCGCGAGATGCCGAGTTTGCGGACCGATACGGGGGCGTTGAGAATGGTGGGGACGGTTTGGGCGAAGCCCAAAAACTTGGGCGCGTTTTGTCCGGCGGGCATGGCACAGCCGCCATCTTCGGCGCCGACTACCACGGCGGCGAACTGCGTGGCCGCGGTCACAACGGATTGGTCCGCGGTGTAGCTCTTGTCGTAAATCTGGGTCTGCACTTACTTCACCTCCGTCTTCGAGGCAGCCTTGGCGGCCGCGTTGTAGGACTTGATCAGGTCCGGTTTCTCGCGGGCCACCAGTTGCCAGGCGCTGCCATAGTCGAGCTTCGGATTCGCCTTGCGCTTCTCGGCGATCTCGGTCTCGATGCTGGTCAGCAGGACCTTGACGTCGAGCTGCTCACGGCCGTCGCCGCCCACGCCCACCTCTCGCAGCTCCACCTGCTTGGGCAGAGTTTTGACCAGGTCGCGGAAGCTGGCCAGGTCGGTGAGTGCGAGCTTTTCGTAGTGCGCGCGCTGGGCCGGCAGGATCTTGCCCGCGGCGACGGCGGCGTTGATCTCCTGCTCGGTCTGCAGGGCGTGCCAGACATCCACGCCGATCAGCGGCTCGCCTTCCAGCTTGATGCCGGGGAAGTCGAAGCGGCCATCGGCCAGGCGGCCGACATCGCTAAGCCGGATGATTTTGATGGGCGCTTCCAGGCCCTCGACGGCCAGAGTGGTTTCGACGCCATCATCGTTAACCACGCGCACGGTGCGTGCGGCACGATCGGCCAGAATCACCCTCTTCGCATGGGCCGGGTTCTGGGGCGGTTCCAGCCCCTCGACCGCGACCGTGCGCTCGGTTCCATCGTCATCGACCAGTCGCACTGTGCGGGCGACGCGGTCAGCCATAATTACTCTCATCGTTTTTTTTCTCCTCGTATTGTGTTTATCCACCGCGTCACTGCGGTCGATCCTTTGCGCCTCTGAGGCGAATCTCCAATCGGTCATTGCAATGGCCGGCAGCCCTTCGAGGAAGGGCCGGTTGGTGAGCGCGGCGGATTCCAGGGTGGCTCCCTGCGCCTCGCCCGTATGCTTGTCGCGCGCGCCGTAGTTGATCACCGGGGAGATGAAACGGTACTCCTCCGCGGCGATCATGGCGGCGGCGCGCGCTGTAAATTTGGCCGTGCCCCACAGGATTCCGGCGGCGTCCGGCGCATCATCGACGGCCGTGAGCCAGCCGGCCGCGGGGATGGGACCGCCCTGGGCCAGCTCGGGGAATTCGGAGGCGTGCTCGTAATCGATAACCGTGTCGATGGTGCGGCGCTTGAAGTTGGCCACCAGGTCGGCCAGGGTCTGGCGGGTGATGGCGAATTTCTGGGCGCCCTTCTGGAATTTGCCGAGGATGGCGATGGGGATGCGCTTGACGCCATCGGTGAGGGTCCCCAACAGGACCGTGAAGCGGGGGCCTTTGGCGGTCAAGTGGATGGTTACTTCGTCAGGCATGTGCCTCCAAACTTTTGTACTGGTGCGAGTACCGCTCCTTAGCCCATAGGAGAAGTCGCCAGAGTGCGATAACCTGGGGACACCTATGCAGAACTGGGAAGAGCACGAAGAAAATCACAAGCGGTTTGTGAGCGCGTGTCTTAAGGAGAAGGCTGCCCCGGCTGCACCTACCGTGGAACCGAGCCCCGTCCTGGACGATAGTCCCGTTGAGCAGGCTGGCTGAAGAGGTTACTTCGTCAGGCATGTGCCTCCTGTCGGAGTGAAGCTGGAGTTCTTGTCGAGCCGCTTTACCCAGCGTTCAGCAGCCTTCCATTCCTTCCGTGCCGCAGTAACAATCGTTTTGCATCCGCGTGCCGGACTGCGCGTTCCGACGACGAGGTTGGAATCGATAACGGTCTCCAGGTGACCCTGAAGGACACCCAACAGGCGCATGATCTCCTTACGCTCGCTCGCCGTCAGAGCCATAAGAGCTATAGTCCTCATGCGGCGCTTTTCACCTCGTCGCTGAACACGTACACATGCACGCACCTGCACTTGTCGCCGCCGTCACAATCGGGATTCGGCACATCTGGGATGTCATCGGGCGTCGCGCCTTCCTGGCCATCCGCGTCGGCGCAGTTATCGCAGGTGTTGAGATCCAGCAGCGCCGAATAGATCACGCTGGAGATGTCGTCCTTGTTCTCCTGGTAGCCGGCGTCGCGGCCGTCCGCAAATGCTTCGTTCGCACCTTTGCTCGCGGCCGCGTCGATCCAGCCGTCGGCCTGATCATCCAGTTCGGCCTGTATGTCCAGGAGCTGTTGTCCCTTGGTGGCATCCGCGGCCGGGTTGCGCGTGTAGTCCATGGCCACGTTGGCGGCGCGGGCGGTCAGGCCATTGGTGAATTCGCCTACCACGCCATCGGCGTACAGGCCGAGCTGGTCCTGTGTGGCCATGCGGATCTTCGAAGCATCGGCGGGAGCTTTGCCGGCCCTTTGTTTTTCGCGCTCGGCGGTTACCTGTGATTTCCCGAATGCAGCGATTCCCTGCAGGATCGTTCGGATTTCTGCCTGCAGCTTCGCGTCCGGGGCGATCGAGACGCGGTGCATGTTGCGCACCGGGGTGTTGATGAGCTTGTTGACCACTTCCGCCTGGATGCGCGGCCGGGCGGCTCTCAGGGCGGCGGCTATGTCGTCACGGCCTTTGTCCAGGGCGTTGATGATGTCCCGCAAGGCCATGTAGCATTCGGCGCCTTGCGGCGGCCGCTTCAGCCCTGGGGGCTGGTCTACTACGTTGGGGACGGCGGTCGCCTTGACGATGGGCTTCTTTTTCGGAACCGGCCGGGAGACTTGGGCCTTCGCGTTCTTTGGCACATTGGACGCACCAGGTTTGGCTGTGGGGGGTGCGACGGAGATTTGGAGGGTTTGGGGCGCCACCGCTCCCGGCAGCTCCGTAGGCACCGCATCGTTCCCCTCCTCGGGATCGTCGCCCGTGCCAGCGTCTTCCGGCTTCTCCGGCGCGCCGAGTTTCTTGCGCAGCCACGCTTCCATCTCATCGTCCGGGGTCATCATTCCGGACAGGCCCATCTTGTTGACGGCGTCAACTATCGCGTCGATCTTGAACGCCAGCACTTGCTGGGGGACCAGGCGGGGATACAGCTTCACTCCGGGGAAGTTGAAGTCCACCAGGCGCTTGATGGTTGTGGCATTGAAGACTTCGCCCACCATATCGGCGGTGGATTGCAGCGACATGAAGAAGAAATCGGACATGGTCTCCCCTAAGCTGCGGTTGCCTCCGCTGCCGCGATTCTGACCCATCAAAAGGAACGCGGCCAGCGCTGCCATGGCGATCTGATTGTTGTGGTGGGTGATGGACGGCATGCAATCCTTCACCATGCCCTTCACGCCCTGCAGCTCGAACAGCCAGCCGGGCGGCTGCACGATGCCGGTCTTTTCGTGGACGATGAGCGATTGCACCCATTGAATCGCGGCCAGGCGGTCCTGCTTGGCGGCGTTCGGTCCCAGCGTTATCACCGGAACGCCCATGCCGTTGCGCTCGCAGGTGATGGCGTCGATGGCGTAGAGCGCCTGCTTGGTGTACCAGTGCTGGTACATAGCCCGTGTTAATGCGCGGCCCGCGTAGTTCGCGCCCTCCTGTTGAAACGTGAACAGCGCCATTTTCCCCACGGGCAGGGTGGCGTTCACGTAGTTGCCGGCACGATACCCTAGCTGATCGAGCGCTATCAGCTCGTCAGTTCCGGGCTTGGTGATCCAGCGGTAGAATGTCAGCGGGAGGCGCGGGGCCATGCGTTTCAGGCGGATGCGGTTGCCGTCGATCTCCCAGATGTCTTCGTGACAGGCGCAACCGAAGTCCAGCATCAGCATGGCGTTTTCGAGCGCCTTTTTGAAGTTGACCGCGAAGAGATTTTCCTTGACGAATTCGGCGGCTTCGGTTTCGATGGGCGAGGCGTTTTCCGGGGTGACGATCATCCACTCGGCGCAGATGATGGGGAGTTTGCAGGCCATCAGCATGGCGGCCACGGTGGAGTCGCTGCGGCGCATCTGCTCGTAGAGTGGGAAGCAGGCGAAGGGGCCGCCCTGGAATTGCGGGTTGTATTCCCCGAGTTCGGTGAGGAAGCCGGCGAAGATGGGGGTTCCGGCGGCGCCCCATTCCCCATCGACGATCTGGGCTGGCGGGGCTCCGGTGATGTTGGTGGAGGGGGCGGTACCCTTTGGCCAGAAGTCGGCTATGCCGAGGGATTGGAGTTTAGCCATGTGCCGCCTTTGAGAGGAGCTTCGCGAGCTGCTTAGTCGCGCGCTCGGCTTCCTCGGCTTGGTGCGCTTCCTTGTGGGCCGCGTTGCAGAAGCCTTTGAGGCCCGCGATTTCCTTGCCGGTCCAGTAGTAGCGCTTGCAGTATCGGCACTTGGTCATCGCCATCAGAAGACCCTCTGCATCAGTCCGCTCAACAGGGACTTGCCGGCTATGCCGCAATCGCTCGCTGGGATGTAGCCTTCCGTGGAGCTGGCCGAGCGCGCCAGCGCCAGCGCCCAGAATTCGTCCGCGTGGCCTTGGTCGGTTCGCGCGGCGTCGAAGCGGATATTGCCGGCCGGCGTCACGAAACGCTTTACGGCCTGGATCGAGCGGCGGATCGCGGCGTTCTCCGGCAGACCGATGGCGTGGTTTTCGAAGTCCGTTTTGATGGTCGTGGCCATCGCCTCTTTGATTGGCCCGGTGAAGATCACCGGCTCCACTACTTCCGGGAAGTCGGCCTGGAGTTGCTCGGCGATCTGGGCTCCGATGCCTGCGGCGTCCACCGCGAACTTGCTCACGGTCTTCGCCACTTCGCGCGCCATGGCGAGCTGGTCGACGAACTTCCAGCGGTTCATGGTGATCACGCCGCGGGTTAAGAGGCCGTCCGGCTCGCGATCCAGAATCCAGATCACCGAGAGATCGCGCTTGCGACCGATGTCCATGCCGGCATATTGCTCGGCACGATCATGGAAATCGTAAGAGATGGTGGCCGCGTCGGTCTCGCAGCCGCGGATCAGCTCGAAGCTGATGAAGTCCATGGCGGAGTCGATCGGGATGTTTTCGAACTCCTCCATCCAGATGTCTTCGTCGCCTACCGTGGCGCGCAGCTCGGGGATGTCGATGGCCAGGCCCTGGCGCACGGCCATGTGAATGTCCACCCAGTGCGCGCTCCACACGCCGGCCTTCACCGGCTGGACGGGGGGCTCGATGCCTTCGTGGAGATTGCACTCCTTCGCTAATTCGTAAAATTTATTGAGCTTTCCTTTAAACGAACTCATCACGCGCAGTTTGAAGCCACGCATCGTTCGGCCGACCATGGCTTTCCAAATCGCGCGGGCGTCCTTGTGGATGCCGAATTCATCCAGGAGCACGTTGCCGGAATAGCCGCGGGCGGTGTCTGCGTTGGCGGGCAGGGCTATGATGCGGCCGCGGTTGGGGAATGTGGCGGTGTGCTGCAGCGTGGAGGTTTCGGCGAAGAAGCCCGTCTCGGCGATCACGCCCATGCCGCGCGTGTGGATTTTTACCTTCTCCATCAATTCGACGGATTGGCGATCGGAGGCGGAGAGCATGATCCACAGGCCGGGATGCTCGATACAATCGAGCACGCATTCCAGGGCTCCCACGAAGGAGCCGCCGGTCTGCACGGATTTGACCAACAGCTTGCGCCGGGCGGTGTCGTCAACGTAGGACTTTTGCCATGGCTGCAGCGGCACCGCGGGCGACGGAGTCAGGATCATTGCACCCCCTCGCCCAGGCTGTATTCGATAGTGCAGCCCGGATACCGCGGCAGCAGCAGGCGTTCGATGATGGGCTTGGCCAGCTCCAGCTTGGCGATGTGCTTGCGGCCCAGCAGCTCTCGGCCCCTTATCCTGGGCTCGACTACCATGGCGCTCAGATAGCCGCGGTGGCGTTCGACGCGCACGGTGAGTTTCATCGGGCGCCTCCGTGATGCAACAGGCCCATGAAACGATGGGCGGGCAACCAGTAGAGCCAGACGAAGAAGGCGACGAACAGAACCGATCCCACCAGCACGGCCAGGATCCCGCTGAGATTTCCTTGCCCCGCGGTCGTCGTCGCCCGGGCCTGGCGTATGGATGGCAGCAGATCCCACGACTTCCAGGGCAGCTCCGCATCGCACAGGACGCAGTAGGCCAAGCCGGCCAGGTATGGCGCCGAGCCACCTGGCTGGAGTCCGTTGGCCGTCGCCACGTAGAATTGCGCGCGGTAGGCATAGAAGCCCACCGCGTCGATGTCCGCCTGGCACTTGGGACATTTCCTCATGCCTGCGCAGCCTCCAGTCCGTAGATATCGCGGATGCGCTGTAAATCTTCCGGGGAGATCTTCTCGCCGCGCTCGGCCTTCGCTGCCAGTTCGGCGGTGGCTTCCAGGGTGCGCTGCTCGCGGGCTTGCAGTATCTTCATCTTCTGCTCGGCCACAGCCACGGCCCGTTCCTTGACGCGCAGCGTTTCGGATTTGAGGCGGAGCTCTTCGGATCTCAGATTGGCTGCCTGGACGGCCAGCGGATCCGCGTTGGTAAAGCCCGTGGGACTGTCGATGAGCGCCTGGGTGGCCAGCGCATTGATCATCTCGGTGGCCGTGAAATCGTTGGCCTTCATGGCTTCCACCAGGTCCGAGACCTGATCGCGCGCGGCCTGGCGGCGGCGGGATTCGAGGCCCCACTCCGAGGCGCGCCGGGCAATAGTGCGCGGCGCCACTTTCTCGCCGGTCACGGCCAGGACCTTCGCGGCGATCATGCGGGCCGGCAGTTTCTGGCGGAAGCAAACCGCCATCACGGCGTGCGCGGCCTCGCTGATGGATACGGTCCTGGGCATCAGAAGGCCACCTTGGGATCGCTGTCCAGATCCCCGTCCAGGAGCTGCAAACCCTTGGGCATCAATTTTGCGAATACGATGGCGGAGGGATCCAGCCAGGCGCGATCGTCGCGGAACGAAGGCATCTCCCGCGCGCGCCAGATGGCCACGTAACCCTGCTGCGAGAGGTACGTGAGATACAGGTTCAGCGACTCGGCGGACACCGGGGCGAGGGAGCGGGCCAGGCTGGCGACGCCGGTCATCTCGCGGGCGTAGTCTTCGCACAGCGCGCGCAGGACCAGGCCGCGTTCGAGATTGTGGCGTTCGCTGTCGAGCTGGGTCATGGAGCCTCCTGTTTGCGCAAATCCACCTGCAATTGCTGGGCGGCTTCTTCGGTCTGGCGCTTGCGATCTTCGAGCTGCGCGGCCAGTTCGGCGATCTTGATTTTGGTGGCGTCGATCAGCGCCAGCGTCTCTTTGGAGGGCTCCTCACCGCTGCGCCGGTCTGCGTCCACCGTCTTCTGGAGCAGCACCAGGTTCGACCGCCGGGTATCCAGCTCGTCCTGTTTGGCAGCCGTCAGACTGGAATTGACCAGGGTGTGAATCTGGGTGAGCTGTGCGCCATGATTCTTAGCTACCTGGACCGCTGCCTGGCGCAGTGTCTCCGCGACGCCTTCCTTGCGGATCACTTCGGCCTGGTCCCAGTGATGCTCGAACCCCTTGTAGATAAAGCCTATGATCACCACCGCGAAGCCGAAACTCTGCACGATGATCAGCGCCACATTGTTGTGGTTGGACTCGCGCGCCTGGGCCTTGGCCTCCTGCGCGGCTTTCTTCGCATCGCGGGCGGCATCCACGGCCACCTGAATACTGTCATCCGCGGACTGCTTGGCGACGGAGGCGTTGGCGGTGGCGTTATCGCTCACGGACTGGCTGGCGACGCTGGCGGCGGCTTGTTTGGCGCTCAGCCTGGTGATCGATCCGCTGAGCTGCGCGCCGGCTTTGGTGGCGGCGGCGAGGTTGGCCTGGAGCGCCTCACGATCCTTTTTGGCTTCGGCGAGGGCGGCTTGGGTTTGCACAAGCTGGCGGCGGAGCTCCGCTTCGTACTTATTCTCGGCGTGGGCCGGGAGGGCGCAGATGGCGAGGATGAGGAGGGCGCGTGTCATATCAGTGCGACTGGATCACCTTGAAGACTTGCAGATCGGTCATATTGCCCTGCGCCCCGCCGAGCACCGAAGTAATCACCGCCGATCCCGCCGTACACGTCGCCGTACCGCTCCCTTGCGTGGCTGAAGTCGAGACCGCGGTGTACGCTTGTCCGGTCGCCGTGACATAGATCGGCGTGCCGCTGGCGATGGCGTTCGTGCCGGTCAGATAGACTGTGGCAGTCGCGCCCGATCCGCCCGTCCCATTGAAGGCCGTGAGCAGGCAAGTGGTTCCAGCCGCCCCGGTAACAGCCGGCCCGCTGGTGTAGGTTGCGGAGGCTACGCCATTGGACAGATACGACCATTGCAGATACAGGCCGTTGGTGAGGGTGGTGTAAAGGCCGGCCGGCGTTCCGATGTTGTTGTAATAGGCGTTGGTCCAGCCCGGCGTGCCGTTCCAGGTGTAATTGGTGCGGGCGGTTGCCGTGGGGGAAGCTCCGACCGTGGGGAACGTCACGTCGTGAACCATGGCAAAGCTGGCGTTCGTAAGGCTCGCGGTGGGTATCAGATTGGCCGATAAAGAATCGAGCGAGAA
>Ga0302326_10001959_pt1 | contig 51216 bp, 53 predicted proteins | sample Palsa_T0_3_FD_202264 | JGI IMG/M metagenome (GOLD analysis project Ga0302326, IMG submission 202264) | Peat permafrost microbial communities from Stordalen Mire near Abisko, Sweden - Palsa_T0_3 | ecosystem: Environmental > Terrestrial > Soil > Palsa > Peat permafrost | place: Sweden: Abisko...
GTGGCACAAAAAATAGTCACATCGCGACGTTGGTGGAGCGGCATTCGCGTTTTACAGCCCTGGTCAGGGTGCGAAGCAAAGACACGGCTGCGGTCGTCGCTGCATTGAGCCGGCAAATTCGCAGGCTCCCAACATCCCTGCGGCGCTCATTGACTTGGGATCGCGGGCTGGAGATGGCTAAACACAAAACCTTCACGGTAGCCACGAATGTGAAAGTCTACTTCTGTGATCCGCACAGCCCCTGGCAGCGAGGAACGAACGAAAACACCAACCGCTTGCTGCGTCAATACTTGCCGAAGAGAACCGACCTTTCCGGCTACACACAATCCCAACTGGACAATATCGCGCTACGTCTGAATCAACGTCCGCGAAAAACGTTGGGCTTTCAAACTCCCGCGAGTAAACTGCGCGCAAGTGTTGCGCCGACCATTTGAACCCGCAGCATTAATCGGAAAAGTGAAGTACTACTTCAAATCTCCGATAACGCGACTTATCAGCCAAGCGCCCGCCCAAGCTGTCGCGTCCACACGCGATCGTTATCTTCCCATAACTGAAAATGAAGCGCCCTGCGGATGGAGCAGTTCGTCCGCAGGGCTCGCAGGCTTACGCAGACGCTAATTTGTCGACGTCGATCACCGCTTGGGCAAAGGCCTGGGGAGCTTCCTGAGGCAGATTGTGTCCGACGCCGCCGGTGATGAGCCGGTAGTCATACTTGCCGGAGAACTTGTCGCGATAGGCTGTGCTGGGCGCATGGATTGCCCCGTTGGAGTCGCCTTCCATGGTGATGGCCGGCACAGCGATCACAGGAAGCGCGGCCAGCCGCTTTTCGAGGTCGTCATATTTCCGCTCACCATCCGCTAGGCCGAGCCGCCAGCGATAATCGTGCATCACGATGTCAACATGGTCCGGGTTCTTGAAGGAAGCCGCTGTGCGGTTGTACGTGCCATCGTCGAAATTCCACTTCGGCGAAGCCTGGTGCCAGATGAACTTATTGAACTGGTCGAGGTATTTCGCATAGCCGGCCTTGCCGACTGGGGTAGCGAAATAGTACTGATACCAAAACAGGAACGCAGGCTCGGGTGGCCACGGCACCTGGTTGCCCGCTGGGCTGCTGATCAGATAGCCGCCGACGGAAACGATCGCCTTGCAGCGTTCCGGCCAGAGTGTTGCCATGACGTCCGCTGTGCGTGCGCCCCAGTCAAAGCCGGCGACGGTGGCTTTCTGAATTTTGAGTGCATCCATGAGAGCGATGATGTCGAGGCCAACGGCCGACTGCTGGGCGTTGCGCATGGTTGCGCCGGAGAGAAAGCTGGTGGTGCCATAGCCGCGAAGATAGGGGACGATCACTCGATAGCCTGCCGATGCCAAAATTGGCGTGACATCGACAAAGCTGTAGATGTCGTACGGCCAGCCATGTAAGAGAATGACGGTGGGACCATTGCTGGGGCCCGCTTCCGCGTATCCAACATTCAACAGGCCGGCGTCGATTTGCTTCAGTGGGTCGAACGAAGTGTGAGTTCCTGGTTTCATCGTGGCCACGCCCGATTGCATTGCATTACTGGCATCAGCGCTCGCGGAAGCGAAAATGCCGAACTGGGCGGCAGCAAAGGTCATGGCCGCAGTCCCAAAAAAACGGCGGCGATCCGAGTTGATTTCTTTTGACATCTACATTACTCCTCTCCTACTGATTTAGTTTTTTGTCGCAAAGAGACAGCCCGCACGTAGGGGTTTGGCAGGGTCATCTGTGCGGCCACATTGTTGAGCGCAGCGCACAGCGAAAACTGTGCCAAACAGGACAGAAGCTAAAAGATGGGGGACCTGTCGGTTTTTGGACTGGATATCTGCTTTTCGATAGATGATTTACTCGTTGAGGACAACGCCTAGGAGCGAACTGTTGACGTGAAGCCCATCATGGTTGCAGCCACCCCCGTCGCGTTTTCGGCAGGAGACGATAGCCGCCTACGAGCAGTCGCAGCGAGCGCGCTACAAGATCCGAAGCTCTGTTCGCCGAACTGAAACAGCAGATGCGCTTGCACTGCATGCGATTGCGGCGCACGTGGAATGTCGCCGAGCAATTCCTGCTGGCGGCTACCGCCCAGAACTTGAAACGGATGGTGCGCTTCCTCGCTCAGCGCGAAGCTCCAGAACTCAGTATAGCCTGAGAAGTAAGACAGAACCGGGGCCGAAAAGAGCGAGCGCGAGAAATCAAATCTAATCCATCGAAATGCCTATGAATCAACTTTGCGCTCGCCGTAGGCATGGGTAGTTGCCTCAATGCGCTCTTTCCGCAATTTCCTCGCGCATCCGTCCTCGCAATTCCAGCAAATGATACCAAGCCGGCAAAATTCCATACTCCTGAACCACCGGATCAAGATACTTCGGTTCTTTCAGCACGGTCCGATATCCATAGCGCTCCAATATCGGCAAGAAATCCCGCCCATCATTAGTAGTCAAGCGCTTCATCCGCTCGCCTTCGCCATTCGGCGCGATCATCAAATTCTTCACGCGATGTTTGCCGAGCAATCGCGCCCACCACTCGATCGCTTCCATCCGGCATTCTGAAAAACTATGTATGTTGATCGCCAAATCAACCGGATGCTCGCGCAGCGCGCCATCAATATGATCGAGCGGAATCACGCACGCCCTCTCCACGCCCCGAAATCGCAAATAGTAATCGCTCACAAACGTCGAAACAGCCACCGCATCCGCACAAAAATACCGCTCGATGTTCGGCAGCGCGCTCACCATGCGATGCGCCAGCCGCCCGTAGCCAGCTCCCACGTCAAGCACGCGGAAGCCTGCGCGCGATGCAATTCCGAGATGCCGCTCCAAAAAATAAATTTCCGCAATGGAATCGAGCAGATCGCGCGAAACCTCCCGGCCATCAATCGTGAAAGTAAAATTCCCGAAGCTATTGTCCTCGATGAGTTTGTCGAGCAGCCCGAGCCGGTCAATGGATTTCAGATAGTAGAAGCTCAACGCGTACGCGAGAACATTCGAGTTTTTGCCTCTCACCTGCCATACCCAGGCATTATCCCCGCGGAAATAAGCAATATCTTCAGTGCGAACGTGCCCATCGCTCCAAATAAAAGGCGTGGTCACGTCGGCATCGAACGCTCCATACCGCCGCTGCAACTCCACAAGCTTCGGATTGTCCGGCTTCAGATATCGCGCCGCGCCGTCTGGCAAGCCGCGTTCGTTGAAGCAAGGCCAAGTGACCGGCGCCCTCTGCCACTCATGCAAAATATTCGCGGGAACAATCTGAGCGTTATACCTCCTCAGAACCTGATTCAGACCAGCCGCGATCGACTTTTTCACACCCATGAATCAACTGTTTCAAGTACGCACAATTTCGCCTCAAGCAGCCTCGGGGCATGCCTGGACTGCTATTACTAATAGCGATTCGCGCAGTCTCAGGTTCCTGCGGTGAGGTTCGAGGTTGCGTTCGCGAAGACGGCCCTAATCGTGGTGCCGAGCGTCTTCATCGTGGTAGCCGCAACCAAGGCAACCAGAACCAGCAACAGTGCATATTCCGTGAGGTCCTGGCCAGCGTCCTCGCGATACAGCCTAAGCATACTTTCCTTCACGTCCTTTTTGCTCCTTCAAGTTTCTAAACTCGGACCAACCAACTTCGCGCGCCAGTTCGCATGAAATTCTTAGCTCCTAGCAGTGCGTTGCTCGTCGTCCGGGAAGCGCGTACAAGGTGTACCGGCATGTCGCGAGCTCGTCGGGATAGAGTACGCGCGCGCCCAACAATTTCAATCCGTATAACTACGAGTAATGGAACCGAATAGTTCGCGTGATGCGATGAACGTTTATCGGGGTTACGCGCTCCAACCCGCTGTGTTCTCAAAGACTGCCCAGAAACCCTCCTCAGACGCGCCCTGTAGGTGACAGATTTTATGTGCCCCGATTTCGCGAATTTCTTTGACCAGAAACAGATGAGGCTGTTGAAAAACTGACTTGCGTGGAAGTACGCGCAAAGCGAGCCAGCGCCCGGCGTCGGTGTCGCAAACTCGACTCTAAGAATCATTCAATCTTTGCGTGACGCATGCGTCCCTACTCGCTTCGCTCGACGGCATCGGCACGGGACTTCCTCTCTTGCGGCCAAGATCCCAGCGTGCCCTTTTTTGGATTACTCGTTGCGTATAAGACGAGTTCTACGCGATTTGAAATTCCCAACTTGTCGAAGATATGGAAGAGATAGTTCTTGACCGTGTGCTCGCTGAGACCCATCAGAGTTGCGATCTCGCGATTCCCCAAGCCTTCGGCGACCAGGCGCATGACTTCTTCCTCGCGTCGACCGAGGAGACTCAACCCATCTGCGTTTAGCACGCGCAGCGGGCGTGCCTGAATCAGAGCATGGAAAACATATTCCAATTCCGTGTTGCCTATCCAGAGCTGCCCCTCGCACACTCGACGGACGCACTTGCGCAGAGTGGCGAAATCGAAGCTACACCGCGAAAAGAATCCCCGAGCGCCCGCACGCAAGCCCTCGACCACCAGATTCGGCTCAGGCCGATCGAACACGAGAATGGAACGGAGCTCAGGATCTGCCTCGTGAACTTCTCGCACTGCGGCTAAACCGCTTAAGAGCCCGTCTTGCAAGTCTGCGTTGATGATCGCGATCGTTGCCTTAGTTTTTCGCAGGGACGCAAGCAACGAAGTTTTGTCAGTGGCGCAGGATACAACGGCAAAGCCGGAGTGACGCTTGAACTGATTAGTCAGTAAGCGAGCGGCCATCAGATTAGCATCAGCTATAGCTAATGTGATCGGGCTACCGCTCAAGCCGCACGCTGTTTTCAAGGGTAACCTAATGAGGATGCTAGGGGCCGAAGCAGCCAAACTTTTAGAATGTCTAGAACTCACGGGCATACTAGTTCTCGGAATCCTTTCTGTCAACTTATCTTTTTAGATAACTTGAATTCAATTTTATGCTGAGCGACATGCAGAATTGCTCTTTTCCCATAATGGGAATTTTCGACGATTTCAGTGGCGCGTGGCGGAGAGCCGTTCTTCTCTGCGTCTTTAGTATGCACGCGATCGTTCGGTGAGAACTAGTTTAGCTCTCTCACTCACTGCTCCACGGTGCTACTGTCAGGCTCCGAATGTTCTCCGCAACCACTTTCTCGCTGATCGGCAAAGTCTTGAGAAGTAAATCGGCCAAACAATAGGTCCCTTGTGACTGCTTTGCATCGCGTCTACTCTCGTCGCGTCGCATGGGTCAGTGGATTAAGTTCGATGCCAACTCAACGTTCGACTCCGTCATTCGTTGGAGCGGTAGTGGAGCTTAGAAAGTCAAGACGTTATCGACTACTGGCCCCTACTTCTTTTTCGTGGGAACGCCCGGATGGTCAGCTACAGGAAGGCAGAGGCACGATTCGCGACATCAGCGACAGAGGAGTCTTCGTCACTGGATACGTCGTACCGCCCGTCGGCGCTCGACTCGATGTCGATGTCTATTTGTCTTCTTTGGAAGAGGGCGGCGCCAACGTGCACCTGCATGGGGAAGGGACAGTGGTGCGAGTTGATCAAGAGTCAGAGAGCACCAAGGGGTTTGCGGCCACTGTAGCATTCCAAACAGAGGCTGGAAGTACCCCGATCATCGTAAATCCGAACAGGCTGCACTAACAATGAGTGCGACAACGCTTGCGTCAAGATGATCGACGACCAAGGAACGCGATTCTGAGCTCGATGTGGCAATCGCGCCCGTGCAACTCAGTGCGCGGGCTCTTGGGATGGAGAATCCAGGTGCGGGCTACGGAATGGGAAGGTGCTAATTAATTCGTGCCGGCTGAGGGAAATTCGTCCAGAAGGATAAGCGATCGAAGTGTCGTGCCTCGAAGCGTGGGCAAGGGTCTGCTAGCAAGCGAATTTGATCTTTAGTTTGGAAGGGATAGCGTCGAGCGCTGGCGCAATTTTATTTTTCGGCTAACAGGGACGAAGGGCTTCCTGGGAGTCACTGGGCGGAGCTGCATGCTTAGTAGCCAACTTGATAACGTAGATTCTCCGCGCGCGTGGTACGCGCTGTGTACGCGCCACCAGCATGAGAAAACCGTCGCGCACGTTCTCACCAGCAAGGGATTCGAGACATTTCTCCCGCTCTACTCGGCGGCCCGCAAATGGGCGGACCGGACGAAGCTGATTTCTTTGCCACTCTTTCCTTGCTATGTCTTTCTGCACGGAGACCTCGAGCGACGCCTGGACATCCTGACGACGCCAGGTGTACATGCCCTTGTCTCATTCAATGGCCAGCCGGCCGCTATTGCGCCTGCCGAGATTGATGCCGTCCGGCGAGCGGTTGAATACGGTTCCCGCGTCGAGCCGCATCCTTTACTGAATTGCGGCGACCGCGTGAGAGTTAAATGTGGCCCGTTGCAGGGGGTCGAAGGGATCCTGGTGCGGAAGAAGAATCTGTATCGATTGGTTGTTTCCGTCGCAATGCTGGGGAAGGCCGTTGCAGTGGAAGTGGATGCGTTTCTCGTCGAGCGATTGAACGGCAAGCGGCCGAACGTTGAAGGCATCGGCCACGCCTCAGCGTCCACACACGTAGTTCCGCGAATCGCTGGATTCATTAATTGAAAATGGGTATTGGTTGGAAACAAGCCTGTTTTTCAAGAGGAGCTTCCACGAATTGCGGGCGGGTATCTAATGACCGATTTATCCGCCGACGATCGCGCATGAATACCGTGATTTGCGCGCAGAACAACCTCTGGAAATCAGCGCCAGTACTCGAACTGTAGTTTGGTTGTTTGGTTTTTGACGACTCATCAGTTCTTAGCGATCGAAGAAGCGATGAACGTTAGAATGGACCGCGATGGAGGGCAGAGCGCGCGACTTCGGCCGCACGTGCGTTTCGATTAACCGATTTGCCCGACCTGCCTTCCGCCACAATCTGGTTCCCTATTTTGGGTCCGCCGCGAACCTATCTTCCGACAAGTTTGACACGGCACGCGGAAGAAGAATCTTCATGGACCGGTCGTTTTCGTCGCAATGTTCAGAAGTACTCTTACGTCGGTCCCGTTGTGGTCGTTGTAAAGGGCGTACCGGAAGGAGCAATCGTTTGCGGGGTCCCCGCAGCGAATGTCGATTGGCAGCCAAAACGTCGATGATTACCTGAGGTGCATAACCTGATTTTTCACCAGGATCTATTACCTCCGGTCTTCACCTCTTTCGGCCCAAAACAGTGTTTTCCGAGTGTGTCACGGTTGCTGGCGTTGGTTTATGGAGCGACTGCGCCATCGCCACCTGCTTCTACACGCGTTATAGACTGATTGATACAAAGGAAGTGATGATTTGCACTGGCGATCTTCCAAAGCTAAACACGTTGCGGGGTCGTCTCGAAGGATGCGGGCGCCCCAGTCGACAGTGCCGCCGTTGTTTCGTTCCGATCCGGAGGAAAATTTCAACCTGTGGGTGCAAAATTGCTTTCCCGGCGCATCACTCACGCGAGAGGACGCTATTCGACAGTGGTTGGCGAGGCCAACCGAGGCCCGCAATCAGTACGCCCACAACTATCGTTCGGAGTGTGCAGAGTCTGACGTCTCGGAAAGGACCTGGGCCGCAGCGCCGGAAGTAAGAAATGGAGCACGCTCGCAGGAGACGAGCAGCCGAAACCTGAATGGTTCGTTGGAGTGGAACTCGCGACTGAATGCTGGCACCGAGAAAGACCGATTCCTAGATCGCTCTGCCTTCCGGACACGAAACTCTTCGAAATTTCCCCTAAGGATTGCCAGGTACTCGCTCCTGGCTCTCCTGATCGTCATACTCGTGTGGGGGATCCCCACGAGTAAATCGGCCTTACCGGCAGATGCGTCGACCGCCGCGACTCGACCCAGCAAGGCTCAACTTATTGCGGCGAGTGTGCCAGTGCCGCCAACACATGAAGCGATCGAGGCGGATCCGATTTTGCCCACAGGGTCGATCACCATTGAGAATCTCTCCGTCGGGTGTGAGGACACGCAGCCCTGTATTGAGATCAGCACCCGTGGCAAAGGGGCTCTTCCGAGACTTAGTACCTTGAGCGATCCTGACCGCGTGGTAATGGATTTTCAAGACGCTGTGGTTTCCTCTGACCTACGTCGCAAGGAAGTGGGGCGTGGTGTCGTTAAGGCCGTTCGCATTGGAGTCGGCGGATCGCAGCCTCCGCACGCGCGCATCGTCGTTGATCTAACGGAGAAATGCGATTACGAACTGCACACCCTGACTAACGGAATCGTAATGAAAGTCTACCGCAAGGGGCAATAGCTAGCCAGCTGGGATAATATAAGGACAACTTTTCGGATGGAGTGCTAGGCATGGTAGTTAATGCCATCGATTAGACCTCGCCAGACCACTATTACTACTACTATGCAGACACAAAAAAACGCAGGGGCTTACAACGATTGCTGAAGAGGCAGAAGAGACATCAGCTTGGCCTGCCTAATTCGTCTGGGTCGGAGACTACGTTTCGATGAGCAAAGTGTCCTCAGTCAGCAGAATCGGCGAATAATCGTTGTGAGTGCTTGAGCGTGATTTGAATGCGGGTGCTGGTTTAGCTGTACCATGCAGATTCTCCTACGATCTTTGTCTCACAAACTTTTTTGGAAGATTCTCTCTCTGCTCTCGGTGCTCGCGTACATTGGCATTGCAGCTCGCGATTACGTAGCATACCGTTTGGCATTTTCAGAGCATCCTCACGCCATTGCACAGGCCATCGCGCTGGACCCATCGGATGCCGAGTACCGGAACCGTTTGGGCGACTATTTCATGTTCTCGGAAGGGCGCCCCGACCTGGCGGTCCCGCTGTACAAGTCTGCCGTGACTTTGAACCCGCACATTGCGACGTACTGGTTACACCTCGCAAGCGCGTATGCGTCCACTGGTGGTGGTGAACAGCAGGAACTCGCGCTCGAACATGCGCTGGAAGCTGATCCAAATACACCGCAGGTTGCTCGGCAGGTAGGCGATGCCTTCTTCATGCGGGGTGATTTGCGGAGGGCCTTCCCAATATACCGGGCTCGGTTGCAAGCTGATCCCGCAGCGATAGAATCTACCCTGCAGCTTTGCTGGCAGGCAACTCACGATGTAGACGCGATGGTTGATGTACTTCCACCGACACCAAACGTCTATGTTGCGTTTCTGAACTTACTAATCGATGAAGGTAATAGGGAAGCTGCCGAAAAAATATGGTCACAGCTGGTCGCACTGCAGAAGTCTTTTGATCCTCAGCTCGCAAAACCTTACCTTGAGTACTTGATCGCGCAACATGATGTCGACGCGGCGCATGCAGCATGGATCGACCTGGCACAAATCGACCCCAGTTTTCGGCCGTACCGAACGTCTGCTGCGAACCTGATGGTAAACGGTGGCTTTGAGGAGAGACTTCTAGACATGGGATTTGACTGGCGATATGAAGTTAATCCCGATTTAACTCTCGCGCTCGACGGAGAGCAATTCCATGACGGGAGCCGTTCGCTTTTGGTGACTTTCGGTGGTGCAGCAGTTGTCGATAGCGGCCTCTCTCAATTTATTGCCGTTGACCCAAATACCCGATACAACTTTAGCGCCTATGTCAGGGCCGACGATATTTTTGCCGCCCACGGGCCTCAATTTGCCATCAGCGACGCTTATACGAAGAGTTCGCTTCTGCTTACTGAAGAAGTTTTGGGAACCATTGCTTGGAAGCCAGTTAGCGGATCATTTACGACGGGTCCAACCACAAATCTGGTTCTGCTGAAGATTATGCGAGCGCCTAGTGCCGGGCCGATCACTGGAAGACTCTGGGTGGATGATGTCGTTATGTCGAGAGGGTAAATGGATCTCGACCTGACAATTCTCCGAGACCCGAGTCTGCTCATCCCTACTGGCATTGCAACGCTTCAGAAGGCTACTATCGCAAAAGACGGCCCAGCGGGTGTCGGACAGTCTATATTGGTCGCGGGGCTGTCATCCATATTGATCTTCGCCGTACTTGCGTTTGGCAGCGTCGACCAGGAAGCCATTGCTGTCTTGGAAGTCGCATCCGCTCTGCTGTTACTGTTTTGGTTCTGGCGGCAGATATCTTCAGGCCACATACAGTTAAGAGCGAGCCGTTTATATGCACCGGTGGTTCTCTTCGGTCTAGTTATCGTGGTGCAGGTTGTCTTCGGATTGTCGGCATATGCGCATGTCACGCGCTTCGAACTCTGGAAGTATGCTGCCTACGGAAGCCTGTTTCTGATTGCGAGCCGGTGCGAGCGGGCTGAAGCGAACAGGCTGTTGACAATACTTGCCGCCTTCGGATTCATTGTCGCACTATTCTCACTTGTTCAGTATTTGACCTACGACGGCAAGATCTATTGGCTTTGGCCCGCACTGCCCCACAGCTTTGGTCCTTATTTCGATTACAGTCACTACGCGGGGCTGATGGAAATGCTCACGCCAATTCCTCTGGTGATGGCATTGACGGATGGCGCAAAGCGGCACCAGCAACTGCTTTGGATGGTCGCCAGCATCCTCATGGCAGCGACTATCTTTGTGTGTGGTTCACGCGGAGGAATGATCGCATTCGCAATCGAGATGGTGTTCCTTGCCGGATTATTTGTCACTCGCAGGAGTTCTCGAACGGCCTGGGTTCTTTGCGCCGTGTGCGTGGTTATTGGTGCTTTCGGATTATGGCTCGACAACGGGAGAGCGCTGCAACGACTCGACAGCATGCGGGATCCGCTCGCAATCGGTGATGTGACAAACCGCCTAACAATTGAGAGAGACTCGCTGGCGATGGTACGCGATCGTCCGCTTTTTGGCTGGGGCTTAGGACTATTTCCCATCATTTACCCCCAATATCGCAGTTTCTCTATCGATGACCTGGTGAATCAAGCTCACAATGACTACCTGCAAGCGTTCGTTGAGACTGGTATCGTCGGGTTTGCGTGCGTCCTCTGGTTTATTGTGAATCTGTATCGCAGCGGCATTCGGAACTTGCGAGCTCACTCCAGGATCTCGACTGCGCCATCGCTGGGACCTTTGGTAGGGTGTACTGGCATTCTTGTGCACAGTCTTTCCGATTTCAACTTGCATATTCCAGCAAACGCAGCACTGTTCTTTGTACTTTGCGGGATGGCCAGCGATCGGCAAGCGCTAGGAGCCCGGAACAAAGCGACCCAAAATAGCCTTGGCAGCTAATCATCGTGATTAGTCACGGTTCCGGCATCGACGGTCGTGTCTTTCACCGTATTCCAGCAGGAAGTCCTTTCCATAAGAGGCAGTATCGGTACCTCGATTGATAACGCGTAAAACAGCCGGAGTGAAGGTACTTCTCCGGTCACCCAAATAATCCCTGGTTGATCCGGCTCAATAGAGACTGAGTAAAACGTATCCTATTCTACCGGTTTCTCGATCGTGCGAAGCCGGCGGACGACATCTCGCGTCCTTTAAGGAGGAAAGTTATGAATGCTAGGAAACAGTTCCGATTTGATGCGCGTGTGATCCTGACTCTGCTCATCGCCTCGATTTCGGCGGTTTGGCTGGTGCCAACTGCGAGGGCGCAGGGCAGCGGGGTTGTCGCCGGGGTGGTGGACGGCGAAACAATCTATCCCGGCGACACGATTGACTTGGGATATGAAGTCTCCATATCCGACCCCGATACCACACCGACGACGGTGTCGCTGACCAGCACAACGATGCAGCTATCCGTCGCGTGTCCTAATGGCAGCTCTCAAACTATCACCATCAATCCTGGCGCTGGGTCTTTCTTGATGCCAGGAAGTTTCAGTGGCTACCTTCCGTCAGAAAACACCTACGAGGGCTCGGTGACAGCGCCCTCCAATCTTTGCGGCGGAAAGCCCGGGAGAGAGAACGGCGCTCAGTGGTTTTTCAATTACGGAGTCACTTGCCACAAAGATTCTAATCGGCCCTGCTGCCACAAGGTGTGCTTTCAATTCCACCACCGGCATCATCATCAGGACAGATTGTTTGTTGGCAACTCTGGCCAGCCGATTTGTTTTCCAGAAAAGGAATGCGTGTCGAAGGAGAAGTCCGGATGCTGTAAGACACAACCTTGATTCTCCTAAAGTTCTGTGCCCGGAGCTGCTAGGGCGTAGTTTGGGCAGGCGGGTAGCTGTAGAGCAGGAGGGCCTCGTTGCTCGCGCGCGTGATATTTCCCGAGCTTGGTCCGGGTGATTGGAAAGCGCTTGATGCCCTTCGTCGGTTGCGGCCTGTGGGAATGCTAGCAGGCAGCTTTCACTCAACGAAGGGCTTTAGTGTTGGCTTGCGGGTTCCGTGTCGCTGCTTGCCCACCGTGTCGAACACTTTGGGGTTGCAGTTGACGGCATCCCCCAGGCGCGTGCGAACTCTAACTTCAGGTGGCTAACCATTTGCACGGGAATGGGCATTCGATCGATGCGCTGCGTCTGATTCAAACCTACGTGGATCAATTCGACGATGAGGCACTAGAAAATGATTTTGTCGCATAGACTCGACGCGAGTTCAATCAGATGAATTTGAGAAACCAACTCGGCGCAACGTCCGAACTGAGACCGACGGCACCGGAGATCCTCGAATTAGCCGCACCGGCGGCGGACTATCAGACCTTTTCCAACAATCCGCAGTTTCGCCTGCTAGATTACTGGCGAGTACTGGTGAAGCGGGTCTGGGTAATCTTGGGTGCGCTCGCGTTCATGCTAGCAGGGTCGGTTCTCGTCTCGCTCCGGACAACTCCGATGTACCGAGCAGAGGGACAAATCACGATCAACAAGGAGAATCCGAACCCGCTCGGATTCAAGGACGATTCTGGGGAGGGTGACAGCGGTTATAACCTGACTGTCGATCTTGCAACTCAGGTCACCGTCCTGAACAGCCCCTCTCTTGCGCTGCAGGCTGTTCAACAACTGCCGCCTGGTGAGGAACCGAAAGGTACGACATCAAAAGCACCCGATGTGAATGCCAGTACGCCCCTGACAGGCCCGCCTCAACTCACGGCTGAGCAAAAAGCCCAGCTGGTTGGCACACTTAAGCATGATCTCGCGGTCGCCGTGATTCCTGGCACTCGGGTGATCCAGATCACTTATATGAGCCCCAAGCCACGCGCCGCAGCAGATACAGTGAACGCCCTTATTAGCGCGTACGTCGCACAGAATCTTAGAGCTCGCTTCGAAGGAACGAACCAGGCAGCCGAGTGGCTAACCAAACAGCTTTCAGATCTGCAGCTCAAGGTCGAGATCTCTGAAGAAAAGCTCGTACGCTACCAAAAAGAGAACGGCATCGTGGGGACCGACGAGAAACAGAACATCATCACCTCAAAGCTCGAAGACCTGAACAAACAACTGACAGACGCGGAGGCTGACCGAATCCAGAAGCAAGCCATATACCAGTTGACACTCTCTGGTGATCCTGAGGCCGTTGACACGGTCAGCCAAGATACGCTCTTGCAATCCCTGCGAGCGAAACAGGCTGAGCTGAAAAACCAGCTCGCTCAAGCCACTGTGCAGCTTGGGTCGGCCTACCCAACAGTCGTCGAACTCAAGAACCGCATGCAACAACTGGACGATACGATTGATGCGGAACTGAAGAGGACCACCAGCAGAATTCATAACGACTACGTGGGCTCGCTTGCGCGGGAGAAGATGCTGCGGCAGGCTTTCGAACAGCAGAAAGAAAATGCCAGCCAGTTGAACCAAAATGCGATCGAATATACTTTGCTGAAGCGCGATGCTGATTCTAACCGGCAGCTCTATGATAGCTTGACGCAGAAATTGAAAGAGGCAAGCCTCTCGGCAGGACTTAATTCGACAAATGTTCATATCATTGATCCAGCCACTACTCCGCTGAAGCCGTCCGTGCCGGATATACCGCGCAATTTGGCGCTAGGGCTCGTACTTGGTCTCGCAGGTGGCATTGCGCTGGCCTTTATACTCGAAGCGTTGGATACGACGGTCCGTACTCCAGATCAGGCGGAAGCCATCGGCGACGTTCCTTCGCTGGCAGCCATCCCTTTGGCGAAGTGCGGGTTGGTGGGCACCCCCCCCAAGAAGGCCAGGCTACTACTACCTTCGGAACCGCAGAAGAGCGATGAGCTAGATGCTCTGGCGTATTCGCGTCCAAATTCTGAGATCGCGGAAGCGTATCGTGCGCTGCGGACCGCTATTCTCCTCTCGATGCCGGGCACTCCTCCCAAAGTGATATTGATCACTAGCCCACTTCCAGCGGAGGGGAAAACTACCACGAGCATTAATTCTGCGATTGTACTGGCACAGGAGGGAAGACGGGTCCTACTCGTAGACGGCGATCTCCGGCGTCCGCGCATTTCCAAGAGTCTCGGGATCGATTCTGGTGCAGGACTTAGCTCAGTTCTGGCCGTGGATGCATCTCCGGAGTCGGTAATTCTTCCGTCGCCACAATTGCCTAATCTGTTCCTACTACCGGCTGGACGGATACCGCCTCGTCCTTCCGAAATATTAAACTCTGAACGGATGAAGCACCTACTTGCCCAGTGGCGCGAGACGTTTGATCACATAATTATCGACACTTCACCTATTTTGGCCGTCACCGATGCTGTCCGGCTATCCGCCGAGGTTGATGCCGTAATATTGGTTATCCGGTCGGACTTGACGAGCAAGGCTGCGCTGCGTCGATCTATTGCGCTGCTGGCGCAAGCCAACGCTAAACTCCTAGGAATCGTTTTCAATGGTTTCGATTCGAGGTCGCCAGACCATTATTATTCCTACTATTCTTACACAAAATACGCGAAGGCTTACTATGACGGCGAGGAAGCGGAAACACATTCGGCTTAGCCGTCTTGAACAGTCCTGGGTTATATAAATTATGAGACTAACTATGAGGCCTCGGAATATCGCATGGTATCTGGCTTGTGGTTGTTTACTTTTCGGCTTGTCGTTAATCGATGTTTCTGCACAGCAGCCCGGAAGTAGCAATACAGATTCACAGGTCGGGGCACCAGTTCCTGTCGCTTCGGCGTCGACCAAGGCATCTGTTTCAGGGAGTGAAGCCGGTTCCCTGCTGCGAAAGGGGAATCCGGTGGAGCTAGGTCCCAGGGTTCGCATTGGGCCCGGAGATGATCTCGACATCGAGGTATTTAGATTGCCTGAACTATCTCAACATGTACGTGTTGGCAGCTCTGGTGACATATCTCTACCTCTGGTTGGGAACCTGCATGTTGCCGGATTATCTAGCGATGAAGCTCGGTTGCTAATTGAGAGGCGTCTAACAGACGGACACTTCGTCAACAATCCACAAGTTTCGGTCAACGTCAAAGAGTACACCGCTGAAGGGATCTCCTTGATGGGTGAAGTGAGCAGGCCTGGTGTTTACTCTGCGCTCGGTGCGCACCGGTTAGAAGATCTGATCGAAACAGCGGGCGGTCTCACAGACAAGGCGGGAAAAACGGTCACGGTTGCACGCCGTGATGATCCAGAACATCCGCGGACGCTGACCTTGTCGAACGACGCGGCCAAGACAGCGGAGAATAACATCGAGCTCCAACCGGGTGACACAATTGTGGTGTCGAAAGCTGGTATTGTTTACGTCATCGGCGAAGTCAACAAGCCCGGCGGATTCGTAATGGAAAACGATAAGATCAGTGCGTCACAGGTGCTTGCAATGGCGGCCGGCCCGACCCAATATGCTGCACTCAACGGCACCCTGATGATTCGGCATACACCTGAAGGACTCAAGAATATTCCTCTGCCGTTGAAGAAACTCATAGAAGCCAGAATACCTGACATGGAACTCCAACGGGACGACATCATTTGGGTTCCAAGTAGTAAGGTAAAAGCCATGTCAAGCACACTTATGAACACGATCATGGGTACAGCACTTAGCGCAGCCATTTATCGCTTTTAACCGCAATCGCCGGTATGCCATCAAGTTGCCGAGCGCTAAGACCAGCCCTTCCCGTTTCCAATCCTCGGAGGCAACCGACTCAACACTGAACGGCTTAGGTGGTGCCATAACCGTCCGTTGAGTGATGGTCTACAAAAGACCTATGCGTGGATCGCGGATCAAGTAGTGTCCGCCAAATCTTTCGCGGCTACAGCCTGCGTATCTGTTCTGAAGCAATCGGATCTGCGGAGAACGAGCCAAGATACCTACGGCTATGGGTACAAATATTATTTATGTGCGATCCGCGGACGTGAGTGCGGCGTTAGCTATCCTTCTGACGGCGGTGATATCGGTCCTCGTTTAGCATCGCCTCGAACACACTTCCATTCAGGTTGGAAAGCGGTACGCCCCGCGATTCGGGCAACGCCGCGCCTTCGCCTAATGTCAACTGTAGATGCAACCCCAAAAAACTGAATTCACCGCGACTGACGAGCCTTCTGTGAACGTCCTCGGCTGTCGCGTCCACCTCGTCTCGGCAACCCGCACGGTCGATCACATCGAACGCTGGATCGCCACGCGGGACGGGCATTGCCGCAGAGTCGTGGTCACGGGTTTCCACGGGCTTTGGGCAGGGCATAAGAATCCCAGTTTCAGGTCCGTTCTCAACAGCGCGGCACTCTGGGCGCCGGATGGCATTGCACCAGTCTGGGCGGCGCGCGCTCACGGCCACCATCACGTCGACCGGGCTCCCGGTGCCGAAATCATGCGTGAGTTCTTCCGCCGCGCCGATAAAAAAGGCTACAGCAGCTACCTCTACGGCGACACGGAGACGACCCTTTCCGCTTTGCGGCTGACACTCTCGCGAGACTACCCGGGCCACAAGATTGCCGGTGCATTCTCGCCGCCGTACCGCACGCTGACCTTTGCCGAGGACCAAGCGATCATCGAGCAGATCAACGCGGCGCGGCCTGACGTCCTCTGGGTCGCCCTCGGCATGCCAAAGCAGGACATCTGGATCCACGAGAGATTTACACGGCTCAACGTTCCGGTCGCCATCGGCGTCGGAGCAGCATTCGCCTTCGTCGCCGGCGTCGTGCCACGCTGCCCGGACTGGATTGGCCGAATCGGTTTTGAGTGGCTGTACCGTTTCTCGAGGGAGCCGAAGAAACTCTGGCGTCGCGACCTCCTTGATGGGCCCCGCTTCCTTTTCCACCTTAGTCTGGACTTGATCCGCAACGGCCGCTTTGACTGACAGATCGCCGATTTCCGCCGCAGGAGGGATGCTTCCAGGTCTTGCCGCGCGGGAATATCCGGTTTCTAGAGGCAATCCTGCTGAAAAACTTGAAACAAGCGCTACTTGGTACCGGCTGGCGGTTTGGCAGGGAGTGCGATTATGATTGGGTCAAAAAGCCGCTTCTCAAACCCATTTCGCCACGTCATCGTTCAGAATGTGTTATCTCTCTATGGCGTCCAGGTTGTGGGCTATGTCGTCTCGCTTTTCACAGTTCCTTATCTCGCGAGAGTCCTGGGAGCCGCCGGATGGGGTCTGGTTGCTTTTGCACAGGCCTTTGGAAGCTACGTGATTCTGGTTGGAGAATATGGTTTCTCACTGTCCGCCACACGAGAAGTGGCACACCATCGCGACAATCGTGAGAAATTGACCGAAATTTTTGCCGGAGTTTTGGGCGCCAAGACACTGTTGGCAGCAGCGTCACTTTTGCTCGCACTGATAGTGCGTTGGTGCGTTCCGGTTTTTCGCGAACATCCGACAATCCTTTGGGCTGGCATGTTCTGGGCTTTGGCCCAGGTATTTAACATGATGTGGTTCTTCCAGGGATTCGAGCGATTCCGACTAGTTGCCGCGATTGATATCACAGCCAAAATTATGGCTACGATTGGAATACTTGTTCTTGTGCGAAGGCCGGAAGATGGAGGGCGGCTTCTGATAGTACAGGGCTGCGGATTCCTGCTGTCTTCCGCGGTCATTTTGGGGCTTGCCTATCGCAAGCTGCCTGTTCGCCTGCCTAAATTGAGCTCCACTTGCGAAGCGCTGCGGATGGGTTGGAGCATGTTTCTGTTTCGAGGTTCGGTGAGTCTGTACACGGTGGGGAACGCCTTCATACTGGGCCTGTTTGTCTCACCGCAATTGGTCGGTTATTACGCCGGCGCCGAGAGGATAAGTGGAGCATTCATCCGGCTATTCGGTCCGGTCAGCCAGACACTTTATCCGCGGCTGAGCCATCTGGTTTGGCACGCGCGAATCCGCGCGGCCCGCCTGGCGCGAATCGGAGTTTTGATAATGGGCGGCGGCGGCGTAGCGATAGGAGTTTTAGTTTTCGTACTGGCACCACTACTTGTGCGAATCATATTGGGCCCCAATTTCGGGCCGGCCGTTCCAGTCTTGCGAGTTCTTTCGTTGCTAATACCTTTCGTCGGCATAAATTACGCGCTTGGAATGCAGTGGATGCTGCCGCTGAGGCTGGATCGCGTGTTCAATACGATCGTTCTGTTAGGTGGATTGATCAACATAAGCCTGGCGACGGCTCTCGCGACTTCTTACAAAGGCGTTGGCATGGCCTGCGCTGTAGTCACTGCGGAGGTATTTGTCGGTGCTAGCATGTATCTAGTCCTGTCTTCTAGGAACCTAAATCCCTTGAGCTACCCGCCGAAGGACGAACCGGGGATCGCGTAACTTGGTTTCGATCGTCACGGAGCCGTCATCTCGCGCTTCAACCGAGGAAATTAGGAGTCATGGCGAAACAAAGCCTGGAAGAAATCGAGCAACTGCTCAAGCCGATCGCACTTGCTCCGCTGTGCGAGAACCCTCTCATTTCCGTGCTGACTGCGAGCTGTAACTATGCACGTTACCTCGGTAAAGCAATCGAGAGCGTCCTGGGCCAGACCTATACAAACTTTGAAATGATCATATGCGACGATGGCTCGACAGACGATTCTTGCGAAGTGGTCGAACGTTTCGCGCGCCGCGATGCGCGGGTCCGCCTCGTGGCAAAGCAAAATGGCGGGCAAGCGTCTGCATGGAATGCGGCCTACCGCGAATCTAAAGGACAAATTATCTGCTTTCTCGACGCGGATGACCGTTTCCTGCCGCAGAAGCTCGAGACGGTCGTCCAAGCTTTTCGGTGTAATCCGGATAGCGGATTTGCCGGGGACCGGATGATTCGCATCGATGCTGCTGGGCGCCGAGATTGCACCGCCTCCTCCACGGCTGATCCCCCGTCCGGTTGGTACGGCGCAGCGATAGTCCGCTATGGAGCTACTCCTTGTGGGCTACCGGCAGGCTCAGCGATGTGCCTGAGGAGAGAGATCTGTCACTCGATCTTTCCTATGCCGGAGGGTTTCTGGATCTGCGCAGATGGAGTTGTAATGTCTCTGGCGCCTTTGATGACACCCGTCATCGGGATACCGGCACAACTCACGGAATATCGATATCATGGAAGGAATCTAATAAACTCACGCCGTATTAGGAACGAGGCCCCGGGCGGTACGAGTCAAATCGGCCCTATGGGCTGGGAACTAACGCGAGAGTACCTAGGGAAAGTGAACTCCGTCCTAGTCGAGACCTTTCCATCGTACGATAAGTGCCGGGGAACTTTGCTCGGTGCATATGTGCAGGGGCGGTTGCAGGGATGGGGCGGCGCGCTTTCCGCCTATCGACGCCTGCTGCGGGCCGAAAACTTCCTCACGTTTCGCGTCGCTGCTAGATGGTTTTGGCGGCTCTCCATCCTTCTGCCGAGACCGGTTTTTCGCTATGCCTTGAGCCCCAACCTCCTCAAGCAATTGTTCTGGTGGACAGTAGAAGCTCGACGCAGAATCTTTGCGAGCTCGGCGCCTGTGCGTCGAGCCCCGAATCGCACCGGCTATGATTGAATTCAAATCCAAAGCGTCTAGCCCTTCGTCTGTGTTTCTGAGTGGGAATCTCTTATAAGGCTCAGACAAACGCCTGGGGAGCGAAGAGGGTCAGGACAGTCATCGCAGAGTTGTCGAGAGTTAGCCGCAGATTCAGACGCTAGTGCCTCCTTTACAACATACTCCTTCCCGGAGTGATGCTCTTTCGCCGGGCGAGTGGTCTGTGGTACGCAAGAGAACTTAGGCGATACTGCTCATGCTTGCCCCAGGTAGTTCCAGAACCCGCGTTTGTGAAAGTCGGTGCCAACGACGGGATAACTGGAGACCCATGCTCCGATATTCTGCTTTCCAATAAGAGATGGAAGGGATTACTCATCGAACCTGTGCCATATTGTTTTGACCGCCTCAGAGCAACTTTCCACGATGGCCAGAGATTCTTTCTGGAGCAAGTCGCAATCGGCGCAACCGCTGGGGAAGCTACTTTCTACTACGTGGATCAGAAGGCACTCGAAAGCATGCCCAATCTGCCGAGTCGGTTCGATCAACTCGGATCGTTCGACAAAAGCCATATTGTAAAGCATTTGAACTGGAACTGGAAGTCTTGCATCGGCGGACAAATCCACAAATCTCGCGCGAGAATTGCCAACAACATCGCGACACGAGCCCGCCGTTGACTCAACAAGTGCCAGTTGCGCCAGATACAAGCCTTCGCGCTTGGTCAAGTTGGCGTACAAGTTTTTGCCCAAATTTTTGACTCATTGGAAGAATTCATCTCGAAAGCCACGACAAGTACCGCAATAGGCAGGGCGAGTCGCAGAGATCGAGATCTTGTTTTCGATATCGGCCTTTGCAATGGTGACGACTCTTCCTATTATCTCGACCTCGGATACTTTGTTGTCGGTGTCGAAGCCAATCCGCTGCTGGCAGCCCAATGCACCGTGCGATTCGATAACGAGATACGGCAAGGGCGAATGATGGTAATCAATGCCGGAGTGTTGAAGGAATCAGGAGAATTCACTTTTTATCGCAATCTTCGCAACGATCTCTGGTCTTCCTTTCTACCAGAAAAAGGGGGAAAGGAGGGGGGATGGGAAGAGCTGAAAGTCCCCTGCGTCACGACGCAGCAACTGATAGAGGAGCACGGGAAGCCCTTCTTTATGAAGGTCGATATCGAAGGCGCAGACCTGCAGACTCTGCACTCGATTACGCCCGCAACGGCCCCTGCCTATGTCAGTCTTGAACTGGATTGCACCGATGCGATTCTAGAGAGATTGATTGAGCTGGGATACTCAGCCTTCAAGTTCGTGAACGGCGGGAACTACTGGCCAACGCCCCCGAGATTGGATCACGAGATCGGCTCGCGGCTCCTGAGGAAAATGGGGCGGCTCGCTCCGTTCGTCCGAAATGGGATCAGCAGGTTTCCGCAGCGGCTTCGTCCAAACTCCGCGTCCGACCAGCTTGGCAATTACAGTCCAGCTGGGTATCCATTCGGGCCAAACAGTTCCGGCCCGTTCGGAGAGCAGGCCGCTGGTTCGTGGTTGACTTGTGACGCGGCCCTCCGCTGGTTCGGAGTTCTGAAGAACAGCTATCGCAGGGCTGCCAAGGAAAAAGAGTTGTGGTGCGACGTGCATGCGCGCCTATCCTCAAGTTCGTCGATAATCTCTCAACCCTTGATGGAGAAATCATCCGGGGGTTGAATGCCCCTTTCGCTGAGAAAGCGGATTAAGAGTTGGCTGGAGCGAACGCGGCCCGCCAACCTGATCGAAAGGGCTGAAACCTGCATTATCGGTCCCGGCCAGACCGCTTGCCAGCGTCTGCGTCGATTGGCGAAAGATGTTCATGCTTAGGGTGTTGAAGGACTAGTAATATTCGGGTGGCTGAAGATGTCGAAGAACTCGGCTCGGAAACGAAGCCCCACCTTCTCGGTGAGGTGAAATTGCCGCCACCGTGCAAAATCCGCTTTGAATCGTGTATTAGAGCTTTTCAACATCGAATGTGCAGTCGAAGTACGCCCCCCGACTGATGTCCTCAAAAGAAATCGAATACGGGACGTGCACCTCCTCCATGTCGATACCAGGGGCCATGACTACGAGGTCCTGAAGACTTTGGATCTCGTCAATCATGCACCGGTTGCAATCTTTATCGAGCACAAGCATCTACCTGATAGTCAGAAGACAGAAATGCTCTATTTTTTTCGCAAACATGCATATTCTGTGCGGGAATGCGGCGGGGACTACTTTGCCGTTAATAATAAGGCTCACGAGCGGCTGGAGCGGGGGGGGTTCGGGATGCTGTTGCGGCATCTTCCCCGCTCGCGAGCGATGTTAAGTCCCGCGCAGTCGTGTTCTAGGTCTGAGTTCCAACGACGCTGACTGTGAGCCACCGCTGGGTGCTCGATGACCGCAACACCATCATTGATAATCACGAAACATGAATTCCAGGCGAAACTGCGAGGGCGCCCGAGGGTCGTTATCGGACATCCGTTCGTGGGTCGCGGAGGCTCAGAGTCCAACGTCATGTGGCTGATCGAGGCCCTGAAGCGGGACTGTGACGTGACTGTGGTCACGACCGGTGGGTGGGATCTGACAGCGCTGAACGAGTTCTATGGGACCCGGGTGCAGGAGGGCGAGGTGAAGGTTCGCATCGCACCAGTTCCTCTTCTGGCGCGCACCCTGACTGCATCCGCGTTGCGGGGCGCTTGTTATCAGCGGTTCGCATTCCAGATCGCGGGGGAATACGATGTACGGATCAGCGCCTACAATCCGACGGACTGGGGTCTGCCTGCAGTCCACTTCATCGCCGATTTCACCTGGCACCGAACGCTCCGCGAGCAATTCGATCCGCCCACGCCGGGGTTCATCTACCGGGACTCCTTATTTCGCAGATCGTATCTGCGAATCGCCACAGCCTGGGGAAGAAGCTCAGGTCGGGATGTGCTCCGGGATGATGTGGTGATTGCAAACTCCAGGTGGACCACAGACCGCATGAGGAAATATTGCGGTGTGGACTGTGCGGCGGTGGTGTATCACCCCGTGTGGACGAAATTCCCGGATTTTCCATGGGAGCAGAAGGAACAAGCGTTCGTGATGATTGGCCGCATTGCGCCGGAGAAGCGGGTGGAGCGTGCAATTGCCATTCTGGATGCCGTCCGGCGTCGCGGGCACGCGCTTCAGTTTCACCTGTGCGGTCAAATTGGCGACGACATCTATGGCCGGCGAATCGCACACCTTTGCAGGGAACGCGCGGACTGGATCATTGTGGAAGGCCAGGTGACCGGTAAGAGAAAGGCCCAGATCCTTGCCGCGTGCCGGTTTGGTATCCAGACACGTAGCGCGGAACCTTTCGGCATCTCAGTTGCCGAGATGGTCAAGGCTGGAGCAATCGTCTTCGCGCCCAACGATGGCGGCCAGGCCGAAATCCTCGACGTCTCTGATCTCCTGTTTGCCGATGAGGCGGAAGCAGTTGAGAAGGTGCAGGCTGTGTTGGGAGGGCCGAGACTCCAGGCATCACTGCGAACTCATTTAGCGAACCGCGCGGCGATATTCAGCGCCCAGCGGTTCATGTTGGGGGCACGAGCCTGCATCGCGGACGCGGTAATGGCTGGACGCAATGCAAATCACGCCCCAATGGCCCAACAGTCATGACGCACAGGATCTCCACGCCATGAGCCTCGCAGTGGCTGAACCGATAATACGCGGTGGCTGCCTGATTCACGTAAATTAATTTTATATGACTCCCATGCAACAACGGCTTCTGGCCATGTCGGCGGCGATTCATCGCATTCCAGCGAGCAGCGTGTGGTCAGCCTCGCTGTACCTGCGTATGTTCCGCGTTCTCAAGTATCTCCCTGACGGCAGGTGGAAACGAGGCATCGAGAGGACCTTGGAAGAAGTCCGGTGGCCGGAGGTTAGCCTTCCAAGTTCACGGGCTGAGTTGGCTCCTGGATTTGCGGCTCGTCTCGTGCCCCATGTCGGTGAATTTGATTTCTCAGCGCATCTCTATCGTCGGATGCCGTACGAACCGGAGGTCCGCTCTTGGCTCGCCGAACGCTCCTATGACGTAATTATTGAGATAGGAGCGAACGTCGGTTTCTACAGCGTCCTTTTTTCGCTGATGTTGCCAGAGGCGCGGATCTACTCTTTTGAGCCCGCTCAGACCGCTTTTCGCCGCTTATTAGAAAATCTAGCTTTGAACAAGTGCAAGAATGTCGTGCCATTCAAGTGCGCAATCGCCATTCACGCGGGATTCTTGGAGTTTTATGAGCCAAAAGACCATCTCACCAACGGCTCTCTGGATAGGGCATTCGCGGAAGCGTTCGGCTCAGTCAATGTAACGAGAGTTCCGAGCCTCAGTGGAAATGAGTTGGGCGCGCTCGCCGAGCACGGAAAACGGATGTTGATCAAAATCGATGCGGAGGGTCTTGAACCCCAGATTTTATGCTCCTTGAAGTCACTGATCATAGCCGAGCGCCCGGACATGATCATTGAGGTGATCCACGATGTGCCAGAGCAGCTCAACGACATTGAGTTTCTCCGTGAGTACAGACTTTTTCAGCTACTCCCCGAAGGCCCTAAGGAAGCTGAGCGTTTTACGCAGACTAAAACTCGCGACTACGCGCTCGTGCCGCGAGCCTGCATCGCGGAGGCGCTGATGGCTGGCCGCGAAGCCGACCGCGCCTCCACGGACCAACACTCATGACGCAGGGAATATCCATCGTAGTCGCCACAAAGGACCGTCCGGATGATCTCCGTCGGCTGCTCGAAAGCCTGCGCCAGCAGACCGTCACCCCCCCAGAGATCATCGTTGTCGATGCCAGCCGCGAATCTGTGGAATCCGTCGTGACAGCTTTCCCGGAGCTTCGTACGAGGTATGTCCGCCACTGGCCTCCTTCGGCGGCGGCGCAGCGAAACGCGGGAATTCGGGCTTGCGATCCATCCGCAACACTAATCGGTTTCGCGGACGACGACACAACCTTTGAGCCGAATTCTTTCGCGGCGATGCTGCGATTTTGGGAAAGCGCCGGCGAGGACGTGCTTGGCGCTTCCTTTAATATCCTCAACTACCGCCTTCCTGGTTGGCAGTCACTCAAGCGAAGTCGAGTATCGTCGCGCCTAGGCCTGTACCCAGAGAAGCAGGGCGGGGTTGCCCCAAGCGGATGGCAGTCGGTAATTGGGAAGGTCTCACAGACGCAGTTTGTCGAATGGCTTCCAACTGGTGCGGCCGTGTGGCGCAGGCATGTCCTGGATGGGTGCACGTTTGACGAGTATTTCGATACTTACAGTTACGTGGAGGATCTCGATTTCAGCTACTCAATAGGGCAAAAGGGCAGATTGGCGGTCGTTGCTGAGGCCGGCTACTCCCATTTTCCCTCCGCTGGCGGACGCGTCTCCCCGCGGCAGTTTGGTCGGCTGGAAGTTCGAAATCGGTTGTATTTCGTAAGGAAACACGGGCTGTCCGTCCCTCGATGCTTTCTCGGTATCAGTATCCGCTTCGCAATGACTTTGCTGGCCGCCCTCCCCTCATTTGATCGAGGCATGGCGGCCCGCGCAATCGGAAACGTAGAGGGATTATTTGTATTCGGGCCCAAGACTCGGCAGAGTTCCCCGACGCTATGATGATCGCGACCTCAAGAACCCGGCTCCATCGGTCCGCCTGGCGCCTTTACGCGCCAGCGTCGGCCCTGCTGCTTTGGGCCTGCCTTTGGCTCAACCTGAATAGCGGTTTCTGGAATATTCAGGCGCCCCATTCTTTCGATGACTGGCAACTGTTCACCCGGGCCGTTCTTCCATTCGCCGTGCTTCCAGTGGCGTGCTTTCTGGTCCTCAGCCGTCGAAAACTGGACATGCCGGGCTTGAGTCCGTCTCAACTCTTAATGATTTACGGGCTCGTGGCGGCAATCGCGTCCGTCGTTTCCCCGGATCCAGCTGCGTCTCTTTACTGGTCGGTGACGTTCCTCGCGACGATCCTGGTGGCATGGACGTTCCCTACCACTCACACTCCAGTCCTCTCCGCACGGCAAATGTTGCAAATCACCTGGGCGGTCATGGCCGCGGTCGCCGCAATCATCGCCTACACGGGTCGTGGGCTCATATACGGCAGCGCTCCATCAGCCTATAGTATCGAGCATGAATTGCACGATCTGGTTATATCCTCGGGAGTCGCCCGGTGGGCGGCAGTTCCGGGACTGGTCTGTATCCTTAAGGCATACCACACACGCCGTCCTGCCCACATCGCATTTTTCCTCGCCGTAGCCGGCGCCGCCTTCTTCATCGTCTATCGGATGCAATCGCGAGGGGCCATTTTCGGCTCGGCGGCGGCATTGCTCTTTGCCCTCTTCACATCGAGCCGCCTGCGACGGTACGCCCTCCCATATACCGTCTTCGCCGTGCTCTTGCTGATCATCCTGGAAACTCCCAACGTGCTGTCCAACCGCGTCACCGAGTATCTTGAGCGCGGACAAACCGAAGCGGAATTTATCAACATGTCTGGGCGGACCTCCACGTACAACAAGGGCATCGCCGCGTTTCGGGATGCTCCAGTCCTGGGACGCGGGCAATGGGCCGACCGTCTGATCGGCATCGGGCATGCCCACAATTCTTACCTCCAGGCGCTGATGAATGCCGGAATTCTCGGTGGTATCCCCTATGTGGCGTCCTGGATCGCCGGCTGGGTTCTGTTTTTCCGGCTCCAGAGTAAGCGTCACGTGCTGCGCCCCGAGGACCGTCTGGTCCTGCTGGAGGCGGGCGCCGTAATGATGTTCTTCACGGTTCGCTCCGTCCCCGAGACAACCACCGCGAGCTTCGCCGTCGATCTGCTGGTAATGGCAGCCGTTTACGTGTACTTCGAAACGCTTGCTGCCTCGACGGCTCCGAGACCGCTCCCGCGATCTGCGCGAACACCGTTGCAGGAGAGCGCACCGAAAATCCGGCACTCTCTGCAAGTGGCCAGCCGGCCCAGACCCGTCGCCGGCGTATCTCCCGAGTAACAGGCAATCCAATGGCTTCAGACATGTCCCAGGCTTCCATGTGGCACACGAGCGCTGAAAGGGCAGGCAACATCGCTGACGTGACCGAGCCCGGTCATCGCCGACTCAGAGTATTAGTCGGCGCCTATGCCTGTAGCCCTTCGAGGGGATCGGAACCCGGCATCGGCTGGGGTTGGGTCGAGGCTGTATCGAAATATCACGACCTCTGGGTGCTTACCGGTGATCAGTGTCGCCAAGACATTGAAGCGGAGCTCACGCGAAGGCCCGAGCTGCGGAACTGGATGCGGTTTTACTATATTCCCCGAGTTCGCTATTTGAGAGCTGAAAAGATTTGGCCCCCCGCTTACTTGTACACCTATAAGCACCAGTGGCAGAAAGCCGCATATGAAGTAGGCAAGCGTCTCCAACGGGAAGTCGGCTTTGACATCGTCCATCAGGTGACGTACAGCAGCTTCCGCGTGCCCGGCATGCTCTGGCAGTTGGACCCGCCATTCGTATGGGGCCCAATCGGCGCCCTTGAACAGACCCCGTGGGCACTGATCCCTGCGCTCGGGTTACGCGGGGCTCTGCACTTTCTGGCGAGAAATCTGTTGAATGACTGGGACAGACGCTTCTCGCGAACTCCGCGATTGGCTTTCGAAAAAGCAGACGGAGGGATCATTGCAGCTACGAGAGGCATCCAAAGAGAAATTAAAAGATTTTACGGCCACGAGTCCACCGTCATCTGTGAAAATGGCCTTCCGCCCGTCACGCGTGAAACACCGGTTCGGAGATTGCCATCCGAACCTCTCCACCTGCTGTGGTGCGGTCTCCATATCCCAAGAAAGGCACTGCCCTTTCTGTTTTCCGCCCTTCGACTACTACCGCCGCATCTCAAATGGGAATTGACGATCATCGGGGATGGTCCCTGTTCAGGCCCTTGGCGGCGACTTGCACGGGTCAAGAGAGTCAGCGACCGCTGCGAATGGCTCGGGCAGGTGGTTCACGAAACTGTACTCCGGCAGATGCAGACGGCGCACGTGCTCGTGGTTACGAGCGTCTACGATCTCGTCTCCAGTGTAGTCGTGGAGGCACTTGCCAATGGTCTTCCAGTCATCTGCCCGGATCACTCTGGATTCAAGGACGCCATCACGCCCGAGTGCGGTATCAAGGTGCCAGCGCCGTCGAAAAGGCATCTGGTGCGAGGACTCGCGGACGCGATCAACCTGTTGTTTGAAGAAGACCGTCGGTGGCAACTTGCTCGAGGAGCGCTCGCTCGGAGCGCAGCCTACGGCTGGGAAGCCAAGGCCCGAGCGATAGACGAAACTTATCGAGCAAAGTGCGCCGTCATCAAACGCAAATGCTCCTGAAGATGTTGGTCCACGCGTAGCGTGTTCCTCGTGACGCCGACGTTTCGGTTCCTTAGGATTTGGGATTGGGCCGAGGGTCGGAACTGCGCCTGAGAAATCATCTGCGTGGGCAAGCCGGACTCGTGAGACAACTCAAACGAGCCGTCGGAACCCCGCTGATCTCGCTAGGAGCCTGCTCTGTTGGCAAATTCGTTATGTCCAGGGCAGGAGAAGCGGTGTGCGAGCGATAAGTTCAAATCTGAAATCCCGGCTAAAGGGCTAAGTGAAAGCGGCGGTACGCGAGTCGTTCCGTTTACCATCGGCCGCGGCAATGGTGCGGCTGGAAAAACAGCCGCAGTGGCTGGCGCGGGAGCATCCCGATGCAGCCGCGAGCTTGCGCGAGGGCCTGGAGGAAATGTTCACGGTGAACCGGCTAGGGTTGTCGCCGTCGCTGATGTGGTGTCTCGGTTCGACCAACCTCATCGAAAGCCCTCACAGCGGCGTGCGACTACGGAAGCGGAAAATCTGCCGCTGGCGGGACGGAGCCATGGTGCTGCGCTGGGGCGCCTCCGCGTTCCTGATCACCGAGAAGAATTTTCGCAAGATCCAAGGGTACCGCGACCTGTGGATGCTGAAGGCAGTGTTGAACTCGACCATCGAAGAAAATCAGGCGAGCTCGATGGAGCAGGCAGCATAGAATGCATCACACCGCCGCCCACCTCCAACAGAACCGGAGACACCTTCTTAGGTGGAGCCAGATGCAGATACTTCGGAGGCTCCTCGGATTCGCGCGAAAATCCACTCGCGAAAAATTGCAGGTCATCTACCGGCAACTGATAGAGAGGGATTGGTATTGGAAAGTCCATAGTCCTGGGAACGACAGAACAGCTTATGTTATTGGACTGTGCGGCACCGGACGCATGTATATCTATGAACTAATCAAGCATAACATCGGAGAAAGGGCGAAATATTTAAGGGGCCGGATCCGCATCCATCCACGTCCAACGTCTATGATCTACTGCCACCATGCCACAATCAAGCATGTCTCTCTAGGTCAGTCTCTGCCAGCGGTAACGAGCCGTATATTGAAAGCGGTCAGTTCGGGATTTGCGGATTTGATTTTTATCAATCGTCATCCCCTCGATTCGTTGCTGACAAATTGGATTTTCTGGCGGACAAATATCCGTGACAACAGCACGATTTCTGGTATCTCGGAGGTTTGTAAGAACACAGACGATCTATGTGCCGAGTTGCAGCAGAATTTTTCTGAATTCAAGGCCTTTGCCGAAGGCGACCCTGATTTTTTCGCGGCGGTACGAGGCCCGCGATTTTTGTCTTTCCTGGAATTTGTTGAGGAAACTGAGCTCTATCTCCAATCTGCCACGCTCACGTTGCGGCTAGAGGACTTCATGATCGATCCGGTCAAGGAGTTTTCTAAGATCGTTGAGGTCATGTCGGTTGATGTTGATTTGAGCCATTTGCGTGTAGCTACTCCAAGAACCAAGCCTTATGGCTATTTGGCTGTTAAAGAAAAAGTTCCTCGATTTAGAGACTTTATCAATGACCTGGATGCGGAGACAAAAAGACGAATTGAGAAAATCGGCTACAACGTGGGTATCTAAGTTGACCCTGTTTTGGATTACCGGACTTCCTGGGGCCGGATTCAGCCGACACCGCCGAGTAATTGTCGTGGGCACACCAGCCGTTCCGCGCCATCTTTGTCAGGCGCGATTTCGGGATGATACAGAAACCTGAACAGTGAGTCGCGCTGCCTGCCATGAACCCCCGCTGGATGTTTACAAAGCGGTCCCTCAGAGGTCCATCAAACAGTCGTACTAACGAGTGAGCCTGTTGTTTCAGGGACGACGCGATTTCGTATGCTGACACAGATAAACAGGACGGGACGCCAGCCCGAATCCGAACGTAAAGTTTCACCGGGTCGCGTATTCTGGATTACCGGGTTATCCGGCGCCGGCAAGACTACCGTAGGACGAGGGCTGTGGAGCCGGCTGCGTGCTGCTGGTCGTCCGGTCACCTTCCTCGACGGCGACGCGCTCCGTTCTGTGATCGCCGAAGATCTTGGCCACAGCGCAGGCGGCCGCAGGCGATCGGCGATGCGCAATGCGCGGCTGTGTCGGTTGCTGGCTGAGCAGGGCGCCGACGTGGTCTGCGCGACCATCTCGCTGTTTCACGAGGTGCAGCGTTGGAACCGCGAGAATATCCCCGGTTATCGCGAGATCTACCTCCGGGTCCCGATAGACGAGCTACGGCGACGGGATAGCAAGGGCATCTACGCGGGAGCTGAGCGCGGCGATGCGCGCGACGTCGTTGGCCTTGACGTGCCGGCGGAGGCTCCCGAGGCGCCAGACCTGGTCCTCGACAATTATGGCTTGCTTGACGTTGCGACGGCGGTCGACTACATCGTGGCGGTGTGCGACAGGCGGGATGGCGCGAGTGCGACGCAGCCGGCGCGCTTCGTTGCCTTCAAAACGAAGGCGGAATCTCTGGAAGCGCTGGCGCCGCTGCTGCGCAATGGGCGCGTCCTGCCGCAGGTCCGATTCTCGGTGGGTGATTGGCGCTCGGACGCCGCTCGGGTGCTCGCTTCCGTCAGCGCTGCGCCCTGGGGATCAGATCGGGTCATCGTGCGTAGCAGCGCAAGAAGCGAGGACGGAGCCGCGAGCTCCCAGGCAGGGAAGTACGATTCCGTACTCGGTGTCGTCGGCAGCGCAGCGGTGGCACAGGCAATTGATCGGGTGATTGAGTCGTTCGCCAATAACGGAAGCGAGGACGACCAGATTTTCGTGCAGCCCATGCTTGACCGCGTTGCGATGGCCGGGGTGGTCTTTTCGCGAAGCCCCGGCGGCGGCCCCTATTTCATTATCAATTACGACGACCGCTCCGGCCGAACCGATCGCGTGACCGCCGGTGTCGGCGACAATCTCAAGACTTTTCTTTCCCTCAAATCGCGGCCTGATGCGTGCCCACCGTTGCTCGCGCCGGTCGTCGCTCTCGTCGGCGAGCTCGAAACGCTTTTAGCTTGTGATGCAATCGACGTGGAGTTCGCTGTCGGCGAGGACGGGCAGCTCTATCTTCTGCAAGTCCGCCCGCTCGCCGTCGACCGCTGGGGGCGGGCAGCGGACGAGAAGGTGGACACCGCACTCGCCGATGTCGCGCGCAAGATCGAGCTGCTCAGCCGCCCGCATCCCTACTTGCACGGCAGCCGGGCGATATTCGGCGTCATGCCGGACTGGAACCCTGCGGAAATCATCGGGGTGCGGCCGTCGCCCCTGTCGTTATCGCTCTATCGCGAACTCATCACCGACGCGATCTGGGCCTATCAGCGGGACAATTACGGATACAAGAATCTTCGCAGTTTTCCGCTATTGGTCAACTTTCACGGGCTGCCCTACATCGACGTGCGTGTCAGCTTCAATTCCTTCATACCGCGCGACGTACGCGACGACCTCGCCGGGCGTCTCGCGAATTACTACATCGATCGCCTTCTCTCCGAGCCGCATCTCCATGACAAGGTCGAATTTGAGATCATCTTCTCCTGCTACACCCTCGATTTGCCGAAGCGGATGAGCAGGCTCGCCGAGCACGGATTTTCCCGAGAAGACCTTGCCGCACTTTCGGACGCCTTACGGCGCCTCACCAATCGCATCATGCATGGCGAGACTGCGTTGTGGCGGCGCGACCGCGCGAAGATCGACCTGTTGGAGCAGCGACTTCCGACCATCCGCAACGCGGAGATCGACAAGATCAGCCGCATTTACTGGTTGATTGAAGACTGCAAGCGGTATGGCACACTGCCGTTCGCCGGTCTCGCACGGGCGGGCTTCATAGCGGTTCAGCTGCTCCGGTCCTTAGTAGATGTGGGCGTTCTCAATGCCGGAGAAGGTGCGACATTCATGGCGAGTGTCGATACTGTCGGATCGCGCATCGGGCAAGATTTCGCGCGACTTCCGAAGGCAGACTTCCTCGCGCGCTACGGCCACCTCCGGCCAGGAACCTACGACATCCTGTCGCCGCGCTACGACGAGGCACCCGATCTCTATTTCGACTGGTCGAGTGCCCGACCGACGGCGTCCGCGCCGCCGCGCTTCGCGCTCTCGATCGAGCAGTTGCGCCACATCGAGCAGCTGCTCAAGCAACATGAGCTCGATATCGACGTCTTGAGTTTGATCGAGTTCATCAAGGCCGGCATTGAGGGCCGCGAATATTCGAAGTTTGTGTTCACGCGAAGCCTGAGCGACGCTCTGTCACTAATCAGGCGCTTGGGCGAGGATCATGGTCTCTCGGCGGAGGATTGCGCATATCTCGACTACGACGCCATCCGCACGCTCTACAGTGAGAGCGGTTCGGTGCGCGAGGCATTGCTGGAGAGTGTCGAGCATGGCAGGGACCGTCACGCGCTCACGCGCAATCTGCTGCTTCCCCCGGTCATCGCGTCGCCCGACGAAGTGTTCGCATTTCATCTTCCCCCGAGCCAGCCTAATTTCATTACGCGAAAAAGCGTCACCGCACCGGTCGCATCAGTCAGCGACCCGCCGGAGAGTTTCGCTGGACGGATTCTTTTCGTGCCCAGCGCGGACCCCGGCTTCGACTGGATCTTCACTCGTGGTATTAGTGGATTCGTCACCCAGTTCGGCGGCGCCAATTCACATATGGCGATCCGCGCCGGCGAACTCGGCATACCCGCGGTGATCGGTGCCGGTGAAGCCATGTATCAGCGCTGGAGTGTGGCGCACAAGCTGTGTCTAGACTGCACGAGCCAGAGGGTTCTGGTGGTAGCGTGAAAGCCGTGGCCATCACACAGTAAGTAAACAGAATCGTCGAACACCAGACTAACGGAGAAAATTGATGGTCACCAGCATTTCCTCACCCAAGGTTTGTTGGGATTACACCGAGCACGCTTCTCATTACGATAGGAGAGCCGACTACTCCTGCGATGCGATTCAGAATTTGCTGAAGGCAATTGGCTGCACCCCTTCTAGGCCCGTAGCCGACATTGGCGCAGGCACGGGTAAGCTTACGAAGGAGCTGCTCAAGCACGGATTAACGGTAAGCTCCGTCGAGCCAAACGATGCGATGCGAACAATTGGGATCCAAAATACTAAGGGTAAATCAGCTACCTGGTCCGTTGGCACAGGCGAGGCAACGGGTTTGGCGACCATCAGTGTTTACGCCGTTTTTTTCGGCAGTTCATTCAATGTAGTTGATCAAAGCCTTTCCCTATCCGAGGTTTCCAGAATACTTGTCCCCAACGGCTGGTTTGCCTGTATGTGGAATCATCGAGATTTAGATGATCCGATTCAACAAAGGATAGAGTCCATCATCAAATTCTCGATTCCGACTTACTCGTATGGATCAAGAAGAGACGATCCCTCAAACATTATCAGTACAAGTGGTCACTTCTCTGCTCCGAAATCGATTGAAGGAAGTTTTGTATGGGAAATGCCAAAGTCAGACGTTATTGTTGCCTGGAAATCGCACGCGACTCTTAAACGCCAGGCCGGCAGCGATTCGGTATTCAATAACATCATTAAAGAAATCGCGAGCTATTTGGACAAGCTGCCTGAAATAATCGAAGTGCCCTACACAACTCGGATTTATTTTGCGCAAAAGATCAAGTAGCGAAGGACTTTCGCCTCGCAAATGCACGCTGTCACTGCCGGATCTGTCTCGATCAAGCCGGCTTGGGCCGAACGGCGGAATGTACAAACCAGAAGGCCTTAGCCTCGGTACGAAGAAAGTCGCGATTACCGAGAGGGTATCAATCGTCCCAGAATACGGTGAGCGCCGTGATTGTCTCGATCAGGCTTGGCCACGGTTCCTGGCAGGCTGCGGACTGATGCCGCTGGCGCTTCCGAACGTCATCGAGGTGGCCACGGCGCTATGCGCAGGTGCAGACGTTACACGGCTGGTGTTGACCGGCGGTAGCGATCTTGCGATGTTCGGCGGCGATGCCCCAGGAGGTCAACAGCTATCATCACTTTGCCGCCTTCGACTCGCGGCCGCCGCTCGATGTTTGGGCGGTCGCTGCCGACCGCGTCGTCGAAGCGATTCGCCATTAGGCCCAGCCTATGACTGGAATCATGTGGCACCCTGAGCGTTCCGCTCCGCACTCTCCTGGCGAAGTGGCGCTATTCCGCAAGGTCTTCGCAGTCGAATGATGCGCGCAGTGATTCTCGCCGCGGGTCGCGGAAGCCGCATGGGGCATCTCGGCGGCGACCGCCCGAAGTGCTTGGTCGAGCTCGCAGGCAAGCCGCTGATCGAGCGCCAGCTCGCGGCGCTCCGGCGTGGCGGCGTGGACGAGATCGGTGTCGTCCGCGGCTATCGCGCCGAGATAATCGACTTTCCCGGCCTCTCCTATTTCGTCAACGAACGATGGGCCGAAACCAATATGGTGATGTCTCTCGCCGCGGCCGCTCCTTGGCTGCGCTCGGGGCCGGTCATCGTCAGCTACGCCGACATCTTCTACCGCAGTGAGTTGGTGCGCGGCCTGGCCGGTGCGCCAGGACAGTTGGTTATCAGTTACGACCGGAAGTGGCGCCGCCTGTGGACTCGACGCTTCGCCGATCCTTTGGCCGACGCCGAAACCTTCCGGATCAATGCCGCTGGCCAATTGCTGGAGATCGGGGGCAAGACGACACGGATTGAAGATATCGAGGGGCAATATATGGGCCTCCTGAAATTCACCCCGCCGGCATGGAGCGCCGTCAAGATGCTGCTCGGTACACTCGACGCACCGATCCGGGACCGCCTCGACATGACCGGATTGCTCTGCCGACTGCTAACCGGAAAGCAGCTCCCCATCAGCACTTTCGGCACCGATGGCGAATGGGGCGAAATCGACAATCCGGAGGACGTGGTGCTGTATCAGAACATGGTAAGTGAGGGGGAGCTACTGCTCGAAGATGCGCCATACGCGAGAGAGCCGATAGCAGGATGACGGCGATCGATCCGCACGCCGGGTATCAAGAGATGTTTCTCTACCTGGAGCGGCAGGGCTACAACGGCGTAAACAGACAGGATGCGTTTTAATGATTCGCTTTCTTTATAGTCGGATGCCCACTTGGAACAACTCAGAAGTCAACACCGGAAGGAACGTCGCGTTCAAAAATGTCTTCAGGTACACAGACTCTAGCGCGAATAGAAAGGGCCTTGGACGAAGCGGTCGGAGTTCTTTCCAAGTTCGACTCCGGCAGAGTGAAGTCCGATCGCAAGCCTTCTGACGGAAGTCTCGTTACGGAAGCTGATCGTTCAGTGAACCGAGTGCTCAAGGAGTCTCTGCTGCGGGAGCTGGAGGGGTGGCTTTCGGAAGAAGACTCAGACGATCTCGAGCGTTTAAGAAAGCATCGTGTTTGGGTTGTCGATCCCTTGGATGGAACACGAGAATTCGTCGCTGGAGTCCCGGAATGGAGCATATCGGTCGCAATGGTCGAGGGCGGACGGGCAACTGCCGGAGGTGTGCGCAATCCTGCGACGGGAGAGATCTTCCTTGGATCAAAGGAGACCGGAATCACCTACAACGGAACGCAAGCTCACGCAAGCCAAAAGTGTCGCTTGGAAGGAACGGTTGTGCTCGCAAGCCGAAACGAAGTTGAGCGTGGAGAGTGGGCACGCTTTCAGAACGCGTCTTTTGTGATCCAACCCATGGGATCTGTCGCGTATAAACTCGCGCGAGTGGCTGCCGGGCTGGCGGATGCAACTTGGACGCTGGAGTCCAAGAATGAGTGGGACGTTGCTGCCGGCGTGGCATTGGTCGAGGCGGCGGGTGGCTATGTACAATTCCTCCCGAATTTGAGGCCCAGATTTAACAAGACAGCGACACGTCTTCCCGGTCTCTTCGCTTGCGGAGCGCTTCTGAAAGACCAAATCACGTGCTTACTAGGCCGTTACATCTAAGGCTCCTATGCCTGGAATCCCTCCAATCGCTCACATATTCACGCACTGTGGAGATCGCCCTTGGAAACGTCGGCAAGCGCGGCGCGGTGATCTTTCCCTCTAAGTTGCGCAAACTTTTCGGAATCGACGAAGGATCACTCGTTGCTGCCGAAGCTCGAGAGGGCGGCATCCCGCATATGGCGCCTATTCAGTCCCTTGCGACGACTTGCACGGGTCAAGAGAGTCAGCGACCGCTGCGAATGGACGCATCACGCCCGAGTGCGGTATCGAGGTGCCTGCGTCGTCGAAAAGGCATCTGGTGCGAGGATTCGCAGACACCATCCACCTGCTCTTTGAAGAGGACCTTTGGTGGGAACTGCATTGCATATAGGAGCGCTGGCCCGGAGCACCGCCTACCGCTGGGAAGCCAAGGTCCGAGCGACAGCCGAGATTTATCGTGCCAGTGTGCGATCTGCCGTCATGGGACACAAATGATTTGGTCTGCCCCTAAACGCATGACCAGTCCGTCCTACTTAGCAATTTCCGGCCCGCTCGCCTCTGCTGGGCCCCGGCAGGGTAGTGCTGGCGGCGGCTCGCCCGCCAATGTGCCCGACAACCTGAACGTGACCTGGGTCACGCGTTCATTCGTTGACTATCGCGTGCCCGTGTTTGCCTCCCTGAACGAGCTGACCGGCGGCCGCCTCACGTTGTTGTACTCTGCTGATTCCGTCCCGCAACGGGTCCGCGAGAAGGTTTCAGCGGTCCTAGGCAGCAGGGCGGTGGGGCTTACGGGAGAGTGGAGCCTCGGACCGAAAGCCGACGACATAGGTTTGGCCAACTCCTCGGTCAGTATTGTTTACCAGCCCGGTGTGCTGCGGCATATTTGGCGTGCCCGCCCCGACGTGCTCGTGGGCGATGGATTCTTCAAATGGACCACTCCTGCTTTGATCGCAAGCGTTATCAAAAGGGTGCCGCTCGTCCTCTGTTATGAGCGGACGCAACACACGGAGCGGAACTGCCAATGGTATCGGACCGTTTACAGGCGGGCTGTTCTGCGTTTTGTGGACGCCATGTGTTGCAACGGGCAGGCGAGCACAGCCTACATGCGCTCCCTCGGTATGAACCCCGCGAGAATAACCCTGAAAAACATGGTAGCGGATGTGGATGGACTGGTGGCCGCGGCAGCCCTGCTCGATGAGTCGGACCGCACGGCTATCCGTCGGGACTACGGAATTGAAGGTGTTTGCTTTCTCTATAGTGGTCGACTGACTCCCAGGAAGGGCGTATTGGGGCTGGTTGGTGCATGGCGAAGGCACGAGGCCACGCATCCGAATCCCGGTACGCTCGTTCTGGTGGGAGAAGGTCCAGAGGAAGCCTCCCTCCGAGCTCTGGTTTCTGCCCATGGCCTGCAGCGGGTGAGGTTTGTTGGCAGCGTCGACTACGACGTTATGCACAGATACTACCGTGCCGCGGACGTGTTCGTGATTGCGACCTTGGAAGATAACTGGAGCCTCGTGGTGCCCGAGGCTATGGCATGTGGCCTGCCCATCTTGTCGTCCCGGTATAACGGATGCTGTCCGGAGTTGGTCCGTCCCGGACGAAACGGTTATGTATTTGATCCCATGCAGCCCGCATCCCTGACGGCCCTGTTCGGCACCTGCTGCGCAAGGAGCGGCGAACTCTCTAGCATGGGACGCGAGTCTCAACGGATCGTGAGTGACTACACACCCGAGGCAGCGGCCAAAGAAATCTTGCGAGCGTGTGCGATGGCAAGGGGCCGCAGATCAACTGAAGGCGTGACTCGCTAGAGGAGGATCACGAGATGCGCATCCTCATTGTTCTCAACCACTATGGTAATTTTGCGACTGAGGGAGAGGCGCAGGTCGCCCAAGACGAATTTGAGCTGCTACGTTCGCACGGCCACATTGTATCGAAGTATGAAGCCACGAATGCCGAGATTGAAGAGTTGAGCTTGGCCGGCAAATGCCAGTCTCTTTTTCAGGTTGGTTGGTCCAAGACGGGATACGAGCGGATTAAAGCCGCGATTGACACGTTCCGGCCTGATCTTATGCACGTTCACAATTACTGGTTTCGGCTCACGCCGTCAGTTTTTGCGGCGGCGAAGGAACGAGGAGTCGCAACAGTTATGAGCCTGCAGAACTTTCGCTTGGTTTGTCCTGCGAGCGTGTTTCTGCGAGAAGGCAAGCCGTGCGAGCTGTGCATGGACGGGAAAGCTTCGCGCATCCTCATACACCGTTGCTACCCGGGAGGGAGTTGGCTGAAGTCACTTCTGGCCTATCGGCTATACCAGGAGACTCGAAAGCGGCAGTTCCTGGCGTCCCTTGTGGACGCCTACATTGCGCCGACGGAATTTGGCAGGCAAAAAGTACTGGCAGGGGGCCTGCCGCCAGAGAAGTTATATGTCAAACCCAATTTCATGTTTGATCCCCTCAATGGCAGTACCCCCACAACGCCGGTGGAGGGTGCCATATATGTTGGACGATTATCGCCCGAGAAAGGAGTGTTGGGTCTATTGGAGGCGTGGCAAAACATCGACTATCCGCTCACGATCGTTGGTGATGGTCCTCAAATGGCGGAGGCTCGAAGAGCCGGAGGAAGCCAAGTGAAGTTCCTCGGAAACCGCTCGCATGATGACGTTCCACGTCTGATCGAGAAGTCAGCCTTCCTCGTGTTTCCTTCGGAGTGGTATGAGGGGTTTGGACTCACGCTGATTGAGAGCATGGCAGTCGGACGCGCCGTGATCGCCACCGATTTGGGATCCCGGCGAGAGATCGTAAGAGATGGCCAAACGGGACTCCTTTATCGCAGCCGCGACATGCAGGACCTTACGTCCAAGGTGCGGCGGCTCATCTCGGACCGAAACCTCTGCGCGACGATGGGTGCCGCGGCCAGAGAGGTCTACTTAGCGGAATACACGCCGGCCACGAACTACGAAACGCTTATCCGGATCTATGAGGAAGCCATCGACCGCAACAGTCGGCATGCGCGGGGATATGCCGACACCCTCTCTGGTTCCGACGCCGGTGAGCCCGAGCAGTCTCCAGAATTACGAGTCGTTTAGCCCGCGTTTGTCCCGCCGTGCAGCAAATCGCGACCAAGCGAAAAGTAACACGAAGATCAGAAGGGCCCAACAGACATGGCAAGGTGGCTGTTGCAAACGTGCTAGGGTCGAGCGTCCATTTGATCACGGTGGGCCCGCGGTGGACCAGATCGAGCGCTTGATTAAATTACAGGAGCGCACGTTGCTGCGTTCGGCACGGGATTCTCGATGTTACTTCGCGCCGTTTAGAAACCCCACTTTGACCTGGTCGCCAACGCTGTCGCGCCGATAGGGATTCTCACCGCGGTGGTTTTCATCAAGTTGTGGGGAATCGGCGGCGCTGCGTTGAGCCTAGCGGCTGGCTCCGCAACTATGGGAGCAGTTCTTTTCTGGTCGTTCATTCGATTGCACAGGAGAGTGTGTTAGTGATGCGAGTTACAGAAGCAGTTGCGCGCATTTTCTACCGTCCGTTGGTTAGAAAGTGTATTCACCGACTGGGGCTAGGAAGGGGTATGAAAAGGCTCTACGCCCTCGTGCGGGGTAATGGAAAAATACTGAAGCTCAACCTAAATGGCGTAGAGGGGTTGTTCTCTGTGCAGACGCCCGGTGAGTTATGTTTCGCGGAAGGTTCTGTTTTGTTCAACGAGCGTGAAATGTTGAACGCGGTACAGGAGACACTGAAGCCGGGAGACGTCTTCCTCGATGTGGGCAGCAATTTAGGTATCTTCACGATATTTGGCGCGAAGGCGGTCGGACCGCAAGGAACGGTAGTTGCTTGCGAACCGGCGACGAGCGCTTTCAATCGATTGCAGAACAATATAGATCTCAACCGACTCAACAACATAAAGCTGCTGAAGCTGGCGTTGAGCGATACGCGCTCGATGAAGAAGCTGTTGATCGATGATCTGAATGCTCTCGGCGGTACTTTGGCGCATCTTTCGGACGCCGATGGACCTTCTGAAGATGTGCGAACAGCCGAATACGACTCGCTAGTTGAGGATGAAGGTCTTCCAATTCCCCGCGTGGTCAAAATGGATATCGAGGGACACGAATACACCGCATTGAAGGGAATGGAAAGAACTCTTTCAAATCCCGTGTGTGGCGCACTGTTCTGCGAAATACATCCGTATGCACTCCCCGGTGGGGTTTCTTTTAGAGACGTCGTGACACTGATCGAATCCTTCGGTTTTGATTGTGTGTCCACGAGAATGCGTGGAACGGAACATCAGGTAACCGCGATGAAGCATGCCACGAGATGCGTCATCGGACAGCGCCATGAGGCGGATGCGAATGCTGACGTCGGAAGTGAAACGCCCATGCAAGCGTTCTTTCGGCGGTGATATCGGTTTTCGTTTATCACTGCCTCCAAGATCCTGGCATTTGCGTTGGAAAGCGGCTCGCCGCGTGAGTCGTGCAACGCCGCACCTTCGCCTGAGGTCGACCGGAGATGCAACCCAACAGACTCAAATCACCGCGCCGGACGATCCTTCTGTCCACATCCTCGGCTCTCGGCTCCGCCTCGTCTAGGCATCCCATACGGTCGATCAGATGGAGCGCTGGATCGACACTCGAAACAGGCATTGCCGCAGAGTCATAGTGACCGAATTTTCATGAGCTGCTGTGGGAGGCACGTAAAGACCCCGGCTACCGGGACGTCCTTAATTTTACTAGCTGCGCTGATTGAGAGTTTCAAGAACTGGTGAGTTTGACAAAGGAGGCCGTTGTGAAGCTAGGCGTCAATGCATGTCCATCTTACCGAAGGCCTTTTTTTGAAGACCTTCAAGGAGGATCCCCCAGGTCAGCGGAGGTGGCAATTCCACTTTTGATCGCTCTGGCCAACGTCCAGGCGGCGGTCGATGTCGGCTGCGGAGTTGGCACGTGGCTAAGGGTGCTCATGGCACACGGGGTGTCCGACGTGTTGGGCATTGACGGGGACTACGTGGACAGACAGGTGCTCCAGATTCCAAGTGACCGATTCCTTCCGCTGGATATTAGTCGGCCGTTCGCACTCGAGCGTCGCTTTGATGTTGCTTTGTCGCTCGAGGTTGCAGAGCATCTGCCGACCGAGTGCGCTGAGGGGTTTATTGATTCGCTTGTTCGACTTGCCCCAGTGATCCTGTTTTCGGCTGCCATCCCATTTCAGGGTGGAACGCATCACGTCAACGAGCAGTGGCCTGAGTACTGGGCAAGCATTTTCAAGCGCCACGGCTATATCCCGCTCGACTGCATGCGGCCGCATCTCTGGAATGACACGCGCGTGGAATGGTGGTATGCGCAGAATATTCTGGTTTATGCGGACGAGGAAGGACTCTCAAAGAATCCGAGGCTGGCTACCTGCCGAGAAAACAGGTCACGGTCGCAGCTTTCTGTCGTTCACCCCACAAAGTACTTGAATGTTGCCGATCCGAGACTCCAAGGTTTTAGGGTTTCTATGTCGTTGCCCATCATACCTACAAAGAAGGCCTTTCTGAGGAGGCTCAAGAGAGTCATCAGGAATTTCCGTTCACACTTTCCCTCAAGGAGTACGAGGACTTCGTGAGGGATCTGGAAGAGTTGGGGGCCCAGCTTTTCGCGGCCTGCCACGTTCGTTCATGCGGCCGAAGCTCCTATGATGGGGACAGGAACGGTAGTCTACGTTGGGCCCACAAGTCCAAGGACCATTTCACTGTGGCCGGGCCGTGGCACGCGTGGTGATTGTTTGCGATGACATGCTTTTGGAGCCTTCCCGTCTCATCGGAACTCTCAGCAACAAAACTAAGGGCGAGTCGCCGAAGATACAGCGGATATTTTTTCGGCGATGCAGAAGCGACGCTGGCAAAGCTGCGATATAAGCTCTCGATTCCTGGACTGGGCACAAGATTGCCGGCACGTTTTCGCCACCTTTCCGGCCTCTGACCTTACGAGAGCATCAAAGAAGCGATCGACCGAATCAACGGCGCACGTCCGGATGAGAGCGAACGCCGCTCCCACAGCAACGTCCACAGGCATCCTCAAACGAGCAGTCGCTCATGGATCCATCGGGGGCGCCGTTCAGCGATGCCCGAGTTGGGTGGGTTCAATGGGATTGAAGTGGGCTCATAGGGTTGCCAAGCAACGAAGAAGCTCTGAAGGACGCGATCTGATCGACGGCCGAAGTCCCTTTTCCATCTAGGAATCGAGCTACCAGGACTACGCAAATACTCGGAACGATCCAAGAATTCGGACTGATTTCGTGCAAGCTTTAGTATTTGCTTTGTAATTTCTGAATACTGACCACTGTCATAGTTGCCGTGTACTCACTACTCACACTCGCTCTCTCGTCCTTCTGTTTGGCGTTCGTCCTCACGCCGCTGTGCCGAGACCTCGCGATCCGCTGGGGCTTGGTCGACCAACCTGACCATATCCGCAAATTCCACACGAGACCCATCCCGCGCATCGGGGGTATCGTCATATTCATAGCCTGCTTGGTTTCTTTCGCCGCCATTCTTCTTTCACCTCTCACAGTATGTAAAATGATCCACGACCACCTCGAAGTGGTCCGACACCTATTGCCCGCCACCACGATCGTCTTCTTTACAGGTCTCCTGGACGACCTGCTAGGGCTCAAGGCCTGGCAGAAATTCGCAGGTCAGTTCGCCGCTACCGCCATCGCCGTTTGGGTTGGCGTCGAGATCAGCGGCATCGCGGGGCACCACCTCCCCTCGTGGTGTGCCATCCCTGTCACGGTATTTTGGCTGGTCGGCTGCACAAATGCCTTCAACCTGATCGATGGAGTGGACGGCCTTGCCACTGGTGTCGGTCTCTTAGCCGCCACGACCATTTTGATAGCCGCTCTCCTCGAGCACAACATTGGACTGGCCATTGCCACCGTTCCTCTCACTGGGGCTCTCTTGGGCATACTGCGCTTCAACTTCAATCCTGCCTCCATTTTCCTGGGAGATTCTGGCAGCCTCTTTATTGGTTTCCTACTCGGCTGTTACGGTGTTCTCTGGAGCCAGAAATCCGCCACGATCCTGGGCATGACCGCGCCCCTGATCGCGCTTTCGATTCCTCTCTTGGATACCGGTCTCGCCATCGTCCGCCGTTTCCTCCGATGCCAGTCCATCTTCGGCGCCGACCGCGGCCATATCCACCACAAGCTTCTGGCCCGCGGTCTCACGCCGCGCCGTGTTGTGATTCTTATGTATATAGTCTGTGGGTCGTGCGCGGCTCTCTCGCTCCTTCAGGGCTTCGCGCATGAGCGTTTTGGAGGAGTGATCATCGTTCTCTTTTGCGCCGGAGCTTTGATTGGCGTTCACCACCTCGGGTACGCAGAGTTCGATATGGCCCGCAGGATTGTTCTCGCTGGACAGTTTCGCCGCCGTCTGAACGCAGAACTCCAACTCAGCAAGTTCTGTGACGACCTGGCTGTTGCCGACACACCAGATCGATGCTGGGATCTCCTCCAACATACTTACAGCGAGTTCGGCTTCAATGAAATTAGATTCAAACTCGGAGGCCGGCTCTACACCCACTCTACGAACGGCCATCACGTTGCAAACACGTGGACCGTTCGGATCCAATTATCCGAAAATGATTATCTAAATCTCTCCCGCGAGTTTGACACTGAGGCCCCACCGATCGTGGCCCGGTTTACCGACGCCATTGGAAAAATCCTGTACTCAAAAACTTCGGAAATGTTGCGGACCGATCCAATTCCGAAGGCGACCGGGTCGCGCGCGAGTCTTCGCGGCACGTCATCGAAATTGGCACGGCGCCCGGAATTTTCTTCTTCATCCTAGAGATCGTTCCTCTTCAATTGATCGCCTACCACATCGCGGTCTGGCGCGGATCTGACGTGGACCAGCCGCGGAATCTGACACGGTCCGTCGCCCTCGAATAACGATTCTCTCGGCCACCCTCCCGCAGATTTGCTTCCATTTTCGTTGATTCGGTCAGTAAACAACTCAACTCGATGATTGATTCCGCTCAGGCAAGAGCGGCTTCGCTGCTCGAGAGACGATGCCGGGCTGCTGGCCCAGCCATCGCGCGCGCAAGGTCGCCCCGACCGATAGAGGCTGAATCGGAAGACTAAGGAGAAATATCCCATGTTGAAGACTCATCTACGTCCGGTGAACGATGGCTACTCGAACTCCCCGGCGCAGTGGTTTGCGAGCGTCCCAAACGCTGAAACCGTCGTCGATGACTCCAAAATCGACATGGCGTGGCTCCGTGTCACGATAGCCGACAATCAGCGCCGCAGCCTCGCGCGGCTCCGCACCGTACGGCTCGCGATCTACACGCTCGCGGTCGCCGGCTTGATCGCGCTCATCAGCCTCGTGGTGTGGATTGAAGTTACGATGCCGGGGCGCTGAGGCGAGCGGGCACACTTCTGCCGTCAGCGCCGTCGAGTAAGTACTCTGAGCGAGTAGGTGTCGGAGTAGGTCTGTATTAACCCTCTGTGTGGTTGGCGGCATGTCGTGTTCGATGACACACTGCGCACAACGTAATGAGATTCTCCTCAATATCGTGTCCCAACTGGCCGCGCGAACGTATGTGGTGGACCTGAAGATCTTGAGATGTCCCGCAGTCTTGGCAGCGCCATCCATCGCGCGCGAGGATGACGCGAGAGAGCTGGCGATACGCCTCAGGATCAAGCCTCAGTCGGGGCCGCTTCCGTTTGAACGGGTTCAAGGCTCTTCCTCACGATGTCCAACAATTGCAGCCTCTGCGCCACGGGAAGAGCGCCCGTCAGCCGAGTGACCGCAAAGAACAACATACCCTCAGTGCCAGCTTCCAGGCTTGCTCCCGCCAGAAAATCCGCGCAGATCATCTCCAAGCAATACCCGCGAGATTTGTCCGTCCCGAGCATTAGCGCGGCAGTCTCGAGAGCCTGCTCGATCACCGGTAGTTGGCTCTTGTAGGCTTTGAAATAAAGTATCTCCCACGGCTCGGTTTCCTTCCCTGTAAGGTGTCTCTCAACCTCGCGCTTGAACTCCTCCCTCGGTAGCTCTCGCGCCTTGTGCACCCAGGGTGCACAATCGAATCCCTGTCGCTCCCTCCGCACCACCTTGGCCAATTCTCTGGCCTTGGTCCACCCCATCAACCGCAGTTCGGCTTTCGGAATCCGCGGCAGATGTTCGTGAATGGCCATCAGGTAGTACGCCTTTCGCCTTGATTCGGGGAACTTTTTTTCCAGAAACTCATCGAACGATTTCAGATTATCGAGCCGCCAGTACTGCCCGGAACGGACTTCGCACAGATAACGACCCAGATCCACGAACCGCGAGTCTCGTTCCTGATCCGCCGCCTTCTCCCAGCCCAAAATCTCGTCGATCTTTAAGAGAACGAACAGAGCCCGACGACGGTTGAGTTTCGGAGCCACCAGCGGTTTCCCGTTAGTCGTCAAGCTCGTTAAGCCAATCAAGATCAGCTGCTCCTGCCCGGCGAATGAGATTTGCGTCGATCAATGGCTGATTGTTGAGACAGAGCCCGAGATGAGCACAACTGACACACCCGTTCTGAGGGAACCTGATGCCGCTATGGGAAACGAATTGACCCGCCTCGATCTGCGAAACGGTAGTTTCAACCAGGCGGCCGTACTCCCGGCGTTGCTCATCGGATATCGTGGCCTTGAGGTACTGAATTTCAGGCTGATTCTTTCGCACGAACACAACTACGGCAACTTCGGGGATTCCGCTGATCCAGGAGTAGCAGATAAGCTGAGGATCGAGCGCGAGCAGTCCTTCGGGCTCTTCCGGATAACGGCTCGCCGTAGTCTTCCAATCAATCACACAGGGAGTGCCGTCGAGCTCTCCAAGAGCGTCGATGTAGGAAACGAATTCGTTGTTCGCCGAGAGAGATCGAACCAGCTTCACTTGCAGATCCTTCTTCGGGCACGGAATCCGGACGCGATCGTCCTGAGCGAATCGCCCGAGCAGATGAACTCCCTGGTGGACGAGACGGTCCCAGGAGTCTCCTTTCTTGTATTCAAATGGCGCATCCCGGTACGCACCCCATTCCTTGAACAGCACAGCGCTCGGATCCTCGCGGAGGAAGTAGCCCCCGAGCGCCTTTTCAAACGAACGGCCAAAGGCCATAGCGGCGCGTGTTTCCTTCTCCTGCCAACCATCGAGATAGCGGTAGCGATAGCTGCGCGGACAGCGAACGAACTGGCTGATCTGTGTGTGGCTATAGATCATGGTCGTGACTCAGCCGAGTCGAGGAAGACGTGAGCAGTTCTTCCCATTCACCGGCAGGAGCAAAAGCTTCGAGGTTCTGGTAGGAGCGTCCGTTGAAGGTGACGAGTGACGTTCGAATGACTCCCTGAAGGTTCAGAAGCGCTTTCTCGTCCACTTGATCTTTCCCGAGCAGTTCGGTGTCATAGGCAAAGTCCCGAAGGAACCAATTGAGCTTCCACAGTGCTCGCTCGCTGCAGTACAGCCTCGCGGAGAAGGAATGCGTGGCGAACGGCTCGGGCTCAAGGATTACAAAGCGAAGAATGAGGAAGGGCTTCTGCGGATGCCAGCGGTAAGAAGCTGTATCGACACGCACCAGGAACATCCCCTCGAGATGACGAGCCGTCAATTGTTGTCCTGAGTGCAGACCGGGTATTTGCCGTTTCATGGCTTCACCTCCACAGATTGGGCGTAGGAGTTGAGTTTGCAGATCAACGCGTCTCGATCTTCGTTTGCTGCCTTCGAGATATGGGCGATGAAGGATTCGACCAAATCCCGACTGGCTTCTTTGAGAGCTTCGGTGCCGCAGAAGTCGGCGGCATAGGCCTTCACGAGTGTGGGTTCGAGGTTGAACTGCCGAATCAGAAGACAGAGTTGGTCGCGCAATCGTGGTTGACTGTGACTCGAACCGTTTCCATTGCCAGAAACAGGAGCGGCTTGCTTGGGATACGAAGATGACGCGGGCGCTGAAAAGGATCCGAGCTCTTCGATCGAGCACAGGCCGATGCCATAAGCCTTGCGGAGGGCGCGATTGACGGCCCGAGTCTCCGCAACGCGCATCTCGGCCCCACGGACAAGAGGAGATACGTTTGAGGGATCGGCGTCGCCATGGCCGACGAATCCTTTACCATTTCTGGTTTTGTAAACCGTTGCTTTGAATGACCAGCGTGCAGCAATGGGGTCACAGAACTCCCGGACGGCTTCAACATCAATGCCGACACAATAATGCCTTTTGGCTAACCTTACGAGCCCCGCATGTGTGACATACCATCCACCCTGAAGGAGCAGCATGTCGCGCATGGCAATCGAGAAGCCGAAGGAGCGAGTAATCTCCCTCAGTGAACGCACCTGAAGCGGATCGAGGGCGTCGCCCCATACTTGTTTGGCCAACCTCCGATTGCTTGCGATCAAATGTTGGTGCTTAGAGTGTTTGCCCATGATGCCTCCAGTAGCGTAACGGTACCATAGCGGTACCATTATAGCAAATAAATATAATGTGGCACCGCGCAGGCTAGCGGAAGTCAAACTGTGGAAAGAACGTTTGGGATTACAAGAACGTGGGGCTACTTCTTGATGCTATGTTTTCTGATTGTTGCTTCGGCCGCAGTCAGCGCCGCATTAGCGACAAAACTGCTGACACTTCGACGTTCGATTTCGGCGGCTTGATCGATCAGATTGCGTTCGTCGTCGGTAAAGTAAACGAAAGTTTTTTTCCCAAGGCCTGGTGCGGATCTCCGACGCGACGCGCTGGGCTGTTTCTTCCTCACAAGCAGATGGTATCACCAAATATCTCGCCGACGTCCCCACTCAACTGACCCATGTGGTAAAGGCCAACCGAGCAAGCGAGCGCGACGATACGTCCGGGTCAACGACGATTCTATTCTGCGAAAAGCCGGCTCGAGAACCGATTCTTATGCAGTTTTCAAGTCGATGCTGAATGCAGGCGATCCACCGCGCACGCTTGAGATTCTGCTGAAGTGAGGGAAGGAAATGAGAGCGGAAGGGGAAAGGAGTGAAGCTTTCCCTCACACGACCGAGTGAATGAGAATCTTGTTCGCTCTCGAGGATGCGAATCCTTGGAGCCCATGCATCGTGTCGTTCGCAATCCGGGACTCCGACTGATGTCGACATACTCAATTTCGTCCGTTTGCAAATTTAACGGAGCCTGACCGGACACGAAAAGAATTACGTCTGCGACAATTTCCATCGAGAGAGTGGAATGGGTTTTGTCTTGTTCAGTGGCTGGATGCCACTAATTGTGTCGACGAGTAGATGATCTGTCAACGCAGAGTAGAAATGTCCGGTTTTTCGGCAGATAGAAATGTCCGCTTCCATGATTTTCTCCAAGGGTCATCGGGGGGCGGACTGTGTTTGGTTTTGAGCCTGGTTAGGGGTTTTGGTTTTCGATCGGCTAGGCCTGGAGGCCGTAGGCCGGAAGGACTTGCCGATCGCGGAGTGTCCGGGCAAAGGTGCGGCGGCAGGTAACGGCCACGAAAGCGCAGCCAGTGCGAGCCGTCGAGGCGCCGTTCGATCTCGGCGCGCGCGCCCCGTAGTCCGGCGCAGACTTCTTCGCGTCGCACACCCCAGCGCTCGCCCGTGACGCTCCAGCCAGCCCTGCAAGGTGCGGAGATTTTCTTCACTGGAATCGTGCTCCACGAAACGGCCCCAAACGCAGCTGGTGGCGTCGTCGATTATGGCGATCAGATGGCAGGCGGGGCCGCGATCCTACAACCAGCGGAAGGGCGAGCTGTCCATCATCACCAGTTCGCCGAATGCGGAACGGCGCTGGCGCCACACATGCACCTGCCAGATTTGCCGGCGGCGCGTCCGCCACAGTCCCGCGGCGCTCATCCACTTTCGCAGTGTCTCCCGGCTCACCCGCAGCCCGTGTTGCGCCAGATGCTCGGTGGCGAGTGCGGGACCGAAACCCGCGTAAGACGGCAGCCGCAACCGTCGCAGACTGCGGTGCGCGACGGCCTCGGGAATCTTGCGATTCGAGGGACGTCCGCGCAGCCGATGAACCAACCCGCGATCCCCCTCTCATTGCAGGCGTGCCGGCAAGCGCCGGATGCGCCGGTCGGTCAACCGCAGACGCCGCGCCGCTTCGACTTGCGTGAGGTGGCTTTGCTCGACTTCGTGCAACACCTTCAATCGGTCCCGTTCTCGCTGGCTCAACGCGATTCGCTCCGTTTCCATGGGGCCCTCGGCCATCCATGAAAGCGGACATTTCTACTTTGCACAAACCGGACAAGCTCACTTTGCAGCGACAAGCGAGCATAAGCCGTTGACAATTTGGCGAGCGCGGCATTACGATGTGTTTGTGATGTAGTTTCGACCCGTTGAGATTCCTGTAGCGCGTGGCGGAGTGTTTTCGTCAGGCGCTTTTTTTTTTGCACGAATCTTTTCGGGAGACAAACATGACCGCAGGAAAATCGGGATCAAGTCGCAACGCAACGAAGTTTGGAATCTTCGCGACCGTGTTGCTGAGCGGCGAAGCCTTGGCGGAATCAAAAGATGCTTATCTGGATCTGCTGTCGGGTTTGCGCAAGACATATCGGCCGGCAAATTGTCATTCTGAGATTCTAGTCGAAAAGCTGGCGTTTCTGTATCTGCGTCTTTCGCGCGTCTATAAAGCTGACTTAAGATCTGCGCCAAAGCTCTTCGCGAAAGCGGAGGAGGCCCTGGAGGATAACGAGCCTAAGTTCGAAACGGAGTATGTTGGAGCGTACAAAGAGTACGAAGTTGTTGTGTTTCCAACAGGCCCGTCGCCGGACTTGCTGATTAGGTATGAGGCCCACATCGAAAGGCAAATTGCGCGGACTCAAGAACAGCTCGAAACAGTGCAGACGATAGGTTAAAGCGCATCAGAGCCACTAAGGGAAATTCTTAGGGGAGATGCGAGCGGACCGGGGCACAATGGTTAGGGCCAAACCGTTCTCTGAACCCTGTAAGTTGTCTGCGGAAATCACTGGGCTGGATGATCGGCTGCGAGACTTACGCGAAAAGGCCACAGCCGGAGCCGATATCCTTTCGGCTTCGCGCTCTGCCGCTGCCCTGCACGTCGACTTGATCGCCAGCGGACTTGCATTACAAAATTGTGTTGACGCGATTGCATTCCAGGTTCTCGATGAAGGGTGCCCAATTCAAGAGAAAACGCGCCGCCTGACCCGCGTGTTACGGATGGCTGACACGGTCCAGCGGATAATTATCCGGGCGATCGAGAGTTATCTTTCGTGTTTCGGAGGAAAGGAAAGTATCGCGATCCAAGCTACAGCCGAATGCATCAAACGTCAGGTCGAGAGTGCGCCGCCTGGCGCAGGCCGGTTCACGTCCGAGCAGTTTATGGAAGCTGTAATTAAGCGATCGAAGAAACCTGCTTCAAAAACGTAGGCCACATTAAGACCACATCTGAATTTGCGCGGCCGATCCAACTTCTCTGCCGTCCGGATCCCTTCGAGAAATGCTGCGATTTGGACCGCTTCCACGGCATGAATTTAATCGCTGCATGTTGGCTTAGCATATGGGCGCAAGGGTCAAAAAGCAAAAAACGAGCTGAGTTTACGCATTTGAATTCGGGGAGTTAGGTTTTTAGATGCTGAGGACAGTACATCTGTCCTGCCTCAGTTGGAAATGGAGAAAGCGTTCGTCCGTTAAGATAACGGAGCGAACGTATGAGGAAGGAACGGAAGCATTTCACTCCAGAAGAAAAAGTAGCCATCCTGAGGCGGCATCTTGTGGACAAAATACCCGTCTCGGAGCTGTGTGAAGAACTAGGCCTGCGGCCAACAGTGTTCTACCGCTGGCAGAAAGAACTGTTCGAGAATGGAGCCGCCGCTTTTCAATCTCAAGAGCGTCCCCAGCGCCAAGTGGAGGAGAAGCAGAAACGGATCGAGTTCTTGGAGAAGAAGATGCAGACCAAAGACGAGGTCCTGGCTGAGCTGATGGCTGAGCACATCGCGCTAAAAAAAAGTCTTGGGGAACTCTAACCGGTGTCTGGGTGCCGCATGATGTGCGGGATCTAGTCGTGGATTTCGTCCGACGCTGGTCGGAGAAGGCCGAGATCGGCGTCGGACGGTTCATCCCGTGGCTGGGCGTGACCGCCAGCAAGTTCTACGACTGGCGGCAGCGCTACGGGTGCGTCAACGAGCACAACGGTTGGGTTCCCCGTGATTTCTGGTTGGAGCCGTGGGGAGAAAAAAGCGATCATTGAGTTCCATCTGAAGGACCCGCTGGAAGGTTATCGGCGGCTGACGTTCATGATGCTCGACGCTGACGTTGTGGCGGTTAGTCCGGCGAGTGTTTGGCGAGTGTTGAAGCAAGCTGGATTATTATCCCAGTGGAAGAGCAAACCATCGCGCAAGGGAACCGGTT
>Ga0302326_10001961_pt1 | contig 51209 bp, 38 predicted proteins | sample Palsa_T0_3_FD_202264 | JGI IMG/M metagenome (GOLD analysis project Ga0302326, IMG submission 202264) | Peat permafrost microbial communities from Stordalen Mire near Abisko, Sweden - Palsa_T0_3 | ecosystem: Environmental > Terrestrial > Soil > Palsa > Peat permafrost | place: Sweden: Abisko...
CGGCCTGGCGTATTGGCGCCGAAAAAGGGGCGACCGTGGAAAGCATCGCCAACCAGTACAAGCTCGACTCGGAACTTCTCGGGCGCTGGGTTGTATTTCTGAAAAAGCCTCCGGTAAATTACGGCTACCTGAAACCCTGGCAGCAGATGGTCGCGCACCGCGGAACGGCGGACGACGCCAAACGGCTGGCTCACGAATTCTATCTCCTGGCCGACGGAATTGTGCAGGAAAAGGCCAAGATCAAAGAAAGCCAATCAGCGCATGCTGGCCAAGACGACGGATCCGAACGCCAAGGAATTATTCGACCCGCTGCCTAACGACGAAAAACGCAACCTGAGTATCTATTTGTTGGAGCTGAAAGGCATTGACCAGGAAAAGGGCCAGCTGTGGACGGATTTATTCGAGTCCGATCTCTCCGATCCGAATCTGATTTCCGAAGGCGCGCAAGATATTGGCTTTGGATTTTACAAAGCCCCAGGCTTGTTCAAGTTTAAGGATTACGCGCTGGAAAAGCGCCTGCCCGCCGATTGGTCGTCTCAAGTGGCGCGTATGAAAGAAGACATCGAGGCATCCAAGAAAGAACTGGGCGATCGTTACCCGTTCGCTTATGGTCTGGGTGAAGCCGAGAAACCAGTGGATTTGCGTGTGTTCGTGAGAGGCAATCCGGATGTCTTCGGCGAGGAAGCGCCCCGGGCCTTTCTTTCGATGTTCTCCGATGGAAATCCCAAGCCGTTCTCCAGTGGAAGCGGCCGGCTGGAATTGGCGGATGCCATTTTGAAGCAGCCCATCGCTGCGCGCGTAATGGCCAACCGCATTTGGGCTTGGCTCATGGGGGCCGGTATTGTGCTTACGCCCAGCAATTTCGGCATCGCCGGTGCGCCTCCGTCGAATCCGGAATTGCTGGACTATCTGGCGGTCCGCTTCCAGGCGGATGGCTTTTCGCCAAAGAAACTGGAAAAGCTTATTATGATGTCGAGAACATATCAACTCGGCACCGAGAGCACGGAAGCCAATGTCGCCAAGGACGCCGGCAACCGCTTCTTCCGGAAGGCCAACACCCGGCGATTGGACGCCGAGGCAGTCTGGGATTACCTGCTCACAGCATCCGGTAAAATCGACCTCGGCAAGATCGGTGGGCCGTCGCAGGAACTGGCGGACGGCATGAATCGCCGCGGTGTGTATGGCATATCCAGCCGAATGTTTCCAAATACGTTTCAGCTGACGTGGGATTTTATGACTCCCAATATTTCCATTGAGGGACGGTATAGCACCACCATTCCTCAGCAACGCTTATTTTTCCTGAATAGCTCCATGGTTCACAATCAGGCTCAAGCGCTGTCGGAACGTGCGGCTTCCGAATCCAGCGATGAGGCGCAGGTGAAGCGGGCTTTCGAGATCGTCTATCAGAGGCTGCCGTCCGCCGCTGAGATGGCTGTTTCGTTGGAATTTCTTCACCTTCCCCAAACGACGCCCTTGGCATCCATTCCACCGGCCATATTGGCTAAGCCGGCGCCGGGAGACGCTACTTTGACGGGCGAGACGCTGGAAAAGAAAGATAAGGATATGCAAGCACCGAAAGATTCCCTGTTGAAAGCTTTTTGCTGGGCGCTGCTCAGCTCCAACGAAGTTTTGTATATTGACTGACCCGGGAGCGAATAGAAATGTCTTGTAATCACAACCCCAGACCCGCAACACGCAGGCAGGCTTTGTCAATGCTCGGGCAGGGATTTGGTCTGACCGCCCTGGCTAGCATGACCCAGCGGGCGCTGGCACAGACGGGATCGGCGCCGGATAGCGGAGTGCCCGGCGTATTAACCGGCAAACTGCATTTTAAACCTCGCGCCAAGCACGTAATTTTCCTGTTCATCAATGGCGGCGTCTCGCATATCGATTCCTTCGACCCTAAGCCTATGGTGGACAAGTACGACGGCCAGCCCATGCCGGGTTCCGTTCCGGTAACCCAGCGGCACGTTGGCAATTTGATGAAATCGCCGTTCAAATTCAAAAATTACGGCCAGTGCGGAATGCAGATTAGCGAGTTGTGGCCGCACGTCGGTTCGGTTGCCGACGACATCTGCCTGATTCGTTCGAGGTATGCGGATATTCCCAATCACGAGCCCACGACAACTCTGTTTAACACCGGATCGAACGTGGCGGGGCGCCCTTCCATGGGATCGTGGATCAGCTACGGTCTCGGCACTGAGAACGCAAATCTTCCCGGCTTTGTCGTCATGGTCCCGGCCCTTCCCATCAGCGGCGGCAGCCCCATGTGGAGTTCGGCCTTTCTGCCGGCCATCCATCAAGGCACTTTGGTGAACAACGTCTGGTCTTCAAGTGAGCCATTCGATCCGCAGAAGGCGATAGCCAACTTGAACAGGCCGGGCGGCGATCCTGCTATTCAAACCAGGGATCTCGATTTTCTCCGGAAGTTGAACGGTCTGCAGAGTCACCACGACGTTCAGATGGAAGCGTCCATCAAGAGCATGGAGATTGCCTACCGGATGCAAACCGAAGCGCCGGAAGTTTTCAATATACGCAATGAATCCAAATCTGTTTTGGACATGTACGGGCCTGGTAATCCAGCCTTAGGCTGTCTGCTGGCGGCGCGCCTGGTGGAGAAGGGCGTCCGCATGGTCCAGATATACCAGGGTAAAGGCGATCCGTGGGATTCCCACAGCGATATCATGTTGCATGTGAAAGCGGCCCGCGAAGCGGACCAGGCTTACGCCGCTCTGATCAAGGATCTGAAGCAGCGCGGCCTCTTTGATGACACTCTGGTGGTCTGCGGCACTGAATTCGGGCGAACCCCTGCTATAGAGACGGCAAACAGCTCACCGAATGGCAATGTGGTGAACGGACGCGATCACAACCACCACGGATTTTCCATCTGGCTGGCTGGCGCCGGCATCAAGCGTGGCATGGTCTATGGGGCGACGGACGACTTTGGCTATAAGGCTATCGACAAAAAAGTACACCCGCACGATCTGCAGGCGACCATACTTAATCTGCTCGGGATCGACCATACTAAGCTCACTTACGAGTACAGCGGACGCAGCATGCGTCTGACCGACACCAACGGCGAGGTCATTCACGACATTCTCTCCTGAAATCCACCGGCCTTCACGGGAAGCTAAGCCGGTAACTTCATAAATACGGCCACGTGCGGAAAAATCCGCTTGCTTACGGTCGCAGCTCATAACGAGCCGCCACCGTGAGGGAGCGGTTGTGGCTTAATACGCGACCGTATTTAAGAGGGAGTGTACTAAGCAAACTCAATCGATGTTATAGAAACGTTCTATCCAAACAGATGCAGATAGCGCTTGACAAGCTTATACAAAACGGATAATCTTTTTGAAAACCCCTCAACCGCTGACACCTCGTGGTGACTTTGGTCGGAATGGAAGCCGTTGGCCGATTCTCGTGGCCGCGTACGCCTGTCTGCGCCGAGTCGCCTCTCTGTACTAAATCAACTTTTTAGCCGGCTTTCCGGACTCGAAATGGCCGCCCTAAGCCCGCGGTGGGGCTGTATTGCAATGTACGCCTCTAGTCAAAAACATCTTTGGGTCAACAGATCTTGGGAGTAATGCAATGATGGTGAACGGGTTCGTTTTCAATCGTGGGACCTCGCTCTTGCTGGCGTGTGCGTTTGTTGCCGCTTCAGGGTTGGCGCAGACCACCTCTTCGTCGTTACGCGGAACGGTGACCGATCCGTCCGGATCTGCCATCCCGGGCGCCGCACTCACGCTTTCCAATACGCAGACTGGCCTGGCGCGATCCACCAAGACCGCGCAAGATGGCGTGTATCAGTTTCTCCAAGTGCCTCCCGGAATGTACACCGTCGCGGTAACCGCCACCGGTTTCAAATCCGCCACTCTGAACGCCGTTCAGTTGCTGGTTAATACCCCGTCCACTGCCGACGTGGTCCTTCAAGTGGGCACTCAGGCGGAGCAAATCACGGTTACCGCGGAAGCCAGTACGCTGAACACCGAAGACGCCACGCTCGGCACCGCCTTCCAAGAACAGCAAGTGAAGGAGCTGCCGATTGAATCGCGCAACGTGGTGGATCTGCTAAGTCTGCAGGCCGGCGTCGTATATACCGGGAACCGCACCGATATCAACGTAAACAATGATACGCGCAGCGGCTCGGTAAACGGCGCTCGCAGCGACCAAACCATGGTGACCATGGATGGCGTGGATGTAACGGATCAATCCAGAGGTCTGGCTTTTACTTCGGTGCTACGCACTACGCCGGATTCGCTGCAGGAGTTCCGGGTTGTTACCACTAACCCGGTGGTGTCGGATGGAAGTTCTTCCGGCGCGTCGGTCAAATTGCTGACCAAGAGCGGAACCAACGCTTTTCACGGGTCGCTCTACGAGTTTAATCGCAACACCGCCACCAGCGCGAACGATTATTTTATTAAAGAGGCCCAGCTTTCTTCGGGCGATCCAAATAAAGCGCCGCAGTTAATCCGCAATGTCTACGGAGTTTCGCTGGGCGGACCGATCGTTAAGAACCGGCTGTTTTTCTTCGCCAACTTCGAGGGACGCCGCGACGCGGAGGCGCTTAGCCAAATCGTGGAAGTGCCCACTGTCAGCCTGCGCGCCGGCGAACTGCAATATGTCAATGCAAACGGAGGGGTGACTACCGTAACGCCACAGATGCTAAAAGCGTGGGATCCGCAAGGGATCGGTGCGAACGCCGTTATGCTGAAGTACTTCCAGACGTTCCCGCTGCCCAACGACAGTTCCATTGGCGACGGCCTCAATTTTTCGGGATACCGTTTCGCGGCCCCCATTCACAACCGCTACGACGTTTTCATCGGGCGAATGGATTATCGTATCGATTCCGCCGGTAAGCACACGCTCTTCTGGCGCGGAAGCGTTCAGAACGATTATCAAAATGGCGTTCCATTCCTGCCGGGCGGGCCGCCGGAAACGGTAACCGAAGACCGCAGTAAAGGTTTTACCGCAGGCTATACCGGAATCCTAAGCGCCAATCTCGTAAACGAATTTCGATGGGGTTACACGCGGGCCAGCCTTGGAACGCTGGGCGACAGCAGCCAGCAATTCTTAAGCTTCGCCGGCCTTCCAAACGGAATCACCAGGTCCTCGTCGCAGATCCTTCCGGTGCATAATTTCGTGGACAACATGACTTGGATCAAGGGAAAGCACACCATCCAATTCGGAGGCGATGCCCTGTTGATTACCGAAGCCAGCAATAGTCTGGCCACTTCGTTCAGCCAAGGCAGCTTGAGCGCAGTGTGGTTAAATACAGCCGGAATCGCCAACACGGGAAGCGATTTCGATCCCGCCGTTCATGGATTGACGCCGGTGGCCACCTCGTTTCAAACCTCGTATGATAATCCAGCCGTCGATCTGCTCGGGCTGGTCACCAACATTAATGCGGAATATAACTACGATAAAAACGGGAATGTCCTGGCCCAAGGAACGCCGATTCTGCGGCATTACGCCATCCACGATTACGACGCCTATATTCAAGAGTCTTTCCGTATTAAGCCAAATTTAACTGTCATTTACGGCGTTCGCTACCAGCTCGAGTCGCCGCCCTGGGAAACCAATGGCGTGCAGGTGGCGCCCAACGTCAATATGACCCAGTGGCTCACCGAGCGCGGCCTGAATGCGTACCAGGGCATCACCGGCGCTAACGCTCCCACAATTTCTTACGATCTGGCTGGTTCGGCTAACGGAAAACCAGGCTTCTACAATTATCAAAAATTGAATTTTGCGCCGCGCGGATCGTTCGCCTACACCCCGCGCCCGACATCGAACTGGTTGAAGCGGCTGTTCGGCGAAGATCAAACTTCGGTGCGCGGCGGCTTCTCGATGGCCTACGATCACTTCGGCATGGAAGTGATCAACACGTTCAATCAATATGGTTCCTATGGGTTGTCCACCTCTCTGGGGAATCCCGGCAATCAGCCCGATTTTTGCGCGCCGCGCGTTACCAGCCTGACCGCCATCCCCACCATTGGCTGCGCCCCCGACGGAAGCCCGGCCGTTATCTTCAGGCCCGCGCCCGCTGGAGGATTCCCGCAAACCCCTTCGGGCGACCCCGACACTACCGGATTCACCTCCGGCTACACTTCCGACAGCGGGCTGAAGACGCCTTACGTTTACATGCTGAATTTTTCGGTGGCCCGCGCGCTTCCCGGAAACTCCACGCTCGAGATTTCTTATGTAGGACATCTTTCGCACCGTCTGCTTTCGCAGGTGGATTTCGCGCAGCCCACCGATTTTGTCGATACGAAGTCCGGAGTCGATTACTACACGGCAGTGAACCGGCTGGGGGCCTTGGTCGACCAAGGCGTTCCCTTGTCGCAGATTACCAACGCGCTGGTTGGACCCACCGCCGCGTATTGGAACGATTTGTATGCGCCGCTCGCCGCCAACGGCGTTTATAACTGCAAGCCGGCTCAATGCACGCCGATTCAGGCGGCTTACGATTTCGAGTCGCGCTGGCGTCACTCGGAGGTGTTCTGGTGGTTCTTCCAGGATCCGCCCAGCGCCAATTACTTCTGCGCGAAGGGTTGCAGCAGCGCCGGTCCGTACGTATACACCACTCCGCAATTCTGGAGTCTGAACGGTTGGACATCGGAAGGCAACGCCAGTTATCATGCGCTGCAGATCGCCTTTCGCAAACGGCTTTCTCAGGGGGTTCAATTTGACATCAATTACGTGTGGTCGAAGTCCGAGGATCTAACTTCCGACGCCGCGCGCGTCGGCCCGGGCGCGGGAACCAGCGGTATCATTGTGAATTCCTACTCTTCGCTTCAGATGAAAGGCGTGTCGGACTTCGATATGACGCAGCAGTTGAACGCCAATTGGGTAGCGGAGCTGCCCTTCGGACGAGGCCGGGCCATCGGCGCGGATTCTTCCAAATGGATGGACGCGATCATCGGCGGCTGGCAGTTGGCCGGAATCTACCGCATCACCAGCGGGCTTCCGTATAGCATTTCTAATGGCGTGCCGTATTGGCCCACCAACGGCCAAACCGTAGGCTTCGCCACTTGGAATGGCACACCCATTCAAACCGGCACGGTGAAAACAGGGGACGGATCGGTATTGATGTTCCCCAATCCCACCGCCGTCTTTAATTCGTTTGACTTTACCGCGGCGGGCCAAACCGGCAGCCGGAACGTTTTGCGCGGGGATGGTTTTCTGGGATTGGACGCCTCTCTCAGCAAGCGCTGGATCATGCCTTATAGCGAACATCATTCCCTGCAGTTCCGGTGGGAGGTTTTCAACGTCGGCAACTTCACGCGCTTCGACGTGCAGTCGAATATTCCGTCGTTGACCGCAGTCACCTCTTTCGGGAAATACACTGGACTGTTGACGAATCCGCGCGTCATGCAGTTTGGGCTCCGGTATGAATTTTAGGATTCACGGGGTCGTTCGGAGTCTGCTTGCGGTGGCGTGCGTCGGCGCTTCCAGCGTTCCTGCTCAAACGGCCATTCCCGATGTTTCAGCTTCGAGCGCGTATGAACATCTCAAGGTGCTCGCAGGGCAAATCGGCGAACGGACGGCCGGTTCGGAAGCGGAAGCCAGAGGCGCTGAGTATATCGCCAGCCAGTTCCGCTCGTACGGATTAAAAACCACCATCGAGAAGTTTCCAATCCCCACCTGGCGCGAGCAGCGAGCCAGGCTTTGGACCGATGGAGGCCAGGTGGTCGATTTTCCAGCGAAGACAGTGGTCTTCGGTGGTGTCACCAAGCCGGAAGGCATCGTAAAGGATTTCGTGGATATCGGCGCCGCGAGTTTGCGCGACGTCAAAAGCCGGGAACTGCGGGACAAAATTGTGCTGGTGCGCCGCGATGCGGAGGTGGATTATCCCGACTATTGGCTGACAGACCGCTTGATTCCCCTGGGCGTCGCCGGAATGATCTTCTATTCCAGTCCGGGCCGCTCGGCAATACCCGCGATTTATTTTAATTACAAACGCTCTCTGAAGGAGGCTACACCGCCTTCGGTGGAAATCTCTTATGAGGATGCGCTGCGGTTGGTGCAAATGCAGCCTAAGAAAGTTGGCCTGGTTGCGGTGGCCGAGACGGAATGGAAGGAATCTCAAAACATTATCGGGGAATTGACGGGTTCGGCCAGACCAGGCGAACTGGTATTATTTTCGGCTCATAACGATACCGCTTACTCCAGCCCAGGCGCGGCCGACGATGGCGGTGGCGTAGCCTGCGTGACGGAGCTGGCGCGAGCATTTTCCAGGGGTCCGCGGCCGGCCCGCACACTTCGTTTTATCGCCTGGGGAGCTGAGGAGCTAGGGCTGATTGGGAGCGAAGCCTACCTGCGGGCGCATGAGAGCGAGATACCCAAAACCGTGGCGATGATCAACTACGATGGCATGGGTGCGGCATTGGGCGTAGTGGGTTGGGTTGCAGCCGGCGCCGACGATTGGATTAATTTCTTGCATCAGACTTTGGCGCCTGCCGAATTGGAAGAACCCTCTTCAGTGGGCGTGTCGGGAACCGACAGTACGAATTTCGGAGCAGTCGAGGTCCCGAATATCGATTTCTCGCAGCGCGGCGATAATGGCGATTCCCACACGCCTCGGGATAATCTGCAAGAAACCAGCGCCGACGGATTGGCCAATGGACTCCTTTTGGCGGCCATGGTCGGGGAACGCCTGGCAATGGATACAAATCTTACCTTTTCCCATGAATTTCCGCCGGAAATCCTGAAAGAAGTGCGCGATTATGCAGCGCGCTGGGGTTGGGGCGTGCGGCCGGAAGCAAATCTTGATCCAAAGCCGGAGCCAAAAAAATGACAGCCAAGAACCCATTATCGAGAAGAGCCTTCGTAGCAGGAGCCAATGCAGCCATCCTGTCCACTACTGGCGCCGCGTTATCTGCGGCCGATCTAACCGAAGAGCACTTGAAGGATGTCATGAAGCGCATCATGCATGCCTGGGACGAGCTGGATCCCAGCAAAGCCGCGCCTTTCTACGCCAAGGATCCGAACCTGGTGTTCTACGACAACTCACCTCTAAAGTACACCGGATGGAAACAATATGCGGCGGGAGTGCCCCAGGCGTTTGCGGATTACAAGTCTTATAAAACGACTCTCAGCGACGATCTCGCGACGCATCTGGTGAGCCCTAACTTGGCCTGGGGCCTCGCTACCTGGCGCGCGGATGCAGTAAAAAAGAACGGATCCACCGAAGTGGTTTATGGCCGTTGGACGGTTGTGTTCGAGAGGCGCGGCGATCAATGGCTGCTGATCCACGAACATGTTTCCGTGCCGGAGGCCGGTTAAACTTACTTAGCTGGCGAGCCGCCGGTTCCGTTCTTCTTCAGAAACCGGTCGTACCAATCCATGGTCCGGTTCAAGCGATCCACTTGGTGTTTTTCTTCGCGCAATTGATGTCCCTCCCGCGGATAAACGACAAATTCGGTAATCGCGCCATACTTCTTTAGCGCCCGGTAAAAAGCGTACGTCTGGCCGATGGTATCCACCGGGTCGTGCTCGCCGTGAAGAAGCAGGATCGGCGTATGGACATTCTTCACGTACGCGCTCGGCGAGTCCCTTTGAATCGCTTCGCGGTTTCGATCTTCGAAAAACAGGCCGTAGTTCCATTCGTCGCCCGGAACATAGGAAGCGATTTCCGTGCCCAGGTCGTTGAACATGTCATACACGCCCGCCCCGGCCACCGCTGCTTTGAAGCGATTGGTATGCGTCACCGCCCACGCCGCCATGTAGCCGCCGTAAGACCAGCCGCCGATGCCCAGGCGATCGGGATCGGCCACGCCGCGCTGGATCAGAGCGTCAACTCCGGCCATTGCATCTTTGAAGGGACTACTGGCCCAACCGCTCCCACCTAAAGGTTCCGAGCGGATCATGTCGATCATGCGATGCCCATAGCCTGTGGCGCCGCGAATGTTGGGATAAAGAACAGCATAACCGCGCGACGCCAGCATTTGCCCTTCGGCATCGAACCGGTCCGACCATCGGCCGATGGGACCCCCATGAAACAAGAAAATGGCTGGAAACTTGGCCCCCGGCGGAGCGGACGGCTTCAGCAAGAGAGCTTCAATGTCGGTTCCATCGAAACTGGGGTAATGAATCAGCTCGGGCTTGACCAGTGGAACGGATTTCCAGCTTTCGTTGAAATGGGTAACCTGGCGTGCTGCGCTCTGCCGATCGCCGACCCACAGTTCGGAAAGTTCGGTGGATGATTCGTGGATAAATGCAATGCCCTCCCCTGGCAACACAGCGAAGGAAGAAGGAACCACTTGGAATCGGGCATCCGGCTCGCCTTTTCCATTCGTGGCGATGGTGTACATGCGATGAGAAAACCCGGTTTGAAAGAGAACCTGCATCGTGCGGCTGTCCTTCCACGCGAACTGAGCTAATGGCCGATCGATGGACGCGCCAGTCAAATTCTTGGGAGTGCCGCCGCGAGCGGATACGAAGTATAGGTCATGCTCGATGGGTCCATTTTCCCGGGCAGCCACGTATGCCAGCAAGCTGCCGTCCGGCGAAATCTTTACCTGGCCGAACGGACCCTGTGGCGCGGCGATTTCAGTAAAGCTTCCGTCATCCACGGAAACTGAATAGATCCGATTGGTCCATTTCTCCGGATCGGGCCGATCGGTGGCTGTCGCGATCAAAGATTTGCCATCCGGCCGCCACGTGACTTCTGAAACATCGTAGGGCGCCGCGCTGAGCCGGCGCTCTTTCTTCCCTTCGATATCCAAAATTCAGATACTGGACGGGACATCGCTGCCGCCGACCACGGTGATGACCTGGGCGTCGTTATCTTTATCTCGCGCGTTTTCTTTCTCGGGCTCAGGCTCGGGCGAGACAAAAGCGATCTCCTTGCCGTCGGGAGACCATTCGAAAAGAGAGACGCCGCCCGCTGAGTGTGTTACCTGCACTGGATCAGATCGATCGAGCGTGGACAAAAAGATCTGCGGCCGCCCCGCTCGATTCGACAGAAAAGCCATTCGTTTGTCGTCCGGCGACCAGCGCGGTGCGCTATCGCTGCCGGCTTTCGTGAACTGATTTACCTGCCCGGTGGCCGCGTCGTACATCCAAACGTTGCGAGAACCGCGGGCGCCTCGAACCGGTTCGGTAGCCGTGAAAGCGACGCGGCGTCCATCGTGCGACGGCTGCGGATCTTGGACCTGCCAGACCGATAGCGCCTGCTCGGCGCTGAGTTGGGCCCAGGTCAAAGCCGGCAGAAAGAAGGTGAGCAGGATGGCGGCGAGGAGCATAAACATCCATCTTGACACTTCTTAGACAAACTGAATAAGCTTATTCATCCGCTCAGGAGAACTATGCAATCGCAACTATCGACCAGTGTCAAGACCGGCTCCCTTACGGTCGCGGCTCGTAACGCGACGAATCCACCGAGCCGCGCGCGTCACCAAGCGGTCCCCTGTAACTTTCGACACAGGCAGCTAGCCATGATCCTATCCGGTTTCCTCTTGGCTCTACCCCTCGCGGCGGAAGTGACGGCGCTCACTGGCGCCACCGTCATCGATGGCAACGGCGGAACGCCGATTCGCGACGGCGTAATAGTGATCGCCGACGCGAAGATCAGCGCAGTCGGAACGCGCAGTTCGGTTAGCATTCCAACCCGCGCCCGCCGCATCGATGTCGCTGGAAAATTCATCATGCCAGGCCTGATGGACGCCAATGTCCATCTGGTCCCCTGGCCTAGTTGGTCGTACATCGAATTTCTGGCGCGCTACGAAAACAACTTCGAGGGTCTGATCGAGGAAGCCGCTCAGATTGGCCTGAAACATGGCTTCACCACGGTTTTCGATTCGATGGGTCCGCTGCTGCCGCTAATGCACGTGCGCGACCGGATCGCGAAAGGAGAGATCGAAGGGAGCCGCATGTTCGTGGCCGGAGACATCGTCGGTTTCAGGGCCGTGTTCACCACTCCCGAATCGATGAAATCGGCCAGCCACGCGTTTCAGAGTCGCATCAATGCTCTGTTTGAGCTGAACGTGGGGCCGGATCTACCCTGGAAAAGTCCGGCGCAGGTGAAGGAGGAGATGCGCAAGTACGTCGCGCTGGGCCCGGATTTCGTTAAATATGGCGCCACCGGCGACGGCCGGCCGGTCAATAGCGAAGTCGGCCAGGAAGCGGTGCTGCGCTTCACGCCGGAACAGCAGCGCGCCATGGTGGAGGCTGTCCACGAAGCGGGCAAGATTATTCAAACCCACCAAACTTCGGCGGAGTCGCTGCGCAGCGTGCTGGACGCCGGCGTGGATATGGCGCAGCACTGTTCCATTACGGGACCTTCCCGAATTTCGGATGCCACCATTCAACTGATGATCGATCGAAAGTTCTACTGCGGAACGCAGTGGGAGGTGCTGTCGGACGAGCAACTGCAAGATCGGAAATTCTTTGGATCGGATGCCGGCAACGGCAACGGCAAAGTGAATTACGCCTACGAGAATGAGCTCCGCATGCTGAAAGCCGGTGTGCCCATGCTGCTTTCCACCGATGCTGGTATCGTCGATCCGGATGTCGCCAAGGACGGCGGCGAAGGGGCCGCCAACCAGTTAGGCGACAGCGAATTCGAGATGATGCATGCCATGCAGCAGCGGGGGATGACTCCGATGATGATCCTGCAGGCTTCCACCAGGAACATCGCCGCCGCGTATCACAAGCTCGATCGAATGGGCACCTTGGAACCGGGTAAGTTCGCCGACCTCCTGGTGCTGGATGCCGATCCCTTGCAAAGTTACCGGAACATGCGCAAGTTGTTTCTCGTGATGAAGGAAGGCAAGGTGATTGATACCGGCAAACTACCGCACCATCCGATTGTGACCTCGCCGGAAGCTACAAATCCCGGCCCGGTGCGCCTGAAATAGACTGGGCGCGGCGAGACAGGCGCGGCATGACAAGGCCCGGCATGACAACGCCCGGCATGACTCTTGACAAAGTTTGCACAAGAATGATAATCTTTTTCAAAATCGAGCGGGCTTCGTCGATCGCTTGAGCGCTTCGCAGGAAAGGTCGACAAGCAATGGAAAAAACCATTTGCCGTTTATGGTCTTTGGCGGCTTTCTACGGTTGGTCCACACTCGCGTTTGGACAGGCCACAACCTCACTCCGAGGTACGGTTACCGATTCGACAGGCGCCGCAGTTCCGCGAGCTGTCGTCTCACTCTCCAACGCGGCTACCGGTTTTAGCCGCTCCACTGACGCCTCGAGCGAAGGCGTCTATCAGTTTGTGCAACTGGCGCCCGGCAGCTATCAGCTAACCGTGGATGCACCCGGCTTCAAGAAAGCGGAACTGAACAACATTCAGTTGCTGGTGAACACGCCCACTACGGCGGATGTGGCTTTACAGATTGGCGCACAGGCAGAAAAGGTAGATGTGGTGGCGAATGCCATTACATTGAATACCGAAGATGCTACGCTCGGCAACGCTTTCGACGAGCGGCAGGTTACGCAGTTGCCCATCGAATCGCGCAACGTGGTGGATCTGCTCAGCCTGCAGCCGGGCGTAGTTTATACCGGCAATCGCGAAGATATCGATTTAACCAAGGACTCCCGCAGCGGAGCGGTGAACGGCGCCCGCAGCGATCAAACCACGGTAAGCTTGGATGGCGTCAATTCTACCGATCAGGCCAACGGCTACGCGTTTACCTCCGTGCTGCGCACCACTCCCGATGCGCTGCAGGAGTTTCGCGTCACCACCACCAATCCAACCGCCGCCGACGGCAGTTCGTCCGGCGCCCAGGTGGCGCTGGTTACCAAGAGCGGCACCAACGAGTTTCACGGCTCGCTGTATTACTATCTTCGAAACACCGCCACCAGCGCCAACGATTATTTCATCAAACTCGCCGAGCTATCGAGCGGCGAGCCCAACAAAGCCCCTAAACTGAATCGCAATATTCCGGGCGCGTCGTTGGGCGGCCCCATTTGGAAGAATCGCGCGTTCTTCTTCATCAACTATGAAGACCGGCGCGACTCCGAACAGGAGAGCGTGGTTACCGAAGTGCCCACCGCCACACTGCGCGCCGGATCGGTCCTATACCCTTCCGCGGCCGGAAACATAGTCGCCGTCAACGCCCAGACTTTTCAGAAATGGGACCCGCTGGGAATTGGCCCCAATGCCGCCGTGCTGAAATACTTCAATTCCTTCCCGCTTCCCAACGACCTTTCGGTCGGCGATGGGCTGAACTTTTCCGGATATCGCTTCGCCGCCCCCATTTCGAATCGTTATGACGTTTGGATCGCCCGCTTCGACTACAAGCTGGATTCCGCCGGGAAGCACACTCTGTTCTGGCGGGGCAGCATGCAAAACGATTATCTGAACGGCGTGCCCTATCTGCCGGGTCTGGGCCCGGAAACTGTCACCGAGGACCGCTCCAAAGGTTTTGCGCTCGGCTACACCGCGGTCTTAAAACCAAACCTCGTTAACGAATTCCGCTGGGGCTTAACGCGGCAGAGCTTGGGCCAACTCGGCGACAGCGACCAGCCTTATGTTCAGCTCAACCAGATTTCCGAAGGGATCACCCGCTCCAACAGCTACACTCTCCCGGTTCACAATATCGTCGACAACATGACCTGGGTGAAGGGCCGCCACACCATCCAGTTCGGCGCGAATATGCTCTTTATGCACCAGAAAAGCTCGAGCCTGGGTAACTCGTTCAACCAAGCTTCGCTGTGCACCACTTGTGTCGACACAGGCGGCTTCGCTACCACTGGCAATGCATTCGATCCTGGGGCGGAAGGCTATCCGGCTGTCAGTCCAAACTTCACTACCGGCTACGATCAAGCCGCTTTCGACGTGCTAGGCATCGTCAGCTCAGCCACTGGTGTCTACAACTACAACCGGAGCGGCGCAGTCCTGCCGCAAGGGCAGCCGATTAAACGGAATTTCGCCGTTCATGAGTTCGACGAGTTCATTCAGGACTCCTTCCGCATCCTTCCGAATCTGACGTTGAACTTCGGTTTGCGCTATCAGCTCGAGTTGCCGCCGTGGGAAGTGAACGGACTACAAGTCGCGACTACCATCCCTTTGGGACAGTATCTCACCCTGCGCGCCGACAACCAGGCGGAGGGGATTCCGTCCAACCAGGATCCGCCGCTTGAATATGTATTGGGAGGAAAAGCCAACGGTGGCCCGCCGCTTTACAACACCGATTATCACAATTTCGCGCCGCGCGTCGCGTTTGCTTACTCCCCGCGCGCCTCGTCCAGTTGGTTGAAGAGCCTGTTAGGCGATGGCAAAACTTCCATTCGCGGAGGCTTCGCGATTACCTACGATCACAACGGCACCGAGCTCATCAACTATCTGAATCAAACCGGGTCCTTCGGGCTATCGACGGACTTATCGAGCGTGCTGGGCGGGCAGGATGTAGATTGCGCTCCTCGCATTACAAGTCTCAACACCATTCCGGTTAACGGCTGCGCCAGTTCCACGGGTGGGCTGCTCCTTCGACCCGCGCCGCCCGGCGGCTTTCCGCAAACCCCTCCCATCGGCGTGGCGAACGGCGGCTTTGGCGCAGGGAATGGCGTGGATCAGAACCTCAAGACGCCGTATGTTTACATGGTCGATTTCTCCGTTGCGCGCGAAATCAGCCGAAGCTCATCCATCGAAGTTTCCTATGTCGGCCGGTTTGCCCATCGCCTGTTGAGCCTGGAAGATTTCGACACGCCTATGAATCTGGTAGATCCCGCATCGGGAGTCGATTATTTCAGCGCGATGAGCCGGCTTTCGCAACTGGCCCGGCAAAACGTCCCGGTGTCGCAGATTACGCCGGCTCTGGTTGGTCCAACGGCCGCTTATTGGAGCGACCTGGTGGCTCCGCTCGCCGCCAATGGGACCAGCTTTTTCGGTACGTCGTGCACCAACCCCGGCCAGTGCTCCCCGGTCCAGGCGGTTTACGATCTGGAGCGGCGCTATCTCTATAATGAAACCTTTATCCCTTATTTCATCGATGGGCCGGGATTTATCTGCCCAAATGGTTGCAGTAAGCTGGGACCCTACACTTTCTACGATCCGCAATATTTCGCTTTGTACGGGTGGACTTCGAAAGGCAATTCCAACTACAATGCGCTGCAGATTTCCTTCCGCAAGCACCTGGCGCGGGGAGTCCAATTCGACTTAAACTACACGTATTCGAAATCTCTCGATCTGGTTTCCGACGCCACGCGCGTGGGCACGGGCACGGGAGGCTTCGGCAACGGCGCGGGAATCGTAAACTCGTGGGATTACAAGCAGCTTTATGGCGCTTCCGATTTTGACATGCGGCACCAATTTAACGCGAACTATTTGATCGAGCTTCCGGTGGGCCGCGGCCGCTACCTCTTGCCGAACGCCTCGCGCCTGCTGAATGCATTTATCGGCGGCTGGCAGCTCGCGGGGATTTACAGAATCACCAGCGGCCTGCCGTTCCAGGTAAGCAATGGAATCAATCTGCCTACCGACGGGGCGAATTCCGGGCTTGCGGCACTCGACGGACCCGTTCAAACCGGCGGAGCCACCAAGACGGGTGACGGGCGGGTCCTGATGTTCCCGCATCCCACCGCGGCTTTTAACGCGTTTGAGTTCACTTATCCCGGACAATCCGGCACTCGCAACCCGGTGCGCGGCGACGGCTTCCTTAGTTGGGATTCCTCGCTGAGCAAGCGCTGGATTATGCCTTACAACGAGAAGCATTCGCTCCAGTTTCGCTGGGAAGTATTTAATGTCGGTAATTTCACGCGTTTCAATGTGCAGTCCAATCAGCCGGTCCTGACGGACTCCACTAACTTCGGCACCTACACTGGATTGCTGACCAATCCCCGCGTCATGCAGTTTGGCATGCGATACGAATTCTGAGCGGGCGATCATTCCGGAGCACAGATGCCATCCCGAATAAACACATTGATTCTCACTTTGATTTCGACGCTTCCGGCCGCCGCGCAGGTGACAGCGCTCACGGGTGCAACGGTGATCGACGGAAATGGCGGAACGCCCATTCCCGATGCGGTCATCGTGATCGCCGGCCGGAAAATAGCCGCGGTTGGGCCGCGCAGTTCCGTTTCGATTCCGGCTGGAGCGCTGCGCATGGATGTTGGCGGGAAATATATAATTCCCGGCTTAATGGACGCTAACGTTCACTTGATTCCCTGGCCGAGCTGGGAATACATCGAATTTCTGGCCAGATACGAAAATAATTTCGAAGGTATTATCGAAGAAGCCGCGCAAGTTGCTTTGAAGCACGGCTTCACTACGGTATTCGATTCGATGGGTCCGCTGAGGCCATTGATGCACGTTCGGGACCGGATCGCGAACGGCGAGATTGAGGGCACTCGAATGTACGTGGCGGGGGATATTGTGGGATTCCGCGCGGTGTTCACCACTTCGGAAGCCATGAAATCCGCAAGTAAAGCTTTTCAAGCCCGCATCAACGACTTATTCGAGGCGGGCGGCGGCCCGGATCTGGCGTGGCTGCCTCCCGCTCAGGTCAAAGAAGAAATGCGGAAATATGTCGCACAAGGAGTGGATTTCGTAAAATATGGCGCCACCGGCGACGGCCGTCCGATAAACAGCGAGATTGGACAAAATGCCGTGCTGCGTTTCAGCCCGGCCCAGCAGCGCGCCATGGTGGAGGCCGTTCACGAAGCTGGAATGATTATTCAAACCCATCAGACTTCCGCGGAGGCAATCCGGATCGTGCTGGAAGTCGGAGTGGACATGGCCCAACATTGCGCCTCCACGGGTCCAGTGCCCATGGAAGAATCGACGATTCAAATGATGCTCGACAAAAAGTTCTATTGCGGAACGCAGTGGCGGGCGCTATCCCCCGAAGAAGAAAAGCAGGTCCGCGATGAAAACTTCGGCACGAATTATAACCTGCAGAATCAAATCCGGCTGCTCAAAGCGGGTGTCCCCATGCTGCTTTCCACAGATGCGGGTTTGATCGATCCCGATGTCGCCAAGGATAAAAAATTCGGCACGCTAATTGGCGAGGACGAGTTCGTTCTCATGAAGTCGATGGCGCAGCGGGGAATGACTCCTATGGCGATTATCCAGACGGCAACTAAGAACATCGCCGCTGCTTACCACAGGCTGAACGACATCGGAACTCTAGAGCCCGGAAAATTTGCCGATCTGCTGGTGCTGGATGCGAACCCCCTGGATAATCTCGATAACATCCGGAAGATTTCCGCGGTCATGAAAGAAGGCCAAGTGGTCGATACGGCCAAACTGCCGCACCATCCGATCCTTACTTCTCCGGAAGCACAAAATCCTGGGGCAATTCGCACGAAGTAGGGAGTGGCAAGAGCATGAACTCTCGTAACTATTCGATGGGTGAAGATATTAGGTAATCTTTAGCGTGCCAAAGAGGTTTTTGCCGTGGGATCGCCTCCCACCGAACGAACTTGCGCAACGCCAAACTGAGCAGCGGCCATCCGATTCTGCCCGGTTTGCCTTACCGGTCCGCTCGTCCTTCCGACCCACGCGGTCTTCACCCGACTTCTTGACCGCGGTATCAACTGGAGTCGATTGGGCCGCCGAGACTTGGGATAGTAACCTGCGGGCGACGGGGGCTTTGGCATCCCGTCTCCGGAACTAAATTCTCCAGAGCTTCGGTTGCAGCCGCATCACCCTAGGCACGCCGCTGCGTGTGTTATCGGATCAACTGGAAGCCGGTGACAAATACTTCGTGAATCTCGCCAGCCCCGGTGAGGGATGCGAAGTCTCGGGCCATGGAATCCGCGGCGAGTTTCTGGTATGTCAGCCGTAAGGGCATGCTGCTGTGGAGCACAGCGTTTAAGACTGGTATAAGCATCTTTAGCGGCAGCGCGAGGGCGACTGGAATCGCGCTGGGATTCTCATCATGCTGGTGGCTCGAAAAGATGCCGAAAGCGCCGACATTGGCTGAGGCGGATGGGCTGCCAGCAGACGATCCGCTCGAAAGCGTTAGCAGGTAATAGCCAGGATCCGCTTTTACCTTGATGTTGAACTGCGCAGGCAGACAGATTTCATGGTCCCCAGAGTTGTCCAAGAGCCTCGTCATTATCTTCTGTGGATCGCCAGCAAGCCCCACGAGCGCGTTGAGGCCATTTTGCAGGCCACTCAATACCCCCAGTTCCATAAGCAGACCTGTAATCCCTCTAAGCGCGGGCCTCAGTATGGGATAGACGTCGCCAAATGCAGATGAAATAAGGTTCCACGCTACCGGCGCGTTTTGCAGATCCAGCGGCACAGCGCTGGTGAGAGGATCGATGCTCGGTTTCTGATATTTATAGCCGAGCCTGGACTCGTCAATCAGATCGTTGGGATGTATCTCGACAAGGCAATCTTCCAGGTGGCCCGTTTTCGGATTGGGGATCTGGTCGTAGAAATACATGGGCGTTTCCAGCCAATCGGCGGGGAGCTTTTGGTCCGGATGCCGGTTCCGCCAGTTGGTCATCCAATAGCTCCAGAAACGATCGATGTTGGCGTGGTGTGAGTAAAAGATGGGGTCGGCTGCCGCATAGTCAAAAACGGGCATGGCTCCTCCGGCCAGGTACATATGCACGGAGGAATGAGGTCCGTAGGTCGCCAGTCCTCCGATGGATTGCGATGGACTCTTGCCGCAGAAGTCTTCGAACGCGTTGCTGAAGAGCCAGGCTTGCAGAATGCATGGGTTGGTCAAAGGAAGACCGTTGATATGGGGCCGCGAATAACAGCCGACCGATAAAAACGAAGGAATACCGAGCCATTTGTAGTAAAACTCGGGTATACTCGCGTCGTTTTCCCAATCCCAGACCGGCAAACGAAAGTCGTCGCCCACCACCCTGCGCAGCGCTAATTCGTGAAAATAGATAAAAGCGCGATGCCATGGCAGGAACAGCCAGTTCGAGTGAACGTCGCTTGCAACGCCCGAGACTGTCCAGCCGCCCGAGCAATAGAAACGGTGCAGCGAGGTTTGAAACCAGAGGCCGGTCTTGCCTCTGAGTTGTAGCAGAGCCTGGTAACCATTGCGCAATCGGCCCATGTACTTTTTGTCATGCCGCAGTTCGGACCAATTTCCTCTGAATTGCGGATCAGCGTTCTCAGGCGCTTGAAATCTTAGGACTTTCACACCAGTCATGTCGGGGTGAATATCGGTGATGGCGGGAAGTGGAGTGGTTACGTCGCAGACGGCCCCGGTTGGAGTGTTGGTCACGGCCACCGGCATCCATCGGAACGGAGGGTGCCCCGCCGGTTGGGCTCGAAGAAAGGAATGGGCAAAAAACGCCCCTCCCGCCGCAGCGATGAACTCGCGGCGTCTCATGTTGGATCCTGAATCCCCTTAATCGCGTTGTAAATGGCAGTGCTGGCCGCCAACCCCGGACAGGACCCGCCAGTATAAGGCATGGCGAGTGCAGCTCTCAGACTGTTGTCGTCTTCGAGGTTCGTGAGCGGTCCGATAGCGCTCGTATCTATGTTTGGATCGAAGTTTTGAGCGGCTAACCGCAGCGCCTGTTGGTCGGTGTTACCTGCGGCGACTTGGTTTTCCACGAGCTGGCGGAAGGCCGACTTACCGCTAGGGTGGTTGGAATGTTTGGCGAGTAGCATGTAAAGGGCATACTTTTGCCCGTATGAGAGTGGCATTGCGCGTGTGTTCTCCTTTTCGACTAGGGTTGGTGCAAAAAAAGATCGAGTGAAGCTGCGGCCCCCGGAAGAAGGCCGGCCCGCGGAGCGAGCCGGATCGCTTCACGCATAAATCCCGGGCCGGACATGTCGGCGAAGAGCCAAAAAGAGCCTGGATTGGCGAACAGATTTCGTAACGCCGTCGCGGCCAACTCCGTTTGCCGGGCGTGGACGGCAATTCTCACCTGGCATTCAGGCCACTGAATCCAGAGGTTGGGAGGACGAGTGGCTTTGATTTCGGCAAAGGCCTGCTCGGAATCGCCCTCAGCCAATGCAATTTCAGCGCGCAATCTTCGAAGCCGGTACGCATAACCGGGTATGTCAAAGGTCTTGCCGCTGAGAACTTCGATGCCGGGCAGGCACATCCGGGCCACCGAAGTGTCACCGCCGGGCCAAGAATGCCACCGGCGTCGAGGATGGAGCGAAGGTCCTGCGTCTGCGACAGAATCTCTCGGCAGGTCGCGATCGCTTCGAACATTTTATTCTGCAAAAGATAAAGCTGGGCGAGCGCCAGCATCTTGCTGCGGCTTCCTTCAAACTGTCCATTGGCCCGATCGTAGCGGAGTCCTTCCTGGATGGAGGCCTCCGCTTGCAACCACTCCTCCTGTTCAGCCCGCAAGCAGGCGCGCAGCAGAAACGACTTGCTCACGAAATCGTTTGATGGCGATTGCCGCAAACGGTCCAAGGCAGCCACAACACCGGGCATATCTCGCCGGGCGAAGGCAAGAGCCCCTCGCACCTGATCGGTCCAGTTGCGATTATCCAGGCGGGCGGCGCGCTCATTTTCGTCCTCCGCTTCCTGGAATCTGCCGGCGCTCAGCAACGTGATGGCTCGGCGATTGCGGTAAGAATAGACTTCAGGATCTTTTCGGATGGCGTAATCGTAGAGATTCAGCGCCTCTTCCGTGCGGCCCAGAGCGGCTACCGCTCCGGCCTTGTAGAAGAGCGGGAGGCTATCGTGAGGATATTCGAGAGCATAACGCGTGAAGGCCGCCTCCGCCTCCTCGAAGCGATCCGAGTCGAGCGCGAAGATGCCGACGATGCGAAGCGATTCCCGATCGGAGAAGTTGAGGCGGTCGATGATCTCAATCGCGTGTTGATAATTGCCGACGGCATCGCTCACTTCATCGGAAGCCATTTGGATGTCGGCCAGCCGCGCCGCGGCCATGGCGAAGTCGCTGTCGAGATGGAGCGCGCGGATCAGGTGGACTTCAGCGGCATCGTGGGCTTGGCTCAATCCGGCTTCGGAATGATTGCGCCAAGCGCTTTCGCCCGCAGTGTATTCGCGGAGTGCTTCCCAGCTTTTGGTAGTAATTTGTTCGAATGGACGGGTATGCGCGGCGATTTCGCCGGCCGCCTCGCCCGCCGTGGCTCGGACCCACTGCGCGGCGTCACCACCGATCCGCAGGAGGTCGGCGTCGTTCTCGGCCAGGAATTCAGTGCGATGGGACTCCAGCGGGAATTCGGGAGTGTTGCCCATTCGATCCAGGGTCAATTTCAGGGTCCGCGAACGTTTCTTCCGATCCCAGCTATAACTCCCCGAAAGGACGAAGTCGGCGCCTCCGCGCAAAGCGATTTCGCGTGTCGTGCGCGCATCCAAGTCTTCCGGTACCGGACTGGATCGCGACATCAATCTCCAAATGCTCGGAATGCGCTGGCGATCGAATAACCGGACACGTTGCGACTGCTCGAGCCCCCGGCCAATCTGTACCGCCAGGGACTCAGCGGCGGATTGGTACTCTGGAATCGCAACTAGCGGCGTCATCATAACGAGAGGCGATTCGATCTGCCCTCTGCTTTGGTAGCGCCGGATTCCGAAAAACAGTGCCACCGTGATGCCGGTACCCGCTGTCGCCAGGAAGGTACGCCGCGAAGCGTGAGGCAGCGAGAATTTCAGAGAAGATTTTCTTTTCCGCAGCTCGTCGACAAACGCCCCGGCGGTGGACGGACGGCTGGCCGGATTCTTCGAAAGCACCCGGCTGATCGCGCGCGCCCAATGTTCTGGCGCCTGCGGCGCGACGCTCCGGAGTCCCATCGGCTCCGAGTTCACAACGCTCCCTTGGGGAAAGGGACGCTGGTGAGCGATCATTTCGAAAACCACGACTCCCAAGGAGAAGATGTCGGTGGCGGGCGTTGCCGCGTGCCCCAGGCGCTGCTCGGGAGCCATGTACGGGGGGGGATCCGACCACGAGACCCGTGGCGGTGTGGGAGGAGCCATGGAGAGCGGCCGGCTTGGCAAGCCCGAAGTCCGTTATGACTGCGCGCCGATGAGGCCCTGGCAGCAGAATGATGTTGTCCGGTTTGAGGTCGCGATGAATCACGCCGTGGCGATGCGCCGCGTCCAGTCCCGCGGCCACGTCCAAGACGATGTCGAGAATCTCCTCGGCTGTTAAAGCTGTATTGCGTTCCAACAGTGCTCGAACGGTGTCGCCGGCCAGGAATTCCATGGTAAAGAAGACGATCCGGCGGCCATCGTGCTCTCCGGAGAGCATGTCATGAACGTTGCAAACATTGGGATGCCGAATCGCGCGCGCCAGTCGTATCTCGTCGCGGAAACGGTTCAACATGACCGGATCGTTCCGCCACTCCGGCCGGATGAGCTTGATTGCGACAGCTTCGTTCAACTCCAGATCCTCGGCTCGATAGACCTCACCCATTCCGCCTCGGCCGAGCAATTCGACGATCCGAAATCGGCCGGCGAGCAGAACACCCGGCCGCAATTCGCCGCCTTCTGCCTGAAACGCCTGGATCGCGGGCTTTTCAAGAAAGTCCCGATCCATGCGATGGAAGCGCGACAGCAATAGTAGAACCTCGACTTTGGCTTGCGGATCGCTTCCGCAGGCTATTTCAACGAAAGCAAGACGCTCGGCAGCAGGCAGGCTGAGCGCGTCGGCGAAGATCTGATTGACCGTTTCATCACGGTCATTCCGCGATGCCATCCAACGCTCCCATCAGGCGTGTGCGGGCGATCTGCCATTCGCGCTTCGCCGTTCGCGCGGACACTCCGAGAATTCCAGCCGCCTCTTCCATCGTGTAGCCGGCGAAGTAGCGCAATTCCACCAGATGGCCCTGCCGAGGAGAAATGGACGAAAGCTGCTCTAAGGCGCTGTCGATTGCGATGATCTGCTCGGCCTCCTGAGGACTGCGCACAACCAGGTCGGCAAAGAACTCAGGCACTCGGTTCGCCGCCCGCATTCCGGCTGTTCTGGCGCGGGCGCGATCCACCAAAATGCGCCTCATTACCCGAGCTACCAGTGCCAGGAAATGCTGGCGATCCACAAATTCGATGCGGCTGCTCTTCCGCAAACGAAGGTAAGCTTCGTGGACCAGCGCCGTGGCGCTGAGCGAGCCGCCCGGACGCTCGCCACGCAGACAAGCGAGGGCGATGTCGTGCAGCGCCTTATAAAGAGCATCGAACAGTGCCGACTCGGCGCCTGGCTTCCCAGCCTGCCACTCGTTGATGAGGCGCGTCAATTCACCTTGCATTTAGTTTGCTTTTGTCGATTATAGCCCGCTGGAAGTTTGGGCAGTACCTGCGCCGCTGCTCCGCTCGGTCCGTGCGGCCATAAAGCAAAGGGAAATTTCGTGGCCCTAAGTTGCCGGGATCTCCGCTTTATTAGATGAGCCGGTTAGATGGACTGCTGCCCGCGATACGGCGCGTCGAAGAAAGCGGGTTTCGCAGCGAATATTTAGACAGGAGAAATGAAATGCGAGCTATATTGTCGCTGGTTGTCGCGATTGTTCTGAGCGGACGCTTCGCCAGAGCGGAGAATGAAATCCGGGATGTGTTTCATAGCACTCCCATCAATTCTCTGAGTGTTGGTCAAGCGAGTCTCTTCGATCCGAATACCGGGGAGCTTACCGTCGAAGACGCCAATACGGTGCTCAAGGGACTGCTCCCGAACGTCGGGACCAAGGACACGTTCGTTATCCATATTTTGCGATGGAAAACCATCCCTAAAGACCCGTCTGCGCTGGCGATTGACCAGCAACACTGGTATGTGCTCCAAGCGGGCGACAAGACTTGGGGCGACGATGATTTCAGCAAAAATAACCGAATCTTCGGAGCCGGAAAGATCTTTTTCGTGTACTTTCACCTCAACGCACCCAACGGCGCGATGTACACGGTTGACTATACCCTTCAGGCCACACATAAGACCCCCGCCTATCTTCTGCACCTCGGACAACTATTGAATATCGCTCTAACGAAGGGGAATCTCCCAGCCGGGACTACCAATACTTTCTGGGATTATCGCGAATTTGACGGCGTCCCAGTTCCTTCAGACATGGATATGAGCGGCGAGGTGTTCCCAGCCGATGGCTCGGCGTCCATCACTATCGATAAGCAGGCGTTCGATAACGAAGGCAAGTACCACATCGACTTCAGCGTCGGCGTGCCCATCGTGAAACTCTCCGACTTGAGATACGTCTCCGCATCCAACACGCTGGTGCCGGCAACAGTGACGCGCGAGAAGCTCTTCGGTCTATTTAACTACTACTTCCAGCCCGTCGACATAAAGGCGTCCGGCCTCAGCTGGTGGCCGCACGCTGTAGCGGGCGTCGCACTGGGAAGCCGTCCGCTGCAAAAGTCATTGATCGGAGTCGGCTGGGGTCCGACACTGGCAAACTTTTATTTCGGTTTGCTGCTGAACACGCAGCCGATGCCGCAAGGCTCGGCCTGCGGCGATACGTTGCCTTCGTCGCTACCGTCCGGAACGGTGCTGAAGAACAAGACCTGCCCGCAGTTCGGGTTCGGTTTGAATATTTCTGCGGGGAGTATCCTGGATTCCCTGACGAAAAAGAAGTAAGGGCGGAGGAGAGATGCCATCCGAATCCGATTATCGCGCTCTGCGTGACGAGCTGTTCGAGCGGTTCGTCAGCGCGGCGGCTTCTATGCCACAATTCAACTTCTTCGGGACATCGTTACTCCCGGAGCACAACGTTGCTGGGATTGGAATCGGCAGAAAAATCGTGGCCGGCCAAAAGACCGATACCTTGGCGGTTCGCGTTTACGCGATCTCGAAGTTGCTGAAGGAGGCGGTTCCGCCGAACTTACTTTTTCCCGAAGAAATCGCCGGGATTCCCATCGACGTAATCGAAACCGGCGTGCCTCGCTTGGCGCAGCAAGCGGACTGTAATCGCGAGCGGCTGCGCCCTTTTTGCCCCGGCTGCTCGATAGGATATGCAACGCCGAATCCAACGATTCGGATGGCCGGGACCGTGGGAGCGCTGGTGCGGGACGGGAACGGTACCTATCTTTTGAGCAACAACCATGTGCTTGCGGGCGAAGGACACGTTGCTCCCGGAGCCCCGATATTTCAACCGGGGACGAGGGATGGCGGCCAGGTGCCGGGGGATCGTGTGGCGACAATGGCGCGTTTTGTGCCAATAAGCCCGCTCCAGGAGAACCTAGTTGACGCGGCGCTGGCGCTTGTCGATCCCCAAAGCGCGCTCGCGTCTTTCTTGCCGAACGTTGGTAAACTCGCATCAGTGAATCCGATCATTCCGGCAGTGGATATGCGAGTGATGAAGACGGGCCGGACCACTTTCTTTACAGAGGGCGAGATCGAAGATGTGTCATTCCGCGGCCCCTTCGCGTATGATGTCGGCCAATGTACTTTCACTGACCAGGTAGTTGTGAAGGGGCTGAACAACCAGCCATTCGCCCTGGACGGCGATTCCGGATCGGTGCTGGTGGATGAGGCTACAAAGCAGGCAACTGCCTTGCTGTTTGCAGTTTCGGATGGGATGGCCTTCTGTAATCGACTGACGAGTGTGCTGGAACTGTTGGGCGTCACCATTGTCATTTAGAGCGACTATATATGGTGTTATCCACATATCTCGTCGAATGCAGTTCCCGCCCATCCCAAAGCCTCTTTCCCACCCCCGGTGTGGCTTGACCCTGGCAAACGTGAAGACCACCGAATGTCAATATATGGATGTGGCAGCGAGTGAACCACTGATAATCGGGCAATTGGAGTTTCACCCCGACGATCATCTGGTAGTGTTCTCGATTCAACGTGACCAAGGTGAAGGCGTTCTCCATGGCGGTCGCGGCGATGAGCGAGTCGAGAAGGTGAAGTCCATGTGATTTTGCGTAGATCTTCAGGAGTCCATAAGCTCTCGTTCCGATCCCATCGGTGAGCGGTACAACCGAATAAAGCGACAAGAACCCGTCGATCATGCCGAGGTCCCGCTTATCCTGTGCGCCGACTATAAGTTCGACTGCCGCGTTGCCTCGCGAAACATCGATCAACACATTGCTGTCGATTCAAGAACGGCATGCGTCGCCTGTGCAGGTTTGGAATTAGTCGTGGAGTTCGCGCCGAAGCCGGCTAATGTATTCGACGCTGTCGGCCATGTCTTCGCGATCCTTCCACAGGCCGGCGAAAGGCGTGTCACCAATGGAATGTGGGCTTCGGGCAGGCGCTTCCGCGGGCACATTCACCTCAACGACGGTACCCTCCCGAATTCGCACCTCCTGAAGAGGGCGAAACACGCCATTTTCGTACTTGGCGGGGATAGTCATGGCTTTCATTCTTTAGTATACGCCGTGGCGTCATTGACCAGAACGTTGTGCATTTCCGATACATCTATCTGGCACCAGTGCTGGTTGCATATCGGAAGCTTATCCCAGACAAATCCAGGCAACGCAAGACGGTTGCCAAGACTGCCAACTTCATATCAGACAAAGACAGGCGGGCGCAGACGGAACCTCGAAGGCGACTCAAAATCTGGCGAAGCGTAAGCTTCGTGTGGGTTCGACCCCCACCTCGGCCACCATGAAAATAAACACTTACGAAGCAAACGGCGCGCCCCAGAACGAGGTTTTTGGTAGTGTATCGGTTACTGGGTCGCAAATGCCTTGCTATGCTTTCAAGCACTTACCCCGCACTTAACGGGACGACTGGCAGACACACCAGATCAGAACTCTGGCGCTGTTCACTCTTTGTGTGGGTTCTTACATCCACGTCAACGGATTCCAAGCCGCAGAGTGCTGCCGGAGGAGTAACAAGGCCGTATGAGGGCCGCCCGAAAACAGAAGTGGGCGGAGTATAGGAAAGCTAAAGAGCCGCCTCAGGTAAACCTATGCGACGAGTCCGAGCGAATTGCTAACCCGCACAGATTGAGAACACGGCAGTATGAATGTCATGGCCAGCGTGGAGCTGCCCGGAAGCACCGCGATCCGGCGCAGGTTGGCCGCGAGCGTATATCTGCGAAAACGAGCCCGTGGATTGCGAGAGCGCCCGTTCAAGATCCGCATCGTTCTCTAGCAGGCTGCTGAAAAAGTCGTTTGGAACCGGCTCCCTCACGGTCGCGGCTCGGTAAGCGCCTGCAAACACGGATTCGCGACAATGAGCCGCGCGCGTCAACAACCGGATTTTCGTCTTTTTCAGCATCCTGCTAGATCGCCCGGAACGTCCCTGGACTCCGCTTGGTCTGGTTCAGTAGGGAGGTAGTCGAATCGAGTGATGCGGTTTTCCTAGCTAGCGGTGCAGGACCCCCGTTTACCTTTCGCGGCGATCGTTCCACGCCACCTTCGCCTGCACTTCGTCCGTCAAAAACCGCACGCCCTGATTATCAGATGGATTCAGCCAAAGCATGCGGTCGAAAATGCGCGTGGCCTCCTGGAACCTGTCCAGACGCCAGAGGCACAGCCCGAATCCATGCATGCAACGTAGAAACGGCCGGTTGTCGATCCAACCCCACGGCAGCACTCCATCGAAGCCGTGGCCAAGAGACAATTCGCCGATGCGAAAGCCCACCTCGTAATGGCGAACCGCTATCTTGGGCCACGCATCGAAAGCGAGGTTGCCGAGGTGTGCGTGAGCGTCGAGACAGCGAAGATCGGCTTGGCAGAGATCCATCAAAATTCGGAAGGCAGTTTCGGCGTCGGCGCTATCCTTCCGGTCGTTGGATTCCGTAATCGGGTCGGACCACGGGTCGCCCGGATCGGCTCCCGGCAGCACTTGCTCCATCTCGAATTGTCGCCGTGGCCCTCGGGCGATAACCGGTTTGGCCCACTCGTCGATCGGCTCGCCCTGCTCACCCCAGTACTGCTCGGCCGGATGCCAGGTGCCACGACCTTCCAGCTTGAGCTGGGCCAGGCCGAGCGCGGCTGCGTCGATCCTTGTGGATTCAATGATGCCGGGCAGGTAGGGAGTCCCAGCATAATTCCATCGCTTGCGCGGCCGGACCTTGGCGATCTCACCGGGAATAACACCCCAGAGGCGACCGGTGCGAAGTGTGACGGCGCCGTTACTCCCCGGCGCGCGGCAGCGCGCCGCCTTCTGCTTCACCGAGAGGACAATGAGATCGACCGGACCGCTCAGATCGATGGATGCTTCGGCATCTTCAGGCAGTGCCTTCTCTCGTGCACGCCGCTCAGCGGGCGGATGCGGTTCCAGTCCCATCCACTGGCGGTAAGCAGCCAGATATTGCGAGCCCCCGATGGTTGCCGGGATCAACAAGTCGGAGACTGCCACTTCGTATTCCCGGCCGTCCGAGCGGCGGCATCGCGCTATTACCGCGCGCCGCCGGTTCAGCGCCAAATTCTTCAGCCGCTGTGGCGTCGATTTCGCTTGCTGGTTTGGTCCAGCCGATCATGCGAACACCCTAAGTCCCGAAATCGTTGCAGAAGCCACGGGCGGCATTGAAGTCTTCACTGCTATGCGGGCGACCGGCCAGTTCTTCCGCCGCACGCCATTCCCTTCTCTTCAAAACGCTGAAGCCGTGATCCTCGGGTTCGTGCCACCGGATTAGTCCTGCGCGCTCCGTACTCTTCGTCCGAAGACCTGCTCCCCCACTCACCGCTGGTTGGCTTTCAGGATCTTCTTGCGCAGCCGGATGGATTGCGGCGTCACTTCCACGAACTCGTCGTCACGGATAAATTCGATGGCTTGCTCCAGGTTCAGAAGACGCGGTGGAACCAGGCGGATGGCTTCGTCGGAGGTGGATGCGCGCATGTTTGTCAGCTTCTTTTCCTTGACGATGTTGACGTTCAAGTCGGCATCACGCGCGTTTTCGCCGACGATCATGCCTTCATAGACTTCCGTGCCCGGGCTAACGAACATCTCGCCGCGCTCTTGCAAATTGAAGATCGCATTGCCGGTGGTCTTGCCCGCGCGGTCCGATACCAGCGATCCGGTGGGGCGCGACGGAATGTCGCCCTGCCATTCGATGTAGCTGTGGAAGAGCGTGTTCATGATGGCCGTGCCGCGAGTGTCGGTCATCATCTCGCTGCGCAGACCGATCAGCCCGCGCGACGGCACATGAAACTCCAACCGAACGCGGCCCGAGCCGTGGTTCACCATCTTGATCATTTTGCCTTTGCGCTGGCCGAGTTTTTCGATGACCACACCGATATACGTCTCCGGACAATCGATCACCAGCAATTCCAGCGGCTCATGCACTTTGTCCTTGATGGTCTTGGTCAGGATCTCAGGCTTCCCCACCATCATTTCAAAGCCTTCACGCCGCATCATTTCGATAATGATGGCCAGTTGCAGCTCTCCGCGGCCCATCACCTTATACGCGTCGGGGCCCCCGGCCTCTTCCACGCGAATGGACACGTTGGTCAAGAGTTCCTTGTCCAGGCGGTCCCGCAGATTGCGCGACGTCACGAACTGTCCTTCGCGGCCTGAGAATGGCGACGTATTGATGGTGAACGTCATCGCGATGGTGGGCTCGTCAATCTGGATGTGCGGCAGCGGCTCCGGATTTTCGACGCTGGTAACGGTCTCACCGATGGTGATTCCTTCCACGCCCGCGATAGCGAGAACGTCGCCCGGGTATCCGATGGTTTCGTCCACGCGCTTCAAGCCTTCAAAGGAATAAAGCTTCGTGATACGCGTTTTTTGCAAGGAACCATCGAGCTTGGCGATAGCCACTTCATCGCCGTTCCTCAAGATTCCGGAAAACACGCGGCCAATGGCCAGGCGGCCGAGGTATTCGCTGTAGTCCAGATTCGCTACCAGAAGCTGGAGCGACGCATCCGGATCGCCGGCCGGCGGCGGAATGTGTTTGAGAATGGTTTCAAACAGCGGACGCAGATCGCTCGAGTCTTCTTCCATGGCGAGTTTCGCGATGCCGGCTTTGGCGTTCGTGTAGATCACGGGAAAGTCGAGCTGATCCTCCACCGCGTCCAGATCGATAAACAGGTCATAGATTTCGTTTAGAACTTCTTGAATGCGGGCGTCCGGCCGGTCGATCTTGTTGATCACGACGATCGGAGGAAGCTTGGCTTCCAGCGCCTTCATCAACACGTAGCGGGTCTGCGGAAGCGGGCCTTCGCTCGCGTCCACTAGCAGCATCACGCCGTCTACGATCTTGAGCGCGCGCTCCACCTCGCCGCCGAAATCGCTGTGGCCGGGAGTGTCCACGATATTGATTTTGATGCCGTGGTAGCGCACGCCGGTGGTTTTTGCAAGAATGGTGATGCCGCGCTCGCGCTCGAGCTCGTTCGAATCCATCATGCGCTCGACGTGGTGTTCGTTTTCGCGGAAAAGTCCGCTCTGATTCAGCATGGCGTCCACCAGCGTGGTCTTACCGTGATCGACGTGCGCAATGATGGCGATGTTGCGCGTGAGCCGATTATGCTGCTGCGCTTCGCTATGATCGGTAGGAGTACTCAGGACTTCGGGTTGCATTCGATACATCTATGGTCGCACGCCCAGACAATTTGACCGAATCCGCGCTGCCGGTGGTGGTGATCGTGGGGCGGCCGAACGTCGGTAAGTCCACTCTATTCAACGCGATCCTGGGACAACGCCGGTCGATAGTCGGCGATGAGCCGGGGATCACGCGGGACCGCATCCAGGGCGAAGCGTCCTATCTTGGCCGGCGCTTTGATTTGATCGACACCGGCGGCATCATCCCGAACGACGCCGAGATGATCCCCACCGAAATTCTGAAACAGGCGCGCGTGGCGCTGGATCAGGCGGCTCAAATTATCTTCCTGATCGATGGACGGACGGAAATCACGGGCACCGATCGCGACCTGGCGAAAGTGCTGCGGAAACTCGGCAAGCCCGTGACGCTGGCGGTGAACAAGATCGACGCCACGGTGCGGGAGGGCCTGGCGCACGAATTTCATTCGCTCGGATTCAAGGACTTGTTCCCGATTTCTTCCGAGCATCGGATCGGGTTCGACGAGTTGCTGGAGCACGTCACGAAGGATTTCCCGAGCGACGAAGGCCCGGAAGAGCAGCAGCCGGAGAAGCGCCCGATCAAGGTGGCGATCATCGGCCGGCCGAACGTCGGAAAATCCACGCTGCTGAATACGCTGGTGGGCGAGGAGCGTGCGATTGTATCGCCGGTAGCGGGCACCACCCGCGATGCCGTGGACCAGAGTCTGCTACACGATGGCGTGGAGTTTGTGTTCGTAGACACCGCGGGTATCCGGCGCAAGGGCAAAACCAAGCTGATGGCCGAAAAGCTGAGCGTGGTGATGGCGCGGCGGCACATTCGAATGGCGAATGTGGTGTTGCTGGTGCTGGATGGCACCGAAAAAGTGGCCGCGCTGGATGCTACTATCGCGGGCTACGCCGACGAAGAGGGCCGCGCGCTGATCCTCTGCGTCAACAAGTGGGACGCGGCTGGAGATAAGGGCAAGCGGAAATTCACCGAGGAGATCCGCGACGAGCTGAAGTTTCTGGCGTACGCGCCCATCGCGTTTATTTCCGCCAAGACGGGCGCGGGCGTGAATGGGCTGTTCGGGATGATCAGCGCCGCCTACGAATCGGCTTCCAAGCGCGTGAGCACCGGCGAGTTGAACCGGTTCGTCGAGATGCTGGAGTTCGATCGCGATATGAAGATTTACTACATGACGCAGGGTTCAGTGCGGCCGCCGACGTTCGTGGTCTTCACCGATAAGGCCAAGGACTTGCATTTTTCGTCGGAACGATTCCTGATCAATCAACTTCGGAAACGTTTTGGATTTGAGGGAACTCCCATCCGCATCAAAGCAAAACGCCGGTAAAGTCACGTTTCTTTCCATCGATTATTCAGCTTCTTTTGAAGTACATCTGGATCTGTTCCTGGCGGAGCGCGAACGTCTCGACCCTATACTCTGTTGAACGTCTAACTGAAGTTTCAACAGGAAGGTATCGTGCATATTGGCAGGCTGCCGCTGCTTCTTTCCCTGGCCGGATGGTCCGCGGCTTTTCTCACCAGTTGCGTCGGCCGCTTCGATCGCCCGAAGATGCCAGCCGTATTTGCCGTTCCATCCGCGGACAAGACCGGCAACTATACGTTGGGAAACTACGCTACCGATCTGGCCGGCTACGCCGATGCCACCGGCGACTCGGCCAGCGCTGTACGCGACAAGATGGTCTACAGTTTACTGGCTGAGATCGACTACGTTTATTACGACTATGAAACGAAGTTATTTCTGAATGAGGCAAAGTTCAACGTGGGGTCCGATTTTCTGCAACTCGGGATGGCGGCCGCCGGTACGCTGACTAATGGAATGCGCGGCAAGACTATCCTGAGCGCGCTGCTTGCGGGCGTGTCAGGAGTGGACCTTTCGGTCGACAAGAACTTCTTCCGGCAGCAAACGGTTCAAGCCATCACGAGCAGCATGGAGGCGAATCGAGATCGAATCAAGACGGTCATTCTCCAGCAGCTCGCCAAAGATACCACTGCATACCCGTTTCAAGCTGCGCGGGCCGATTTGGTTCATTACTTTTTCGCCGGGACGCTGCCGGCCGGTCTACAGCAATTGAGTCAGGATGCCGGCAGTAACGCGAAGAGCGAGAAGGACGCGTTGCATAAGGCGCAGGTGAGGAATATCACGGCCGCGGATGTAATTAGCATCGGCGCAATAAACGGAGCGATCGCCCAGGCGTTCGCTGCGAACAATCTGGCCGCGGTAGAGGAATATCTAAGAGCAATGAAGGTCGCCGTCCGTCCGAACCCTACCAGAGAAGAGCTGGAAGAGGAGGTCCGTCTAATCGGCGCTCAACTTTCCGAAGACATAACGTTGCGCAGGAGTGCGTATGCGGCGGCCAAAGCCGCCAAGCTCGTCCAGTAAAGAACCAAGCAGCCCCGCTGCATACCGCGGCCAAAATCGCCGGGCCAGCCTGGGCGCAAGCGGCGTCAGTTTGGAAGGCTGTATAAGTCAGAAAAACCGCTTGCTCACGCGCGCGGCTCAGCAGATTGCGCGCGCTACCGGGCCGCGACCGTAAGGGAGCCCGTTTCAACGCAGCCTGTTAGAACGCGTGGACGGAGTCGATTCCGTTGGCTTGCAGCACCACTTGCATTTTCTCGAGGGCAGACTTGTGGATTTGGGAGACTCGGCTTTCATTGATGCCTAAGATGCCTCCGATTTCCTTCATGGTCATCTCATTCGTGTAGTACAGGAAGACGACCTTCTGATACCGTTCAGGAAGCGTCTTCATGGCAACGCCCAGGACCGAGCGCATCTGCTCGCGCGAGCACATATTATCGGGTTGTGTCTCCGGCTTGCCGGGAAAATCGGGAGCCGGCAGGTCGTCATGCTCGGCGGTGCGCGAGGAGGCCGAAATCAGGCCGACGCTGCGCAGATCCACCATCATCTGTCGCCAGCGCTCCACATCGACGCCCAGCTTCTGCGCGATTTCCGATTCGGTTGGCGTGCGCTGCAACGTAGCGGCCAGCTCGCGTGTGGCGGCTTCCACTTGTTTGTGCCGGCGCCTGAGATCGCGGGAGGCCCAGTCGAGCTGGCGCAGGCTGTCCAGGATCGCGCCCTTAATGCGATGTTTGGCGTAGCTGGAGAAGGCAACCTGCTTATCGGGATTGAATTTACTGGCGGCGTCGAACAGACCCAGAACACCAGCGTGCACCAGATCGTCCAGATCCACGTGAACGGGCAGGTTTTCATGAACCCGGACCGCGATGGCCTTGACGAGTGGCAGGTGCTCCAGGACGATGCGGTCTCGGCGGGCGATCTTGGTCGCCTGGCTGAGCTGACTGGTCTTTGGCCTCATCACGGGAGTGGGCCTGATCGCCGGCGCGGTCTTTGGCAGGGCCGCGGTCTTGATCACGGTCGTCGTCTTGATCGTTCCCGTCTTTATGATTCCGGTCTTTATGATTCCCGTCTTCATGAGGGGTCCCTCTGCCTTAGTTTTATGGGTCTGGCTGGTCATAACTGACGCTTCTCTAGGTGCAAGCCTGTCGCCATAAGAGGAATAAGGGAAAATTGCCGCGTTGTTTGAAGGACTCGTTTATGCACCGCAATGTCTAGGCCCCGAGACTCAATAACATGCGATCCCACTAGTACGGTCCACTCAACCGAGCATGAATCGCGGGTCTAAGGGCCTTCACGCCATACCATTTTCGTTCTGGAACGTACTAGTAGTCCGCGATTGCCGAATTGGTACGCGCGTTCCAAATTGAAACTAAAGTGATTCCAGCTTCTGTAACTCCTTATCGGCTGGTTTCTGGGTATCTTCAGTACCGTTCTTCAGGGATGGCTAGGGCTGTTCTGCTAGGGTTGTTGCAATGTAGCGATGTAGGTCTTGAGTGCAAGGCCAGCGAGCAGGATCCAAACTACCAGCCGGAAATTCCCGTCCAGGGTGACCGCTGCCAACAGCGCGAGGACGCCATAGGCGGCTAGCGCTAAGTAGAACTTTCGTCCTCGTTGAGGTCCGGGGTCCGGTTCTGGATCGGGGTATTCGGGGTATAGGGACAACGATTTATTGTCGCGCGGGATTCTGGCTTTGCGCCGACCGCGCATCCAGCTTCACGCCGTTCGCCTCAAGTGTTGTTGTGAAGCCGTCCAGATCTTCACCTCCCAAGCGATGCGATCCAGTGCCAGGCCGGGTGATCCGACGCCGAAAAGGGCGACTTCCCATTGTGCATCGCGTCAATGTCTGGTGCAAAAAGGTCCAGTGAAAAAAAGGTCCGGTGCAAGAAAATGTTGGTGCCAAGGACCTGGCGATTTTCTGACGCCCTCGTCAAATTCTCGGCGGTCAAAAACTCGAAACGGATGTCGTCGGCGCCAGGAAGAAAGGCCTGATCCGGTACCGTCTTGCCGTGAGTGGCGCCCATAGTCTTCGTCACGTATCCTTGGGTCTTGTGCGGGCCTGGTGCGGATCTTGTGCCCTCGGTCAAACCAGTGAATATGTCGTTCGATGCGCGGTCGGTGGATGTTCGACCAGCAGGCAATCCACAGCCTACGTCAACACGTCAAAATGTATAATCTTCTGAAGCCCGAGTCCCGGCGGAGGTGAACATGGAAGAACAGAAGCTCGGCCAAGATGGGAAGCTCAAGGTCGGCGACGGCTTTATCGGCATGCTGAATGCCTTTGTGGACCCGGCTGGCCTGGCCAAGCGCGTTCCGGCGCCGCTGTCCTGGTTGTGGCCGGTGATCCTGCTGTGCATCATTTATGGGGTAGTCACTTACCTGCTCCTCCCCTATGCCCTGGCGTTGATCGATCTGAGGATGAGCCAGCAAAACGTGCCTGTCGAGCAGTTGGAGCGCGCGCGGACCATCACACACATGGTCACCCAAATCGGCGTTCTATTCACTCCGCTCATCTGGATCGGGGTGCTGGCGTTGCTGGCTTTGTTGGTGGGCGCCTTGGGATCGATAGTGGGACTGCGAACCAAGTTCCGCGATGTGTTCTCGTTAATGGCGGCCTGTCAGCTCATTTCCGCCTTGCAGGTCATCGCAACGTATATCGTGATCCGCGCCAGAGGGGACGAAATCACATCGCAGGAGCAACTCGCTCCTCCCTTCGGACTCGACATTTTCCTGCAGAACATCCACGGCCCATTGCTTGCGCTGGTCAACTTTTTTTCGATTTTCGAGGCTTGGTACCTGATCGTCCTGACTTTCGGTCTAGCCTATCTGGGCAAAGTTTCCAAGGGAAAAGCTTTCTTTGCGATCATGCCCGCGTGGTTGTTGGGGCTGGCATACCGGGTGGTGGCGGCGATGTTGCCGCCTGGCTGAGGATCGGAAATCATTCGGTCTCTTCGCCCGGCGGCTGCTTATGCTTAGGCTTTTTGCGCTGCTTCTTCGGCACGATGAGCTTAGGGGAAGGCACGGCGCCGACGCGCTCGCGCGCCAACCGGCGAATTTCAGTTGGCACGTCGTATTTCTTGACCTTCTTTTTGGCCATATGCGCGACCCGATTTTATCATCCTATACCCTTGTATGCGCTTGACTTCGCTACTTCCATTTCGGTAGCCTGACGATTCCACATGTCCTCTATCGACGTTCCCCTAGAGCGTGGCCGCTTCGGAAAGACGGCCCGCCGCGATGCATGGTGGGTTTATCCGCTCCTCACTTTTCTCGGGTTGGGCGCTTTCGTGGTTTACGCCAATTGGGCGGCCTTCCAGGGCAACCACTACTCGTACGGCCCATATCTTTCGCCGATGTACTCCCCACTGATTTTTGGCAAGCCGGGCGAGGATTCCTGGTTCGGCGCCATGCCTGCCTTTATCCCGAACTTCGTCACGGTAGCGATGCTGATCCTGATCTTCCCCGGCGGCTTCCGCATCACTTGTTACTACTATCGCGGCGCTTACTATAAGAGCTTTTGGGCCGATCCGCCCAACTGCACGGTGGGCGAGCCTCGCAAGAAATACTGGGGCGAACGCTACTTTCCGCTGATCGTTCAAAACATCCACCGTTACTTCCTTTATGCGGCGCTTCTGTTTCTGGTGTTTCTGGCGCACGACGTCTGGAAAGCGATGTGGTTTGACGGCAAGTTCGGCATCGGCGTGGGGACGCTGGTGCTGCTGGTCAATGTGCTTCTTCTGGGAAGCTATACGACAGGCTGTCATTCGCTCCGCCACCTGACGGGCGGTATTTTCGATGTGCTCTCGCGCCGGCCGATTCGCAAGAAGATTTACGACTGCGTGAGCTGCATGAATCGCCGCCACATGCTGTTTGCGTGGATGAGCCTGTTCTGGGTCGCCTTCTCCGATCTGTACGTAAGGATGTGCTCCATGGGCATCTGGACGGATTGGAGAATCTTCTGATGGCGGCGGAGTACCAGACGTTCGAGCACGATGTTTTGGTGATCGGCGCGGGCGGCGCGGGGTTGCGCGCGGCCGTAGAAGCTTCGGCCGCCGGCGTCAAGGTGGGCGTGCTGAGCAAGTCGCTACTCGGGAAGGCCCACACAGTGATGGCCGAAGGCGGCATGGCGGCTGCCATGGGAAATGTCGACGATCGCGATAGTTGGCGCGTGCACTTCGCCGACACTATGCGCGGCGGCCAGTATCTGAACTACCCTCGCATGGCCGAGCTGCATGCCAAGGAAGCCCCGGCGCGCGTGCGCGAGCTGGAAGCCTGGGGCGCGCTGTTCGACCGCACCAAAGACGGGCGCATTCTGCAGCGCAACTTCGGCGGACACCGCTATCCGCGCCTGGCGCACGTGGGCGATCGAACCGGGCTGGAAATGATCCGGACGCTGCAAGATCACGGCATCCATCAGGGTATCGATTTTCACATGGAGTGTACGGTGATTACGCTGCTGGTGAACGCCGGCCGCGTGGTGGGCGCGTTTGGGTATGACCGCGAGCGCGGGCGCTATCAGTTGTATCATGCGAAAGCTGTGGTGCTGGCCACCGGCGGCATCGGCCGCGCGTACAAGATCACCAGCAACAGTTGGGAATACACCGGCGATGGCCATTCGCTCGCTTATCATGCGGGCGCCACGCTGCTCGGCATGGAGTTCGTGCAGTTCCATCCCACCGGAATGGTGTGGCCTCCCAGTGTGCGCGGCATTCTGGTCACGGAGGGCGTGCGCGGAGAAGGCGGCGTTCTGCTGAACAATCAGGGCAAGCGCTTCATGTTCGACGACATTCCGGCCAACTATACCAGCTCGACCGCGGACAATCCGGAAGAGGGCTGGCGCTACACCCAGGGCGACAAGACCGCGCGGAGGCCTCCGGAATTGCTGACGCGCGATCACGTGGCGCGCTGCATCGTGCGCGAAGTGAAAGAAGGCCGCGGCAGCCCGCATGGCGGCATTTATCTGGACATCGCGTGGATCAAAGAGAAGCTGCCGAACGCGGCCGAGCATATCAAGAAGAAGCTGCCCAGCATGTACCATCAGTTCAAGCAGCTCGGCGATATCGACATCACCAGGGATCCCATGGAGATCGGGCCCACCACGCACTATATGATGGGCGGCGTGCGCGTGGATCCCGATACCCAGATGTCGGACGTGGCCGGCCTTTTCGCGGCGGGAGAATGCGGCGCGGGATTGCACGGCGCCAATCGCCTGGGCGGCAATTCGCTCTCTGATCTGGTGGTCTTCGGAAAGCGCGCGGGCGAATTCGCGGCCAAGTTCGCCAAGGATCATAGCGCGGGAAGCGTCGACAGCGCACAGGTGGATGAAGTGGCGCGCCATTCCCTCGAAGCGTTCGAGCGGCAAGGCGAAAGCCCCTATCAGGTGCAGTACGATCTGCAGGACTTGATGCAGGACCTGGTGGGCATCGTCCGCCGCGAGGACGAGATCGAACGCGCACTCGACGGAATCGCGAAACTGAAAGAACGGGCGAGCAAAGTGGCCGTAAGCGGCAATCGCGAATATAATCCCGGCTGGCACACGGCGCTCGATTTGCCCAATCTGCTCACGGTTTCCGAGGCCGTCGCGCTGGCAGCCTTGGCGCGCAAGGAAAGCCGCGGCGCGCATTTCCGCGACGACTATCCGGAGAAGGATCCCGCCTACGGGGCGTTCAATTTCGTCATTAGCAAAGGAACCGACGGCGCCATGCGGATCGGACGCGAGACGCTGCCGCCGATGACCGAAGAACAGAAACAGATTATCGAGGAAATGAAGTAGGGAATCATGGCGAACGCAACTTTTCGAATCTGGCGCGGCGACAAGTCGGGTGGCCAGTTCCGCGATTACAGCGCTGAAATCTCGGAAGGCATGGTGGTGCTGGACGCTGTCCATCACATCCAGGCGGAACACGCCAACGATATGGCGGTGCGCTGGAACTGCAAGGCGGGCAAGTGCGGTTCCTGTTCGGCGGAGATCAACGGCATGCCGAAATTGATGTGCATGACGCGCCTGAACACGCTGCCGCTGGATCAACCCGTCACCATTCAGCCCATGAAGACTTTTCCGCTCATTAAGGACCTGGTGACGGACGTGTCCTGGAATTACCGGGTTAAGATGGGCATCCAGAAATTGAAGCCGCGCAAGCCCGATGCGCCCGACGGAAGCTGGCGCATGGATCAGGCCGATGTTGACCGTCCGCAGGAATTCCGCAAGTGCATCGAATGTTTTCTGTGCCAGGATGTTTGCCATGTGCTGCGCGACCATCAACTGTTCGACCAATTCATCGGACCGCGTTTTTTGATCTACACCGCGCAGTTGGAGATGAATCCGATCGATACGGCGGATCGCGTGCCCGATCTGCGGAAGGAGAACGGCATCGGCTATTGCAACATCACGAAGTGCTGCACGAAGGTTTGTCCGGAGAACATCACCATCACGGACAACGGGATCATTCCGCTCAAGGAGCGCGTGGTGGACCGCTACTTCGATCCGTTAGCCAAACTGTTCCGGGCATTCGGCGCCAAGTAGCGGATGGATTGCAAGGCCATATCCGATGCTGGTGTCGAGTGTGGTATTCCAATATTGTTGTGGGACCAGTACAACAACGGAAGATCACCATTGAAGTGCCAGTAGAGATACTGGACAAAGCGCAACAAGCCACCGGATCGGGCGTCACTCAGACTGTTCGTACCGGCCTACAATTGGTTGCGGCCTCGCAGGCTTATGCCCAGCTCCGCAATCTGCGGGGCAAGGTTCGGTTCTCGCGCACCTTGGCCGAGCTCAAAACCGACCGGTGATTGCAGCGGATACCAGCACCTGGATCGCTTTTCTTCAAGGCGATGGCGGGGAAGACGCAGTTCTGCTCGACAAGGCGCTGGAAGAACGGCAAGTACTGATGGTTCCGGTGGTGCTCACTGAAATACTGAGCGATCCGGAGTTGTCGCTAGAGGTTTCGGCGTCCCTTTCAGACGTTCATCGATCTAACCGCCGGCTTTTGGGATCGGGCCGGCGCCTTGCGCGCCAGGGTTTTGGCGAAACGCAGCAAGGCCCGTTTGGGCGATTCGCTGATCGCCCAGTGCTGCATTGATCGCGGCATTCCGCTCTTGACGCGAAACCGCGATTTCCGCGCCTTCGCGGAAGCAGCCGGGCTGGACCTGGTGATTCCCGCGTAAGCCAGTCGCGCCGCCGGGGCGCGACAAATCAGGCATAATGCGAGCATGCAGTTTGAGCTCAAGCCGATTTCGAAAGCCGGCGTCTCCGAAGCGCTGGAACGGGCCGAACGTTACCGCCTGTTGAATGAACCGTCGCTCGCCGAAAGTATTTGCCTGGACGTGCTCGACGTGGAACCGGCAAATCAGCATGCCCTGGTGACCCTGCTGCTCGCCCTGACCGATCAATTTGGCCACGGCGCGGCCCCAGCCAAAGCGCGCGAATTGTTGCCGCGCCTGACGAGCGAATATGAGCGGCGCTATTACGCGGGAATCGTTTGCGAACGTTCGGCCCATGCGCAGCTCCGCAAAGGCGCTCCTAACGCGTCCTTCAGCGCGTACGACGCCTTCATGCAGGCCATGCGCTACTACGAAATGGCAATCCCACTGCATCCGGCGGCCAACGACGATGCCATCCTGCGCTGGAATACTTGTGCGCGAATCTTGATGCGCAATCCGAATCTCCGTGCCAAGCCGGACGAAGCGTACGAGCCTGTCATGGGCGAGTGAATTGGGCGCAATCCCGGAGCCCGATATACTTCCCGGAGCCTGATACAATGAAGCTATCCCGATGAAGTTTGGCGTCGTCGTGTTTCCCGGCAGCAATCGAGATCACGACGCTTGGTATGCCGTCTCAAAAATTCTCGGGCAACAAGCCGAAATTATCTGGCACGACGCTACTAGCCTGGGGGACGTGGACGCGCTGATCCTTCCGGGCGGTTTTTCGTATGGAGACTATCTACGGTGCGGCGCAATCGCCAAGTTTTCGCCCGTCATGCCTAGCATTCGCAAGTTCGCGGCCGATGGCGGGCTGGTGCTGGGCATCTGCAACGGATTTCAGATTCTGGTGGAAAGCGGGCTGTTGCCAGGCGCTTTGGTACGCAATCGCGGTCTGAAGTTCGTCTGCAAGCTCGTACCGCTGAGAGTTGAGACCACCAACTCCCCATTTACCTCGGAAGCCTCGCAAGGGCAGCGCCTGCTGGTTCCCGTCGCGCATGGCGAAGGATGTTACGTCGCCGACGATCGTACGCTCGATCGACTGGAAGCGGAAGATCGCGTCACGCTGCGGTATATCGAGAATCCGAACGGCTCCCTGCGCGACATCGCCGGTATTTTGAATGAAGGCCGCAATGTGATGGGATTGATGCCGCATCCGGAGGACGCTGCCGAGCCGCTCATGGGATCGAGCGACGGCCTGGTTATTTTTCAATCGATGGTTTCGGCATTGGTTGCCGCGCGGTAATGACGCCACAAGTCATTTCTCAACAAGTCATCGAAGCGCACCAGCTCACTGAGCCGGAATACGACAAAATTGTCTCGCTGCTCGGCCGCGATCCCACCTACACGGAGCTAGGAATCTTCAGCGTGATGTGGAGCGAGCATTGTTCGTACAAAAGTTCGCGTATTCACTTGAAGAAGCTGCCCACGCGCAGCAAACTGGTGCTGCAAGGGCCGGGCGAGAACGCGGGCATCATCGACATTGGCGAAGGGTACGCGATCGCATTTAAAATCGAATCGCATAATCACCCGAGCTTTATTGAGCCGTTCCAAGGCGCTGCCACGGGCGTAGGCGGCATCCTGCGCGATATTTTCACCATGGGAGCGCGGCCCATCGCCGTCATGGACGCCATCCGCTTCGGTCCGCTGGACATCCCGCGCAACCGTCGTATTCTCGAGGGCGTGGTTTCGGGCATCGCACACTATGGGAACTGCTTTGGCGTCCCCACCGTGGGCGGCGAATGCATGTTCGAGGATTGCTACAACGGCAATCCGCTGGTGAACGCGTTCGCGCTGGGCGTTTTCCGCAAAGACGAAGTCTTTTACGGCAAGGCCCAGGGGGTCGGCAACCCGGTGATTTACGTCGGGGCCAAGACCGGGCGCGACGGCATCCACGGAGCGTCGATGGCGTCAGCCGAATTTACCGAAGAATCGAAGCAAAAGCGGCCCAACGTCCAGGTGGGCGATCCGTTCCTTGAAAAGCTTCTGCTGGAAGCCTGCCTGGAAGCGATGCAGACCGGAGCGATTGTCGGCATCCAGGACATGGGAGCGGCGGGCCTGACGTGTTCCACGTGCGAGATGGGAAGCCGCGCCGGAACGGGCGTGGAAATCGATCTGCAGTACGTGCCGCAACGCGAAACGGGCATGACGCCGTATGAGATCATGCTCTCCGAATCGCAGGAGCGCATGCTGTTGGTGGCCGACAAAGGCCGCGAAGCCGAGGTATTCGCAGTCTTTCACAAATGGGGATTGGACGCGGTCACGGTAGGCCGCGTGACGCCCGACGGCATTCTGCGCGTGAAGGATCACGGCCAAGTGGTGGCGGAGATTCCCAACCGCGCGCTCGCCGATGAAGCGCCGCTCTACGACCGGCCGCACACCAAACCTGCACGGCTGGCTCCGCTGGAAGCGCCGCCGATCCCGGACCGTTCCGCGCCCGGAATGCTCCGCGCCGATCTCATCGCGCTGCTCAGATCAGCCGATCTGTGCTCCAAGCGCTGGATTTGGGAGCAATACGATTATCTGGTGCGCAGCAGCACGCTGGCCGGCCCCACGGCCGACGCCGCCATCGTCCGTGTGAAGGAAACCGGCACCTCCATCGCGATGTCGCTCGATGGCAATGGCCGTTATTGCGCGCTGGATCCACGCGAAGGCACTAAGCTGATGGTCGCCGAATGTTGCCGCAATGTTTCTACGTCCGGTGCGCTTCCCGTGGCAGCAACCAACAATTTGAACTTCGGGAACCCGGAGCGGCCGGAGATCATGGCGCAACTGGTGGAATCGATCGAAGGCATGGCCGAAGCCTGCGAGTTTTTCGAAACCCCCATCACCGGCGGCAATGTCAGCCTGTACAACGAGACGCTGGGTGAGGCGATTTTCCCGACTCCGGTGATGGGCATTGTCGGCCTGATGAAGACCGCGCAACCAACGCCGATTCACTTTCCCGAGGCTGGTCTCAATCTGATCCTGCTGGGCGGGTTCGGAACTTGCGATGAGACGCACTTTGGTGGAACCCAGTACGCGAAGGTGATCCTTAATTCCCTCTGGGGTCTGCCTCCCGGTTTGGACATGGCTTACGAGAAGCGCGTGCATCAAGCCATCCGGGAGATTGTCTTGGGCGGTCTGGCCGCGGCGGCCCACGATGTAAGCGATGGAGGCCTTGCGATTGCGCTATGCGAAAGCTCTTTCGGGCCGGCGGGAATTGGCGCGCACGTCGAAATTCCGCTTGGCATGCGCCCGGAATTCCCGCTGTTTCATGAAGGGCCATCGCGAATTTTAGTTGCAACGTCTCAGTTCGAAAATGTTCTGGAGGTCGCGCGGAAAAATTCGGTTAAAGCGCTGCCTATCGGTGTTACGATGAAAGAGCGGTTACGGATCGATTGCGGTTCGGAAACCTTGCTGGATTGCGACCTGACGGAGTTGAGGCAACCTTGGGAAACTTCACTCGAACGCCTGCTGCGCCAGCAGTAGTAGAGATTCCATTCGACAAGCTGCGCGAGGAGTGCGGCGTCTTCGCCATTCATGGCCATCCGGAAGCCGCCAACCTGGCTTACCTCGGCCTCTACGCGCTGCAACATCGCGGCCAGGAAAGCGCCGGGATCGCCACCAGCGATCATCGCGAAATCCGCTGTTCCAAATCGATGGGGCATGTGGCGGATATCTTCACGCCCGAGCGAATCGCGTGTTTGCCGGGCGACATGGCAATCGGGCACACGCGCTATTCCACGGCCGGCGACACCGTTCTGCTCAACGCACAGCCGTTCCTGGTGGCTTGCAACAAGGGGCAAATCGCGGTGGCGCACAACGGCAACATCACCAACGCCGTCGAATTGAAGCGCGATCTGGAACGCGAGGGATCGATTTTTCAGGCTTCCAGCGACACCGAAGTCGTCTTACATTTGGTGGCGCGGTCGCGCGAACGAACGCTGGCGGGCGCGTTGCGCGAAGCTTTGCTGCAACTGGAAGGGGCGTTTTCCTTAGTGTTCCTGGCCAAGGACCGCGTGATTGTGGCGCGCGACCGGCACGGATTCAGGCCGCTGGCTTTTGGACGCATGTCCTTGCCGGAAGGAGGAGCGGCCTATGTTTTCGCCTCTGAGACTTGCGCATTCGACTTGATCGCCGCAGACTATGTCAACGACGTGGAGCCCGGCGAAATGGTGTGCGTCGGACCCGAAGGCCTGACCCGCGAGCGCTGGGCCCCGGCCGCTCCGCAAGCCCATTGCGTCTTCGAGCATGTGTACTTCTCGCGGCCCGATTCCATCGTGTTTGGCCGGTCGGTGGGGCAGTCGCGCGAGAATCTGGGACGATTGCTGGCGCGCGAATCGGCGGTGCCCGCGGACGTCGTGGTTCCAGTTCCGGACTCCGGCGTGGCGGCCGCTATCGGCTTTGCGTCCGAATCCAACATCCCCTTTCGGCAGGCTCTGATTCGCAATCACTACGTGGGCCGCACGTTCATTGAACCTTCCCAGGCCATTCGCGATTTCGGAGTGAAGTTGAAGCTGAATCCAGTGCGCCATCAGTTGGAAGGCAAACGCGTGATCCTGGTGGACGATTCCATAGTACGTGGCACCACCAGCCGAAAAATCGTTCGCATGGTGCGCAATGCGGGCGCGCGTGAAGTGCACCTGCGCATTTCTTGTCCTCCCACCATTTCGCCGTGCTTCTACGGCGTGGATACGCCGTGCGAGAGCGAACTGATCGCCGCCAACAATTCGATTGAAGAGATTCGCCAGTATGTCGAGGCGGATTCTCTGGCCTTCCTTTCATTGGACTCTCTGCGAAGAGCGGTGTCTGATTCGAAAGGGGAGTACTGCTACGCCTGCTACACGGGCAACTATCCCACCGAACTCCTGCAGATCGAGGAATTAGTCGCTGCCAGAACCCGTCGTTAATTGATTGATAGAATGGCCAGGTGAAGAGTCCTTTCGGATTCCTGAGCCTCGTCCGAGGCCAGGCCGGAAATAAGCCCGATGAACCAATTCGCCGCGCGCCAATGCGCACGGTTCTGTGTGCTGGTGGCCTGGAGTAAGCCGCGTTTCTCGTCGGCTCTTGATCTACCGGCCGCTGGAAGAGGCGCTATCCGGCGCTTGGCTGCCCGAGCGGCCGATTTTCCGCAGCGGCCCCCTTAGCAGGCGGTGTCGAAACCGTCTTCCTTACGGTCGCGGCTCTGTAACGCGCGCAATCTACTGAGCCGCGCGCCAGCAGCACACCCGGAGACGACCCGAAGGCCAGCTGCACATTCGAGGACGACAGGATGTCCTGCACCCTGGGAACATCCGGTCGAAAACCCCCGCAGGGGTGGCCGTGCACTGGAGAACATCGACTCGAAGAATACCGGAAGGGTGGCGCGTGAGCAAGCGCAATCGTCGGGACCCGACACCTACGAAGCCGCCGAACAAGGCTGGTGGAGACACCGGCGGCGGAAGTGGTGGAGGGAAGGCCGGTGACTGAGGAGAACAGCATGGAACTAGCTAGCACCCAACACAGACTGGAGAACGGATGTCACAAGGGTTAAATGGTGTGCGCGAGAGAGCGCGGAAGAACAAACAGGAACAGTTCACCGCACTGCTCCACCATGTGAACGTCGAGTTGTTGCGGGACAGCTTTTACGGGTTGAAACGGAAGGCTGCACCCGGAGTAGACGGCGTGACATGGAAAGAGTATGAGATCGGGCTGGAGGATCGACTGAAAGATCTGCACGGCCGGGTGCACCGCGGAGCGTACCGGGCGTTGCCCTCCAAGACAGTCTACATACCGAAGGCCAACGGGAAGCAACGACCCGGATACGGGTTTCTCGTGTGCCCCTACTTATCCGCTGACAACTAGAAGCTTAGAGAATGCCAGTGGTCGGGGTATCGCGGCGCTGGAAAACAAGATGGTCCAAAGCGCCGTGGTCACCGTCCACAATCAGATCTACGAGGAAGACTTTCGGGGATTCTCTTACGGGTTCCGCCCGTGGCGCGCGGGGCGCTGATGCGGTTGGGGCTGACTCTCAACGAGCGGAAGACGAGTATCCGGAGCGCCCGAGAGGAGCAATTCGACTTTCTGGGTTATACATTCGGGCCGCACTTCAGCAAACGCCTGCGGCGGGAGGCAACGTGAGTACCCGCGCCCATCCCCGACTCTACCGCGTTTGTGTTTGGTATGGAGGAGACGCGACTAAAAGTCGCGTGTACCAGGGTCGCAAAAAGTGACCAGTATTGGCCTTAATCAGCTTTAGTCGGCGCTGAATTTCTAGCCGGTTTTGGCGGGCGAAGCACCGCCTGTGCGGGGCGATTCGCGGTTGTCCTGGACCTGCACATGGCTTCCGGGAGTAAGCCGGAGCTGGCCCTCCGTCACCACGGTTTCGCCAGGCTCCAGGCCACGGTCGATCACCAATTCCTGATCCACGCGTGTGCCCGTCACCACCGGCCGCATCTCGACGGTTCGATCCTGCTTCACAACGTAAACGAACTGGCCGTCCTGGCCTGTTTGCACCGCTTGATTGGGAATGACGGTGGCGTGCGGATGAGTAGTCAATCCCAAAGTTACGCGCACGAATTCGCCCGGCCACAAGCGGTTCTCCGCGTTTTGAAAAGTGCCCTTGAGCTTGATGGTGCCGGTGCTGGCGTCCACCGCATTGTCGATGAACGTCAGCACGCCCGATTCGCGGTTGGCGGTGTCGGCCTGTGGCGCAGCCTGCACCTTGAGCTGGCCTTGCGCCATGTAGCGCTTGATGTCGGTCAACTGCCCTTCGGGCACGGAAAACGTTACATAGATGGGCTGCACTTCCGTGATGGTCATCAGGTCGCTGGTATTGGCGGCAACCACGTTGCCCTGTTTCACGGCGATGTTGCCGGTGCGGCCGTCAATCGGCGAGCGAATGGTGGTGTAGCTCATCTGAACCGTCGCAGTATCCACGGCCGCTTTCGACGCCACAATCTGTGCGCGGGCGCTCTCGATCGCGGCTTTGTCGGCGAGCACGGTTTGCGAAAGCGCATCGGCGCTGGACCGCATCTGATCCGTCTGTTCCCGCGACACCACGCCCTGATCGAACAATCCGCGATAGCGCGCCGCCTGATCCTGCGCGTATTTTTCATTGGCGATGTCGCGCGCCAAATTCGCCTGCGCCTGGCTCAAGGCCGCCGTATCTCGCGCCAGATTCGCCTGCGCTTGGCTGACCTGGGCTTCGAACGGTCGCGCGTCGATGCTAAAGAGCAGGTCACCCTTCTTGACGGAGTCGCCTTCATGGAATGAGACCTTGGTCAGTTCGCCGCCCACTTGGGCCTTCACCGTGATGGTGGAGTAGGCTTCCACGTTTCCGATGACATCGACATTGATGGGCACGTCGCGCTGGGATACCGTCGCCACCACCACCGGAACGGGTCTGCCGTCACCGGCCCGGCCGCGGCCGCCGGCCTTTACGCCGGAATTGCCGCAGCCTCCGATCAACAGCAGGAGGGCCAAAGCGAGCGCCGGTCCGGCAAGGCGCCTGCAAGATTGCCTGCAAGATTGCGTGCAAGATTGATTGATGGATGGCAGATTTCAAGTATACTCCCCCGCTACGGTCGATTCAGAGGGAAGCTAACTAAGCGATCGGATCGAGGGACGCCAGGAGGTCTGAGACCATTTTCTGAATGAGGAGCCCGGCGACTGGCGATGCTCGAAGGGGCCGCGGAGGCGCTCCCAATCTGCATGGCCCGAAACGACGGGCCGTTATGATGGACTCGCCTGACGCGCTCATAATGAATTAGAGCGGAATGATAGTCACAATGTCGTGCGCGATCAGATCGTAAGTCGGGTCCACAGCGTGGGGATTTGAGGCGTCACGCGGCGCCGAAAGCAAAGCCTCCATGTCGACCACCCAGAGGCCCGAGACAGGCGGCGCATTGGAAAACAGGCCGTAGGCTTTCCCGTTGTTTGGGCTGGTGTAGGCGGTCATGGTGTGCGGATCCAATCCGGCTGAGTAGTCGCCGGGAAGTGCCGCCACTGCGTAGTCGACCAGGGCCGGAGTACCGGTGCCGGCGGTACTGGGAAGCTGGAGCACGGCAAAGATGTTCCCACCGAATTCGCCCGTAATTGCCGCTAGATGAGAACCACCGGGAGCGACCGCGATGCCAGTGGTTCCGGCGGAAAATTCCGGGTAAGGGCTCGTGTCTAAAGGCAGGACCACGTGGGGCGCTGTCCAGGCGCCCGTTCCAAGATCAAAAGTAGCTTGGTCTAAGTTGGCCAGGTACACGTTCTCCGTGAACTCGATCGAGCTAGAAGCAAGGCCGGTGGAGCAGTCCTCGGCTGCGGAATCGAGCTCTCCCGCGAAAACGCCATTCGCATATTGGAGCACCGCACCTGCTCTGTAAGGGAGAAGGTTGTAGACACCCTGCTCGTCAGGCGACAAGATCACGCCGCGACCAGGGTCAATCGTAATGTCCTCGGAGGGCTTATGGGCTAATTCAATGGGGGCGCCGAACGTATTCGATTCGAGAAAAAGAAACTGGATGCCGCTTCCGGAGGGACCGTGGCCCAGGCCTTCGGTGATGACTGCTAAGTTCTTCACGCCGTCAATCGCCAGGCCGCAGTTCATGCAATTACCGCCCGAAAAGCTGGAGATGGCCGTACTTCCGCTGGTCAAAGTGTCCGTCAGAGCGTGTCCTCTGAGAAGATAAACATCTGCGTCGTTGGCGATACAGACAGCCTTCCCAGTTAAAGGGTTTACTCCGCACGAATTCACCGCGCCGGGCGTGACGATCACCGTCTCCGTCAGGCCGGGTGTCGGCGATCCACCCCGGGGCTCAATATCCTTCACGATGAGACCAGTAGTGTTGACAGACCATGCCGCATTCGGAACGTAGGCCGTTACCAGGGCGGGACCTATCAAGGGGGCATGCACGCCCAGCGAACTTCCCGGCGCGCAAAAGGTAGACACCGTTGTATGTGTAACCTGGACCTGGGAACAGTTGGAACTCTGGTAGGCAGGCGACAAACCGCTGGGGGATGCCACGGATACGTAATAGATGCTCGTGTCGAGGGAATACGGAAGCAGGAAGCGGATGCGGTCACTGCCGGCCAGAACCACGGTGACGCTGATCGCGGTGGTGGTCGCCGCGATCGGGCCGCCACAGGAATTCGCGATCGTGACGGTGACGTCGGGTGCGGTGACGCCCGATGGGAAGCCGGAACCCGTTATATCGACCTGGGTCTCACCTGCACCTCCAAAACTGGGAGCCGTCGCCACATCCAGCGCCACCGAGGGGACAGCGCAAGCGCCGGATCTGCCGAGAAGCAGCACGCCGAAAACGATTGCCAGTGGCGCGATTCCCTTCAAAGACATTTTGAGCTCCTGAACCGAGCCTTGCGGAAGAGCAGTAAGATACCGAAGCAGGTGAAGATCGGGAACAGAGAGCGCGGCTCCGGCACAGTGGCCGCCTCAATAATGGCGAGGTCTCCATCACGGAGCGGGTCTCCAATTCCGGCGCTGGACTGGATGGTCTCGCTAAAGGCCGGTAAGATTGGGTCCGTCGAACCATCGAACAGTGTCACGTCCGTGGGTGAGAAAGTGCCGGTCAGGGTGGCGTCTATAGGTTTGGGATTGAACCCCCCGGTAGGGATGGTACTGCCATTAAAGGAGATTCCGTCCGAGCTGAGGCTGAAATATGTCGAGCCGAAGACCTCGGTTTTGGAATTCGAAAAGTCAACCGTGAGGCTGAGACTCTCCAAGTCGACCGTTGTAGTAACCGGCCAAGTCGCATCGCCAGATGAGTTAGGCCCGGTCTGGTTTATGATGTCGAACTCACCTGTTGTTCCGCTGGTGACATCCCACGAGACATAACCGATCGGTATTTGATCGGCGCTTGCAACAGCGGAAAGTAAGCCGGCGGATGCAAGTAGGATGCAAAGGCGCCTTGAGATGCGTTTCAACTTGCATATCCTCCGAAAAGCTGATTTTGCAGTCTGCCGTATTGGAGAGAATACCAATTTCCGGTCGTTTTGCAAGCCTTTGGGTTGATTTCAAGAAGACTCCAGTACCAGTAGTTTTATCGATGACGGCCATTCTTTGCTACACGCCTTCCGCGCCGGGCCGGGCGTACTCAGCCGGAAGACGACCCAACATCTCAAGTCCCGTATGCTGCGCAGATGGAGCTGCGAACTACCACTTTGCGCCGTTCCACGCGCGAGATCGCAGAACCGCTCCGCGAATCGCCGCCTACCGCCGGATCGTGCGATTCCATGCGCCGCTTGCGTCAAGTCACTTAAGTACTCACGTTCGCAAGAACGGTGACTGGTGCACTTGTGGCGACGCGCTATCGCGTCGCACTCTTGCGTGGATAGCGTCGGGATAAACCGGCGTGAAGTAGTGAATGAAAGAGTCATACAGAGAAAGGAATAGCGAACCGCTCTGACGAGCCATGTGAGGGCAGT